>JADMIO012736342.1_pt1 | contig 75715 bp, 72 predicted proteins | sample 8958161 | NCBI WGS metagenome assembly JADMIO01 (sample SAMN16585339, study PRJNA669376) | soil metagenome | isolation source: Crop rotation soil | place: USA: Cullars Rotation, Alabama | collected 2011
CTTTCCCCGCTGCTCGCGCAACCGGCGCTGGCGACGGTGCCGGTCGCGTTCGCACTGATGGTCGGCGTCTCGCTGGCCGACCGTGCCCGCATCCCGCTGCACGTCGGCCGAGCCATGGTGCGGCTCCATCTTCCTGAGGCGGTCGACGTCGACCGCGGGACGTACGAGCCGATCGCCTGAACGGCAGCGCCGTTCGTCGTCCAGCAACTACCGCTCGTCGCACGAGACCCGGCGTACGGCGAGAGCGACCGGCCGTTCGGCGCAGCAGCGGGTACCGGCACTGTCCCCGGGGCACGGACGTTTGCCAACGTTCGAACCGTCCCCACGAGAGACAGGAGTGCTCATGTCCGAAACCCCTGCGGGAGCCCATCACGGTGATCTGCCCGTGTCACGCGCCCCTGGCGCACACATCGCGGATCCCGCACCGCTCGGGCTCGCCGGCTTCGCGCTGACCACGTTCGTGCTGAGCATGGTGAACTCGAACATCATCAACGACACCCTGGTCGGCGGTGCCCTCGGCGCGGCTCTGGCCTACGGCGGTATCGCGCAGTTCGCCGCCGGGATCTGGGAGTTCGCCAAGGGCAACACCTTCGGCGCGACCGCGTTCTGTTCCTACGGGGCGTTCTGGATCTCGTTCTGGTGGTTGGCCGAGAAGGACCTGGCCAACCTCGGACCCGACGGCTACAAGGTCGTGGGTGCCTACCTGCTGGGATGGGCGATCTTCACCGCGTACATGTCGGTGGCCGCGATGCGCGTGAGCCTGGCGGTGCTGACCGTGTTCGTGTTGCTGACGATCACCTACCTGATCCTGGCCATCGGTTGGTTCGACAAGATCTCGAGTGGCTGGATCCACCTGGGTGGGTACCTCGGGATCCTCACCGCCATCGCCGCCTGGTACACGTCGTTCGCAGGAGTCACGGCGTTCACCTGGAAGCGGCAGGTGTTCCCGGTCGGTCCGAGGGAGTAACCGACCGTCCGAGCAGATCTCGCAGCCGGGCCGGCGCCGTACCCCACGGAACCGAACTAGTGTGGAAGGCGCGCCCGGCTGCGAGGCCGACCTGAGGTGGCATCGAGAGGAGATCGAAGGATCGTGAGCCAAGAAACCCTGTCCAACCTGCTGCACGAGAACCGCCGGTTCGAGCCGCCAGCCGACCTCGCTGCGAACGCCAACGTCAAGGCCGACGCCTACGACGAGGCGGACGCCGACCGGCTGGCGTTCTGGGAGAAGGCCGCCGAGCGTCTGTCATGGGAGACCAAGTGGGAGAAGGTCCTCGACTGGGACGACGCCCCCTTCGCCAAGTGGTTCGTCGGCGGCAGGATCAACGCGGCGTACAACTGCGTCGACCGGCATGTCGAGGCAGGAAAGGGCGACAAGATCGCCTACCACTGGGTGGGCGAGCCGGAGAACGACACCCGCGACATCACCTACGCCGAGCTGAAGGACGAGGTCTGCAAGGCAGCGAACGCGCTGCTCGAGCTGGGCGTCAGGACGGGTGACCGGGTCGCGATCTACATGCCGATGATCCCGGAGACGGTGATCGCGATGCTCGCGTGCGCCCGGATCGGAGCACCCCACACCGTGGTCTTCGGCGGATTCTCCGCGCAGGCACTCATCGACCGCATCCACGACTGCGACGCACGCGTCGTGATCACCGCCGACGGCGGTTACCGACGCGGTGACCCGTCGCCGCTCAAGCCGGCGGTCGACGAGGCGCTGACGAGGTGCCCGGACGTACGCAGCGTGCTCGTGGTACGCCGTACCGGGCAGGACGTGGACTGGAACGACGACCGCGATGTCTGGTGGCACGATGTGGTGGACAAGCAGTCCACCGAGCACACCCCGGAGGCCTTCGACGCCGAGCACCCGCTGTACGTGATGTACACGTCGGGCACCACCGGCAAGCCGAAGGGCATCCTGCACACGACCGGCGGCTATCTGGTCGGGACGTCCTGGACGCACTGGGCGGTGTTCGACCTCAAGCCCGACACCGACATCTTCTGGACCGCGGCCGACATCGGCTGGGTGACCGGCCACTCCTACATCGTCTACGGGCCCTTGGCGAACGGGACGACGTCGGTGATGTACGAGGGCACCCCGGCGTACCCGCACCCGGGCCGGTGGTGGCAGATCATCCAGGACTACAAGGTCAACATCCTCTACTGCGCGCCGACCGCGATCCGCGCGTTCATGAAGACCGGCGAGGAGGTGCCGGCGAAGTTCGACATGTCGTCGCTGCGGGTGATCGGGTCGGTCGGGGAGCCCATCAACCCCGAGGCGTACATCTGGTACCGCAAGAACATCGGTGGCGACCGCTGCCCCGTCGTGGACACCTGGTGGCAGACCGAGACCGGCCAGATCATGGTCAGCCCGCTGCCCGGCGTGACGGCCGGCAAGCCCGGCTCCGCGATGAAGGCGCTGCCCGGGATCTCGGCGCTCGTCGTCAACGACGAGGGTGAGGCGGTCAAGCCGGGGTCGGGTGGCTACCTGGTCCTGACCGAGCCCTGGCCCGCGATGCTGCGCACCATCTGGGGCGACCCCGACCGGTACAAGGACACGTACTGGTCGCGGTTCCCGGGGATGTACTTCGCCGGCGACGGCGCCAAGCTCGACGAGGACGGCGACGTCTGGCTGCTCGGCCGGGTGGACGACGTGATGAACGTGTCCGGCCACCGGATGTCCACGACCGAGATCGAGTCCGCGCTCGTCTCGCATCCGAAGGTGGCCGAGGCGGCCGTCGTCGGGGCGAACGACCCAGACACCGGACAGGCGGTGAACGCGTTCGTGATCCTGCGTGCCTCCGCCGGAGACGGGGGTCCGGAGGTCGTCAGCGAGCTGCGCGAGCACGTGGCGAAGGAGATCGGCAAGATCGCGCGGCCCAAGTCCATCATGGTGGTGCCCGAGCTGCCGAAGACGCGGTCGGGCAAGATCATGCGCCGCCTCCTGCGGGACGTGGCCGAGAAGCGCGAGGTCGGCGACGTCACGACCCTGGCCGACTCCTCGGTCATGGACCAGATCAAGGATGGCCTGGCGTCCGGCACCGACGAGGACTGACGCCAACAGCCTCGCACGGCGGACCGGCAACGCTCCGGCGTGACCTCTCCACCACCAGAACGCCGACCTGGCGGGAGCTGCCCCCGAAAGCTCCTGCCGGGTCGGTCCTGGCTCGCTCTGCCTGAGCGGTTCCGGCCGAGGCGCGCACGGGCGTGATAGGCACCCTCGGGCGACTCAGCACAGTGGCGGCCTAACCCGCGATGCCTGGTTGTAGGGTCGACTCGTCACCAGCCCCGAGGAAGCCCGAGGTCTCATGGCGCACGAACCGGTCCAGGACACCGATCCGACCATCGGGCGGCTCGTCTCGGACGCCAGCCGGGATCTCTCGAGCCTGATCCGCAACGAGATCCGACTGGCCAAGTCCGAGATCCAGATCAGCGTCAAGGCCGGTGGGCTGGGCATCGCGATGTTCGTGGCTGCCGGCTTCTTCGCGATGATGGCGCTGATCATGCTCTCGGTGGCGATCGCCTACTTCATCAACTGGAACGGCAAGGGCCTGTCGTTGCACTGGGCGTTCCTGATCGTGTTCGGGTTCTACCTCCTCGTCGCCGCCGTGCTCGGCCTGGTCGGTGTCCGCAAGGTCAAGAAGGTGCGGGCGCCGGAGAAGGCGCTGGCTCAGGCCAACGAGACCAAGCAGATCCTCAAGCGTTGAGCGAGGACGGTGTGGCGGCCGGTGCGCTAGCGCGCCGGCCGACCAGAACTCACGCCGCGCAGCCCTCGGTCGAGACCGCTTGCGAGGTGATGCGTCCGCTCGCTGCAGCCTGGGTGAGCTGGCGGGACGACAGCGCGTAGCCGGTGTCGTTGTCGGTGACCGAGGCCGCGAACACCATGCCGACGACCCGGCCGGCGGAGTCGACCACCGGTCCGCCGGAGTTCCCCGGCCGGATCAGCCCGCGCAGCGACAGCACCTCGCGGATCACCGTGCCGTGACCGTAGATGTCCGGTGACCGCAGCCTCTGGTCGGCGCGGACACGGCCGACCTGCACGTCGTACGGACCGTTCTGGGGGAAGCCCAGGATCGCGATGCCCTCACCCGAGGTCGCAGAGGCGAACCTCAGGGGCCGGATCGTGCCCGTGGGCACCGCCAGGACGGCGATGTCGAGGTCGGGGTTGTAGTAGACGATCTTCGCCGACACCGAGGTGCCGTGGACGTCGACGAGGGGCGTGGCCACTCCCGCCACGACGTGTGCGTTGGTCATCACGCGGTCGGGTGCGTAGACGAAACCGGATCCCTCGATGCCCTGGTGACACCGGTTGGTGCTGCGGATGCGGACGACGTCGGCAGCGGCCCGCTGGACGTCGGGGTCGGTGAGCATCCGATGAGGGCCCGGCCCCACCGGCACGATCCGCTCGGGGGCGAACGGCTCGAGGTAGCGCGGGAAGAACGTCGTGCCGACGACGTCGTTGAACGCCGACAGCTTCGAGCCCGCCTCGGTCGGCAGGACCCGGTTGACCTCGGCGAGCACCTTCGAGTCGCGCACGAGGGGCGTGATGCCGCGAAGGCCGGACCCGGACAGCGCGACGCCGAGAGCCCAGGCCACGAGCAGAGCCGCGGCGCCGCTCAGCACGGCCCCGCCGATGGCGTCGAGGGCCCGGACCGGCTGCCACCGGATCTTGTCGCGCAGGCGCGCGCCCCCCACCTGGAACAGGGCCTGCCCCAGCGAGGCACACACGATCACGATGAAGACCGCCGCCAGGGACACCAGGATCGACGGGGTGGCATCGCCGAGCGCGGTCGGCGCCAGCCAGATCCCCGCCAGACCTCCCAGGAGGAGCCCGACGGTGGCGAAGGCCCCGGTGATGAACCCCTGCCAGTACCCGGAGACGGCGTACAGCACGACCACGACGACGAGCACCCAGTCGAGCAGGTTCACGGGCGCTCCCGGGGCTGGACGGGCGGCTGGACGGGCGGCTGGGCGGGGCGAGCACCACCTTGCAGCATGTACGCCGGGAGGTCACGCATCACCCGGGTGTTCCACGGCCGGGTCCAGCCCAGGAAGTCCAGCAGCCGGGACACGATCCCGGCGGTGAAACCCCAGAGCACCACGTCGTGACTCGGGCCGATCAGGAAGCCCGGGGCGATCCAGCCGCTGGGATGACGCACCGAGACCCGGTGGGCCGGGTCGAGCAGCTCCTCCAGCGGGACGCGGTACACCGCGTGGACCTCCGCCGGGTCGACGACACCGACCGGGCTCTCCTCGGCCCACCAGCCCAGGATCGGCGTCACTTCGAAGTTGCTCGGAGGAAGCCACAGGCTCGGCAGCTCGGCGAAGACCTCGACGCCGTCCGGCCGGAGCCCGGTCTCCTCCTCCGCCTCCCGCAGCGCCGCCTGGCGCGGCGTCTCACCGGGATCGATGGAGCCCCCCGGGAACGACACCTGCCCGGGGTGGGACCGCATGCCGTGTGCCCGCTCGGTGAGGAGCAGGTCGCGCTGCTGCCCGAAGAGCATCAGCACCGCCCCCCGCCGCGAGACCGCGTCGTCCGGCGGGACGAACCTCGTGAGGTCGTCCGCGGTGATCTCCTGAGCGGCACGGGCGATGGGCTCGAGCCAGTCGGGGATCACCCGCCGGTCCCGAGGTACTTCCGGGCCGCCTCGGCGACGTCCTGCACCGTCGTCATCGGCACCGCCTCGACATGCACGACCCGGCCCGACGCATCGACGTAGGCGGTGAAGGGAAGGCCAGGGATCCGCGTCAGCGGCCGCTTTCCCGCGAGGTGACCCGCCGGATCGGCGACGAGCGGGTAGGCCACCTCGCTGGCTCGGGCCAGCTCCAGGGCGGCGGCGGGCTGGACGTCGAGGTAGTCGACGCCCAACACCCGCACCGACGGGTGGCTCCGCGCGTACGCCGCGAGAGCGGGCATCTCCTTGCGGCACGGTCCGCAGTAGGCCTGCCAGAAGTTCACGATCATCGGACCCCGCAGCCCGGCGAGGTCGACCGCGCGTCCGCCACCGAGACACTGCAGGGTGACCGCCGGCATCCCACCGTCGACCTGTCCGCCGGAGACCCTGGGGCAGTTCGGGATGTCGCTCTTCGCCTTGATCGCGGCGAGGTCGGGCGAGCTGACCTGGAGGGTCGTGCCCCCCACGATGTCCGGTCGGTCGGAGCCCGCGCACCCCGTCAACAGCGTCAGCGCGACCACCCCGAGGAGCGCCAGCGCGAGGCGTCTCATGCGGGACCCTCGGTCCGGACCAGCAGCGCCGCCGCGACGGGGTCGACCGGCCCCTCGCCGTACGACGGGCACCAGCGCGCCACCGGGCAGGCTCCGCAGGCGGGCTTCTTGGCGTGACACACGCGGCGGCCGTGCCAGATCAGGTGATGGCACAGCATCACCCAGTCCTTCCTCGGGAACAGCGCACCGACCTCGTGCTCAACCTTGACCGGGTCGGTCTCCTCGGTCCACCCGAAGCGCCGCGCGAGCCGCCCGAAGTGGGTGTCGACGGTGATGCCGGGGATGCCGAACGCGTTGCCGAGCACGACGTTGGCGGTCTTCCTCCCGACTCCGGGGAGGGTCACCAGGTCCTCGAGCCGGGGCGGCACCGTGCCGTCGTACCGCTCGACGAGGGCCGCGCTGAGTTTGAGCAGGGCGTCGGTCTTGGCCCGGAAGAAGCCCAGCGGCCCGATGATCTCCTCGAGCCGCTCGCGGGGCGCGGCGGCCATCGCGGCCGCATCGGGGTACGCCGCGAACAGGGTCGGACGCACGGCGTTGACCCGGCGGTCGGTCGTCTGGGCGCTCAGCACGGTGACCACCAGCAGCTGGAACGGGTCGTCGAAGTCGAGCTCGATCCGGGCGTCGGGATAGTGGGCCGCCAGGGCACGGTCGATCTTGCGAGCGCGCCGCACCAGGCCGGTGCAGGTCTCGGCGGCGGACACCACTGGCACGCGGACAGCCTACGGCGGCGTACCGACGGTCCCTGCTCCACGGCTAGCCCGACCGATTGGACGGTGTGACCCACGCCACTGGATAGGATCAGCTGGACCCACGCGCGGCGACCGACCGACGGCGTGCAGCGGCGGGCCACGACCATGACCGGGAGGACGCCCGTGGACAACGAGGTACTGCGGCAGGCGCCACTGTTCAGCGCCCTCGACGACGAGGCCGCGACCGCACTGCGCGGCTCTCTCAGCGAGTCCAAGCTGCGGCGGGGCGACGTGCTCTTCCACGAGGGCGACTCGGGCGACCGGCTCTACATCGTGCTCGACGGCAAGATCAAGCTCGGACGCACCTCCAGCGACGGTCGTGAGAACCTCCTGGCGATCCTCGGCCCCGGCCAGATGTTCGGCGAGCTCTCGCTCTTCGACCCCGGGCCCCGTTCGGCGACCGTGACCGCGGTGACCGACGCGACGTTCGCCTCCTTGTCCCACGGGGACCTGCTGAAATGGCTCGACGGCCGGCCGGAGGTCGCCCGGGGACTGCTCGCCCAGATCGCCTCGCGGCTGCGCAAGGCGAACGACGTGAACGCCGACCTGGTGTTCTCCGACGTACCGGGCCGGGTCGCGAAGGCCCTGCTCGAGCTCGCCGACCGGTTCGGTCGCACCGCCGACGACGGTGTCCACGTCCACCACGACCTCACCCAGGAGGAGCTCGCCCAGCTGGTGGGCGCCTCACGGGAGACCGTCAACAAGGCGCTCGCCGACTTCGCCTCCCGGGGCTGGATCCGGCTCGAGCCGCGTTCGGTCGTGATCATGGAGGTCGACCGCCTCAAGCGCCGTGCCCGCTGACCCCTGGGTTGCCGGGGGCGGTGGGCCCTCGTCGTAGTGGCGCAATTGCGCAGTTATGACACCTCCCTCGGCCAGACGGGTGCTGTAGCAGCGCAATTGCGCGGAAGGAACAGACGGCGATCATGAGCGGAAGTGCTCACACCATTCGGTGCTGATCTTGAGCTTCTCGGTACATCCGCGTGCGATGAGCGCGCGGCGTACACGCTCGATGGTGCGCTCTGGTTCGACGAAGATCCCACGAGCCGTGACGACAAGGATGCGGTAGTGGTCATCATCCAGCTCCTCGCGACGCTCGAGGTCCCGCTCCCATTGAGCGGGGTCTTTGGCATGTTGTCTGCCGTCGTACTCGACGATGAGCTTGAACTCCAGGTAGCAGAGGTCGTAACGCCGGCGCCACGTGCCGTCATCGTTCAGCTCCCGTACGTCGACTTTGGGTTCGGGCAGACCGGCCAGCACGAGCAGCATGCGCAACCTCGACTCCATGGGCGAGTCGACGCCTCGACGTACGTAACGAGCGGCTCGGAGAGCTGCTCCCGCGTAGTACTCACTGCTTTCCCGACACATCCGCCGAAGCCGAGAAGGAGACACCTTGTAGCGCTTCGCGAGGGCATCCCCCAAGACCACCAGATCAACGAGCGGCAGGGCGCCTGCCAGCTGGATGAAGGTGGTCACGGGGTCTGTCGCCCGGATGCCGCGGATGACCACGGTCTTGCGAACACGCTTGGTGACGTGCGGCTTGAGTCCAGCACGCCATCGCCTGTCTTCAGGACGGAAGACAGTGACATGTTCGTTGAGGTGTTCCGGCACGGGAAGTCCGAGCAACCTCGCTGCGCTGAAGTGGCTGGCAACGGCCCCAGCCGGGTGGAGCGCCAAGGCGGCTCGGATGCGGGTGTCGTTGTCGATCTGGTCTCGACGGACCCAGACGGATCGGATGACCTGGACGAACTCGCTGCGTCTTACAAGATTGGGATCGATGCCGTCTGCACGCAGCATCTCTCGTGTAAACGGTCCCCGCAGTGCAACCCCGAGATCACTCATAGTCGAAGCCTCGCGGAACGGCGCGAACGTCGCGTGTTCTCTCCACAGGCTGCTCTTTCCGCGCAATTGCGCGGTTAGGACCGCCCTAAGCCCAGTTCATCTGACACAACAGCGCAAATGCGAGTTGGGACGGCTCCCGGCTCACCGCGGCGCGCGGAGGTAGTCGAGCTGGGCGCGGACCGAGAGCTCGGCGGCCGGCCAGAGCACCGGGTCGACGTCGGCGTACACGATCCCGACCACCCGGCGAGCGAGTGCGACGGGGACCGAGCCGGTGAGGGACGGCGTGGGGGCGTCCGCGTCGGCCTCGGACAGCGGTACGTCGAGCGCGCGGAGCGCCTCACGGACCTGCTCGAGCCGCTCGTGACGGTGGGAGATGTAGAAGTCCAGCATGGGTAGCGCCGACTCGACCACCGGGCCGTGACCCGGCCAGATCGCGGTGATCTCGTGGGTCGTCGCGAGTGCGTGCAGTCGGTCGAGCGAGCCGAGGTAGGCGCCGAGCTGTCCATCGGGATGAGCCACCACGGTCGTGCCGCGGCCGAGCACCGTGTCCCCGGTCAGCACGGTGTGCTCCGCGGGGACCAGGAAGGACAGGGAGTCAGAGGTGTGCCCGGGCGTGGCCACGACGTGGACCTCCAGGTCGCCCACCGCGACGACATCGCCCTCACCGAGCCCCTCCGAGCCGAGGCGGTACGCCGGGTCAAGCGCGCGGACTCCGCAGTCCACCCGTTCGGCGAACGCCCTGGCCGCCTCCGAGTGGTCGAGGTGGTGGTGCGTCAGCAGCACGACGGCGACATCACCGGCCGCCTCGGCCACGGCGTCGAGGTGTCCCGGATCCGGCGGTCCGGGGTCGACCACGACGGAGCGCGGGGAGCCAGGTGCCCGCAGGACCCAGGTGTTGGTGCCGTCCAGCGTCATCGGCGAGGCGTTGGGGGCCAGTACGCACCTGCCGACGGAGCCGAAGGGCCCGCCGGCCCAGGTCGACTCAGGCGCGGGCTCGGTCATCCCGGGCCTCCAGCAGCGCCGACACCCGCTCGGGCACCGTCATCGTGGCCGGGTCATCGTCGTCCTCGACCGTCGGGGTGAACATCGTCAGGTCCCGCCCGCTCGCGGCCGCCAGCACCGCGTCGGGGTCGGCGTACTGGCCGACCTCGAGACAGGTGAGGTACGTCGGCGGCATCATCGCCAGCTGGTCGGCGTCAGCCGCGTCGCATGCCCGGAGCGCGGACATCCAGGTGACCGACGACGACTCCCGGGAGACGTCGCGCGTGCGCTGGCCGGCGGGGAGGGAAGCCACGAAGAACCAGGTACGGAAGCGACGCGGCTCGAACTCGGGGGTGCACCAGGCCGCCCAGGCTCCGAGGAGGTCCGAGCGGAGCACCAGCCCGCGCCGGTCGAGGAGTTCGGTGAGCGCGATCTCTCGCGCCTCGAGCGCGCGCCTGTCGGCCTCCCAGTCGTCCGCGGTGGTGTCGGCCACTACGTCGGCGCCCGAGGGTCCGGCGAGGAGGACGCCGGACTCCTCGAAGGTCTCCCGGACGGCAGCGCACACCAGAGCCTGCGCCAACTCCTCGGACGTCCGCAGCTGGGCGGCCCATGCCGCCGGCTCCGGTCCGGACCAGGCAACCGTGTTGTCGAAGTCGCGCCGATCGACGCTGCCGCCCGGGAACACGCACATCCCGCCGGCGAACGCCATCGAGGTCTGGCGGTTGAGGAGGTAGAGCTCGGGTCCGGAGTCCGCGATCTTGCCCGGGCGCATCAGCACCACGGTGGCGGCATCACGCGGCTCTGCCGGCGTACGACGTCCCTCGGCGAACTCCCGAGCGTGCGCGACCACGTGGGCCGGCAGGGACACCCGCACCTCACACCTCGACGACGAGCTCGACCTCGACGGGAGCGTCCATGGGCAGCACCGGTACGCCGACGGCCGAACGTGCGTGCACTCCCGCGTCGCCGAACGCCTTGCCGAGCAGGTCCGAGGCGCCGTTCGCGACCTGCGGCTGCGCGGTGAAGTCGGTCGCGGAGGCCACGAAGCAGACGACCTTGACCACCCGCACCACCTGGTCGAGATCGCCGATCTCGGCCTTGACCGCTGCCAGCGCATTGAGCGCAGCCTGCTGCGCGCACGCCGCCGCGTCCTCGGGCGAGACGGAGTCACCGACCTTGCCAGACGCCATCAGCTCACCCGAGCGCGTCGGGAGCTGTCCGGACGTGTAGACGTAGGAGCCCGTGCGGAGGGCCGGCACGTAGGACGCCACTGGCTTCGCGACCTCCGGCACGGGAAGGCCCAGCTCGGCCAGGCGCTCCTCGACTGCGCCCATCAGGCCGCTCCACCGCTGATCGGCCGCTTGAAGTAGCCGACCATGTTCTCGGGGTTCATCCCGGGCGCGACCTGCACGAGCTCCCATCCGTCGGCCCCGAAGTTGTCGAGGATCTGCTTCGCGGCGTGCACCAGGATCGGCGCCGTGAGGTACTCCCACCTCTGAGTCTCAGCCATGGCGCGACACTACTCCGGGCCGCTCGGGCCCTCCTGCCGAGCCGGCGGCCGCCGGGAGGGCACCAGAACTCCCCGTTCAGGCGGGGAACTCTCAGCCCGCGTCCTCGCCCGCAGGAGGGGCGGCCGGGGTCTCCGCCGCGCCGGCCTTCGCCCGCTGGACGAGCTCGACCAGGAGCGAGTCGCCCACCACCACGGCGCCGCCCAGGAGCGCGGCCGCGATCGGAACGGGAAGCGAGCTGCGGCGTACGGCGAAGATCGCGGCCAGCATCACCGTGGACCACGACGCTTGCGAGGTCGCGAACGGCACGAGGGCCCGCCGCCATGCTGCAGCGTCCTCGTCGGGGACCACCTCGACGAACCGCACGCCCGGCCGGCTCAGCGGCCAGCCGAGGGCGTACGAGGAGGACACGAGCCGAGCCCGCCTCGACCACCGAGGAGACAGGCACGCGAGGGTGACCCCGGCCCCCCGAACAGCGGAGCCGGGACGGATCCAGGTCGGCACGTTCACGTCAGGATCGGAGGTTCGGTCTTCTCGCGCACCTCGTCCAAGGTCACGTCCGGAGCCAGCTCGACGAGCTGCAGACCCTCCGGCGTGACGTCGAGGACGCACAGGTCGGTGATGATCCGTTGGACGACGCCGCGGCCGGTGTAGGGCAGCTCGCACTCGTCGAGGATCTTCTTCGAGCCGTCCTTGGCGACGTGCTCCATCAGGACGATCACCCGTTTGGCGCCGTGGACCAGGTCCATGGCGCCACCCATCCCCTTGACCATCTTCCCGGGGATCATCCAGTTGGAGATGTCGCCCTTCGCCGAGACCTGCATGGCGCCGAGGATCGCGGCGTCGATCTTGCCGCCGCGGATCATCCCGAAGGACGTGGCGGAGTCGAAGAACGACGCGCCCTTGCGGAGCGTCACGGTCTCCTTGCCCGCGTTGATCAGGTCGGGGTCCTCGTCGCCCTCGTAGGGATACGCGCCGACGCCGAGGATGCCGTTCTCGGACTGGAGCACCAGCTCGACGTCGTCGGCGACGTAGTTGGGCACCAGCGTCGGCAGCCCGATGCCGAGGTTGACGTACGAGCCGTCGGTCAGCTCCGAGGCCGCGCGGGCAGCCATCTGCTCACGGGTCCACGCCATGTCAGTTGCCTCCCGTGGTGTCGGCGGACTCGGGGCGCGGACGCGTCGTCCGCTTCTCGATCCGCTTGTCGGCGGCCTGCTCCGGCGTCAGCGCCACGACGCGCTGGACGTAGACCCCGGGCGTGTGGACGTCCTCGGGCTTGATCTCCCCCGGCTCGACGAGGTGCTCGACCTCGGCGATGCTGACCCGCCCGCACATCGCCGCGAGCGGGTTGAAGTTGCGCGCGGACTCGCGGTAGACGAGGTTGCCGTGGCGGTCGCCCTTCCAGGCCCGGACCAGCCCGAAGTCAGCCACGATCGCGGCCTCGAGGACGTACTCCCGCCCCCCGAAGTCGCGCGTCTCCTTGGGCGGCGAGCTGATGATGACGTTGCCCTCGGAGTCGTACTTCCACGGCAGGCCCCCTTCGGCGACCTGGGTGCCGCCGCCGGTCGCGGTGTAGAAGGCCGGGATGCCGGACCCTCCGGCCCGCATCCGCTCCGCCAGGGTCCCCTGCGGCGTCAGCTCCACCTCGAGCTCCCCGTGGAGGTACTGCCGGGCGAACTCCTTGTTCTCCCCGACGTACGACGAGATCATCCGCCGCAGCCGCTTGTTCATCAGCAGCCGGCCCAGGCCCCACTCGTCGACGCCGCAGTTGTTCGACACCGCCTCGAGGTCCTTCACCCCGGTCTCCAGCAGGGCCTCGATCAGCACCGAAGGCACCCCGCAGAGCCCGAACCCGCCGACCGCCAGCGTCGAGCCGTCCGGGATGTCGGCCACCGCTTCTGCGGCGCTCGCCACGACCTTGTCCATCCACGCACCTCCTGGGCCGCATCCTGCCACGGCGCACGAGGTGCCCGGTCGGGTGTGCTCAGCCGGCCGCCGGGTCCTCGATCGACCACACGGACTGGCCGATCAGCACGTGCACGGCGCCCTCAGCTGCGCACGCTGCCCGGACCGGACCATCGGGCGCAGGCAGCGCCTTCCACTCCGTGCCGTCGTGCCAGCAGAGACGGTTTCCGCGGGCCATGGCGGCCACGCACACGGGCCGGTCGCCGGCGACGTCGTCGACCAGCACCAGGGGCCGACCACCGCCCTCGGGAACGTTGACGAGCTCGAGCTGCGGCATGGGCACAGGGTTCGTGCGGAGCGGACCGCGGAAAGGCAGAGGCAGCAGCTCGTGTACGACGGCCCGTCCGTCGAGCACGCCCCCGATCCAGGTGTGCCGGCCGCCCCAGGCGGACGCGATGGACGTCAGAGCCGAAGGGGCCGGGGCCAGGTGGACGCGCCTCCAGTCCCCGTCACCGAGTGCCCAGGCGGTCGCGGACTGCATGCCCTCGATCCGACCGGCAACGACAAGGGGATCCTTGTCAGAGCAGCCGAACACCACTGCCGTGTCCGGAGGGCCGGCGAGTGACAGGTCGCGCGAGCCTGGGGCACCCCCACCGATCGCGGCCTCGCGGTCGTGCACGCACAGGTACCAGGACCCGTCCCGCAGATGGCTGCTGAGGACCAGCTCGCGACCGGCGTCCTTCGCCGGCGAAGCCCACATCGCGTCGACGCCGCCGAGTGGGTGGGCCGCGAGGGCCGAGTCACCGTTGCGGGCACTCCACAGCTGCAGCCTGCCGTCGGCGCCCCGACCGGTCAGCCAGGTGTCGTCGCCAGGGGCGATCCCGAGCACGCCGAACGAGTCCACCGGGACGTCGTCGTACGTCGTCGGGCCCACGTGCGGCACACGCAAGGGCGCGACGAACACCGTCCCCTCGTCCGTGATGCCGGCACACAGCCCGCGTTGCAGAGCGGTCACCCGTCCGGCGACCGCGAACCTCATCCAGTCCATGGCGCTTCCCCCGGTTCGAGACGGTACGCGCCGAAGGCGCCTCGCACGGGCGACTCCGGAAAACTTCACCTTGTGAGCGAGGACCCTCCGATCCGGCGAAGCCGGAGCGGAGGGCCGCAGCGAACCGCGCAGCGCGCTCGCGCGCCAGCGGGCCTGACACCGACCTCGGCCCGCATGGAGGGGCGCACCGCTCCGGCCCGCACGCCGCACCCCTTACGCTCGGATGGTGCCGAGCCGCGACTTCCCGCAGGTCCGCCTGCACATCGTCACGGGGAAGGGCGGCACCGGGAAGTCGACGGTCGCAGCAGCGCTGGCGCTGGGTCTGGCGGCCACCGAGCAGAACGTGCTCCTCTGCGAGGTGGAGGGGCGGCAGGGGATCGCGCGGATGTTCGACGTCGAGCCCCTGCCGTACGCCGAGCGCCGCATCGCCACCGGCCTACCGGGCCCCGACGGCCGGCGTGGCGGCATGGTCCACGCGCTGCACATCGACCCGGAGTCGGCGCTGCTGGAGTACCTCTCGATGTACTACAAGCTCGGCCGGGCGGGAAAGGCATTGGACCGGTTCGGCGTCATCGAGTTCGCGACCACGATCGCACCTGGCGTCCGAGACGTGCTGCTGACCGGGAAGGTCTACGAGGCGACTCGGCGCAACGTCCGCAACAAGAAGGCGATCTCGTACGACGCCGTCGTGCTCGACGCACCGCCGACGGGTCGGATCGCGGCGTTCCTCGGGGTCAACCAGGAGCTGGCCGGGCTGGCTCGGATGGGGCCGATCAAGAACCAGGCCGACTCGGTCACGACGCTGTTCCGCTCCGAGCGCACCGCTGTGCACCTGGTGACCGTGCTGGAGGAGATGCCGGTCCAGGAGCTCGCCGACGGGATCGCCGAGCTCCGCCAGCACGGAATACCGGTCGGCGGAGCGGTGGTGAACCAGGTACGGCCTCGCGACCTCGACGACGGGGACCTGGCGGCGGTACGCGCGGGGAAGGTGACCAAGCGGCAGGTCGCGGCCGACCTCACGCGGGGCGGGCTGACCGGCAACGGTGACCTGGTGATGAGCCTGCTGACCGAGGCGCGTGACCACGCCGAGCGCAGGGCCCTGGAGGACGCCCAACGTGCCATCGTCGACGAGCTCGACCTACCGACGTACGAGCTGCCGCGACTCGCCGGTGGCGTCGACCTCGGCGGGCTCTACGAGCTGGCCGGCATGCTGCGCGACCAGGGGCTGGCATGAGGACCCGGACCCGGGTCGGTCCGCAGTCCCTGACCGGCGGAAGAGCGCTGGATGTCGACGGACTGCTTGACGACCCGCACACGGGGATCATCGTGTGCTGTGGCTCGGGTGGGGTCGGCAAGACCACGACATCCGCCGCCCTCGGCCTGCGCGCGGCCGAGCGCGGCCGGAAGGTGGTCGTGCTGACGATCGACCCCGCGCGGCGCCTGGCGCAGTCGATGGGGATCGAGGCGCTCGACAACACCCCGCGCCCGGTGGCGGGCCTGAGCTGGGCCCCAGGCTTCGGGGGGTCACCGGGGGACCGAGCCCCCCGGATGGACGCGATGATGCTGGACATGAAGCGCACCTTCGACGAGGTGGTCGAGAGCCAGGCCAGTCCGGAGAAGGCGCGCCAGATCCTGGAGAACCCGTTCTACATCGCACTCTCGAGCTCCTTCGCCGGCACCCAGGAGTACATGGCGATGGAGAAGCTCGGGCAGCTCTACGCCGACTCGCGCCGCAACAGCACCTACGACCTGATCGTGGTCGACACCCCGCCCTCGCGCTCAGCGCTGGACTTCCTCGACGCACCCGAGCGGCTGTCGAGCTTCCTGGACGGGCGGTTCATCAGGTTGCTGCTCGCGCCGGCGAAGGGTCCCGCGCGGCTGATGTCAGCCGGCCTGGGGATGGTGACGAACGCGCTGACCAAGATCCTCGGCGCCCAGGTGCTGCGTGACATGCAGACCTTCGTGGCGGCGTTCGACACCCTCTTCGGTGGCTTCCGGCAGCGCGCCCAGAAGACCTTCGAGCTCCTCCAGGCCGACGGAACGGCGTTCCTCGTCGTGGCGGCCCCGGAGGACGACGCACTGCGGGAGGCGGCGTACTTCGTCGAGCGGCTCAGCGAGGACGAGATGCCCCTGGCCGGCCTCGTCGTCAACCGGGCGAGCCCTCAGCCACTGGGTGAGGTCTCCGCGGAGGAGGCGATGGCTGCGGCGCAGCGGCTGCGCCACAACGATCCGGACTCGCTGACTGCGGGCCTGTTGCGGCTGCACGCGGACCGGGTCCGGATCGTGGAGCGGGAGGCGCAGCTCCGGCGCCGCTTCGAGGCGGCGCACCCACAGGTGCCTACGGCCGTCGTACCGGCCCTGGCGGGCGACGTGCACGACCTGGATGGGCTGCGCCAGGTCGGCGCGCTCTTGGCGGGGGAGCGGCCGACCTGACGCCTGCGACCCGACACCTGTCGTTGGCTACGACGGTGTCTTCGTCAGCGCGGCTCAGGCGTTGACGACGACACCGGTGTGCTTCTCGCGAGCCTGTTCGAGAACGGCTCGCCATGATGCGTTCGGACGACGCCGCAGCAGGGCTCGACGCTCGCGCTCGGTCATCCCGCCCCAGACGCCCCACTCGATCTGGTTGTCGAGAGCCTCGGCGAGGCACTCGGTGCGCACTGGGCACGCACCGCAGACCTGCTTGGCCTTGTTCTGCTCCGCACCACGGACGAACAGCTTGTCGGGTTGCTGACCCCGGCACGCGGCCTGGGCAGCCCAATCTTGATTCCACATAATGACGTCCCCACGATCGTCAGATGACTGACGCTTCCCCATGAAGCCACCCGCCCGGACGAATGTTCAGTCGAGGCACCAAGGTAAAGAGTCCACGACTTCCAGGGACAGACCATTCCGGGTCGATCGCCCTAGTCCCATCGGACTAGTAGCCGGGGGTCGGGAATGAGCAACTTCATGGCCTCTCACGTAGTCTGATCGGCATGTCCTTGCCCCCCGAGGAGCGTCTCCCCGCGTCCCGAGTGGCTTCCCACCTGGGCGTGATGGCCGTCGTCGCGGTCGTGATGGGCGTGGTCGTGGCCGGCCTGGCGATCCCGTTCGCCGGAGTGCTCGGGCTCGCGTCCAAGTCACTGTCCAAGACCGTCGAGTCGCTCCCCGCGCAGCTGCGCACCCAACCGTTGGCGCAGCAGACCAAGATCGTCGACCCGTCCGGTCAGACGATCGCGACGCTGTACGACGAGAACCGGATCAACGTCCCGCTCGGCCAGATCTCGCGGAAGATGGTCAAGTCGATCGTGGCGATCGAGGACTACCGCTTCTACCAGCACGGCGCGCTCGACCTGAAGGGCACCCTGCGCGCTCTGGTCACCAACCAGTCCAGCGGCGGGGTCGTGCAAGGTGGTTCGTCCATCACCCAGCAGATGGTCAAGATGACCCTGCTCTCGCAGGCGAAGACCAAGAAGGAGCGGAAGGCGGCGACGGCCGACACCTACGCCCGCAAGCTCACCGAGCTGCGCTACGCCATCGCCTTCGAGCAGCACTACTCCAAGGACTGGATCCTCGAGCGCTACCTCAACATCGCCTACTTCGGCGACGGGGCCTACGGCGTGCAGGCCGCCGCCCGCCACTACTTCGGCACGAACGCCAAGGACCTCACCTGGCTCCAGGGCGCGACGCTCGCCGGCCTCGTCAAGAACCCGAGCGGATACGACCCCCTGCGCAACCCCGACCGCGGGATCCAGCGCCGCAACGTCGTCCTCGACCGGTTGGCCCAGCTTCACGTCATCTCGCAGCACAAGGCCGACCGCCTGAAGAAGAAGCCGCTCGGCCTCCACCCGGTGGCAACCCCGAACGGCTGCATCAACTCCAGCGCGCCGTTCTTCTGCGACTACGTCGTCAACTACCTCGAGCACGACCCTGCCCTCGGCAAGACCATGAACGCCCGCAAGAAGCTCCTGTACACCGGCGGGCTCACGATCCACACCACGATCGACACGCGGTTCCAGCGTGCGGCGGACGACTCCGTGCGTCATCACGTCGCGCCCAAGAACCAGGCGATCGGCGCACTGGCGATGGTCGAGCCGGGCACCGGCGACGTGAAGGCCCTGGCGCAGTCGCGACCGATGGGGCGTGACTCAGCTGCCGGCCAGACGTTCCTCAACTACGTCGTACCCCAGAAGTACGGCGACTCCGCCGGCTTCCAGCCGGGCTCGACGTTCAAGGCGTTCGTCCTCGCCTCGGCGATCCAGCAGGGCATCCCGCTCACGGAGCGCATCTCCGCCCCGCCGCAGGTCAACATCCCGATGAGCCAGTACCGCGTCTGCGGCGGAAGGCACTTCACCAGCACGGACACGTGGTCGGTCCACACCTCCACCATCTCCGGCACGATGGACCTCTACAGGGGCACGCAGGAGTCGGTGAACCCCTTCTTCGCCAAGCTCGAGCTGCAGACCGGGCTGTGCGAGCCCTACCACCTCGCGCAGAAGATGGGCCTCCCGCTCCACGACAAGGCCCGAGAGATGGTGCCGTCGTTCACCCTCGGCGTCGCGTCGGTCAGTCCGCTGGAGCTGGCGGACGCCTACGCCACCTTCGCGGCGCGCGGCCTCCACTGCGACCCCCGCCCGGTGACTTCGATCGACGACTCGGACGGCCACCAGCTCAAGACCTACCCGCAACAGTGCCAGCAGGTCATCGCCGCCCCCGTCGCCGACGCCGTCAACGACGTGCTCCGCGGCGTGCAGTCGCCGACCGGATTCGGGGCCCACCTGATCCTGAACCAGGAGTCCGCGGCCAAGACCGGCACCAACGACAACAACATGTCGGTCTGGTACATGGGCTACACGCCCAACCTCGCCACCGCCTCGATGATCGCCGGCGCGAACCGGCTCGGGCACTGGGTGACCCTGAACGGCCAGCTGCTCGCCGGGACCTACGTGCCGACAGCGCACGGCTCCACCACCGCGGGGCCGATGTGGTACGACGCGATGCGGGTGATCCAGCAGTGGCTGCCCGACGCGACCTTCACCCCACCCAACGGCAACGAGGTCAACGGTGTCCTGACCACTGTTCCCGACGTCGCCGGCATGCCCTACGACCAGGCGGCCCAACAGATCAAGCAGGCCGGGTTCTCCGTCGCCGACGGCGGCTACCGGGACTCGGGCTACCCCAAGGACACCGTGGCCTACACCAGCCCGGGCGGTGGCAGCCAGGTGCCCAGCGGCAGCAGCGTGACGATCTACCGCTCCGACGGCACGCCGTACGTCCCCCCGAAGCGCCATCACCACGGGGGCAACAACGGGCCGGGCCACGGTCCCGGGCACGGTCCCGGGCACGGTCCCGGGCACGGTCCCGGGCACGGCCACTAGGGTTCACGAGGTCACCAGGCGAGCCTCCCCCGCCTCGGCCACGGGAAGAATTTCATCCCCCTTCGAGCCGACGACAGGTCGGACGACCTCGCCTACACTCCCCCGAAAGCCGAGCTACCCACGTCGTCCGGGCGTGCGTGGGGCAAGGGGGGACAGTTCATGTTGATTCGTTCGGGAGCCGTGCTCTGTGCAGCGGTGGCAGCGGTGGTGATCGGGGCGCCACATGCAATGGCCGCTCCGAGCTACCAAGCCCACTGGACACTCGATGAGACCGACAGCAACACCGCCACCGACGTGACGGACAACGGCCATGACGGCGTCAACTACGACGTCGTCGGCGACGGCAGCGGGTACGTCTTCAACGGCACCAGCTCTCGCGTGGTCGTCCCGCACGACCCTGGCCTCAACTCCGGGGCCGGAGACTTCTCGTGGGGCGTCACGTTGAGCATGACGACCGCGCCCCCGTCGGGGGAGACCTACGACGTCCTGCGCAAGGGCCTGGCGGGTGTGAAGGGCGGTGACTACAAGCTCGAGATCACCAATGCCAACGGCAAGGGCAAGGCGCGCTGCGTGTTCAACTCGGTGCTGCCCAACGGCAAACGCGCCAACATCGCCCTGGCCGGGAGCACGAAGCTGGCCGACGGCAAGCAGCACACGATCACCTGCACGAAGACCTCCAACGCGATCACGGTCACCGTCGACTCCGCCAAGCCGCAGACCAAGACGATCTCCGGTGGGTTGGGGACCGTCTCGAACACCTACGACCTGGCGCTGGGCGCGAAAGCGGAGCCGACCGCCAAGAGCGGGTTCGACTGGTTCGAGGGCGAGCTCTTCGACGCCTGGGTAGGCACCGGCTCCTGATCGGCTCGTGGTTCGTCAGGTGCCCGGGGGCCCGAACCACCGATCGGACACAGGCCGGTCGGCTCGAGGCGACGCGATGGCCGCGTGGGGCCACCGCACACTCTGCTGCACATGACACCCGGCACGTGGGCCTCCTCCGAGTCGGCCAGGGGGTGGCCGCACGTGCTCGACCTTCTTCATCGATTCGATCGACGACAACCCCGATGACGCGGCGTACAGTCCCCCGAACCGGAGGGCTCATGCCGTCGTCTGTGGGGCGAGGGGGACAGACCGTGCTGATACGTTCGGGAGTGGTGGCGTGCGCGGCCGCGGTGGCGGCTCCTAGCTACGGCGCTCACTGGGCGCTCGACGAGATCGGCAGCCGCACCGCCCGGGACTCGTCGGGCCACGGGAACGACGGCACCAACCACGACGTGGTCGGTGACGGCAGCGGATACATCTTCAACGGGAAGAGCTCCCGGGTGGTCGTCCCGCACGACTCGAGCCTCAACCCCGGTTCCCGCGACTTCTCGTGGGGCGTCACGTTGAGCATGACCCAGCCGCCGCCCAGGCGCGAGACCTACGACGTCCTGCGCAAGGGTCTCGCGGGCGCCAAGGGCGGTGACTACAAGATCGAGATCACGAACTCCAGCGGCAAGGCGAAGGCGCGCTGTGTCTTCAACTCGGTCCGCTCGGGCAAGCGGGTGAGCGCGGCCCTGGTCGGCGCGAAGGCGCTGGCCGACGGCAAGCAGCACACGATCACCTGCACGAAGAACGCCAAGGCCCTCACGGTCACGATCGACGGCACCAAGCCGAAGACCAAGCAGGTCACCGGTGGGCTCGGGAGCATCACGAACACCGCCGCCCTCGCGCTGGGGGCCAAGGCGGAGCAGAAGGCCAAGAGCGGGTTCGACTGGTTCAAGGGGGAGCTGTTCGACGCATGGGTGGGGACAGGCTCATGAGCAAACGCACCAGGTACCAAGGCCGGCATCGTCGCACGCCGTTGCACCGGGCCACACCGCCGCCGTCCGGCACGGGGGTCGCACGTTCGCTCGGCGTGGCCACGGCCGCCGTCACCCTGGTGGCGGTTCAGGCTCCCGGAGCCACCGCCGAGACGGCGTACAACGCCCATTGGACGCTCGACGAGACCGGAGGGAGCACGGCGCACGACGTCTCGGGCAACGGCAACGACGGCGTCGGCTCACACGTGGTCGGCGATGGCAACGGCTACACGTTCAACGGCACCGACTCCCGCGTCGTCGTGCCCGACTCGCCGACTCTCCGGCCCGGGTCCGCGGACTTCTCCTACGGCGTCACCCTGAGCATGACCCAGCCGCCGCCCAAGGGCGAGACCTACGAGGTGCTCAGCAAGGGGCTCGCCGGCAACAAGGGTGGGAACTACAAGATCGAGATCAAGAACTCCAGCGGGAAGGCGAAGGCGCGCTGCGTGTTCAACTCGATCCTCCCCACCGGGAAGCGTGCGAACGCAGCACAGCTCGGCAAGGCGTCGCTCGCCGACGGCCGCCCGCACACGGTCATCTGCACCAAGACCGCGTCGGGCCTCACGATCAAGATCGATGCCCTCGCGGCCGTCACCAAGACGATCGCCGGCGGGCTGGGGTCGGTCACCAACACCGCGCCGCTCGGCCTTGGGGCCAAGGCGCAGCAGGACTCCTCGGGGTACGACTGGTACAAGGGCGAGATCTCGGACGCCTGGGTCAGCGGCGCGCAGGGTGCCCCGCCGCCCCCACCGCCTCCGCCTCCTCCGCCGCCTCCGCCGCCCCCGTCGGGACAGCGTGCCCACTGGACCTTCGACGAGATCGGCAGCAGCACCGCCGCCGACGTCACCGGGAACGGCAACGACGGCCGCAACCAGAGCATCGTCGGTGACGGCAGCAGCTATGCGTTCAACGGCACCAGCTCACGGGTGATCGTCCCCGACGCCCCCGACCTCAACCCTGGGTTCGCGAACTTCTCCTACAGCGTCACCCTCGCCATGACCACGCCACCGGAGCCCGGAGAGACCTACGACGTGCTGCGGAAGGGACTGGTGACCAACAAGGCGGGCGACTACAAGATCGAGATCGTCAACTCCAAGGGCAAGGCCGAGGCACGCTGCGTGTTCAACTCGTTCCTGGCCAACGGCACCAAGGTCCTGGCCTCGGTGATGAAGAGCGTCGACCTGGCCAACGGGAAGGCACACACGGTCACCTGCACCAAGACCCCGACCAGCCTGGCCATCGCGGTCGACGCGCTTCCGGTCCATGTCAAGGACTACCCGGCGCTCGGGTCGGTGTCCAACGCCGCTGACCTGGGCATCGGAGCCAAGGCGGAGGACGATCCCAGCTCCGGCTACGACTGGTTCCAGGGCCGGCTCTACGACGCGTGGCTGGAGTGACGGACCGACGGCGGGCCATCGGGTCACCCGTCCCCGAGCTGACGCCTGACCTCCGCCGCGACCGCGCTGCCATCAGCGCGTCCGCGTACCTGCGGCTGTACGACGCCCATCACCTTGCCCATCGCCCGCATCCCGTCAGCGGCAGCACCCGTCTGCTGGATGGCAGCTCTCACGATCTCGGTGACGGCCTCGGCGTCGAGCTGCTCGGGGAGGTACTCGGTGATCACGGCGGCTTCGGCCGTCTCCTTGTCGGCGAGCTCGCCGCGGCCGGCGTCGGCGAACGCTGTGGCCGCTTCCCGTCGCTTCTTGGCCTCCGTCGAGAGCACGCCGACGATGTCGTCGTCGCTGAGCTCGCGTGCCTGCTTGCCGGCCACCTCGGCGTTGGTGATGGCTGCCAGCACCATCCGCAGGGTCGAGGACCGCACGTCGTCGCGCGCCTTCATCGCCACGGTGAGATCGGCACGCAGGCGCTCCTTGAGCTCGCTCATGGCGCCATTGTGCCCAGGGCGCGCGTTGTGCACCCCATCCAGGCATGTGACAGCCTTGCCGCGTGACTCCCGCCCGGCTCCTCACCCGCGCGCTCGGCGCCGGGCTCGCCCTCGGCACCGGGGTCACGGCGTACGCCCTGTGGGAGGCCCGGGCCTACACGCTGCGGTCCGTCGCGTTGCCGCTGCTCCCTGAGAGCGCAGCGCCGCTGCGCGTGCTGCACCTCAGTGACATCCACCTGACGCCTGGGCAGTCCCACAAGCGCGAGTGGCTGCGTTCCCTGGCCGATCTCGAGCCGGATCTGGTGGTGAACACCGGGGACAACCTGGCTCACCTCGAGGCCGTCCCTGCGCTGCTCGACGCCCTCGGCCCGCTGCTCGACGTCCCGGGCGTGTTCGTGCTCGGCTCCAACGACTACTTCGCACCGGTCCTGCGCAACCCGCTGCGCTACCTGCTTCCCGACGACGGGAGGCGCCACACCCAGACCACCAAGCTCCCGTGGCCGGAGATGTGCGACGCCTTCTCCGCCGCCGGCTGGACCAACCTGACCAACCGGCGGACGTCCACGACGGTGGGCGACCTGACCTTCGCCTGGGCCGGGGTCGACGATCCGCACCTGGCGTACGACGACCTGGCCGCGGTGGCCGGTCCCGCTCCGCTGGACGCCGACGTCCGGGTAGGGGTGGCGCACGCACCCTACCTGCGGGTGCTGCACCGGTTCGCGACCGACGGGTATGACGCCGTCTTCGCCGGCCACACGCACGGCGGGCAGATCGCGCTGCCGCTGTATGGCGCGCTGGTCACCAACTGCGACCTCGACCGGGGCCGCGCCAGGGGCCTGCACCGCCATCCGCCCGGGTCCCGACCCGGCGACCACGGTTCCACCTGGGTGCACGTCTCGGCCGGGCTGGGCACGTCGCCGTACTTCCCGATCCGCACGGCCTGCCGTCCCGAGGCGACACTGCTGACGCTGACCCCGCGGGTCTGACCCGCTCGGCCTCCGCGGCACCGCCCGGTGGTTCGGAGGGCGCCCTCTCTCGCGACGCTCGGTCGGGATTCGGAGGGGCCGAACTGCTCGGGTATGCTCGCCGATGCTTGTCGCCTCTGTACCCCGACTGCCGATCCGGCGGGTGGGTCGGGCGCGGCAATCGGGCTGTGGCGCAGTTTGGTAGCGCGCCTCGTTCGGGACGAGGAGGCCGCAGGTTCAAATCCTGTCAGCCCGACCATTCTTCCTCTGCCGCCGGCGTTGCCGCGGATGGGCCGCCGTGTTGACCGCGGCGCCTTCGCGTGTTGACGCCGGTTCATCACGCTGGGTAGACGAACCGTCGCTCAGCCAGGTGAACTCCACTGGTCCAGTGCCCGTTCACCCACCCAGCGTGATGAACCGTCCACTCACGGGACCGGGACGTCGACGTACGCCGTCGCCTCGTCGATCTGAGAGGTACGGACGGTGACCGCCAGGCGCCAGGTACCGGGGAGCGGCACCGTCACTGCTCCGGTGCGATGGCCGTCGGCGCCCTTCAGCAGCCTGACCGGGAGGGGGCCGATGCGGGACGCCGGCAGGCTGAGGGTGGCGTCGACCTCCCGCGGCTCCGTCGGGTGCCCGGCGGCGTCGGTGACGTCGAGGGTCAACCGGACCCGCCGGGGTGCCTCCGGGACCGCCGAGACCCGGACCCGGTCGGGGCCCACGACGAGGGTGGTGGAGACGGGACGAGCAGCCGGCGTCGCGGCGGACGGGTCGCTGGTGACCAGCATCGCGCTGGCCACGAGCACGCCGAGCAGCACCACGGCCTCGATGCCGACGGTGACCCGGAGGCGTCGCAGGCGTGGCCGGCCCTCGACCACGGGGCCCACCGGTGCGGCTGTCGCGGCGTGCACGTCGACGATCGGGTTCATGGTCTGCCACACCCACGCCCGGGAACCGGCGGCGGCGACCAGCGCCAGAGCCACGACGCCGACCTTCACCAGGAGCACGTGGCCGTAGTGGGAGTGCAGCAGGACCTCCCACGACCGGACCTCCCGGAGCGACTGGTAGACACCGGTCACCACCAGGGTTGTGACCGCGATGCTCGCCAGTCTCGAGAACCGCAGCACCGGCGGGGTCGACTCCTCGACCCGCGCCGGGACGAGGACAGCCCCCAGCAGCAGGGCGAGACCTCCGAGCCAGAGGCTCATCGCGCCCACGTGGAGCGTGTCGCTGACGATGGCGACCGGCCGGTGCCCACCGGCGGCGGCGTGACCGCAGAGCGCGAACGTCACGCCGAGACCGACGAGCAGGACGCCCGGAGCGACCTTCAGCCATCGGTCGGGGAGCTGCTCGCGATAGGTGACAAGGAGGACCAGGGCGGCGATCAGCAGCAGGCGGACATCCAGAGCTCGGCCGTACGTCGTGCTGAGGACCGCCCGAAGCTGGGCGCCGTCGGTCACCCCTCCGAGACCGGTGCCCGCGTCGTACGGCCCCTTGAGCAGCAGGGCGAGCAGGGTGCCGACGGTCAGCACCACGATCCCGCCGCCCACGAGGAGCAGGGCACGACGGCTCCGCCATCCGCCGGGCCAGCACCAGACCAGGAACGCGAAGCCGCCGAGCCCGAGCGCGGACCCGGCGTACGACAGCCAGCGCGACAACCCGAGCGCGACGTCCACCGGCGTGGACCCGTCGGACTCGGACGTCGCAGCCGCGACTCCTCGGGAGGCGTGGCCGATCACGAACGTGTACGCGCCCTCGACCGGGTGGGAGTCGGCTGAGACGACCCGGTAGGAGACCAGGTAGGTCCCTACACGGAGGTCCGGCTGCAGGCCCACCTGTGCGGTGGCGGCCGCGCCGTCGGTGTGCGCGACGCCACCGACGTCGACCCGCTTCCCGTCAGGGCCGAACACCCGGACCGAGTCCGCCAGCAGCGAGACCGCCTCGTTGAAGACCAGGTCGACCGACGTCGGGGGCGTGGACAGAACCGCGTCGGCGGCGGGGGTGCTGTCCTCGAGCATGGCGTGAGCCGAGGCGGGCGGGGCAGCCAGCAGGACCACGCCCACGATGAACACGCCTGTGAGGGCCGCCATCGCCCGGTGGATGAGCCGGTCGACGCTCCCACCAGCACCGGTGCTGGTGGCTTCCTCCCGCCACGCGCCCACGCTTCCGACCGCGGACGAACGCACGGCGGTGCCCTCTGCGTCGTACGTGGAGAGCGTCTGTGGCACCTTCCACCACCTCACGACGAACAGTCTCCCCGAGGCCTCGTAGAGTTCCCGGCAATCCCGAAAACCAGAGCCATCGCCCTACCCCACAGGACACCCGACGAAAGGACATCCATGCAGCAGCGCCCGACCACTCTGCGGAGGGCCGCCCGGGCCGCCCTCGGCACCATGGCCGCACTGAGTGCTGCCTGCCTGGTCCTCGTCGCCGCCCCGGGTTGGGCGCACGTCACGGTGAACCCGCGGGAGGCGACCCGGGGCGGCTTCACGGCCCTGAGCTTCCGTGTCCCGACCGAGTCCGACTCCGCCTCGACCACGAAGGTGCAGGTCTTTCTGCCTCAGGACCACCCGCTGGCGTCGGTGAGCGTCAGGCCGCATCCGGGCTGGCACGCGTCGGTCGTCACCAAGAAGCTCGCCACCCCGTTGAGCACGGACGACGGGGAGGTCACCCAGGGTGTCTACAGCATCACGTGGACACCGGACGCGCCCAAGAACGCGCTGAAGCCCGGTGAGTACGACGAGTTCGACATCTCGGTCGGGCCGCTCCCCGACGTGCCGTCGCTGACGTTCAAGACGTTGCAGACCTACTCCGACGGCACGGTCGTGCGTTGGATCGACGAGCCCGCCGCCGAGGGTCAGCCCGAGCCGGAGCACCCCGCGCCGGTCCTGACCCTGGTCCCGGCTTCGACCTCGGGCGACCCGGCCGACGCCTCGGCCCCCTCGTCGCCGTCCTCCGGGACCGCCACCGCCGCGCTGGTGCTGTCGATCCTGTCGCTCCTGATGTCGGCCGGGGCCCTGCTGGCCGTCCTGCTGCGGCGCCGGGTCTCCCACTGACGGCCGGACCCCGAGCTCCGGTCTCGTCGATCCGCCCGGCAACCTCGCCGGAGGGCAGGAGCACAATCGGCGAGTGAGCACACGCGCCGCACTGCGAGCCGACTGTGGCCGCTGCTTCGCGATCTGCTGCGTCGCGCCCGCCTTCAGCCGGTCGTCGGAGTTCGCGATCGACAAGCCGGCCGGGGTGGCGTGCCCTCATCTCGCCGACGACCACCGATGCACCATCCACGCGCGGCTGCGCGAACGGGGCTTCGCCGGCTGCACGGCGTACGACTGCTTCGGAGCCGGCCAGCGGCTGTCGCAGGTGACCTTCAGCGGACGGGACTGGCGCATCCATCGCGAGGTCGCGTCAACGATGATGGCCGCACTGCCGGTGATGCGCGGGCTGCACGAGCTCCTCTGGTACCTCGACGAGGCACTCGACCCGGACTCGTCCGACCCCGTCCGGGACGGACTCCTCGACGTTCGCCGCAGGGTCGAGGAGGCGGCGTCGTCGACGCCTGAGGTCCTTCTCGGGATCGACGTGGACGGTCTGCGGGGCGCGGTGGCTCCGCTCCTGCGGGAGGCCAGCCGGCTGGCCCGTGCGGATCTCGGCGGCGCCGACCACACGGGTGATGACCTCAGCGGAGCCGACCTGCGGGGCGCGGACCTGCGCGGGGCGTCGCTCCGCGGAGCGCTCCTGCTGGCCGCGCAGCTCGCGGGCGCCGACCTCTACCGGGCCGACCTCCTCGGCGCAGACCTGCGAGGCGCCGACCTCAGCGACGCTCGGCTGACCGATGCCCTCTACCTCACCCAGACGCAGGTCGGGGCAGCCAGGGGTGACCGGCGCACGTCGATCCCAGGCGATCTCGACCGGCCCGGGCACTGGTCCCGATGACCGCGCGCTCGGCCACGACGAAGCTCTCGACGGCCCACCACGACCGGTAGGTCTCCGTTCCCACCAGGCTCTCCAGGGCCCGGGTCTGCGATGCATGGGCACGGAGGGCCTGGTGCTTCCGATCCAGCAGGTCTGTCGAACAGACGACCTGGGCGGCCAGGTCCGCGATCGGTGTGACCGGTGGCTGCGAGCCCGCGGACCACAGGCCCACCTTCTCGTTCAGCCGGCCCCAGGCGTGGTGGAACTCCGGCGTGAGCGTTGCGTACCACAGGGCTGCGTCGGAACGGCTGCGTACCCAGGCCTCGGTGACCCAGGACGAGATGGTGCGGTGGTCGTCGTGCCCCGTCATCCCGTCCGGACCGAAGGTCACGATGGTGGCCGGCTCGACGCTCTCGATGAGGTGCTGGACCGTCGCCACGCCGCGACGGCGATCCGCCACGGCAAGCGCGCCGTCGGCGTACCCGAGCCACGTGTGCTCGCGGACGCCGAGCACTCGCAGGCTCTCGGTGAGCTCGCGCGTCCGGTGCCGGGCCAGACGGTTCGGTGGCCACGCCTCCGGGTCGTCCGTTCCGTGCTCGCCGCGGGTGGCCGTCACGACCGCGACGCGGTGACCAGCCCGACGAGCTTCGGCCATCAGGCCGGCCGACAGGTAGACCTCGTCGTCCGGGTGAGCCCAGATGCCCAGCAACGGACCTGACGCAGTCGCGACCGGGACTCGAGGCGAGCGCGCGGCGCTCTCGGACGCGGGCGACTCTGTGAGCCGTCTCATCCTGGCGTGGAGCTGCGTGCACGACGGCGAGGTGGCAGGCGGAGTCGCGAGCGGCCCAGCCGGAGGTCGTCCTCCTGCTGCCTGGTCAGTGCGATCACCACGTACTGGTGCAGAGCGGAGTGCATCTCGGTTCCTCTTCGTCGTCGGCCCTTCCCCGGATCGGGGTAGGCCGCACGCTCGCGCGCTCGCCTTCCCGCGCCCTTCCCCGTGCCTTTCCACCTCGGCCTGCTGAGGAAGGTCCCGCGAAGACCGACCTCGTAGCGTCCGGCTCGGTCATCAGCCCACATCGCCGAACGGGCACCGAGCTGACCCACCGCACGAACGCCACCGGCCGAGCCCGGCCACGAGGAGAGAACCGTCATGACCACCGTCGACACCGTCGTCATCGGAGCCGGCCAGGCCGGCCTCGCGACCAGCCGTCTGCTGACCCAGTCGGGGCGGGACCACGTCGTGCTGGAGCAAGGCCGGATCGGCGAGCGCTGGCGGTCCGAACGGTGGGACTCCCTGCGGCTGCTGACACCGAACTGGATGCTCAGCCTGCCGGGCTCGCGGTACGGCGGCCCGGACCCGGACGGCTTCGCACCGGCAGCGAGGTTCCTCGAGATGCTCGAGGAGTACGCCGCGGGGTTCGCCGCACCGGTCGTCGAGGGCACGACGGTCGAGGAGGTCCGCGCTGCGGGGCGCAGCCGCTCCCGGTACCTGGTGAGCACGGAGGGCGGCAGCTGGCACACTCAGCACGTCGTTGTGGCCACCGGCCCGCACGGCAGGTCGACGATCCCGGCCGGGTTGAGCTCCGCCGACCTGGGGTGGACCTCCGTCCTCACCTCCCGCGACTACCGCAACCCGTCCCAGGTGGCCCCCGGTGGTGTGCTCGTCGTCGGCGCATCCGCCTCGGGAGTGCAGATCGCCGAGGAGCTCCAGCGCGCCGGCCGGCACGTCACGCTGGCCGTCGGCCGACACCACCGGATCCCGCGGCAGTACCGCGGCTTCGACATCTACTGGTGGCTGGAGGCGACCGGGCGCCTGGCCCGGGCGCTGGACGCCGACGACCGCGAGGCCGCGCTCCGTGACCCGTCCGTGCAGCTCATCGGCCGGCACCACAGTGCACGACCCGCGAGCGAGGTCGACCTCGCCGCCCTGCAGCGGCACGGGGTCCGGCTGACGGGACGGCTGGTCGACGTCACCGGTGGCGTCGCGCGCTTCGACGACGGTCTCACCGCGAGGATGAAGGATGCCGACGCGGCGATGCATCGGCTGCTCGACCGCGTCGACGCCTACGCACGGCAGGTCGGACTCGAGCGCGAGATCTGGCCGACCGAGCGTCCGGCAGCGGTCCCCATCCCGCCGAAGCCGCCGGAGCGGCTCGATCTCCGGGCCGAAGGCATCTCGACCGTCGTGGTGGCGGCCGGCTACCGCTCGCACCACCCCTGGCTGCGCCTGCCGATCCTGGGCACCAACGGGGTGATCCGCCAGCACCACGGGGTGACCGCCTTCCCCGGCGTGTACACCGTCGGCCAGCGCTTCCAGCACGGTCGCGCCTCGGGAACCATCTACGGTGCTCGCCTCGACGCCGCCTACGTCGTCGACCGGATCCTCGACGCCGACACGACGTCAGTGGGGTCGTGCCTGAGCCCGGGAACCGCGTCATGAACCGGTACGACGTCGTGGTCGTCGGCGGCCGGGTCGCGGGCGCCTCGACGGCCCTCCTCCTGGCCCGGGCCGGCGCCAGCGTGGCCGTCGTGGAGCGAGGTGACCTCCGACGCGACCCGGTCTCGACGCACGCCCTGATGCGTGGCGGAGTCCTCCAGCTGTCCCGCTGGGGCGCCCTCGACCGCATCGTCGCCGCCGGTACTCCACCGGTGCGGCAGACGCTCTTCGGGTACCCGGATGGGGAGCTGGTGCGGGTCTCGATCCGAGGGACCCACGGCGTCGACGCGTTGTACGCACCACGCCGCACGCTGCTGGACCGGGTCCTGCTCGAGCTGGCGGAGGAGGCCGGCACGCACCTGTACCGGCGTACGGACGTGGTGGGGTTGGCCCGCGGCGCCGACGGCCGGGTCGTGGGCGTCACCGCCGAGGGGCCGTCGGGGGTCCGCGTGCTCGGAGCCGGTCTGGTCGTCGGCGCCGACGGCCTGCGCTCGGTCGTCGCCCGCGAGGTCGGGGCACCCATCCTCCAGCAAGGGCGGGCAGCCGGAGGTGTTCTGTACCGCTACCTGCACGGGCTCCACATCACCGGCTACGAGTGGTTCTACGGCGAGGGCGCGGCTGCCGGGCTGATCCCCACCAACGACGGGGCCACCTGCGTCTTCGTCAGTGCCAGCGCGGCCCGGCTGCGTCGTGAGCGCACCGCCGGCTCCGAACGGGCCTTCGCGTCGTTGCTCGACGCGGCCGCGCCCGGGCTCCGCGAGGTCGTGGCTGCGAGCACCCAGCGCAGCCGGATACGCGGTTGGCGGGGCACCGCCGGCTTCGTACGCCAGGCGTGGGGGGCGGGGTGGGCGCTGGTCGGCGACGCCGGCTACTTCAAGGACCCGATCAGCACCCACGGGATCACCGACGCCCTGCGCGACGCCGACCTGCTCGCCGAGGCGATCGGCCGGGCGACCACGGGCGGCGATGATGCACGCCGCGCGATGACGGCGTACCAGGACACCCGGGACCGCTTGTCCCGCGCTCTCTGGGAGGCGACCGAGGAGGTGGCGGGCTATGGCTGGGACGTGGCGCGGTCCCACACGCTGGTCCGCTCGATGAGCGCCGCGATGAGTGACGAGGTCGACCATCTGGCACGACTGGACGCCGTAGGCCAGCCCATGGCCGCGTCGACCCCTGACAGGTCGGGGAGATCGTCGGTAGCGTGACCGCCGAGGGAGGGAACTGGCCGTGGTGAGCACACGGATCCAGCTGCTCGGGGGCTTCGACGTCGTGGTCGACGGCGTGCCCTTGCCCACCGATCGCTGGTCCCGCCGCCAGGTTGCGACCCTCGTGAAGCTCCTGGCCCTGACCCCCTCCCGACGGCTGCACCGCGAGCAGGTCATCGACACCCTGTGGCCCGGCGTCGCGGTTCCCGGCGCCGGACCGCGGCTCCACAAGGTCGCCCACTACGCCCGCCGGGCCCTCGGCGACGACGAGGGGATCGTGCTGCGGAACGAGACCGTGGCCCTGATGCCAGAGCGGGACGTCGAGGTCGACGTCGCGGTGTTCCGGGAGCGGGCCAGGGCCGCCCAGGCGAGCCACGACCCGTCCGACCTTGCCGATGCGGTGGCGGCGTACGCCGGTCCCCTGCTGCCCGACGATCCTTACGAGACCTGGGCGGAGCCGACCCGGGGTGAGCTGCGGACGACGTACCTCGGTCTCCTGCGCGAGCTGGGCCGATGGGAGGACCTGCTGGCCGAGGAGCCGACCGACGAGGACGCCCACCTCGCCCTGGTTCGCGGACATCTCGCGGAGGGCGACGTGCGCGCAGCGGAGCGGCAGCTCGAGCGGCTCGACCACGCGTTGCTGCGCGCGCTCGGCACGCGGCCGAGCCCCGCCGCCGAAGAGCTCCGGGCCCGGCTCACGTCGTCCGGGCGTCGGGGCGGACCTGCTCGCGGGGTCAACCTGGTCGGTCGTCGGGCTGTCGGCGACCGGGTGCGCGCGGCGCTCGCGCAGGCCGAGGAAGGTCGCGGTACGACGCTGCTGGTCTCGGGAGCTCCCGGGGTCGGCAAGACCGCGGTGCTCGGCCTGGCCGATGCCCTGGCCCGCGAGCGGGGGTGGCGCACCGGGCGCGGGACGGCATCGTCGGTGGAGGGTCCCTGGCCGTACGCGACCGTGCTCGAGGCCTTCGCCGACCTGTGCCGCCAGCACCCCGCGCTCCTGGACGGGCTCGAGGACACCTACTACGCCGAGATCGAGGGTGCGCTGTCCGGCAAGGACGTCGTGTGGTCGGGCGAGTCCGGTCACCAACGGCTCTTCGTGGCGGTCGCCGAGCTCATGCGCCTTGCCGCGACCGGCCACGGCCTGCTGCTCCTCGTGGACGACGTGCAGGACGCCGACGAGGCATCGCTCCGGTTGCTGCACTACCTGTCGCGCTGTGCCATGACAGAGCCGGTGGTGATCGTGGCAGCACACAGGCCGCGGATCCCGGAGACCGCACGTCAGGTCGAGGAGAGCCTCCTCCGCCGGGGCGCGGGGTCGCGGCTCGAGCTCCGACCGCTCGACGCGAGGTCGGTGCGACGGCTGCTCGCCCACGGCTTCGCCGACCTCGAGGAGGCGCGGGTCGAGGAGATCGTGCACGCGAGCGGAGGGCTGCCGTTCGCGGTCCTCGAGCTGGCGCGCGAGGAGCACAAGAGTGCCCGCTCCGGCGTACCGGCGCTGTCGCTGGCGACGACCGAGACGTTCCAACGGCTCGCCCTGCTGGGCGGCTCGTTCACCACCGACGAGGTGCTGGCGCTGGCCCACGCCTCGGAGGACGACGCCTACGGCCAGCTCGAGGAGGCACTCGCGGCGCAAGTGGTGGAACCGGCCGAGGCCGGCTACCGGTTCCGCCACCCGCTGCTGCGTGAAAGGCTCGAGGACGCCGTCCCGTCCCACCGGCGTGCGGGTGTGCTCCGCGACGTGGCGGACCGAATGGCGGCGCTGGGCGGTACGCCGGCGCGGCTCGCGCACCTCTTCGTCGCCGCCGGCCTCCACTCGCGCGCCGTACCGTACGTCGTCCGTGCGGTGGAGACGTCAGGCGCGCTCGGGGCCTACCGCGACGCTCTCACGATGATCGACGCGGTCCGCGACCACGCGCCGCCCGATGTCCTGCCGCACCTGCTGGCCCGCCGCGGGGACCTGCTTCAGGCCCTGGGTGACCCGGACGCCGTGTCGGCGTACCTCGAGGCGGCACCTCTCACCACGGGCACCGAGCACCGACTCGTGCGCGCCCGCCTCGCCCGGGCGGCGCGGCTGGCGGGCGATGTCGAGACCGCGATCGGAGCGCTGGCCGGGCTCGAGCTGGAGGGCGACGCCGCGGACGGGCCGATCCTGGTGGCCCAAGGCCACATCGCGTTCTTCGCCGGCGACCTCGAGTCCGCCTGGGAGATCGCCAACGCCGGCGGCGCCGCCCAGGCGCCTCCATACGACCCGACGACCTTCCTCGACCTGGTCACGCTGCAGGGCCTGATCGCACACTCGCGTGGGGAGTGGTTCGAGAGCTTCCGGCACGAGCTGGGGCGCACCCGCGGGCGACAGCGCATGGTGACGGCACTGTTCGACGCACACCTGTGCGTGGCGGAGTACGTGCTCTACGGGCCGGTGCCGTACGAGGAGGTGATCCACGACGCCGAGGACCTGCTGGCCCAGGCCGAGCGCGCGGGAGCGCTTCGCGGAGTGGCGTTCGCTCGCGCGCTGATCGGCGAGGCGGCGTTGCTGATGGGCGACCTCGCACGGGCGGAGCACGAGCTCGCCGAGGCGATCGAGCTTCACCACGACACGGACGCCCCGGCCGGCGAAGCCCACGCCCTGCAACGCCTCGCCCAGATCCGGCTGGCGCAGGGTGACGCGGCCGAGGCCCGGCGGCTGCTCCAGCGCGCACTTCCGCTGGCACGGTGGTCGGTGATGGCCAAGCACCTGATGCAGCGCATCTACGGGAGCATGATCTCGGCGGCGCCGGATCCACAGGCGGCCCGGGCGATCGTCGACCAGGCGCAGGCCACGCTCGGTGACAGGGACGCGTGCAGCTTCTGCGTCGTCATGTTCGCCGTCCCGGCCGCGATCGCGTGCGCGGGCGTCGGGGATCTGGAGGCCGCCCGCGAGCTGATCGAGCTCGGGAACATGTCCACCGAGAAGTGGCCGCGCAACGCCTGGACGGCGGGCCTGAACGAGGCTCGCGCGCACCTGGCCCTGGCCGAAGGCCATCCCGACCGAGCCGCGGCACTGCTCGACGAGGCCCTGGCCGGGTTCGAGACCGCCGGTCAGCCGGTCGACGCGGCCCGGTGTCGGCGTACCCGGGAGGACCTCGCCATCGAGTCGGTGCCGGGCTGACCACCTGTCCGTCACCCCGGATGCGGGACACTGGGGCGGAGGGACAGGAGGCAGGGTGGCGCACGATCACGGTCACGGGATCGGCCGCGAGGCAGACCGGCGACTGCTCCTCGCCGCTCTCGGGCTCATCGTGGCGTTCCTGGTCGGCGAGGTCGTGGTCGGCCTGGTGGTGGGGTCGCTGGCGTTGCTGGCCGACGCCGGGCACATGCTCACCGACGCGGGCGCGCTCGGGCTGGCACTCGTGGCGATGCGGCTCGCTGCGCGCCCGGCCACCGGGGCCTACACCTACGGACTGAGGCGCGTCGAGATCCTCTCCGCCCAGGTCAACGGGCTGACCCTGGCGCTCCTGGTCGTGGTCTTCGCGATCGCGGGAGTACGCCGGCTCGTCGACCCGCCGGACGTGCCGGGGATCGCCGTGGCCGTCGTGGCCGCCGTGGGGATCGCGGTGAACCTGGCGGCGGCCGCCCTGATCGCTCGCGCCGACCGGCGGAGCCTGAACGTCGCCGGTGCGTACTGGCACATCGTCACCGACCTCTTCGCGTTCATCGCGACGCTGGTCGCCGGCCTGGTGATCCGCTTGACCGGCTGGACCCGCGCGGACGCGGTCGCGGCGCTCCTCGTCGCGACCCTGATGGCGGTCGCGGCGTACCGGCTCCTGCGCGACAGCTCGCGCGTCTTCCTCGAGGCGACGCCGCGCGGGCTGGATGCCGGGGTGGTGGAGGCGGCGATCCGGAGCATCGAGGGCGTGGCCGACGTTCACGAGCTGCACGTGTGGGAGGTGACCTCCGGCTTCCCCGCCCTGTCGGCCCACGTGCTGGTCGAGCCCTCCGCGGACTGCCACGAGCGGCGGCTCACCATCGAGGCACTCCTGGAGTCGGAGTTCGCGATCCGGCACACCACCCTGCAGGTCGACCACCGGGGCGACGTCCTGCCGGCCTCGGAGCTCGCCCGACGCATCCACCCGGAGGCGGACCGGCACCATTGACGTCGTGGCTGGCCCGGCCGGGCGGTGAGCCAGCCACATTCCCGGCCGTCGAAACGTGGCTCAGCCACCGCCGAGGCGGGCCCCTGCCCGCTCGCGGTGAGCCAGCCACATTCCCGGCCGCCGAAATGTGGCTCAGCCACCGCCCAGGCGGGCCCCTGCGACGAGCTCGGCGATCTGGACCGCGTTGAGGGCGGCTCCCTTGCGGAGGTTGTCGTTGCTGACGAAGAGCACCAGCCCGCGCCTGTCCGGGACGCCGGGATCCTGCCGGATGCGACCTACGTACGACGGGTCGCGGCCGGCCGCGTGCAGCGGCGTCGGGACGTCCGCGAGCTCGACTCCGGGCGCCGAGCGCAACACCTCGATGGCGTGGGCGACGCTGATCGGCCGCTCGAACTCGGCATTGATCGAGAGGCTGTGGCCGGTGAACACCGGCACCCGCACGCAGGTCCCGGAGACCAGCAGGTCTGGGAGACCGAGGATCTTGCGCGACTCGTTGCGCAGCTTCTTCTCCTCGTCGGTCTCGAACTCGCCGTCGTCGACGATCGAGCCGGCCAGGGGCAGGACGTTGTGGGCGATGGTGTCGACGTACTTCACCGGCTCCGGGAAGCTCACCGCAGAGCCGTCGTAGGCGAGCTCGCGCGCCTTCTCACCCACGGTCGCGACCTGCTCGGCCAGCTCGTCGACACCGGCTTTGCCGCTGCCCGAGACAGCTTGGTACGTCGACACGACGAGCCGGGTGAGTCCCGCGTCGTCGTGGAGCGGCTTGAGCACCGGCATCGCGGCCATCGTCGTGCAGTTGGGGTTGGCGATGATCCCCTTGCGGGCGTGCGCGATCTCGCCGGGATTGACCTCGGGGACGACGAGCGGGACGTCGGGATCCATCCGCCAGGCCGAGGAGTTGTCGATCACCGTCACGCCCGCGCCCGCGAAGCGCGGCGCCAGCGACCGTGACGCGACTGCCCCGGCCGAGAACAGGGCCAGGTCGAGACCGCTGGGGTCGGCGGTGTCGGAGTCCTCGACGACCACCTCGCGCCCACCGAACGGCAGCACCGTGCCGGCCGAGCGGGCCGAGGAGAAGAACCGCACCGCCTCGATCGGGAAGCTCCGCCCGAGCAGGATCTGCCGCATCGCGGCGCCGACCTGCCCGGTGGCGCCCACGACACCGACGCTGAGTCCACTCGCGGGGGCGCTCACCTTCCGGTCCCGCCGTAGACGACCGCCTCGACCTCGGCGCTGTCGAGGTCGAACGCCGTGTGCGTCGCCTGCACCGCCGAGGCGACGTCCGCCTCGTCGACGATCACCGAGATCCGGATCTCGGAGGTCGAGATCATCTCGATGTTCACCCCGGCGTTCGCCAGGGCCGCGAAGAACTTGGCGGTGATGCCGGGGTGGGAGCGCATGCCGGCCCCGATCAGCGAGACCTTGCCGATCTCGTCGTCGTACAGCAGCCGGTCGTAGCCGACCTCGCTCTGCAGGCGGGCGAGCGCGGCCATCGCGGTCTGCCCGTCGGCGCGCGGCAGCGTGAACGAGATGTCGGTCAGGCCCGTGGCCTGCGCGGAGACGTTCTGCACGACCATGTCGATGTTGATCTCGGAGTCGGCGAGGGCCTCGAACACCCGGGCCGCGACGCCGACCTTGTCCGGGACCCCGACGACGGTGACCTTGGCCTCGCTGCGGTCGTGGGCGATGCCGGCGATGATCGCCTGCTCCATCTGGTCTCCCTCCGGAGGGTCGGGCACGATCCAGGTGCCCTCCTTCTGCGAGAAGGAGGAGCGGACGTGGACGGGGATGTCGTAGCGGCGCGCGTACTCGACGCAGCGCAGGTGCAGGATCTTGGCCCCGCAGGCGGCCATCTCCAGCATCTCCTCGTGGGAGATGTGGTCGAGCTTGCGGGCCGTGGGGACGAGTCTGGGGTCGGCGGAGAAGACGCCGTCGACGTCGGTGTAGATCTCGCACACCTCGGCGTCGAGCGCGGCGGCCAGGGCCACGGCGGTGGTGTCGGTGCCGCCACGGCCGAGGGTGGTGATCTCCTTGGTGTCCTGGCTGACCCCTTGGAAGCCGGCCACGATCACGATGTGGCCCTCACCCAGGGCCTGGGTGATGCGGCCGGGGGTGATGTCGATGATCTTGGCCTTGCCGTGCGCCGAGTCGGTGATGACACCGGCCTGCGAGCCCGTGAACGAGCGCGCGGTGAAGCCGAGGTCGGAGATCGCCATCGCGACCAGCGCCATGGAGATCCGCTCGCCGGCGGTCATCAGCATGTCCAGCTCGCGCGCCGGCGGGAGCGGACTGACCTCGTTGGCGAGGTCCAGCAGCTCGTCGGTGCTGTCCCCCATCGCCGACACCGCGACGACGACGTCGTGTCCCTGCTTCTTCGCCTGGACGATGCGATGGGCCACCCGCTTGACGGCTTCGGCGTCGGCCAGCGACGAGCCGCCGTACTTCTGGACGACGATGCTCATGCCTTGCCCATCAGGGACTGACCTGCGCGATCACGGAGGACCCTCGGTTCCGACTGCTCGACTACACGTGTACGCCGCGACGCCGCGACGCTGCGACGGTGCGACCGAAGCCCGAGTTTACCGGGGCCGTCGTACGCCTCCCGGGCGCATCTCATCCGGCTCGGTGGTCGGCCTTTGTCCGTGTAACGCGGGGTTATCGCCGCACCAGTGTGCAGGCTGACGCGGGGCGTACTGGTGCGGTGCTGCGGTCAGTGGTGCGGTGCTCTGCCGCGACTTCTGCGGTGATAACCCCGCGTTACATGGAGTACGGCGCGCTCACGCGGTGGCGTCGGGCGCTTCCTCGAGCATCTCGTTGGCGGCAGCGACCCGGTCGAGCTCACCGGTGTACTCCACGTCGAGCCGGTCGTGGGCGACGATCGAGAGCAGCGCGTTGAGGGTGGCGCCGCCGAGGTTGCCCCAGGAGGAGACGTAGGAGAACTGCCACCACCACAGGGCCTCGGCGGTGTTGCCGAGGTTGAAGTGGCGCAGGCCGTTCTCGAGGTCGGCAACGATCTGGGTCAGGTCGTCGGACAGCTGGCTGTTGACCTGCTCCGGGTCGTAGGGATCGAACACGAAGCTGTAGGTGTCGACCCCCCCGAACAGCTCGGCCAGCTTCAGGCGCAGCTCGTCGAGGTCGGCCTCGGGCCCCACGTCGGGCTGGTAGTCGGTGGTGGGCGTGAAGTCGACCTGCGCCCCCAGTCGAGCGCCGGCCAGGAGGATCTGGCTGATCTCGAGCAGGAGCATCGAGATGCCGGTGCCGGGGTTCCCCTCGGCGGCGACCGCCTTCAGGGCGATCAGGAAGCTCTCGACCTGGTCGGCGATCTGGACCGCGAACTCGTCCTGCGGGTCGACCGGAGGCAGTGCGGCTCCGGACGCCACGATGTGAGCCGTGATGTCTTCGGTGGTGCGCTCGGTCATTCTGCCTGTCGCCTCCCCGCGAATGCCCGCCCGAGGGTGACCTCGTCGGCGTACTCCAGGTCACCCCCGACCGGAAGCCCGCTGGCCAGTCGGGTGATGCGTATCTCCAATGTTTTGAGCATACGGGTGAGGTACGTCGCCGTCGCCTCCCCCTCGAGGTTGGGATCGGTGGCCAGGATGACCTCGGAGATCGTGCCGTCGGCCAGCCTCGTCAGCAGCTCCCGGATGTGCAGCTGCTCGGGGCCGATGCCGTCGATCGGTGAGATCGCACCCCCCAGCACGTGGTAGCGCCCGCGGAACTCCTTGGTGCGCTCGATGGCGACCACGTCCTTGTACTCCTCCACGACGCACAGCACCGTCTGGTCGCGCCGCGGGTCGCGGCAGATGCGGCACTGGTCGTCCTCGGACACGTTGAAGCAGGTCGAGCAGAACTTCACCCGCTGCTTGACCTCGAGGAGCACCTCGGCCAGCCGGCGTACGTCGGTCGGCTCGGCCTGAAGCAGGTGGAACGCGATCCGCTGCGCGCCTTTCGGACCCACACCGGGCAACCGGCCGAGCTCGTCGATGAGGTCCTGGACGATCCCTTCGTACAACGCGGGTGCCTGCTCAGCTGTCCTGCTGGGGGTCTTGCGAGAACCCCAGAGAGCCACTGCCGGATCCGGCGTCGTCACCGGGGACGCCGCCACCCAGACCCGGTATCGCACCACCGGCGAGCGGGCCGATCGCATTGCCGGCCATCGCGTCGGCCTGGGCCCTGGCGTCGCGGTACGCCGCGACCACGAGGTCACCGAGGTCGCTGAGGTCGTCGTCACTCACCCCGCCGAACGTGCCCGGCCGGATCGTGACGGCCTCCAGCTCGCCGACACCGTTCACGGTGACCGTGACCGCGCCACCGCCCGCCGTGCCGTCGATCCTGGCCTCCGCGAGCTGCTCCTGGGCGCTCTCGAGCTGCTCCTGCATCTGCTGGGCCTGCTGGAGGAGCCCCTGGAGGTCGAAGCCGCCTGAGCCACCGAGTGCCTCGAACGGGTTGTCGGTCATGGGTTCACCTGTGGTCTCTCATCGGGTCTGGGTTCATGGGTGGGGAATCTCCTCGATGACCTGCGCACCCAGTGCCTCCTGAAGGAGCTGGGCACCGTCGAGCCCGGACGACTCGACGTCGCTGTCGTCGTCGCGCGCGCCGCCGTCGTGCTCGGGTTGCTCGCCGGCCGCATCGGGCCGAGCCTGTGTGCCGGCAGGTCGGGTGGGTGTGATCGCATCGCGGGCCGAGGCGGAGGGGCGCCCAGGCGGCTGACCCGCGGAGGGAGTGGCCAGGCCTTCGGACGGCTCAGGAATCCTGGAGGTGCCGGGCTCGGGGGCCGACGGGGAGCCCAGGTGCTGTCCGGCCGGTTCGGCGGGCGCAGTGGCCGCCTCAGGTGCGCGCGAAGGCTGTGTGGTCGCCGGCGTGGTCGCCGGTGTGGTCGCCGGCGTGGTCGCCGGCGTGGTCGCCGCTGTGGTCGCCTCCGGGTCCGCCCCCGGGTCGACGATGGTCTCGACCCGCCAGTCGTGGCCGACCACGTCGATGGCGGCCTGGCGGACGATCTCGGCACTTCCGCCGTTGTCGAACGAGTCCCGGGCGCCGGCGTTGGCGAAGCCGAGGGTGAGCGTCTTCTCGTCCACGCCCACCACCTGGGCCTGCTGGGTGAGATAGATCCAGGTCAGGCGTCGACGCTGCTTGGTGGCCTCGACGATGTCGGGCCAGAGGCGGCGTACGTCGACGAGAGTGAGCGTGGACCCGGCCTCGGTGGTGGTCGGTGGCGGGGTGGGCTGCGTTGTGGCGGGCGCCGACTCGGCCGTGGCGGGTGCCGGCTCGGCCGAAGATGCCGTCGGCGCGGAGGAAGCCTCGGGCTCGGGCTCGGGTGGAACTGGCCGCACCGGCTCGATGACGCTGGGTGGGACGACGTGCGGCGCAGGCTTCGCCGTCGCGGGCTCGGCCGGGACCGTCGGGGCCGGCGAGGGGTCTCCACCGGTGATCGTCATCCGCCGCTCGAGCCGGTCGAGGCGCGCCATCACGCCGTCGGTCGAGTGGTCGGCCCCGGGCAGCAGCACCCGCGCGCAGATCAGCTCGAGGAGCAGCCGTGGGGCAGTCGCACCGCGCATCTCGGTCAGACCGGTCGCCACCAGGTCGGCCGCGCGACTGAGGTCGGCGGGACCGAAGCGGGCGGCCTGTGCGACCAGTCGCTCTGCGGCGTCCTCCGCGATGTCGATCAGACCGGTGGCGGGAGCGTCGGGAACTGCCGAGACGATGACCAGGTCACGCAGGCGGCGGAGCAGGTCCTCGGTGAAGCGACGCGGATCCTGCCCGGTCTCGATCACCTTGTCGACCACACCGAAGACCGCGGCGCCGTCGCCTGCCGCGAAGGCGTCGACCACCTCGTCGAGGAGGGTGTCGGGGGTGTAGCCCAGCAGCCCGGAGGCCAGGGCGTAGGTGATGCCCTCCGGCCCGGCGCCGCCCATCAGCTGGTCGAGGACGGACAGTGTGTCGCGGGCAGATCCGCCGCCTGCACGCACCACGAGCGGCAGTGCGGCGGGCTCGATCCGCACCGACTCCTTCTCGCAGAGCTCCGAGAGGTACGACGTGAGGAGACGCGGCGGGATCAGCCGGAACGGGTAGTGATGGGTGCGGGAGCGGATGGTCGGGATGACCTTGTCCGGCTCGGTGGTCGCGAAGATGAAGCGCAGGTGGGGCGGCGGCTCCTCGACCAGCTTGAGCAGGGCGTTGAAGCCCTGGGTGCTGACCATGTGGGCCTCGTCGATGATGTAGACCTTGAACCGGCTCCTGACCGGCGCGAAGAACGCCTTCTCACGCAGGTCTCGGGCGTCGTCCACACCGCCGTGTGAAGCGGCGTCGATCTCGATGACGTCGATCGAGCCGGGACCGCCCCGGCCCAGGTCGCGGCACGACTCGCACTCGCCGCACGGATCGGCGACCGGCGCCTTCTCACAGTTGAGGGCGCGCGCGAGGATGCGCGCTGACGTGGTCTTGCCGCACCCCCGAGGGCCGGAGAAGAGATAGGCGTGGTTGACCCGGTTGCCTGCCAGCGCTGCCCGCAACGGCTCGGTCACGTGGTCCTGCCCGATGACCTCGGCGAAGGTCTCGGGCCGGTAGCGGCGATAGAGCGCGAGCGGGGACTCCACTCCTGAACCCTAACCAGCCGCGCCGACAACCGGCAGGGCAGTCGGAACCCGCCCCGGCGGACACGAACATACGGGCATGAAGAGGCCCCCCACGCACCCGGCAGAGCCCGCCTGCCCTTGCTGCCTTCCGGCCCTGGGGGATTCAGCGAGGTGCCGCCGCATGGGGGGTTGCCGGGAAGTGTAGGTGAGCCCGCGACGTCATACGAATCGGTCGCCAGGAGACCGGGGCTCAGACCGTCCCCTCGCTCCCGAGCGATTTCGTGGGCCGGTGGCCGCTTGGGTACCCTCCTCGGCGGAGGATTCGCCTAGTGGCCTATGGCGCTCGCTTGGAAAGCGGGTTGGGTTAACAGCCCTCGCGGGTTCGAATCCCGCATCCTCCGCCACGCCAACGGGTCTCTGACCAGCATGAGCAGTGACCCTCCCTCGACACCGGCAACCTCGTCGGTGGCGCTCCCGAGGTCTCAGTTGTATGGGGACCCGGGTTCCCGCCTCGCCGAGAAGGCTGTCTTCAGCCTGAGGGCGGGTGCACAGCTGGTGGTCTGACCTCGACGCCGACTCACGGCCCCATCGAAGGGTGGCGACACGCATTCATCTGCCGATGAGCGCGTCAAGGCCCGGCAATCTCAGAGCGGTTGCCTGGGCCGGGACTTCATCCGGACCGGACCGAGTCCCATTGACTCGGGCGGAAGTGTGCGACCTCCGTCCCGTCCTGATGCTTCTTGCCGACCTTCCAGTCGAAGTTGCTCCACGACTTCTACCGCTTTGCCTCGAGTGCGTAGACCTTCGACGACTGGTCTGGCATCACCCGGTAGGAGTAGACCCGGAAGGAACCGGAGTCATGGGTCGAGGTCGAGTTCAGCGCGGCGTGACAGGCGGCGGGCGGGCGGGCTCCTCGTGGGCGTGGCCGCGTTGCCGGCTCTGTCGCTGCTGGGTCATCGGGGCCATACTGCCGGGCGCGTCCGTTGGTGGCGAGAGAGAACGCGAGCAGCCAGCCTCTGGTCCTAGGTCTCGCAGGCACTCCCGTCGGAGTCCCGGTCCAGCCGCGAGGCGTTCACGCCGTACACCTGGCGGGCGTAGTGGCCGTAGGCGGGCCGCGCATGGCCTTGCCGCACCTGTGTGGCGGCCGCAGTGGCGCTGGCTGCAACCCCGTGTGGGAAGTCGAGGTGCACGGTGCGGCACCTGGCGTAGTAGGGGGAACCCGGGAAAGCGCGCAGATCGATCGTGATCGGTGATGGGTCGTAGCTCGGCCGGAAGAGCCACCGATGGTCGCGGTTCACGTCCGCGCACTCGCGCGGGACGTTGAGGCAGGACGAGACAAGGGCGTTCTGGACGCGCTTCCTCCAGTCGGCGAAGAAGTCACCGTGCATCGAGTAGCGGCCCCCACTGGCCAACGAGTACTCCGGGCCGCCCGTGATGCCAGGGAAGCTGACCTCGAACGTGAGTTGGGGAAGCGACACCGGATGGTCGGCCGGGCAGACGCCGTGGCGGCGCGGGTAGGCCATGTGGGACTTGTGGTTCGCGCTGTCCAGGTGCTTGCCGTCCCAGCAGCTCGGGAACTTCACGGAGACGTGCAGCGACGCCGAAGGTGTGCCGGGGCACGCGTGGATGTGTGCCGTAGCAGGGCCACCGCCGCCGCAGTCCCACTGGATGATCCGCAGCGACTGGTCGGAGGTCGCCATGCTGTTCCCCGCGATCATCTTGAGCCCCACAGGGATGGCATGGACGGCAGGGCCCATGCCGCCGCCGGCCCGGCGGTAGTAGACGGTGAGGATCTGTTCGCTCTTGACCACGGACGTCGTGCCGTCCGCGTGCTTCCTCATGAGCGACGGCACCCAGTACGCCGAGTGGTCGCTCGTGCCCATATTGCGCCCGCACGACGAGATGTGGGCCGAGAGGGTGGTGACCGTGCTCGACCCGTTGGTAGAGGTGTTTCCGTAGAAGGTGTGCATGTGGGACATGCCGGTCTCGTCCGGGAAGACGATCGGATCGTCCATCCCGTAGTGGTCGGCAGAGCAGTACACGTTCCACTGGGCCCGATGGTGTCGGTACACCACCGGTCCTGGTGTCCGTGTGCTCGAGCTCGCCGTCCGGCCCGAGGTCGCGGCCGGACTCTGGGGCCCCAGGTCGCCCGGCGCGGATCGTCCGTAGGCGGCCCCGGACAGCGTCGCCAGGACGAGCGCCGGCGCGGCCACGAGGGTGTTCACCATGGATCGGGGGAAGGAGAAGCTCATCGGGAGCCGATATGCCGCGACTCCACGTGAACCGGAACCACCTCCTCGGCGTGGTGGCACGACATCGGACCCGTCTCGGTGCCAGGCGACGTGGACACGGGGTCATTGCACCACCGTGTCGCCCGGGAGGAGGAAGGTGCCTGACGAGGAGTGGATCGCTGAAGGCTGCTCGCATGGCTGGGTGCTGCTCACCAAGGACAAGCGGATCCGCTACCGGGCCGACGAGCTGGAGGCGCTAGATGAGGGCCGCCTCTTCTGCCTGGTCAGCGGCAACCTGGACATCGATGGCATGACCCAGGCCTTCCTGGATGCCCTGCCGAAGATCGTGCGAGTGGCACTCGAGGACCCCGGCGGGTTCTGGCAGGTCTACCGGGACGAGCAGCTCGAGCGGATGTGGCCTTGAGGCAGGCCGCCGCTCCTAGTCTCCTCGCGGGTTCGAATCCCGCATCCTCCGCCAGGAGAACGCCGACCACCGCCAGCAGCGTTGCCGCTCGCCGTGGGAGATCGTGTGTCCGTCACCGCGCCATGGCGCGGTCTCAGACCCACGACCCGGTCAGTCGGCGGGGTAGCCGTCCGGGTTCTGCGACTGCCAGCGCCAGGTGTCCTCGCACATCTGGTCGATCGTGCGGTCGGCTCGCCACCCGAGCTCCGCCTGGGCGCGGGACGGGTCGGCGTACGACTCGGCCACGTCGCCTGCCCGCCGCGGCGCGATCTCGACCGGCAGCTCGTGCCCACAGGCGCGCGTGAACGCGTCCACCATCTCCTTGACCGAGGTCGGGGTGCCGGTCCCCAGGTTCCAGGTCGAGACCCCGGGATCGACCTCACCGATCCGGTCGAGGGCCGCCACGTGTCCGGCAGCGAGGTCCTCGACGTGGAGGTAGTCCCGGCGACCGGTGCCGTCGGGTGTCGGGTAGTCGTCCCCGTAGATCAGCAGCTTCTCCCGGCGGCCGATCGCGACCTGGGCGATCAGCGGCATCAGGTTGTTGGGGGTCCCGGACGGGTCCTCGCCGATCGTCCCGGAGGGATGGGCGCCGACCGGGTTGAAGTAGCGCAGCAGTGCCACCCGCAGCGACGGGTCGGCGACAGCGGCGTCGCGCAGGATCTGTTCCTGCATCACCTTGGTCCAGCCGTACGGGTTCGTGGCCGAGGTGGGGAACTCCTCCTTCATGGGCACCGAGGCGTTCTCGCCGTACACGGTGGCCGAGGAGGAGAACACGAACCTGGCGACGCCGTGCCGGCGCATCGCGGCCAGCAGGGACAGCGTCGAGCCGAGGTTGTTCGAGTAGTACTCGATCGGCTTCTCCACGGACTCCCCCACGGCCTTGAGCCCGGCGAAGTGGATCACCGCCTCGAACCCGCCATCGGCGACCAACGCTTCCGTCGCGGGTACGTCGGTCAGGTCGACCTCGCGCACCTCCATGGGTCGCCCGGCCAAGGACTCGAGCCGCGGGAGCACCGACCGCTTGCTCCGGCTGAAGTCGTCCACGATCACCGCGTCGTGGCCTGCCGCGATCAGCTGGAGGGTGGTGTGCGAGCCGATGTAGCCGGCACCGCCGGAGACGAGGATGCGCATGCGCGCGATTATCGCGAACCGGCCTCGGCGGGCTCTGCACGGTGCAGCGTCACGGCGAACATGGGCAGCACCAGCACGGTGAGCATGCCGGCGGCGACGACGACCGACTGGCCTCGGGGAGACATCTGCCCGGAGGCGACGGCCACCGCCGTGACCGCCACGATGATCGGCAGACCAGTGGCGCTGAACAGGCTGAGCTGAAGACGCTCCCGGCCCGGTAGGTGCCGGTTGAGCAGGTACACGGGGCCACCACGGACCAGCAGGATGCTGGCGAACACGAACAGCACGGTGCCCGGCTTCTCGACGAACACCGCCGGGTCGATGCCCATGCCCGACACCACGAAGAAGACGGGGATCAGGAACCCGTAGCCCACGCCGTCCAGGCGACTCGAGAGCTCCTCCTGCTCGGGCGGTAGGAGCATCCGCACGATGGCGCCGGCGACGAAGGCCCCGAGGATCACGTCCAGCCCGAGGCTCGCGGACGCCGCCAGCATCACCGCAAGCAGGAGCACGGTCAGTCGTACGGGCGCCTGCGCAGTGGTGTCCGCGCCGCGGCGGATCACGTCGATGACACGCTCGGCACGCGTGCTGTGCCGCACCAGCAGGAAGCCGAGCCCGGTGGCGATCACACCGAAGGCCAGCAGCGACAGCAACCCACCCCACGCGCTGCCCTGGGTGAGGAAGACGCTCATCGCGAGGATCGGCCCGAACTCGCCCACCGCTCCGTTCGCCAGCACCAGGCTGCCCATCCGACGTCGATGCAGTCCGCTGTCGCGCAGCAGCGGGAGGAGGGTCCCGAACGCCGTGGAGGTCATCGCGATGGCCACCGCGACCCGGGCGCTGATCTCGAAGACCTGCGCCAGGAGGGACACCCAGACGAGGGCCACCACCAGCGAGATGCACCACGCGAGCAACCCTCGCGCACCGTCCCGGTTGCGCAGTCGCAACGGGTCGACCTCGATGCCCGCGAGGAGGAACAAAATGCCCAAGCCGAGCTGGGAGACGAACGTCAGGCTCGGGTCGGTGTGGGCCAGGCGGAGACCGTGCGGACCGATCGCCATCCCGGCCGCCAGCAGGACCACCACCTCGGGCAACCTCACCCGCGGCAGCAGCCCCAGCACGATCGGCGCCAACGCCGCGACGCCGACCGCGAACGCCAGCGACCGGAAGGCCTCGGCCTCGCTCACGCGTCTACCCTCCGACGGGTCGCCACGGACGGAGAGTACGACGGCGCGCCCACCCATGTGTCCTACGTTGATCCGATGGGACAGGTCCATCCGACGGCGTGGGTCGCGCCCACGGCGGTCCTGAGCGGCGACGTCACCGTCGGCGCCGGGAGCCGGGTGCTACACGGAGCAGTGGTCAACGGCGACACAGGGGCGGTGGCGATCGGAGCCGACGTGCTGGTCATGGAGAACGCGGTGCTGCGCGGGCGCCCGGACCACCCGTTGCGGACCGGTGATGCGGTCCGGGTCGGCCCGCACGCCCACCTGAACGGCACGACGATCGAGAACGAGGTGTTCGTCGCCACCGGCGTGTCGATGTTCGCCGGGTCCGTCGCAGGGACGCGCAGCGAGCTACGCATCAACAGCGTGCTGCACGTGAACAGCGTGCTGCCCCCCGACACGGTCGTCCCCATCGGCTGGATCGCCGTCGGGGACCCGGCCCAGCTGTTCTCTCCCGACCGGCACGAAGAACTGTGGGCGGTCCAGGAAGGACTCGACTTCCCCGGCACCATGTACGGCGTCCCGCGGGGGACCCCGATGCGGGAGATCATGCGCCGTCAGTCCGCGCGCTACCGCCCGGACGAGCTCGGGTAGCGGCGTCCTCAGCGGGACAGGCGGGTCACGACGTCGTGCCATCCGACCGAGGGGTGACCCGTCAGCGCTGCCCCCGCCGCGGAGGCGGCGATGAGCACCGCCGCGAGCAGGAGGCCGCCGACGAGGCAGCGGCCGGCTCGAGGCGGGTCGACGTGGGAGTCACCTCCGGCGTCCGAGACGAACGCTGCGACCAGGCGTCGTCGGTGGAAGGCGTCGGCCTCGGCCAGGTCACGATGGGTCGTCACGGGAACCCTTTGGGCCGCGGGACCACATCACGTGACCGAGAGCCCGGCGGCGACGACCAGAGCCGGGACGAGCGCTACCAGCGCGGCCGACTCCATCCAGTCGCCCAGGCGGCCCGGGCGCCGATCGCCGGGACCCGGCCCCGGAGCTCGGCCGAGAAGCACCACCCCGGCAGCCACCGCCATCGCGGCTACCGCGACCCGCGAGCCCGGCTCGAGAACGATGAGCGACAGTGCGGTGGAGACGAGCCCCAGGACGCCGAAGACGAGCCCCACCCGCACGTCGTCCTCGCTCCGGTAGCGCCGGGTACGGAGGATCACCGCCGCGCTCCCGAGCAGCGGTACCGCCGCACCCACCCCGCCGAGGGACACCGCGAACGGGGCCAGCAGCACGAGCAGGGACCCGGCCGTCGTGGCGAGGGCGACGAGCATCTCGCGGGCGAGCCTGCAGTCCGCCGCCAACCGTTCCATGTCGATCCCCGTCCAGTCGGTCCCGGGCCGGTCGGTCCCGCACCGGTCGACGCCTGAAAACGAAGGTCCGACCGACAGGGCATGGCGACCGGCACCGGAGGTGCTCAGCGCCAGGGTCGGGAGCCCGCTCGTCGCCAGCACGACCGAGGTCAGAAGAGTGGTCAACGGGAGTGCCGGGTCGAGCGGCGTGGTCTGCATCACGAGGCCCGTTGCGGCGCATACGGCGCCGGCGGCCACAGCAGGCAGCAGGAACAGGCGTCCCCTGCGCGTCCCCAGCAGGGCGGCCAGTGCGGTCGCGCACACCGCGCCGCCGACCAGCGCGACCGGGGCACCTGGGACGGCCCCTGGCGGCGTCCGCCATGACCAGCACAGGACGGCGACCGCGGCGTACACACACGAGAGATGCCCAGCCATCAGCGCCCGAAGCGCCGCCCCTGGCATCGCGCCGAGCCGGACGGCACCGGCGAGGAGCGCGACAGTGACCGCAGCCGCCAGCGCGCCGGCACCATCTGCGCCGTCGGAGCCACGCTGGCTCGACAGCGCGCCGGCGCCGAGCAGAAGGAGGAGCACCGCAGTCCAGAAGGCGACCTGGCGTCCGGCAGCCGGGTCCCACCGCGGCACATCGCGCTCGACGACCGCAGCCATCGCCTCGGAGACGTCGTCGTGCACGTCCTGCGTCGGCTCGCCGGCCGGAGGCACGAGCGTGATCACCTCACCGTGGACGACGCCTTGCGGACCGAGACCGAGATCGGGCCGGAGCACCAGGCCGTCTCGGGTGACAGCACGGCAGCCGGCGTGCACGGTGCTGGCCTCGAGAGCGCCGACGTGCCGGGCGAGCTCGGGCAGGAGGTCGGCAACGGGTACGACGCTGGGCAGACACAGGTCGGCCCGGCGGCCCTGCCAGGCCACGGTCACTCGCACGAGCCCCGTGTCCGAAGCGGCAGGTTGCTCCACGCGCATGTGCTACGGCGGCGTGGTCAGCGGTCGAAGGTACGAGCGCCGCGGGCGTCTGCGGCGCGGTACGACGCGTTGGACTCGGTGACCTGCTGCGAGGTGCGTTGCAGAAGGTCGCGCATCTCGCGGATCGCGCCGTCCCAGCGTCGCTTGGCCGTCCAGTAGGCCTCCTGAGCGTCCCCGACCCAGGACGTGCGCAACGGTGCGACGTCCTGCTCCAGCTGCTGGAACCGCGCGTCGATCCTGCCGACGACGCTCATCAGGTCGTCGGCCGCTCGGTCGAGGCCTCCGTGGACGACCTTCAGTCCGTCCAGCTCCATTCCTGAGTCTCCTGTCCTGTCTGCGAGCCGGGCTCAGCCCAGGCGATGCCGGGCGCGGGCGAAGGCGTCCGACTGCGCCTCGTCTGTGTTGGTGTTGTCCCGCTCGGTCGCACCCAGGCCCTCCGCGAACCGGTCGAGTGCCGCAACGATCGTCCGCTGCTTCTCCGACCAGGCAAGGCCGAGCACCTGGAAGGCGGAGCCTCCTCGGCCGCCCCACACCGTCCTGGCCACGGCCAGGTGCTCGACCAGCTCGCGGTCGAGCCGGTCGAAGTCGTGCCTGGCCTCGGAGACCAGGGCGGCGGCGGCGGACAGCGTCTTCTCGCCTTGCCCCATCTCGGGTGCTGACGACATCGCAACGTTCCTTCCTCGAGTTGGCCCGGCGTACCTGCGGAGCCCGACGATCGAGGTCCCAGGTCTACTCGCCGCGAGCGATGCGTGCGACGGGCTCTCCACAGGGCCGGCGCGGAGGCGTGTCTCGAGCACTTGTGCACAGCCGGCAGCGGTGTCCCTGGATCACCGCACCGTGCTCGCCTAGCCTCCGATGCCCGACCATGTCGCGTCACGGGAGGGGCCGGTGGACACCTGGCACGGAGCGCGGGAGCCCGAGCCGTCGGAGCAGGTGCCGACCGGCAGCATCGAGCTGCGTGCGCCGCCCGAGCTGCCGTCATCGGAGGGCCCCGGTGGCGTCCTGCTGAACACCATCCCGATGCTGGGAAGTCTCGGATCGGTCGTCCTGGTGGCCACCATGGGCAGCCCCAGCACCGGCGGGCAGACCCGCAGCCTTCTGGCCGCCGCGTTCTTTCTCGCTGCGACCCTCGGCTTCCTCGTCGTCCAGCTCGACCGGCAGCGGACCCAACGCAGGCACACGGTCATCCGTGCCCGGAGCGAGTACCTCCGCCACCTGGGCACCGTCCGTAACGCCGCGCGGGCGGCGGCGGCACAGCAGCGCCGCGCGCTGCTCTGGCAGCATCCTGACCCGTCGACGCTCCCGGCGTTGGCCGCGGAGGGCTCACGAGTGTGGCAGCGCGGGGTCGATGACGCAGCGTTCCTCCGGGTGAGGTACGGCGTGTGCAGCCAGCCGCTCTCCGTGAAGCTGCTCGAGCCGGACTCCGACTCCGTCGACCAGGTCGACCCGGCGTCCGCGTCCGCCCTTCGCCGCCTGCTCGAGGCACACCGTGTGCAGCGGAACCTGCCCTCGAGCGTCGACCTGCGGTGCTACGACCGGATCGAGATCTGCGGCCCAGCGGAACAGGCACGGTCGCTCGCGCGAGCGGTGATCTGCGAAGCGGCACTGTTCCACTCTCCGGAGCACCTGCTGATCGCGGTCCTCGCCGCGGAGGAGTCCCTCGCCGAGTGGGACTGGGTGAAGTGGCTGCCGCACGCGCTGTCGATGCAGCAGTCCGACGCGGCCGGTCCCCGGCGGATGGTCTCCGCCGACGTCGACGACCTCGCCGCGCTGCTGCCGGCCCACCTCGAGGAGCCACCCGGTGCCGCCCCAGGTCCCTCCGGCCCCCGTGTGCTGTTGGTGGTGGACGGCGGGGTGCTGCGCCCGGGTGGGCTCCCCACGACGCCAGACGGCTGCCGTGGCCTCACCCTGCTGGACCTGCCGCGACGGTGGGGCGAGCTGGAGGACGACGGCCGACTGCGCATCGTCGTGGAGAGGAGCACGGACAGCGGCGCCGTTGAGCCAACGGTCTCCGCGGCGGAAGTGGGCCGGGACCCGCTCCGCGCGACGGCCGACCAGTGCGACCGGGCCACGGCCGAGGCCCTCGCGCGCCGCCTGGCACCGCTCCCGGTGAGGAGCGCTCGGGTCGGGGCCGGACCCGCCGGCTCCGGAAGGGCTCCGGGCTCGGCGGACCTGATGGACCTGCTCGGACTCGGCGACGTGCGCGACTACGACCCGCGGTCCGCATGGTGCCCCCGCTCGGCGCGGTGTCAGCTGCGCGTCCCGATCGGGGTCGGCGACGACGGGGCCGTGGTCCATCTCGACCTCAAGGAGTCGGCCCAGCTGGGCCAGGGGCCCCACGGCCTCCTCGTCGGCGCCACCGGCTCGGGCAAGTCGGAGCTCCTGCGCACGCTGGTCCTCGCCCTCGCGATGACGCACGGCCCCGCGGAGCTGAACATGGTGCTGGTCGACTTCAAGGGTGGTGCGACGTTCGCCGGCATGGCCCGGATGCCCCATGTCTCCGCGCTGATCACCAACCTCGAGCAGGAGCTGGCGCTCGTCGATCGCATGCAGGACGCCCTGTCCGGCGAGATGGTGCGGCGGCAGGAGCTGTTGCGTGCGGCAGGGAACCACGCATCGGTGCGTGACTATGAGGACGCCCGGGCGGCCGGCGCCGACCTCGCTCCCCTGCCGTCGTTGCTCATCATCGTGGACGAGTTCTCGGAGCTGTTGTCGGCCAAGCCCGAGTTCCTCGGCTTGTTCGTCGCGATCGGCCGGTTGGGGCGGTCGCTCGGGCTCCACCTCCTGCTCGCCTCGCAGCGGCTCGAGGAGGGCCGGCTCAGAGGCCTGGAGTCACATCTGTCCTTCCGGATCGGTCTGCGCACGTTCTCGGCCCAGGAGTCGCGGGCCGTGCTCGGCGTACCCGACGCTCATGAGCTCCCGGCGGTCCCGGGCCTCGGCATCCTCGCGGTCGACCAGTCGTCGCTGACCAGGTTCAAGGCGGCGTACGTCTCCGGCCCGCCGATCTCGAACCCCGCCCGGCCCGTACCTCGCGACGAGAATCGCCGAACGCCGCAGGTCCTGCCCTGGACGGTCGCCGAGCTTCCGGCGCCGACCTCGCCCAGGAGGCAGGCATCCCCCGGGGCGGCGCCGTTTCACCCCGCGGCCGCGCAGTCCGAGTCGTTGCTCGAGATCGCGGTGGGCCGGATGGCCGGCTTCGGAACCGAGGCCCACCCGATCTGGCTGCCGCCGCTCGACCTCCCCGACACCCTTGACCGGCTGATGCCCGACCTGACGACCGATCCCCACCTCGGTCTGGTCTCGCGGGAGTGGCGCGCGCGCAGCGGGCTGACCGTTCCCCTCGGCACCGTGGACCGTCCCCGCGACCAACGACGCGACACCTTGACCGTCGACCTCGCCGGCGCAGGGGGACATGTCGCGGTCGTCGGCGGGCCACGCAGTGGCAAGAGCACCGTGCTGCTCTCCCTGGTCGGCAGCCTAGCGTTGACCACGACCCCACTGGAGTCCCAGTTCTACGTGCTCGACTTCGACGGAGCGTTCGCCACGATGGGGTCTCTCCCACACGTGGCCGGGACCGGCACCCGCTCCGAGCCGGACGTCGTACGCCGGACCGTCGCGGAGGTCACCGGCATCGTCGACCGACGAGAGGCCTACTTCCGCACGAACCGCATCGACTCGATCGACACCTATCGCACGCACCGCGCTCGGGGCCGGATGGACGACGGGTACGGCGACGTGTTCCTGGTGGTCGACGGGTGGAGCACCCTGCATGCCGAGTTCGACGACCTCGAGCTCGAGCTGCGGGAGCTGGCCTCACGCGGCCTGAGGTTCGGGTTCCATCTGCTCACCGCGACGACCCGTTGGTCCGACTACCGGGCGGGTGTGCGCGACCTGATGGGGACCCGGCTCGAGCTGCGGCTCGGCGACCCGCTGGACTCCGAGATCGACCGACGGTTCGCCGCGCTGGTCCCTCGGCGACGACCGGGCCGCGGCATCCTTCCCGGCCGACTCCACTTCCTGGTTGCGCTCCCCCGCCTCGACGGTGTACGGGATGCCACGACGCTCGGGGAGGGGGTCGAGCGGATGGTCGACCAGGTCGCGCGGGCCTGGAGTGGACCCTCCGGGCCGAAGCTGCGCCTGCTGCCCGAGCAGCTCACGGTCGACGACCTCTGGGCGCGGGCGGACGAGGCGGCGTTGGCCGGCCCGGGCCTGCTGCTCGGTGTCAACGAGCGGGACCTCGCCCCGGTCGGGCTCGACGCAGTGACCGAGCCCCACTGGCTGGTCTTCGGGGAGGGCAGGTCGGGCAAGAGCGCCTCCCTGCGCACCTATCTGCACGAGGTGATGCGGACCCGCACGCCGCAGCAGGCGCAGATCGTGCTCGTCGACTACCGCCGCTCGTTGCTCGGCGAGGTCCCGGAGGGGTACCTGCTCGACTACCTCACCTCGGCGGCACGGTCCGCCGCCGCCCTCAGCGACCTCGCGTCGTACCTGGAGAGCAGACTCCCGGGACCGGACGTGACGCCGGAGCAGCTGAGACGACGCGCGTGGTGGCGCGGGGCCGAGGTCTTCGTCGTGGTCGACGACTACGACCTGGTCGCCACTGCCCAGGGCTCCCCCGTGCAGGCCCTGCAGCCGCTGTTGGCCCACGGCCGCGACCTCGGCCTGCATCTCGCCGTCGCCCGGCGCACCGGCGGCGCGTCGCGCGCGCTCTACGAGCCGGTCCTCCAGACGCTTCGCGAGCTGGCCGTGCCGGGGCTCCTGCTGTCCGGCAGCCCCGACGAGGGCGCACTGATCGGCCCTGCCAGGCCGACCCCCGCGCCACCGGGCCGTGGTCAGCTGGTCACCCGGGACCACGGGATCGAGCGCATCCAGGTGGCCTGGCGGGAGCCCGCGCTCTGAGCTGCGCACCGAGCAGGAGGGACACGCGCCGCTCAGCGGCGACCGATGCCGAACATCCCACGCACGGCCTCCCGCGTGGCGTACCGCACGGCGTACTTGAACGCGCTGGACTTGACGACCTTCTCGAACGTGCTGTCCTGAGGCTTCGCCGGTCGGGGCGAGGTTCTGGGACCACCCGGCGACCGGCCCGCCGTGTCCTCGGCCGCCTTCTCCTGGGCCGCCTTCTCCGCACCGGCCTGCATGCGAGCAGCGAGCTTCTCACTGGCGGACTCCCGGTCCACCACCTGGGAGTACGTCGTCCACCCGGGGCTGGCCTTGACCGCGGCGTCCATGGTCGTGGGATCGGCCGGACCCATCAGCGACTCGGGTGCCCGGAGCCTGGTCCACGCCACGGGGGTGGGAGCGCCGCGCTCGTTCATCACGGTGACGACCGCCTCGCCGATGCCGAGGGAGAGGATCACCTTGCCGAGGTCGTCGTACGACGATGTCGGGTAGGTGTTGACGGTCGCCTCGAGCGCCTTGGCGTCGTTCGGGGTGGCCGCCCGCAGCTGGTGCTGGATCCGCGAGCCGAGCTGGGCAAGCACGTCGTCGGGAACGTCGGTCGGGCTCTGGGTCACGAAGAAGACACCCACGCCCTTGGAGCGGATCAGCCGGACCGTCTGCGCGATCTGGTCGAGGAACGCCTTGGACGCGTCCTCGAAGAGCAGGTGGGCCTCGTCGAAGAAGAACACCAGCTTCGGCTTCTCGGGGTCACCCACCTCGGGCAGGTCGTGGAAGAGGTCGGCGAGCAGCCACATCAGGAACGTCGAGAACAGCGCCGGCCGGTCCTGGAGGTTCGGCAGCTCGACCATCGACACCATGCCGCGACCGTCGGGGGCGAGCTGGAGGAGGTCCTTCGACTCGAACTCGGGCTCGCCGAAGAACGCGTCGGCGCCCTGGCTCTCGAACGCGATCAGCTCACGCAGGATCACACCGGCGGTGGCGCTGGACAGGCCCCCGAGCTCCTTGAGGTCGGGCTTCCCCTCATCGCTGTTCAGGTAGTGGACCACCGCGCGGAGGTCCGTAAGGTCCAGCAGCGGCAGGCCCGCCTGGTCGGCGTAGTGGAAGACCAGCCCGAGGCTGGACTCCTGCGTCTCGTTGAGGCCCAGGACCTTGCTCAGCAGGATCGGACCGAACGACGTCATGGTCACCCGCAGCGGGATCCCGGTCCCCTGACCACCCAGGGCGTAGTAGGACACCGGGAACGCCGTCGCCTCCCAGGTCTGGCCGACCGACGAGGCCCGGGCCTTGATCTTGTCGTCCTCAGCGCCGGGCGCGCTCATGCCCGACAGGTCGCCCTTGATGTCGGCGGCGAAGACCGGCACACCGGTCGCGGAGAGCTGCTCGGCCAGCAGCTGAAGGGTCTTGGTCTTCCCGGTGCCCGTCGCACCCGCGACGAGTCCGTGCCGGTTCAGCATGCCCAGCGGGATCTTGACATGGACTTCGGACAGGGTCGTCTCGTCGGCCATCAGCCCGCCGAGCTCCAGCGCCGGGCCGCTGAACTGGTACCCGGGAGCGACGGCGGCGACGGTGGGGTTCTCCGGTGCGGGTTGGCTCACGGGATGAAATCTAGCGACGGGGCGACCCCCGACGCCCTGCGTAGACTCGGCGCGTGATCTTCAAGCGGGTGGGCGACGGACGGCCGTATCCTCCCCACGAGCTGAGCTCGAGCGCATGGGCGGCCCTGCCGCCGCGCCAGGTTCGTCTCGACGATCTCGTCACCACGAAGGCCACCCTGCGGTTGGAAGCACTCCTGGACGAGGACTCGACGTTCTACGGCGACCTGTTCGCCCATGTCGTCCGCTGGCGGGGCGAGCTCTACCTCGAGGACGGGCTGCATCGTGCCCTCCGGGCGGCTCTCCAGCAGCGTCACGTGCTCCATGCGCGCGTCCACGAGATGACCGACGCGTGAGCCAACCGGTCGAGGCCGCATGAACCTCCACATCAAGACCCTGCTGACCCTCGCCGTGCTCGCCGGCCTGGTGCTCGCCGGCGTCTCGTGGGGGTGGTCGTCGCTGACCCAGCCCTTTCCGAGCAAGGCGGCCCCGCAGGACTGCTACGACACCCAGCTCCAGCCCGGCGACCGGGTGTCGCCGCCGAAGGTCCTGGTCAGCGTCTTCAACGCCAGCAAGCGGGTCGGACTGGCCGAGCGCACGATGGCCGCCTTCCAGGCACAGGGTTTCGGCGAGGGCGACGTCGGCAACGCGCCCAAGGGAGCCGACGTCCGGTACGCCCAGATCTGGGCCTCCGACCGGAAGAACCCGGCGGTGCGGCTCGTCGCGAGCCGGCTCGGCCACCACGTGCAGATCGTCGACAAGCGACACGGTGGGCCCGGCGTCATCGTGATGGTGGGTGCGAAGTTCCAGCAGCTGGTCCAGGGCAAGCAGTCCACGAAGGTCACCGAGCCGACCACGATCTGCTCACCGCCCACCGGCTGAGCCGGAGATCCGTCGGGCCCGGGTCTGCAGGGCCGGGCTCACTCGCCGAGCCACCGGCCGAGCCGGCCGTGCTCGGAGACGGTTCGCAGCCGCTTGACGGTCGGATCGCGGAGGCCGTGGGGGGTGACGATCAAGATGTCGTCCCCGCGCCGCAGGACCGTCCGTCGCTCGGGCACGATGGCTTGCCCGTCTCGCACGACCATCGAGACCGAGACGCCTTCGGGCAGCCGCAGCTCGCCGACCTCGACGCCGTGGAGCCGCGACACCGGGCTGACCGTCACCTGCAGCATGTCCGCCGACACCCGCTCCAGCGGCGCGACCTCCAGGTCCAGCGACCGTGGTTCGAGCTGCCGGGTGACGCCGAGCCACCGGGCGAGCGGCGGCAGGGTGGGTCCGGTCAGCACCGTCGAGATCACCACCATCACGAACACGATGTCGAAGAGCCGTTCCGCGTCGGTGACCCCATGGGCGAGTGGGATCGTCGCGAGCACGATCGGCACCGCACCTCGCAGTCCGGCCCACGAGAGGAAGCCGACCTCGCGCCACGGCAGCGGTTGGACCACGGTGCTCGCCCACACCGTGACGGGCCGGGCCACCAGGGTCAGCATCAGGCTCACGACCACCGCCGTGCCCACGACCGCCCACGTGATCCGGCTCGGCGTCAGCAGGAGGCCGAGCATCACGAACAGCCCGATCTGGGCCAGCCAGGCGACCCCTTCCGCGAACGACCGGGTGGCGATCCGGTGGGGAAGCTCGGAGTTGCCCAGGACCAACGCTGCGACGTAGATGGCCGCGAAACCGGACGCATGCTCCCCGGCGGCCGCCCCGTACGCGAGCAGGCTGAGACAGACGACGGCCAGCGGGTAGAGACCGGACGAAGGCAGGGCCGCGCGACGCATCAACCAGGCGCCCCCGAAGCCGATCGCCGCCCCGGTGAGCACGCCGACCACCAGCTCGAAGACGATCACCAGGAAGGTCACGACCACGCCGTGGTCGGCGACCGAACCGGTGGAGATCAGGGTGACCAGGACGACCGTGGGCGCGTCGTTGAGGCCCGACTCGGCCTCGAGCGACCCGATGAGCCGGGGTGACAGCGGCAGTCCACGGAGCACCGAGAACACCGCCGCCGCGTCGGTGGGCGAGGTGACGCCGCCGAGCAGGACCGCCAGCTGCCACGGCAGGCCGAGGACGAAGTGAGCGACCAGCGCGACGACCGTCACTGAGACGGCCACGCCCAAGGTGGCCAGGGACAGGCCGAGCCGCATGGAGGGCCGCACGCTCTCCCAGTTGGTGGTCAGACCGCCCTCGGCCAGGATCAGCGCCAGCGCGGCGAACCCGAGGGCATGGGCGAGCTCGGCGTTCTCGAAGGTGATCCCGATGCCGTTCTCGCCGAGACCGACTCCCATCAGGAGGTAGAGCAGCAGGCTCGGCATGCCCGCCCGCGAGCTCACCCGCACTGCGAGGATCGCCAGCAACGTGACCCCGGCGCCGACCAGCAGGAACAGGTCCAGCTGGTGGACGTCGAAGCTCATGGGTGGAACCTCTCCTCGTTCGTGCCATCGCGAGCGGGGATGGGTCGGCGATGCCTGAGTTTATCGATCCGCGGTCCGGCCACCTGATCCCCGATTCTCCACAGCCGGGACGAGTGATGGTTTCTCCGAGCCGGGGTCGGGCAAGCCTGGTCTCGAGGGTGGCAGCTCGGTGTCACCGGTGAGGAGGGCGACGATGTACGGCGACACCACGGTGGTCCGAGCACTGGCGCGCCGGATGCGAGCCCGCGCCGACGACCTGCGGACCGAGGCCCGCGAGCTCGTCGGACGGACCGAGGCCGTGACCTGGACCGGTCTGGCCGCCGACTCCATGCGGAGCCTCGCCCGCGACCACGCCCACCTGTTGCAGCGCTGTGCGGACGCCCACGAGGCGGCAGCGGACACCCTCGACCGCCACGCCCGTGAGGTCGACCGCGTCAAGGACCTGATCGCGGCCGCCGAACGCCGCGTGCTCCACCTCCTCGAGTCCACGTCCGGCGGACTGGGGGGCCTGGTCGGCCACATGGTCGGTCACGTGCTTCCCGACGCCTTCGAGCGCTGGGCGCGCGATTTCGACCCGCCGGCTCACGGCAGCGTCGCCTGGCTCGACGTGGAGGTGCCGGCACGCCCATGAGGACGACGGACCTGGTGGTCGTCCTCGACCTCGCGGTTCGGCGCGGCTCGGCCACCTCGCGAGTGCGCGCCTGCCACTCACTGCAGGGACGAAGGGTGGACATGCTGCGCCTCACCGGGAACGACGTGACCTGGGGCAGCATCGACGTCCGGGACTGGCGCGCCGAGCTGGGACGGGTCTGTCGGGTGCCCGTTCACCGAGACGCCCCGCCTCCTCCTGAGGCCGGGCCGGGCCTACCGTGGGACCTCGTCGTCGGCACCGGGGCCGCGCGGTCCCGCCATCGACCCGACCTGGCGGCCGCGATCCTCTCCCGTGCCGACCCGCCGCTCCGAGGGCAGGTCGACCACCTCTTCGTATCTGCAGTCGGCCGGCTCCGAGCCGTCGGGATACAACCGTCGCGCCGGCGGATCGGAGTGGTGTCCTGGCTGCTGTTCGCCGACGGATGGCGGGCCCTGACGCCCCACCTCGGCGCCGGGGGGACCGGCCCTCGGGCGATGCTGCGTCTCGAGCCCCGCGCTCCGGAGGACCTGGCCCGCGAGGTGGCGCGATGGATGGCGCGATGGTGACGCGGGGGCCGCGGTGACCGGACACCCTCTCCCTCCGATCACCCGGATCGCCGGGGGTGTCGGGGGTCTCGCGGCGACGTACGCCGCCCTTCGCGCACTGGCCGATCGCTTCGACGCCGCCGGCGACCGCTGCCGTGGGTGGGCCGCCGATGACGCCCGTGTCGTTGCTGAGCCGGACCTGCTCGAGTCGGCTCCGCTGTCGCCTGTGACGTTCGCCGAGGCCGAGGCACGGGTGCTGGCTGCCGCGTCCGGCGTGCACGGGGTCGTCGAGGCGGCCATCGCCTACGAAGCTGACGCCCTGCTCGTGGACGCCGTCGTCGCGGCGTACCAGCAATGCGACCGTCTCGTCGCCGCCTCCTTCGCCGCCCTGGACTACGCACTCGGCTGCGCGGCGGGGTACGCCGCGACCCGGGCTGCCCCGTCTCTTCTCGTCCTGGGGGTGGTCTCCGGCGTGACCTGGGGTCACCTGCCGCCCGACCTGCGCCGGCGCCTCGGGGACGACGCGCAGGGATGGGTCGAGGAACATCCCGAGACCGTGCAGCACGGAGTCGACGGGCTGGGGGGTCTCGTCGACGGGGTGCTCGCCGGCGTCCCACTCGTCGCAACCCGCTGGGGTCTCACCGCCTTTCATCCGACGGCCGCCGACGCCGCATCCGAGCTCGCCGGGCTGTATCCGGCGGAGCGGCCGCCGCAGGTGCACCGACGGCGCGATCTCACCGTCGCACTCGGCCGCACGCCACCTCACGACCTCGCGGGACTGATGCGTCACCTCGACGAGACCAACCGGCTGTCTCCGACCGACCGGCCCGCCGACGCGGGGACGATCGAGGTGCAGACGCTGCACTCTGCGGACGGCACGGTCCGCCACGTCGTGTACCTGCCGGGTACCGACGACCTGACCACCACACCCTGGAGCGCCGACACCGAGGTCCGCGACCTCCCTGCCGACCTCCATGTGATCGCCGGCGAGCACACGACGTACGCCGCCGGCATAGAGCACGCGATGCGGCAGGCCGGGATCGGCCCGCACGAACCGGTGCTGCTCGTCGGGCACAGCCTGGGAGGGATCGAGGCCGCATCGCTGCTGGCCCACGGGTCCGGCTTCGACGTCACCCATGTCGTCACGGCGGGGTCGCCCATCGCCGGGCTGCACGACTTCCCGCCGCACACCCACGTGCTCTCCCTGGAGAACCGGGGCGACCTCGTGCCCCTGCTCGACGGGCGCGACAACGCCGACTCCGTGCAGCAGGTGACCGTGCAGTTCGACGACCACGAGACCTCGATCGTCGACAACCACGACCTGCGGCACTACGTCCGCGGTGCCCGGGCGACGGACGCCTCGAGCGACCCCTCGGTGCGCGAGCAGATCGACAGTCTGCGCGCTCATGGCTTCCTCGGTTCCTCCGGCACAGCCACGAGCCAGGTCTTCCAGATCACCCGATGAGTGGCGTCGTCAGGTCCTCGACCCGCGACCGGGTCGCCGCGTGTAGCCGACGACCCCGACGACGACGAGCACGACCGCGGTGGCCACGAGCGGCCATGGACTCGACTCCTCACCACAGGTCTGGGTGGTGGGCGTGCTCGTGCAGACCACACCCGGGCCGTCACGGTTGAGCCAGGCGACGTACAGAAGCGGCAGCGCTGCGCCGGCCAGCCACCCGGCCATGGCGCGCCCGGGGCCGAACACCGACCAGAGCCAGGCGGAGACCAGCAGGGTGCCCAACAGCACGAAAGGTCCGACCGACAGGAGCGACAGGACCCCGAAGGACCCGGCAGACCCGGCCACGCACCACCCGAGGAACGCCCGGAACGATTCCCCGTCCGCCTTCACGTGCCATCCCCTCGTCTGGAGTCTGCTCGGGAGAGGGCCCGACGTGCTCGACCGCGCAGGGCGCGCACCGCCAGGGGTGGGAGCACGTCGAGGGCCGAGACGAGAGCCCCCACCGCTTCGAGCGCGCGGAGCGCGTCCTCCCCGGCCTGCGTGTCGACGGCATCGTGGAGCTCCAGCCCGAGGAAGCCTGCGGACACCGCGCGTGCAAGCCCGCGCGGGTCCACGATGCCGTCCAACGGCGTCGGCCGGAGCACTCGACGCAGCGCGGTCTCCACCTCGCGGGTCCACCGATCCATGGCGTACCTGGCGGCCTCGGCCAGGGTCTCGTCCCGCATGGCACCGGCCATGACCTGGGCCATCTGAAGGACGTTGCCGAGACTCTTCTCGGCGGCGTGCAGGTCGCGTCCGAGGCTGAGGAGCTCGCCCAGGGTGGCGACGTCGGCGAGCCGGTCGCGGTAGGACACGACCGCCAGGTCCACCGACCGCCGAACGGCGGCGTCGAGCATCCCCGAGACGCTGCCGAAGTGGTAGAAGACCAGGGCCTGGTTGACCCCGGCCCGAGCCGCCACGCTCCGCGCCGAGACGCCGGCCAGACCGTCCTCGGCGAGGGTCGTGGCCGCGGCCTCGAGCAACGTGTCGCGGGTCGTCATCGCGCCTCCCGTTGAGCGAGTGCTCAAGAGCATACGCTGAGTTGAGCGCTCGCTCAAGCAGGTCAGCGCCTGCGGAGACGCACGAAGAGGGCGATGCCGGACAGGACCAGGGCGGCGGCCACCACGACGAACGGCCACGGGCTCCACTCGTCGGTGCAGGTCAGGGCCCGGTCGTCGCCGTGACAGGCCTCACCGGGTCCGCCGCGGTTCAGCCAGGCGACGTAGAGCAGGGGCATCGCAGCGCCGCTCACGAGCCCGGTCAGGCTCGACCCGAACCCCTGTCGCCAGAGCAGGCCGGCGCACAGGACCAGGGCGGCCAGCAGCACGAACGGCCCGATGGTGAGGATGCTGACGACGCCCAGGCAGAGCGCGGCCCCTGCCACGCACCAACCGAGGAAGGCGCCGACCGAGTCGCCGGGCCCGTTGACGAGGCGCCCCCGCCCCTGGCTCATGTCAGCGGTGCGGTCGGGTCGGAGGGGTCGGTGTTGGCGCCGCAGAGGACGACCGCGACCTGCTCGTCGTCGGCCGGCCGGTAGGCTCCGGTGAGCAGCGCCGCCACCGGAGTCGCGGCACCAGGCTCGAGCACCAACCGGAAGCGGTCCCAGACCTCGCGGCGCGCCTCGAGGATCGCGTCGTCCTCGACCAGCAGCCCCTTCACGCCCGTACGCCGAGCGACGTCCCAGGCGATCGCGCCGAGCCGGCGCGCGCCCAGGGAGTCCGCTGCCACTCCCGACACGGGTACGTCGACCGGCTCCCCTGCGGTCAGGGCGGCGTGCAGGGTCGGTGCGGTAGCCGGCTCGACTCCCACGACCTGCACGCCCGCCAGGGCTGTGGCGACACCGGCCATCAGTCCGCCGCCACCGACGGCCACCAGCACGGTGTCGACTCCACGTCCCATCTCCGACAGCTGGGCGACGAGCTCCGGGCCGAGAGTCCCGGCACCGGCACAGATCTCGGGTTGGTCGTAGGCGTGGCAGTAGACCGCGCCGGTCCCGGCGACCCGTTCCATCGCCGCCTCATACGCGTCGGCGTACTCGGTGCCACAGGCGACCACCGTCGCGCCGTACTCGTGCAGCCGCCGGAGCTTCGTCGGCGACGAGGTCGTCGGCACGAACACCGTGGCCGGGACGCCGACCGCTCGCGCGGCGTAGGCGTTGGCCAGCCCGGCGTTGCCCCCCGACGCCACCACGACGCCGACGTCCCGGTCGAGCTCGCCGCGCTGCTGGGCGTACAGGATGCGGTTGAAGGCGCCGCGTGGCTTGAAGGTGCCCGTGTGCTGGAGCAGCTCGAGCTTCAGACAGCCCCCACCCGGTAGCCAGTCATCACCCGGCTCGACGACCTGGACCGGAGTACGTCGGACGTGTCCGCCGATGCGGTCTGCGGCCTCGTCGATGGCGGCCCGGTCAAGCACGCGGCCATCGTCGCACGGGTGCCGGCTGCGCACGACGAGTGGACACCTCGACGCCCAGACGTCATACGGTCGGTGCCATCTACGGCTCTGTGCGCATGACGTCCGGTGCGGAAATGGCTGGTTGGCGGTGGCGGCGGGATTTGAACCCGCGGTGGGCTTGCGCCCACAAACGCTTTCGAGGCGTTCTCCTTAGGCCGCTCGGACACGCCACCGCCGGAGAGGCTACCCGAGGCGTCGGTGGCCGAAGAAATCGTCCAACAGAGCCGAACACTCCTCGGCCAGAACCCCGCCGACCACCTCCGGGCGGTGGTTGAGGCGGCGGTCGCGGACGACGTCCCAGAGCGATCCGACCGCTCCGGCCTTGGGATCGAAGGCACCGAAGACGAGGCGGTCGACCCGCGCCAGCACGAGCGCGCCGGCACACATCGTGCAGGGTTCGATGGTCACCACGAGGGTGCATCCCGAGAGCCGCCACTGCCCTCTGGTCTCGGCCGCTCGCCGTAGGGCTACCAGCTCGGCATGACCGGTCGGGTCGCCGTCACGCTCGCGCACGTTGTGTCCGCGGCCGACCACGGACCCGTTCGCGTCGACGACGACGGCACCGATCGGTACGTCCCCCGACTCCCGGGCGCGGCCCGCCTCGGCCAGGGCCGTGCGCATAGCCGCGTGGTACGCGGGGTCGGAACCGGTCACGCGCGGTGTCTCGTTCAGCGTGATCAGGCGGAGGTGAGGCCGACGGCCTCGTCGAAGAGCGGACCGAAGCCCAGCCTCCGAGCGACGTCGGACAGCATCTCGTCGGGGTAGAGGTCGAAGTCGTCGAGCAGCACCCCCATGTCCATCGCACCCATCCCGAGGTCGCCGAGCAGGTCGAGGTCGCCGGCCGGCGCCTGCTCGTCCTCGTCCTCGGGCTCCGGCAGGCCGAGCTCGTCGACGGCGGACCGCGCCAGCTCCCACTCCTCGGCCGCGGTGATGTCGGAGAGCAGGACCCGCACCTGCGGACCTGCCACCCGGACGATCACGAAGAAGTCCTCGTCGATGGCGACCATCCCGATCGCCCCGCCGTCGCCGGGGAAGCGCCGCAGCGCACCGGACAGGCTGGGGACGTCGGTGAGCACGTTGTGGGCGAGCTCGACCACCTGCCAGTCGCCCTCCTCGCGGTAGGCGGCGACCGCGAAGTCGATGCCGTCGATCTGGTCGCTCATGCCTACCTCCGCTCCACGCTCGCGACGCCGGGACACGTCCAGAGTGACAGAGGGCTGTGGCGGTGCCAAGCCTGTTGGCGCGGTAGGAGGGGGCCGTCGGTGCAGCACCGCCGGGTCGTCGTACGCCCCACCAGTGTCGTGCGTCGGAAGTCCCTTCGATGCTCGGCGTTGTCAGGGTGGTTGCATCGCACGGCGTCCGAGCGCTGGACTACCGGGCGTCATTCGAGCGAGGGCGACGCAGCGAGGTGCGGGCCATGTCGGCCCGAAGCGCCGAGGAATTCCTGACGCACGACACTAGGGTTCGGTTCATGCGCACGATCGTCGTCGACCATCCTCTCGTGGCCCACAAGCTCACCGCCCTGCGCGACGAGCGGACCGAGTCCCCGACGTTCCGTCGGCTGGTCGACCAGCTGGTCACGCTGCTGGCCTACGAGGCCACCCGCGACGTACGCGTCGAGCCGGTCGAGATCATGACTCCCGTGGCGCCGACGACCGGCGTAAGGCTGTCCTCACCGCAGCCGATGGTGGTGCCGATCCTGCGGGCGGGGCTCGGGATGCTCGAGGGGATGATGAAGCTGCTGCCGACCGCCGAGGTCGGGTTCCTCGGGATGGTGCGCAACGAGGAGACCCTGCAGGCCTCGACGTACGCCGAGCGGTTGCCCGACGACCTGGCCGGACGCCAGTGCTACGTGCTCGACCCGATGCTGGCCACCGGTGGCACGCTCGCGGCCGCCATCCACTTCCTCACTGACCGCGGCGCCGACGACATCACCGCGATCTGCCTCCTCGCCGCCCCCGAGGGCTGCCAGCGGCTGGGGACAGAGCTCGAGGGGCTGAACGTGCCGGTGACGGTGGTCACCGCGGCCATGGACGAGAAGCTCAACGACAAGGGCTACATCGTCCCGGGTCTGGGCGACGCCGGCGACCGGCTCTACGGCCTGGCCGAGTAGCGCCTGCCGGCCACGCCGAGCCGGTCCGGCCGTAGGGACTGCCGCTCGCTCATCCGCCCGGGAAGATCGGGACGGTACCGGTGGCGATGAGGACCGCGATGATCACCACGAGCAGCCCCAGGACGCCGTACACGACCTCCTTGTTGATCGTGGTCTCGCGTGACTCGGGCTTCTCGTACCGATGCCCGTCGGGCTTGAGCATCGGCTCGTCGTCGTCGTTCTGGCTCATGCCCTGACCAACGAGCCGGCGGGAGGAACGTCATTCCCGGGGTCGTTCGGGTCCGCGGGACGGTTCATCACGCTGAGCGGGCGAGCCCGCACTCGGCCAGGTGAGCTCCGCCGGCCAGGCGCTGGTTCGACAACTCAGCGTGATGAACCGACCTCCACCGCCGGTCAGAGCGCCTTGACCGCGTTGAGCAGCTTGCTCATCGAGTCCTTGGCGTCGCCGAAGAGCAGCGACGTCTTCTCGTCGAACAGCAGCTCGTTCTCGATCCCGGCGAAACCGGGTCGCATCGACCGTTTCATGCAGATGATCTGCCGGGCCTCGTCTGCGTTGAGGATCGGCATCCCGTAGATCGGGGCACCCGGGGTCGTCTTGGCGGCCGGGTTGACCACGTCGTTGGCGCCGACGACCAGCACGACGTCGGCATCCTTGAAGTCACCGTTGATGTCGTCCATCTCGCGCAGCTGCTCGTAGGGCACCTGGGCCTCCGCCAGCAGCACGTTCATGTGCCCCGGCATCCGGCCCGCGACCGGATGGATCGCGTAGTCGACCTGCGCGCCCCGCGCGACGAGGACGTCGACGAGCTCGCGCAGCGTGTGCTGGGCCTGCGCGACGGCCAGGCCGTAGCCGGGCACGACGATCACGCGGTCGGCGTACCCGAGCATGATCGCCGCGTCCTCGGGAGTGACGCTGCGCACCGGCCGGTCGCTGGCCTCGCCGGCTCCGAGCGTGGAGCCGCCCTTCAGCGCTCCGAACAGGATGTTGGTGACCGAGCGGCCCATGGCCCGGGCCATCAGCAGGGTCAGGAACGTACCGGAGGCGCCGACCAGCGTGCCACCGATCAGCAGCAGGACGTTCGACAGCACGTAGCCGCCCGCGGCGACGGTCAGGCCGGTGAACGCGTTCAGCAGCGAGATCACGATCGGTACGTCCGCGCCACCGACCGGCAGGACGAGGAGCACGCCGACCAGCAGGCCGAGGAGGGCGAGGATTACGGCGACCCACACGTGAGGCTCGATCACCACCCGCACGGCCAGGACGACCGCGGCAGCGATGGAGATCGCGAACACGTAGCGCAGGGCCGGGAACACCACTGGCCGCGACGTCATGAGCTCCTGCAGCTTGGCGAAGGTGATCGCCGAACCCGCGAAGGAGATGGCACCCACCGCGATCGTGAACGCCGTGGCGGCAAGGTTGAACCGAGGCTCGTCGCCGTTGGAGGTGATGACCTCGCGCAGCTCCAGCAAGGCGACCAGCGCTGCCGCACCGCCGCCGACACCGTTGAAGAGCGCCACCATCTGCGGCATCTGGGTCATCTGCACGGTGCGGGCGCCGTACACGCCGCCGATCGTGCCGACCACGATCGCGGCGATGATCAGCGGGACGTGCTTCAGGTGCAGGTCGGCCCAGAAGAAGGGCGTGATGCAGGCGACGACCGCGGCGACGGCCCCCAGGATGTTGCCGTTGCGGGCGGTCCTCGGACCGGAAAGGCCCTTCAGCGCGAGGATGAAGCAGATGCCGCAGGCCAGGTAGACCAGCTGGATCCAGATCGGCATCAGGCGGCCCCGCCGGTCGACTCGTCCTTCTTCGGCAGCGCGGGCTTGCGCCGGGTGAACATCTGCAGCATCCGGTCGGTGACCACGAAGCCGCCCACCATGTTCACCGAGGCGAGCACGATCGCGACCAGCCCGACCGCCAGGGCGAGGTGGTTGTCGGTCGTGCCGGTCACCAGGATCGCGCCGAGCAGGATGATCCCGTGGATGGCGTTCGCGCCGGACATCAACGGGGTGTGCAGCGTCGAGGACACCTTCGAGATGACCTCGATGCCGACGAACACGCTGAGCACGAAGATCGTCAGCCAGACCACTCCGGTGGCGAGGATCACTGGTCGGCCTCCTGGTCGTAGGGCAGGTCGAGCTGTACGTCGCCCTGCTCGTCCGGCGGTACGGCGGCGGGCGGCTCCGAGCCCGCGTCGGTGGGAGCCGGGCCGGCCGCTGCGGGAGGTGCTGGGGAGCCCTCGATCGCCTCGCGGGTCGGCTCGTGGACGATCACGCCGGCGCGGGTGACGCAGCTGGAGGCGATGATCTCGTCGTCGAAGTCGGGTGCGAAGACGCCGTTGCCCTCGTCATCCTTGGCGGTCATCAGGGTGACCAGGTTGACGATGTTCTGGGCATACAGCTTGGACGCCGGCCCGGGCATCTGGCTGGGGACGTTGCGTCCGCCCCAGACCTGGGCGTTGCCGATGCGGACCACCTCACCGGCCACGGACCCGGCGACGTTGCCCCCGCTCTCCGACGCCAGGTCGACGACGACGGAACCCGGCTTCATCTGCTCGACCATCTCGCGGGTCACCAGCAGCGGCGCCGACCGGCCCGGCACGGCGGCCGTCGTGATCAGGGCATCGGCCGCGGCGATGTACGGCGTGAGCAGCTCGCGCTGGCGCGCGGCCCGGTCCTCGGTCATCTCGCGGGCGTAGCCACCCGCCCCCTCGAGCGTCTCGAGATCGAGCTCGATCGCCTTGGCCCCCATCGACCTGATCTCCTCCGCGGCCGCCGCGCGCACGTCGTACGCCCGGACGACCGCGCCGAGGCGCTTGGCGGTGGCGATCGCCTGAAGCCCGGCGACCCCGGCTCCCAGGACCACGACCTCAGCGGCCTGCACCGTGCCGGCGGCGGTCATGTTGAGCGGGAAGAAGCGGCGCAGCATGCCCGCCGCCACGATCGCGCAGCGGTAGCCCGCGACGAGCGCCTGCGAGCTGAGGCCGTCCATCGACTGGGCGCGGGAGATGCGCGGGATGAGCTCGACGGCGTGCGAGGTGACCTCGGCGTCCCGGAGCTCGACGACGGTCATCACCTCCTGGTTGATCGGCAGGAAGGAGATCGTCGTCGTGCCGCGGTCGAGGCGGCGGATCTGCTGGCTCGACAGCGGCTGCACCGACACGACGAGGTCGGCCCCGGTGTACGCCGAGTGGTCGAGCACGGCGCCCGCCTCGGCGTACTCCTCGTCGGAGATCAGCGAGTGCAGTCCGGCACCGGGCTCGACCGCGACCTCGTACCCCAGCCCGGTCAGCTTGCCGACCAGCTCCGGCACCATCGCGACACGTGCCTCGCCCTCCCGGGTCTCCTTGGCGACTGCCACTCTCATTCCGGGTCCCCGCGGCGTTGTTCGACGGAGGAGCGGAGCGGGGGAGGAGAAGAACGTCGTGAGGAGTTGTTCACGGCGTCGAACCTAGGGCACGACCGGCCACGAGGCCCACTCATCTCGCCTCCGCACGGCGTGGTCATGTTCTCGAGCCCTGATGGGGAAAGTCCCTGACGACCGGCACGCCGAGGCCCGGCGTGTCGCGTACCGAAGGTCGGGGACTATCCCGACAGCGGGAACTCGTCCACCGGCTCGTAGCGGGGCCGGCCGCGAGGCCCCTGGCCGAGGTACGACGCGACCAGGGTGAGGCGGTCGACGGCCCAGGCGGGGCCGCGGTAGGTGTCGAGCAGACGGACCCAAGAGGTCACCTCCTCCGGGTGCCCGAGCCGGGCCAGGGTCACGTGCGGGCGGAACCGTTGCCCGTCGACGGGTACGCCGGCCCGGTTCGCCGCCGCGCGCGCCCCAGTCGCCATCCGTGAGAGCTCGCTGCGGCCGGCCTCCGTCAGATCGAGCCCTGCCCAGAGGACCCGCGCCCGACCCACGTTCGGGAAGGCGCCCCCACCGGCGATCGCCGTCGCGAAGGCGGTACGGCGCGAAGCCGCCCGCCCGAGCCGCTCCACCAGGTCGTCGAGCGTCCGGTCCGGGACCTCGGCGAGGAAGGCCAACGTGACGTGGAACTGCTCGACCGACGCCCATCGGAACGCCGCGGCGTCGCGGCGTAGGTCGAGGAACGCGTCCAGATGCTCGACCGCGTCGACAGGCGGCACCACCGCCACGAACATCCGTGTCACGGTGCGGGCAAGGCTCAGAGGTGGGTGCCGACCGCCGCACCCACGGCGTAGGTGACGACCATCGCCAACAACCCGCCTCCGACGTTGCGGACCACTGCTCGACCCCACGGACTGAAGCCGAGCCGGGCCTGGGTGAACCCGGCGACCGCCAGGGCCACGGCGACCGTGACGACAGTGACCCAGACCCGCGCCCCCAGCGGGGACAGCGTGATGGCGAGCAGCGGCAGCAGCGCCCCCACCGTGAAGGCGACCATCGATGCGAACGCCGCGTGCCAGGGGTTGGTCAGGTTGTCCGGGTCGATCCCGAACTCGATCTCGGCATGCGCGGCCAGGGCGTCGTGCTCGGTGAGCTCCTGGGCGACCTTGCGAGCCGTCTCACGAGACAGCCCCTTGCGCTCGTACATCTTGGCGAGCTCGCGCATCTCGGTCGCCGGCATCCTCTCCAGCTCCTCGGCCTCCATGGCGAGCATCGCCTGCTCCGAGTCGCGCTGGGCGTTGACCGAGACGTACTCACCGGCGGCCATGCTCAGCGCGCCGGCGACCAGGCCGGCGACGCCGGCCACGAACACGGGGGAACGTTCGGACGTCGCGCCGGCGACGCCCATCACGATGCCCGCGACAGACACGATGCCGTCGTTCGCGCCGAGCACACCGGCCCGGAGCCAGTTCAGCCGGTTGCCGACGTCCTCACCGATCTCCTCGTGCCAGTGCTGAGGGTTCTCGTCGGTCCCGATCTCCATGCTCACTCTTCGATCCTTGCCAGCGTGTCCCGGCATCGCAAGGAAGGCAAGGCTGTGCTCAGCCGCCGGTCCCGCCACGGCAGCCTGTGCGCCCGGCTAGGGCTTCCGGAGCACGGGTCGGGGTGACAGGTTGACGGTCGCTGGACTGTTGACCGGATGGTCAGGCAGCAGTCTTGCGGATGCGGCGCTTGAACTCGCGTTTGACCTGCAGCGGGGTCCGTCCGGCCATGTAGTCGCCGTGGTTGGGGCGGCGGTCGTTGTAGTCGACGACCCAGGCCTGCAAGGACCGATTCAGCAAGGCGACATCCTCGACGCGGCCCCGGTGGAAGTGTGGTCGGTAGAACTCACCGAGCACGGTGCCGTGGAACCGCTCACAAACCGCGTTGTGGTTCGGCGACCTCGGTGGGATCCGGTGATGGTGCAGCCCAAGGTCAGCCGCGCGGGCTTTGAAGCCCTTGCCGACGAACTCCGGGCCGTTGTCGGTCAGAATCCCTTCGAGGGTGATCCCGTGTTTACGTAGCGCCTTCTTGAGGTGGTCCAAGAACGCCGCGGCGACCACCGCGGTCTTGTCCCCGATCACGAGCTGGACCACCGCGATCCGAGTCGCGATGTCGACCGCGGTTAGCTGCCACACCGCGCCGACGCCCTTGAGCCTGCCGACGTAGAAGGCGTCCAGGGCAACGACCTGGCCTGGGTGGCTGGCGTACTGGCAGAACCCGAACGGCCCCTCGAGTGCGGCGTCGGTGAGCTGACCGGTTTCGGTCGCGGTCAAGGACGCCAACGCCACGACCCTGTGCTTGGCCGTGCCGAGCTGGTGACGCCGCAGGACCTTTGCGACCCCGGAAGCCGACCGGTGCACACCACGGGCTTCGAGGTGTCGCAGCAGCGACCGCGGTCCCAGCGTCGGCCGGGCGATCGCCTCGGCCAAGATCACCGCGACCTCCTCAGAGCTCATCTCGTTCGGCTGGTGCGGTCGGCGCCGCTGCCGGGGCAACAATGCCGACAGTCCGTACTTCTCGGCGTTGTTGATCCACTCGTAGTAGCTCTTGCGCGAGACGCCGAAGACCCGGCATGCCTCGCTCACGTTCCCGATCTTCGCGGCGTACTCGATCAGCCGCACACGCCTGTCATAGACAATGTCCTCGTGGGTCACGAAATGACTCCTCGTTCTCTAGATCTCAGCAATCCAGAGACTGTCTTCCGTGGCCCACACCCACGTGCAGGCTCACCGGGTGTCACCCCAACCCGTGATCCCTAAGGGCTAGGGAAGGGCGCGCAGGATCTGCTCGAGCCGTTCCCCGTCGGCGTCGAGGTCGAAGTGGAACGGTGACCGGATGGCCGGAGACTGGTTCTGCTTGTCCGTAAGCCACGCCCGGGGGTTTCCGCCAGAGGCACGGTCGGGCGGGCATTCGATGACCTCCAGGTGGTGGCCGCGGACGGAGGAGATCATGTACTCGTTGGTCGCGGCGTAGCCGCTGGACCGGATCAGCAGGACCGGCTTCGGATCTGCCGCGAACATCAGGTTGAACATGCCGCTGCCGGCGAACCCGGCCACCGCCTTCGCCCGTCGGAACAGCATGACCTGGTCGGGGAGCGGGAGCCGCTCGGGAAGGATGACCTCGTACCCGTGCTGGGTCATGATCCGCTCCAGCTCGGGTGTCTCGTGACACCATCTGTTCAACGCAGGGGCTCGGGAGACGAAGATCCGTTCCGGTGGCGCATCGATCTCCGCACGCGACCCCAGGGCGGCTCCGGCCCGGTCCCAGACCTCGGCGATGCCGGGGTGCACGAACGACGGCATCGAGAACATCGGGGTCGCTCCGATCAGTCGCTCGACGATCACAGGTTCACGGAAGATCACGATGTCTGTGCGCGGCACGCCGGCCGCCTCGTAGAGCGCCAGCTGCCACTCCGGCAGCGTGGCGCGCCGCGGTCCGATCGAGACCAGCGCACGCAGGTCCGGGTTCAAGGCCTTGGCCGCCGGCCATGCCCAGAGACGCGACAGCTGCTCGGTCATCGCGTGGCCGAAGTGGTGCCGGAGCTCTCCGACAAGGTGGAAGTAGGTCCCTTCGAGCCGTTGTGTCGGCGGTCGCACACCCCCGGCGAACAGCCGACCCAGTGGCTTGAGCCTTCGGTTCGACAGCCAGGGGTAGCTGGGATGCCGGAAGCTCTCCGGCAGCACCAGGTCGCCCTTCACGACCAGCTGTTTCGAGTAACAGAAGACGTCGCGGTACTCACGGAGATAGAGGCCGGGGACCCGATATGTCTCCGGTTCCCGTTTCGGGTGGCGCTTCGTGCCCTCGCCCAGAGTCGCCCGACTGGTGAAGCGCAGGGGGGCCTCGCGCTCATGGACTCTGATGGCGGGGTCGTTGCGACTCTGCGCGACGTGCCAGAGCTGCCGGTCGCGGAGCATCGCCAACGCACGCACACGGTTTGTCAGCACCACATGGCGAGAACCCACGTCCACACGTGCGATCGCGGTGGCGAGCTGCGACCAGTCGAGCTCCGGGCTGCGTTCGTAGACTGGCTGGTCACCGCGCCGGGACACGATGCCTGACAGCGCATGCCAGAAGGCGGACGAGTCGTTCGACGTACCGTCCAGTGGCGAGGCGTCGAGCACGAGCAACGACCCCCCGCGGCGCAGATGCAAGAAGCCCCACCGAAGCAGCTCGGCGGAAGCAGAGTCGTCGAAGGTCGCATCGACCATGAGGTCGAACGGTCCGTGCGTCGCGAGCCTGGCGTGCCGACGGGGCGTGGACGTCGCAGCCCCAACGTGCACGACCTGTGCCCCGGGGATATCCCGGCGCAGCTGGTCGGCACGTTTCGCGGCCCTGCTGCTGCCCACCACGGCGATCGTCGGGTTGTCGCCGTCAACCAGGCTTCGCACCACGCCCGGCAGGCTCTGGCCACGGATGGTCAGGCTGCGGCGTCCAACCCTCGAGCGCTCGACCCATAGATGATGCTCGTCGAGCACGACACGACCCATGTGCGAACGGGCGGGGCCCGTACTGACGACCCGGGGCCAGAGCGCGTCCTCGGCGGCCGGTCCACTCACCTTCGAGTCGGGCGGCCGATGGTCTACGACGAAGAAGGCCCCCCCGGGCGGGATGCGTGGGAACGTGGCGTCGAAGAGCTCAGGGCGCAGGTCGGGCCTCCGGGTCGCGTCGATCACCACGCTGAAGCTCTCGACCGGAGGCGCCAGCCCTGACCCGACGTCCAGCACCCCGACCTCGGCTTGCGGATGGTCATGACGCAGCCGCGCGAGATCGAGCACGGGAGCGCCGTCGACTGCCACGAGCACACCGCCAGAACCGGAGCCGGACACCACCTCCCGGAGGTCTCGACGCATCCTCACCGCCGGGCGGGCCTTCGACATCGACCTCTCGTCCCTCGCACTGCGGCCGTCAACCATCCGTCCTCCGTGTCCCGAGCGGGTCTCGACTACCCTCCACCAGCTCCGACGCTGCAAGAGACAGATCGGTTCGCACGGCGACCCGCCAGGGACGAGGCCCGAGCACTAGCCTCGGCCCCGTGGACAGCTCGCTGGGTCGTCGGCCGGTCCTGGTCGGAGCCCTCGTGGGTCTGGCGGGCCTGGCCGAGGTCGTGGCGGCGTGCACACCGCAGAACGCATCACCACCCGCGGACACCCCGGCCCCGCCGGTCCAGCCGAGTGGCACCGCCTCGACGCCCATCACGCCACCCACGGCCGCCGACTGGAAACACCTCGCCGCGCACGTCGACGGCACCCTCGCGAGACCGGGGTCCGCGACGTACGACACCGTGCGGCTGACGCAGAACCCACGCTACGACAACGCCCGGCCTCTGGCCGTGCTGTCGGTGGCCGGCGAGAAGGACGTCGCGACGGCGTTCTCCTTCGCCCAGGACCACGGAGTGCGCGTCGCCATCCGGTCCGGCGGCCACAGCTACCCCGGGTGGTCGGCCGGCGACGGCGCCCTCGTCGTCGACGTCCGGCCGCTCGACCAGGTCTCACTCGACGGGACCACCGCGACCATCGGTGCGGGAGCCTCGCTCGTCCAGGTGTACGACGCGCTGGGCACGCGTGGCCGCGGGCTCGCCGGCGGGTCGTGCCCGACCGTGGGCATCGCAGGGCTCACCCAGGGTGGCGGCGTGGGCGTCCTGACCCGCGAGCACGGTCTGACCTGCGACGCCCTGAGCTCGATGCGGGTCGTGCTGGCCGACGGTCGCGTCGTCACCGCCAGCCCGTCGCAGGAGCCTGACCTCTTCTGGGCCCTCCGTGGCGGAGGTGGCGGCCACCTCGGTGTGGTGACCTCGTTCACGTTCACGACGTTCGCGGCCCCTACGATCACCCGCGCCTACGTCGCCTGGCCCTTCTCCGCGTTCGACCAGGTCGTGCCGCAGTTCCTCCGTATGGTGCCGAGGATGAGCGACCGGCGGCTGTGGGCGACGCTGAAGCTGCTCGGCGGACGGGCCCATCCCGGTGGCCCGGTGCTGTTCATGTCTGCCACCTGGACCGGCCCGGCCTCGGGGATGAGCTCCGCGCTGCGGCCCTTCCTCTCTCAGGTGCCGTCGCCCACGACCGACTCCCGCAGCTCGGCGAGCTGTCTGGACACGATGCTGACCTACGCCGGGTGCTCCTCGATCCCCGCTTCCCAGTGTCACACCGGCCCCGGCGGAGCGCTGCAACGTCAGGCTTTCGCCGCGACCTCGCACATCGTCGACACTCCCGGGGTGGACACCGACGCCCTGCACCAGCCTTTCCAGCACATTGGGATCCTAAGCTTAGAATTCCACGTGGACAAGTTGTCGCG
>JADMIO011288096.1_pt1 | contig 75710 bp, 111 predicted proteins | sample 8958161 | NCBI WGS metagenome assembly JADMIO01 (sample SAMN16585339, study PRJNA669376) | soil metagenome | isolation source: Crop rotation soil | place: USA: Cullars Rotation, Alabama | collected 2011
CGCGACAACTTGTCCACGTGGAATTCTAAGCTTAGGATCCCAATGTGCTGGAAAGCCTGTCTTGGAAGCATTAGCTACGCTAATAGTGAGTCTTTTCGGCTATTTGTTCCGGAAAACCGATGAACCTACGCCCTTTTTACATTGACGGATGGGCGCATCCGGTAGTTTTCTGGCCACTACAGCCTGCCGTTTCAGAAGCACCAGCGACGGCGACCGCGCTTGCAACCTACGGGCGAATAGGTTTCTAAGTCGTTGGTTACCAAACACTTATTATGTAACTGGACGCTCCGTTCACGGCTTTTTGGGTGGGGGCCAGGGTGGGGTTTGCCGGCCCGACCGTGGTGGAATCATAGGTGCTCTTTCTCTACTTTCCATGGTCTCCGGCTTTTAAGGTTTGGCTTTGGATGGAAGGCTGTGGTTTGGTGAGGTTTTTGGGGAATTTGCGGATTTTGGAAGGAGCGGAAGGAATTTGAGCGGTATTTTTGCAATACTGGCTTGGGTACAAAGCATCCCCCGGTTTTGGATTATTGGTCTTTTGGCGCAACGGCCTTGCGTTAGGCGGCCTGGGGTTGTGTTATCAGGTCGAGTTGCGTGGAAAGAGCCTCGTTAATGGAGGCCACTTTGCTCTGGGAGAATGAGGGCTGAAATCCTCAAGTTGGTTTGAGCAAGCCCCGCGTTGGGTAGTGCGCGGTCCGTGCGCGGCGGGGAACGGTGGAGGGCGCGGTCTTTTGGCCCTCGCTTCCGGGGTGTTGTTTTATGTTCTGGTGCCCGACAGACCTGCTCGGCACTGTCTTTCGGAGGGCCTTGGAATACTGTGGGCTGCTCCGGGCCTAACCAGACGGACTGTATCCTCCGGTAAGGGAGGAAGTAATTCGCATCAGTCTCGTTCTCATTGGCGGAGTCAGAGTTTGGCGGGTTACGGCTTCGGACTTCAGGTCGGAGAGAAGCCGGAAGCGGTGCGGGTAAAAGCCTGCGGTACCGTTGTTGTGCAGGTTTCCTTCAATGCCGACCAGGCAGATTTGGGGTTCGCCGTTGCGGGCGAGCATGACGCGCTCGACGACGTAAGTTTGTCCTTTGACTGGGAGGGCGGAGAAGTATTTACGCGGGTCATCCCGGCAGGAGGCCCAGTTATCGTCAACGCAAACTACTTTGTCGGAGACGTTCATTGCGGGAAATTGGCGGGCACCCCGTGCGCATTTCGGAGATCGCGAGGCTCGTACTCTGTTGTTCGTCGGTGGCGCCCGTTAAGAGATTCTGTGTGTGGGAAAGAACTTTCGGGAAGCGTGACCTGGCCCGCCTCTTTCGAGGCTCCACACACAGAAAACTGGTCGTTCACAAACCAAGTCACGAGCGACAATTCCCACATTTTGGGTTTCCGGTCAAGGGTTATTTTTTGGTTTTTTTCTTCCGTTTACGCAACCGCCAGGAGCGGAACATGATTTTGTGGCCGCGGGCGTGGCGGATGACCTTGAAGTGGACACGATGCACAAGTCCACAATCGCAACATTTGAGCAGGTAACCCTTCATCCTTGGTTTGACCCATTCGCCGTCCTGGACTTGGTGGTATCTCATGTGACGGGGGTGGTCTGGGCCTCGTTGAATTCGGCCTGGGAGACTTCGGTGACAGTCAGTTCGGGGTAGGTGGAGCCGTTGAGATCCTCGCCGGACTGGGTGTTTTTTAGGTGGTCGAAGCAGGTCATGCAGACGTGGGCCTTCTGGCGGTTATTGTCCTGCTGGACGAGCACGAAGACTTTGGCTTTGCGGCTGTGACAGATTTGGCAGGGGGAGATCATTGGATCTGGGATTGGAGGAATTCGAGTTCGGTTTTCATGTGAGGATAGAGTTCGAGGCGGGAAGCGAATTCGGTCAGGGCATAGTGGACGCCGGAATGGTCCCGGTCCTGGAAGGCGGCGCCGATCGCGGATAAGGAGTAGCCCTGCATGCGGCAGAGCACCATCGCGAACCAGCGAGCGTGAACGATGTGAGGCAGGCGGGACTGGCCTTCGATGGCTTCGATGCTGATGCCGAACTTGCGGGAGACGACGGCTTTGATGTTGTCGATGGCGTCGCCCCGGCGGGCTTTCAGGATCTCGTCGAGCTTGGCGCGCAGTTGGAGGGCCTGGGCGAGGCTCAAGTTGAGGACTTGGCCGGAAACGGTCAGAACGTAGCGCGGGTCGGTCTTTTGGAGGTCGATGTCGGTTGCGCTCACAGCAGTTGGCCCTGGGCCTCTTTGTTATCAGCGTTGTAACGGCGGACCCAATCGAGGGCCTCGGCCCGGGCGATGGCTTCCTGTTCGGGGGTTGGCTCGCGCTCTTCGCATAGAATGGCTATCCGGGTGGAGATGATGTGCCGGCATTCGGCCTGTTGATCGAGCGGAGTCATTTCAGGGCTTTAAGAAGGTGTTTGCCGATGAATTCCGTGTAGGCTGGCGGCAATGCCTGACACATCTCGTCCCGATTCATCCAGTGGATGCCCATGGCTTTTGCGGCCTCTTGGCGGTAGAGCATCCGGCGCTTGCCGGTATGTCCCCCGTGGCCATACACGCCTACCGCTGGTCCGCGGTGATTGCAGCAAGGCTGCGGGACTGGAAAGGATGTCTCGAATAGCCGATGGCGCCGCAGGAATCCTCTTTCCACGCCGAGCGCGAACATCGAACCGCACAGGAACAGGCCGTGATTACCGAACAGGTCTGAATAGCTTTGGAGCGGCGCGCCTTCCACGTTCTCAATCACGTAAGGTTTGCCGAGCTTTTTGAGCATGGCGCGCACCGGGTCGATTAGCATCGGATACTCCCGGTCTGGGTGCATGGCCCTTAGATTTGAGTAGCCTTGGCATGGCGGAGAAGCATGAATTGCGTCATATTCCGAACCGTGAGATTGAAGGTACTCGAGAGCGCAGCCTTGGATGAATCGGTGCGGATTGCGCGGTTGCGGATCGATGTCAACGCCGGTCACTTCAAAACCAACACGGGCATAGCCTTCACTGGCCCCACCAGCGCAGCAAAACAGATCGAGAAGCTTGGGCATGACCTTGTTCGGATTTAAGCGGTCGCGATGGGCGGAGTTTCAGGCGGTGCTGAAGGAGGAGGGTCGTTCGTTAAATGCCCCAGGACGGGTTTTGATGGTGTGGATGATACTTCGGTCGTCGCTGGGCCTTTGGCTGGCAAGGCGCCGTCGCTGGCGCACGCGGATGCGGGTTTGCGCGCGATGTCCGGTGTTCGATCCGGCGCTGCATCGTTGTCGTCCTTACACTGGTTCTCCGATCGGCTGTGGGTGTTGGTGTCCTGCACTGGCCCTTGCGACACCGGTGAAGGCGGGCTGCTGGATGTCTCAGCGGTACCCGGGGCGAGGTTGGCCAATTGATTCATAGCTTTTCCTTCTCCGCAAACCAGTCGTCCACGTCAACGATGTGCATGCCGTCAGGCTGCTTCGAGGTGTGCGAGCAGACTGAGCGCGGTATCCACAAGCAATCTTCCGGGCCAGGGTTGCGCGCCGGCGGGATCTTCGAGTAATAGCGGGCCTTGTCGGTCTCGCGGATGAACCAGAGGGTGACTTTCATTTTACCGGTTTCCTTTGCTGCACCCACGCCTTGAGCACGAAGGACGGCTCGAACTTCACCTGGAAGTTGTCCTCCTGCGTGTGGGGTGGGATGACTTTGATGTGGCCCCCTCGACCTGTGGTCACGCGCTCTTTGGTGTGGACCCGACCGGTGCGGACTTTGGTGAAGAATGTGCCCATGCCCCAGATGTTGACCCGGTGGCCCTGAGCCAGTTGTTCCTGCGTAAAGTTGGCCATAGCCAGCAGGATCATGCGCAGGGTGCGGATCGGGATGCCGGTGTTGTCGTTCAGGTGTTTGATGAAGGACTTGTTGGAGACGGGCCACTGGCTGGGTTCGCCGGCCCGCTTGCGCAGGCGGATCTGGCGCATGACGGATTCAGGTGGGCCGGTGTAGGGCATAGCTCAACAAACCGACGAGTTGTCTGAACTGGGGCTGTCAAACCCGGAACCGGGCGATGAATCGACCGACGGGCTGGAATCGACCGAAGGTGGGTCGTAGCTCGGGGCTGGCGCTTCCAGTTCGCTTGACGATGGATAGGGGCGCGTAGGCTCCAGCGGCTGGTGGCTTTCAGCCTGGACGATGCGGGCGGCTTCCAAAATCCCGAAGGCTATGCTGTCGTCCGAGCCGGCGGCCGCAAGTCCTGCCGATTCAACCGGGCTGTAGCTTTTGACGTAGCGCTTTGGCTCTGCGCGGTGGCCAGGATAGCGTTGCTCCAGTTCGCGCTGCTTCTCTTTGGCCTCCAGCTTCCGGCGCCGCCGCAGCCAGGCGTAGCGGATCAGGGAGTCGATCCATAGCCCGAGGGCCATAGCGGTAAGGCCAACGACGAGACAGACCAGTATCAGTTTCGATGTGCTCATAGCAGTCATAGGTTGAAAGAGTCAATGCGTTCGCCCAGGATCTTTGAGTATTCGGTCATGGCCTCAAGTTGCCGGTGCAGCAAGGCTCTGGCCGGGTAGTCGAGTGCCTGATAGGTCTGCGTCTTGAAGAACGCCTCCAGCCGCTCGCGTTTGGCGTCCAGTTCGGTCTTCTCGTCGATTACCCGCTGTTGGTAGTCAGGCAGATCAGTGGGGGGCAGCGACTCCGATTCGACCCCCCATCGCCTGACGGTGATATAGCCGATAATGGCTGCCGCAATACCTATGGCACCGAGAAAGAGAGCCAGCAGGGTCAGAATCATGGTCATAGCGCCACGTCCTCGCAGAATTCCAACAGCCGGCGGATCAATGGCGTGCCGCGGTCAAGGCTCATCGCCTCAGCCACGTCGTCGCCAGCCATGTTTGTGGTGAGGATAACCGGTCGGTGGTTGCAGAAGCGCACGTCGATGACCTCGAACAAGTCCGCTTCAAACCGCTCGGTGTTCTTGGCCTTGCCGAAGTCGTCGATGACGAGCAACGACACGCGCGTCAGGCGGTTGAACCATGGGATGCTCTCTTCCGGCCCGACCATGGCCATTCGAGCACATTCCCTGGCGAACTGGTTTGAACTCATGGCGACAACGCTGCGTTCCTCCATGATCAGGCGCCGGAGTAACAGCCAGACGCTGCGGGTCTTTCCGCACCCCGTTGGGCCTCGAATGAGCATGCCTTTTGGCCCGTACTGCCAGCCAATGATTCGGCTCAAAAGTTCCTTTTTGGGCATGTTGTGGTGATCGGGGTCGGTTTCCTGGTAGATCAACGGGCACATCTTCTTCCAGATTTCAATGCGCTTGGCCTTGCGCTGCTTCTCGCGCTCAACCTCCATGGCGTCGTAGCATTGGCTGCATGTGAGCATAGCGTAGAAGGACGCTGGAACTATCGGGTGTTGTTCGACTTTGACGGCTTTACCGCAGACTTTACAGGGGAATTCCGCCTCGTTTAGATGGATGACTGGGTTTTGGTTTGACATAAATTCTATCGTTTCCAAGGTCGGCCGGCGTGGGAATCGGTGGTTGGGTTGAATCCGTCTGCGCGTTTCCCGCGCGAGCTGTGTTGCTGGTTGTTCCCGAAACCAGCAAGTTTAGCTCGCCAATCCGTAATGACTCGCTCTCCGCTGGTAATCCAGAAGACTTGGCCGTTGGGATTCTGACGCTTCTGGGCTTCGTAGTGGTTGAAAAACTCGATGCACGTCGCCTCCGACTTCGGAGGATTGAGGGTTTTGCCGTAAGCGATAACTTCGACTGGGGTTGCCGGAATTCCGTGAAGTCTGCCAGTTGCCGCGGTACTCTCCCTCTCTTCTTCTTTTGGATCACTGACGGTTCCTGACGGATCAGTGTCCCGTTTTTGGGACTGCTTCCGCGGAAAAACGGGACTGCTTGTGGGAAAAACGGGACTGCTTAGCGGTGCCGTTTTCGGGACTGCTTGGGAAAAACGGGACTGCTTAGCGGTGCCGTTTTCGGGACATGTCCCGTTTTCGGGACTGCTTATCTGGAGCCTGTAAATCGGCACGCTTTTAGTGCTCCCGCACCGCTCGCCGGTGTCAGCCACAAGCTTGATTTTCTCAAGGCGGCTGATGTTTTGGAGGATGGTCTTCCGGTCCTGCTCGGTGTCCTCGGCCAAGCGCCGGACGCTCGGGTAGCAAACCCCCTCTTCGTCGCAATAGTTGGCCATGGCGACCAACAGGAACTTCATAGTCGAAGATCCAACGGTTTGTTTGAAAGCCCAGGCGACGGCAGCGATACTCACGCGTTCCTTAAAACCTGAGTCGCACCGCCACCGCCACCGCTGTAGGGTGAAACCACGAATGCAGGGAGCATCGGGAAAGCCCAAGTAGCGCGGCGGCGCGACTCAAATTTTACGGAACAATCCAATTTCAATTTCACAGCGGTAAAAGTGTTACCCCACTTTGTGGGTTTCTGTCAACGGTTTTTCTTCAGGCTCCCACATTTCGCATGCGGGAGATTTAAGGCGAATGTCGGTGCCTGGCCCGCTCGTCCAGCGGTGCTTGATGATCTCGCATTTATAGAAGACCCGTCCACTGCGAATCTTTATGCCTTTCGCGTGGATGCAGCTACCGCAGGTTTCACCGGCAGGGCCAGAGCCTGGGCGGCGAGCGTAACCTTTGGCAGCCAAGGCCGCTTTTGAGCCGGCAGCCGGCGGTGGTGCTACGCCAAAGAGGTCGCGATCTGGCTCTGCGCTCATTTTTTAAGTTCTTCCGCCAGTTTGGCGGTCAGTAAGCCAAGCCCAACGATGGTGTCCCGGATGGCTTCTTCGCGGGTGCTGCCGCTGCCGATGCAGCCGCCCGTTTCATCAGGGGTCCAGACTTGAAACTCACCCCCGAGGTGGGTGATCTCAAAATCTATCGTTGTGTCTTCGCTCATTCCGGCTCCAGTTCTTCGTTGGCCAGTTCGGTTGTTAGGGTGTTGGCGGCTTTCTTCAAGTTGCTGAGCGTCGTCGCAGTTTCGTAGCCTGGGCGCAGATCTATTTGAAGCGCGGCGATAGCGACAACGACAGCGGTCACAAACTCCTCAATAGCAACGGCGGTTTTTTCTCTCATAAGCGTCATAAGCGTTTCAATGATGGGTCTTTGTCGTCTGACTTAATCAGCGGGCCAGCCACGTCTGCCACGACCTCCTTGGTCAGCGTCTTTTCCAAATCGCCGATGCCCACTTTGCAGAAGCGTTTGATAAAGTCGTTGGGGGATTTGACCAAGTGCGCGCGATGCAGGGCGTTGTATAAGGCGTATGGGTCCGGTATCGTGCGGGTGGCGCCAGTCGGTTTGAGGCCCCAGTTCGGGATCGCGGCCGGATTTTGTTTGAGCAATTCCTTGGCTCGATGCTCCAGGTCTTTGCCGATGACTTTGGCCAGGGCCCACTGGTCGAGCATCTTTGATAACCCGGCCGCGTCCTGAAAGGCGGCGTTCTTCTCCGCAACCGCACCTACGCTCTCCTTCCAGGCCACGTCACACTGGAGCCGAGCGGGGCAATACTGGCACTGGGCTTTGCCGGGGACGAGCGGAGCATCTGGAGCATCAGCCTTGGCCAGGATGTCGCGGACCTGCTCCTCGGATGCTTCCAGCGAAGCCCTATCGTAAGCGCAGAGCACCGGCTTGGACACCAGCGGTTGCACGATCGCGACGTGGATCAGGTCTGGCTTACGATCCAGAAAGACCCACAGCAACACCGCCTGAGCGCGCAGTTGCAGGTTGCTTTCACTGCTCTCGTGCTCGCCGCGGTTGGATTTGTAATCAACGATCAGGGCGGACTTGCCGTCCTGGGCAACGGCGCTGAAGTCGTTCTGGCCGGAGAAGAGTTGGTGAAATGAAACCTGAGATTCCAGCCACAGCCGGCGCTCGGTAAAGATCGTCCCCCCCTCATTGGCCCAGTTCGGGTAGATCTGATAGACCAGCTTATCCCGCTGTTCGATGGTGCGGTCCGCCACCTTCATTTCGTCTGCGGTCAATTCCACCAGGTCCGGCGACTCCAGCCACAAGTGGATGCGGTTTCCGGTTTCAGCCCATTCTTCTGTCTCGGGCCGAGCCAAATCAGGCAGGCCCTTGGCTTTGTGCCAGCTTCCTGGACACTTGTATAAACGAGCAAGAATACTAGCGCTAGGAAGCCCTCGCCGTTCGTCAGACATGCTTCCAAACCTTTCTCTTTAGAATGTAACTAGTGTGTGTTTCTGAAACACCAAACCGGCGAGCGATTGCTGCAATGGTTCCAGCAGCCTTGCGAATATCGCGGATTTGGTTCTCTGATAATCTCGCCATTGGATGTCTTTCCCCAATCAATGTTCTCCCTTTGGCGTCCCGGTCGTCTGAGTTATCCTTAGCGGTTCCGATGAACAGGTGGCTTGGATTTACACATCGACGATTATCGCATTTGTGGCAAACCTGCAAGTCGGATGGAATGGCTCCAATAGTTAATTCGTACGCGTAACGGTGCGCTCCGAATCTAACGCCATTAACCTTAAATTGGCCATATCCGCTAGCAATCACCCCTTTCCATTCCCAGCATTGATTGTCTGATGTCTTGTTCACTTGAGCCCAAAACCGCTCCACTGGCAACATTGTTCCAACAAATTTGCCACTTCGCTTGTCCCTGGCAAGGCCAACTTCACTCATGGCTCGACCTGCGTGTTAGCGGTTTCTTTGGCGGCGGGTTTCCTGCGCGTTCCGCCATGCGATTTTCTTGCCTTCGGGCGAGACGTGGGCGTGGTGCTCAGGATGTCGATGATTGCGGCGGAGTGATCAACCAGACGATCAACGACTACGTTTGATGGCCACCTATCCTGGCCGAGATCCTCCAGATTGCTGGTAACATCGAATAGGATCGCACGCAGTTCGTACTTCTGCGCTTCCTCAATGGTGCCGAACGTTTTGCCGTCGCTCGTCGCGTAGGCTTTAGTGAAGGTGATTCCAGGCATAGGCTTATCCTTTTGTTTTTGGTGGCATTGGGACTGTTTGGCGGGCGACCAGCATTGCGTCAGCGATCTTGTAGCAGGCTTCGGCAACGTGGTTTCCTTCTCGCCACTGTTCCCCGCCAGATTTCTCACACAAGAGCACGGCTGCCTCAACGTGCGCCCCAAGGGCAGCAGCAGCGAAGTAATCGCGCAGTGTCATGGTTTCCAGTGTAGGGTTTGCAGTGTTGCTCATTTCGCCTCCTTCTTGGTCAGGGCGGCTTTGATCACCTTCCAGCCGGTGATGCTGTTGTCGAGGGCGCTGGGCGCGACCATGGCCACTTCCTGCAAGCTGCCCAGACTTTCGTCGATGGCTTTGACCCCACGCAGGTAGGTCAGCAACTGGGCTTCAGTGATGCTGTCTTTGGCCATCAGCTTGAGCACTTCGGGGAGCGGATCGGTTTTTGGCGTCGGGGTGGTAGCTGCCGCCGCCGGCTCAGTTGTGGTTGCCGTGGCCGGTGCTGACGGGGTTGGCCCACCGCCAGCAGGGTAGGTGGCTGGAGTTTTGTTGCCCATGTCAGGCTGTTTCACGGGAGCGGTGTCCGCAAAGGCTTCCTCCAGTTTGATGTCGCCTTCTTTGAGCGCGGTCTTCAGGCCCTGCAAATCTTCCACGTCCGCGAGGTCCAAATCTTCGAGCGCCTTCTTTTCGCAGTAGGCCAGCACGCGGGAGATGTCCACGCCAAGAACCTTTGTGAAGTATTCGACGGCGCGCTGTCGGCGTTCTGGCAAGCTCTTGATGTCGCCAATCGCGATCTTCTTCGCGTACTCTGATAACTGGTTGATATAAGCCACCGGGATGATGCCTTTGAGTGCGTTGCGCCGAGCGATGGAACCGCCCGCGTTGGCCGTGACCATGACCATATCATCGCTGTAGCGGCGCCCGTCTTTGGTGGTGATGCGGCGCTTCACTTCGACCGAGCAGTGGACGTTGCGCTGCATGTCGCTGGCCACACCCTGGCAGGTGACGAAGGTGCCCTCAGTGCTGATTACCCGGCTGCCGTAGCGCACGTTCTGGAATGAACTGGCGGCGATCTCCATCAGGCGGATGGACGGCCCTTCGATGACTTTGACTCCGCCATCTCTCTCTTTGCGCTTCAGCTTGTAGTTGCAGGCTTCGGCGGTCTCTGTGTCGAGGGAGATCATGGACTGGGCGTCCTGCATGAACTGCTTGATGCTGCGCGGCCACTTCTTGGCGGTGGCGATCTGCATGTCGATTTCGGCCCGTTGCAGGACTTCGAGCGCGTCTGGGGCTACGACCTCTGTCTCGCCTTCGGGCTGCAATTCGGGATTGGTATAGTCTTTGTGTTGTTGGCTCATAGGTTAGTGTTTGGTGATGTCCACGCCGGCAGCCCTAGCAATAGATCGGGCTTGGGCGGCGACAGTGGAATCGTGTGGTTGTTCCGGTTTTGGCGTAGGGATGGATTCGATCCATTCACGGCGCTCGAATTCCTTCCACAATGCCTCCGTAATATCGCAGGCACGCGATGCCAGCGCATCGGCATCCATCAGTCGCCCTTTTTGCCGGCCTGCGCTGTCTTCGCCGTCTGGTTGAACGGCGCACAGGGCCATTTTGATGGTTATGTCAGCGGCAAACCTGGCCTTGGCGATTAACCATTGGTCGTCGTGAACGCGGATCTCGGTGCCCCCGCGATAGGTTGGGACTTCTTGAACATGTATCATAGATGATAGGTGTTAGTTATTTGTTTGGTGTGGAAACAGATCCCGCCGCGGCAGACGCAATCGCGCCCGCCTCGACTGGCCCGGATGGTTTCGAGATACTGACGGATAACGGTCCATCCGAACCGGGCGGAGCATCGTGCTCTGGCGGAAAGCTTAAAGGTTTAATCAGAAAATGTGCGCCGGGGCTGTACATCTTGTCATGGGCGTATTGCTTGATGATGAGTACCTTAGCGAGTTGGCTGTCATCGCGCCAGAAGCCGATCTGGGTCAAGGCGTCACTTGCCGCTTTCCCGTAGTTATCCCAATCACTTTTGCTTGTGTGCCAGGTTGGAGCATCGGAGCGCAACTGGCCACTTTTTTTCTTACTGGTGTGAAAATGGGACTTCGGCCTTGGGAGATAAAAGACGATCTCCAGACAGACAGCGCCAAGCAGAGGTTGTGTCGGCACATATTGTTTAGCGGCTTGAGCAATCAATGATTTCCAATTTTCTGCCGTGCCAGCGTCGTAAACACGGGCCTGCCATTTGTTTCCAAATTGGCGCGCGAAGGCCCGTGGGCGAGCTTGAGCCTTTGGGGTTCCAGCGACAAAGAATTCGTAGGTCACGCGACCTCCTTGAGCAATTCGTCAGGCACCTCGAATAACCCTTGTCGTGCCTTAAATTGGATCGGCTGTTTTAATCGGCGCAGATTGCGTGTTAGCCAGGCAAATCGTTTTGGGGAATAATCACCCAAATCCGCCTCTTGCTGAGAAAGCTGCAATGGGACAGTTGTTTGGAAATGCTCAGTGTGAACACAGTCGTAAAGTTCCACCACGCAGAGGATGGCACCGTAGGGCAGGCGATCCAGTGTGTCATACAGCAAAACATCCGACGCATCGTAAAATTCAGTTTCCATCAGTCGGCCAGCGACTTCCAGCGAAACTTCCTTGACTCGAAACTTGGCAGCGTGAATGGCAAGCAGGCCACGGTAATTGGTTGGCCAGCCACGGGTCTCGTTGCGCTTCAGGCCGAGCGACATGAACGATGCCCACGGTTGCCAAAGAGAGATCGCTTTCATAACAGGTCTTTCCTTTCCTGCGGGTAGTCGGCGTCCGAGATCTTCGCGGCAGATTCAAAGCGGGTGTAAGACTTGAGGAAGGTCAGGTTAACAATGCCTGTAGGCCCCTCCCTCTGCTTCGCGATGTCGAGATCAACCGGCACGCAATCCGACGTAATGTCATCGTCACTGGCTGTTGCCGAAGAAAGCAGGCCGATCATGTCCGCGTCTTGTTCCGCAGCCCCGGATTCGCGCAAGTCAGACAGACGCGGTTTGCGTCCGGTCTTCTCCAGATCCCGGTTTAACTGGCTCAGGGCCATAACCGGGATTTTGAGTTCTTTGGAGAGCGCTTTCAAGCCCTGGGAAATCTCAGTCACCTGCTCGGTGCGAGGCGCATTGCGGCCGCCAGCGCGGACCAGTTGCAGATAATCGACCAGCAGAAACTTGATGCCGTGCAGTTGTTGCCAGCGTCTAGCCCGAGCTCGCAGTTGCAGCAGCGGCAGCGCGGCGGTGTCGTCGATGTAGATAGGCGAATTGGCGATTTTGCTGGCGGCAGCGGTCAGCTTCGGGAAATCGCGATCGGCCAGAAAGCCCTCCCCGACATTGCGCAGGTTCACGCGGGCGCGCGAGCAGAGCATTCGCATGACCAGCGATTCAGCGGACATCTCCAGCGAGAATACACCGACGGGTTCTTTCATCTCTACCGCGATATGCTCGACGATGTTCATACCGAGGCTGGTTTTGCCCACCCCGGGTCTAGCCCCGATGATGTAGAAGCCTTCCTTCAAGCCTCGGCTGAGTTTGTCCAGATCGATCAAGCCAGTCTTCAATCCAACGATCTCGCCTTGGCGCTGGTGGAGCAGTTCGATCTGGTCGATGGCTTTGTTGACCAACTCTTTGATCGTGAGCAGGTTATTTGTCCGGCTGCCCCCGATCAGTTTCAGGAAGGCGCTTTCGGCGGCGGGAAAGACTTCCTCGGTGTTGCCCACGTCGTAGCAGTTCGACACGGTGTCGGTGCAGAACAGGATCATCTGCCGCAGGCGCCACTTCTCCAGAATGATGCCGAGATAGAACCCCACGGCGGAGGCGGCGGGCGCAGCGTCTGCCAACCCGGATAGGTAAGACAACCCACCCACCGCCTCCAACTGGCCTTCGTCCCGCAATCCTTGCGAGAGGGACACCAGTTCCACCGGAGACCGTTTGTCGTATAACCGCAAGATGGCCTCAAAAATCGTGCGGTGCCGCAGATCGTAAAAAGCGTCCGGGACAAGCCCTTCGTCGAGGCAGAGAGGCATGGCGACGTTCACGTCCAGCATTAGGCAGCCGAGCACGGTTTGCTCTGTTTCCTGGCTGTGGGGCGGGAGGCGATCAGGAACGTGCATCTTTTACGCCTTTCGCTTTCTACGCTTCTTTTTGCGCCGCAACACCAGAATGGCATTGCGGATTTCCTGAAGTTTATATGGCAGAGATGTAAAGTTATGGCAATGCAGCAGCGAATTGAGGCGCTTCAACTCGTCTCGCAGGTCCATCAGGAGTATCAGTTGGATTTCCGGGATGGAAGTCCCCTGAACATTCCACTCCGTATCTTTACGCGGGTGCATCTTGGCGGATGTTTGGCGGCGGACTGGAGTTAGAGCAATTCGCCCATGAGCGGGGCAATGGCCAGCTTCTCCTGAATGCGGTCCTCGATTCCCCTGATGGCGTCCTGCAAGATTAAGTGCGTATCGACCATCTCGTACCAGAAGACCAACTTGGCGCTGTTAATCCGGTATTTCAGGCGGCAGGTGACCTTGTAGGTCGGGCCACCAGTGAACAGGGGCAGAGCCGCCACCAGTTGTGACGGAAATTCGATCTCGCCTTTCTGGGTGCTGGTGCTGCCTCGGAGAACAACGTCCTCTTCGTAGATCAGCTTGGTGCGACCGTTGGTCAGCCGGATTGTGCTGTTGCACTTGATGTCGTTTTTGCCTTCGAGAGTTTGAACCAGTTCGAGTAGTTCGGCACCGGGCGGGGTCATAATCAATTGCTGGTTCTCTTCGAGGAAAGTGGCCAGTTCGGTCTGGGTCATCTGCCGTTTATGGCCAGAGATCCAGCGTTGCCATTCTGGCGTCATTTCAGGCGCGTAGGTGGCGCGGTGCTCACACCAGGAGGCTTCAAACGTCTCGGAGTTGTGGTAGTCGAGGATGGCTACGACCGACACTGCGGATGCCTGGCGGATGAAGATTTGAGTGGCATCACATTTAAACAGGGTCACGTAGGCAATGAAGCTGTCCAACGTGGAGAAAGAGAGTTTTGCAGTCAGCCGGCGTGGAGCTTTAGCGAATGGCGCCACGAGTTTTTCGAGAGCCTCAACCCTGTAATCGGCAGGGATTACGACGACTTCATTTGGCTTATCGGCTTCAATGCTGGAACCGAGAGCGCGGCCAGCGTCCAGAACAGATTGTAGATCTTCCATAAGTATTTGGTGGTTTGTTTGGCGGTTTAGGCTTGTTGCGCGGCCACGTCCCGGACTTCGGGCGCAGGCGGCTTTGGAACTTCACGCAACACGAACTCTTTTTGCTCAGGATTACTGCGGGAAAGGGCGTGATCTTCGGTCGGGAAGAAGATGGCATGATCGCGCTCTTCAACTGGCGGTTTTGTTTTGATCTCGTCAGTGACGGTCATGGCCTCGCCAGCGGGAGTGATCCTGATCGTGTAGGTCAGGGAGCCGGGCCGATTGGTTTCCTGCACCTTGGCGACCAGAAGTTGCAGTTCGGCGGACAACTCCGCAAGGGATTCGCCGCTGCGGAACTCAGCTAAAAGACGGGAGAAGGCGTTATTGATTGGATCGGACATAGGTGGTTTTTGGTTTCATGGGTGGAACGTTGGCGAGCGCGCGGTTAGCGACGATCATCTGCGGGAGGCAACACTTTCCGAACCGGAGGTCCGAGCCGCGATCCTCGAACGCCAGCAAGGCGGGCTGATCGCAGATATGGCACGGGCCTGATTGGGTTTGATCGACTGGCAGCATGCGGATTGTGTCGTTTTTCATTGTTACTCAAGTGCTACTGCGGGAGAGAGAATTCCATTTCCGAAAAAAGATGGCAAGAGAAATCGTAAAAAATCAGGAAAAATCTTTTCCGCTTGTCTTACGTGTGTGATTCGTCCATATTGTAAGGACTTTATGAAACTTAAAAAGTCTCAAGCGTTACCAACCGTCACCTTCCGTCCGAAGCCAAGAGTGCAAAAATTGCTAGAGCGAGCCTGCAAGCAGCACACGATCAACGGGCTCTCCGCGCGGATTAAGAGCCACCTGATCAATGCGGCATTGGAAGGCGGCGGGTTGCCTTCGTTGCTGCGCAAGAAAAGGAGAGTATGACTGGCCGGGTTACCATCTTCTCACCTGACCGCAAGTATCGTTACACGCTTTGGCGAGAATGGGACCGTGACCTGTTGGGCATCCAACCGATGTACATTTGGGAGCGAGGCTTTGAATATGTCCAGTTCATCGGCCTGAACCCATCGACCGCAGACGAAACCAAAGACGATCCTACGATTCGCCGCTGTGTCGGCTACGCCAAGGCGTGGGGCTACGGCGCGCTGGTGATGACCAATCTCTTTGCGTGGCGCGAGACATCGCCAACGCTGATGATGAAGCAACCCCAACCGGTGGGACCAGAGAACGATTTTCATCTCCTGAGCGTGGCTGTGAAGGCTGGCTGTGTGGTCATCGCATGGGGGAAAGACGGCGATTATTTGGGGCGCGGTGGCAAAGTGCGCCGAATGCTTAAGGACAACGGCGTGCGCTTCGACTGCCTGGGGCGCTGCCAGAACGGGGAACCCAAGCATCCACTCTATCTTCCGAAAGACTTGACGCCGCAAAGGTGGGAGGCGTAACGTGCCCGGCATGAAGACGATGCGTCCGCTGATACTAACCCTCCTGCTGCTTTGCTGCCTTGCCTCCATCCCGCTCTGGTCTGGCTCAGGCTGCATGACAGCCACGCACGAGGACATTGTGTTCAAGGCCACGGCCACGACCACGCTGACTGCGCAGACGGCTTACTCTGCTTACCTGGACTACGCGCTGGCGACCAACGCTAGCGAGGAAGAACAGGCTAGGGTGAAAGCGGCTTACGATGCGTTTTATACGACGGTGCAGATCGAGCGCAAGGCGGTGGCGGCTTTCAAGTCGGGGGTCGAAACTAATTCTCTGAACATGGCTTTAGCGGCGGTGACTTCCAGTAGCGCCGACGTTATCAATCTGATTCTGATGCTGTTGCCGCCGGAACGGGCGGCGAAACTGGTTAAATAGAAAGGACTTTGCTTGACTCCTGAAATGGGAATCTTAATCGCGCGCGCGTTATTGACCTATGGTCCAACCATCGCTGCCGGCATCGCTAAAATCTTCGAGAAGAAGGAACACACTGCGGCGGACTGGGAACAGATTTTTAAGGACGTTAAAACAAGCGAAGTTCTCATCGCCGAAGCCCGTGCTCGCGCTGGCCTGCCGCCTCTCTAATGGCCGAACTAACCGCCACAATCCGCCAGGACATCCATGCCGCCATGGAGAAGACGGGCGGGCATAGCAGGCAGGCAGCGTTGCTGCTCGGCATCAAGAAGCAGCAATTCGACTGGTGGCTCTACAACGACCCGGAACTGCGCCTGAAATGGGTTGGGCGCTCCAAGACTGGCCGGCGCAAGAGTAAGGTTTTGCCCCCTCCGAAAGCGGTGGTGATCCATCGTCCGCCTCCGGTCGATGAAATGGCCGAGAACGCCAGTGCCATTGCCAAAGAGGACGCGCTGGTCAAGCAGGGAGTGGAAGCGTTAGGCATCGATCAGGCCCGGATTGCCATGGTCGAATCGTGGCGGCAACTGCACGGGCGCCATTACAAAAGCTGTCTGGATCTGGTCTCAGGCGGGATCACGCACCAGTTTATCGACACGAGTTTCGACATCAAGAAGTTGACCGAGGACATTGACAGAATAGCCAGCACCGGAGATCCGTTGCAACAGAACCGGGAAGCGATGCTGCGGCAGGACCGGCAAAAGCTGTTGGAAATTCAAGGCCGGATGCACGACCAGGTGCGCAAGGGTGTGATCGACAAGGCGACCATCGAATACAAGCTGAACGCGGGCAAGAAGAAGAAGCAGCCCGGGTACCTGGCTATTCAGGCGCAGGCCGGAAGCACCGTGCAGGTGAAGATGGACGGGGAACAGAATGGGCATGAGAATGGGGACGCTTCTGATAGCTGATCATTGTTCAAACGGCGACATGGCCCTGTCACGCACGGTCAGCAGCTACGGCAATGAGGGCGTCTGCACGGTTCTGTCTTGGTCCACCAGCGTCGTGGAGGTGTACATCAGCTTCGAGCGGGCGATCATCGCAGCTTTCAACCGTCGAACCTTTCAAGCTTTCCTGAACTGGCTGGCCCCGGCGAACAACGAGCCCTTGCCGCTGCCAGTCATCCCCAAACAGTCTCAGCGCCGTTTTGTCATCCAGCAACCGTGCTGGCGCAGCGGCAGGTGGAAGAGTCTCACTTGATTTATGGACACACGAACAGGACGGATAATCGACGACACCGAAGTAGCCAAATTGCCAGTCGAGGAACGGCGGCATTTCATCCCAGTCAAACGCGACCTGAGCGCCAAAGAGGCGTTCAACAAGCAAATTGGCATGTACGCGCCATGCGCATGTGGCTCGGGTAAGAAGTTCAAGTTTTGCTGCTACAGCAAAGCCCCGGCGTGAGCAAAAAGAAGGAAGTGGATTTCAGGGTTGGTGTCTTCCGACTGGGGCATATCAATGTCGAGTTGCGGGCCAACACCGAGATGGAGGGCGGTGAGTTTTACTTTTGTCCTGATGACTTCGGCCCGCCCCGAATCAGGGTTGGGCTAAACTCCAAGGAGTGGAGCGATGTCCTGAGTTGGTTGCTGCACGAGACTTTTGAGATGGCCTTCTGCCATCGACAACTCCGGTTTCAACGGACTGGCAAACTGAACGGCGATCACGCGGATTACCTGTTTGCGTTTGACCATTGCGAGTTCGGGAATTGCTGTTCGATGAGCGCCTGGTTTTTGACGGATGCAATCCCCGTTTTGGCGACGTGCTATAAGAAGTCCCAGAAAGAGCGTAGGCGCAAGTGACCAAGCGCGAGGAAGAACTGGAGGTATTGGGGGAAGCGTTTGCGCCGCCAACCCGCTCTCCGCGCCGAACTTCCGGGCGAGCCTGGCAGCCGAAGCTCGGGACGATAGGGACCAAAGTGTTGCTGGACAACTCGCCGTTCATCCTGTTGCACGGCGAGAGAATGAGCGGCAAAACTTCCATCGCCCTGCATAAAGCCGTCCTGCACTGTTACAACAACCACGCAGCCTCGGCCATGCTGGTGTCCATCATCCGCACCAGCGCGACGGAGGGCGGGCTATGGGAAAAGATCAACAGCCTGATCCTGCCCGAATGGGCGGACGGGATCGGCTTGGAGTTCACCGAACCCAAGATGGACGACCAGAAGAAGCGCTACGTTTTTATCTCCAATAAGTTCGGCGGCTGGTCCAAGGCGGTGCTGATGTCCATGCCCTACGGCAGTAACATCGCCTCGCGTATGAAGGGCTCGGAGCCGTCCTTCTTTTTCTTCGACGAATTGACCGACACGTTTGACTCGGACTATTTCATCAAGCCGATCCAGCAGTTGCGTCGGCGGCCGCACATCGAGCACCAGCAGTATATCGGGGCCTGCAACCCATCCGACCACGGCGAGGACCACTGGGTCTATCAGAAGTTCATGGTCGAGCCGATGGACGAAGTGACCAAGAAGTGGGACAAAGAGTTTGCGGTTTACCACATTCCGATCACCGAGAACGTCTGGAGCAGCCAGAAACAGATCGACGATTACCGGCGCAGCCTGATGATCGAGGCGCGGAACGATCCGAGCGCCACCGCCCGATCGATTGAGGGTAAATGGGTCAAACGCCCTACCGGCATCGGTCTTTTTGCGGAATCGTTCAACGCTTTGCGTCACGTTAAAGGCGACCGGGTAAATGGCATCGGTCTGCAACCGTTGCCGGGCTTCCCCATCTTTATCAGCTACGACCTGGGGCCGCGTTATTCCAGTGCTACCTTCGAGCAATTCATCCCGACCGCTGACGGGAAGCTGGTGCTGATCATCTTCGACGAAGTGGACGTACTGGACCGGAGAGTCCGGTACCGGAGCATGGCCAAAGACGTGATCTCACGGATCAAGTTCTGGGAAGAGGCTGGTAAAAACCAGTATCAGGTGTTGCACGTCTCGGACGAGAGCGCCACGTCGCAATGGCGGGCCGGCGGCGAGGACGGCAGCTACGATGCCTGGGAATTCGAGGTTGAGTTCAACCGGGAATGGCCTGAGCGCAAGATGAAGATGCAGGGCGCACCCAAGGGCAAAGGGTCAGTCTCCGCCCGCGTGAACTGCATCACGAACAAGCTGCTCAATGACGAGATGTACGTGAGCGCGCTTTGCCCTAACACCATTGAGATGCTACGGACCATTTCCGAGGACAAAGAAAAGCCAGGGCATCCGGCCAAGGGGCGGCTGATCCATAAGTTCGATTCGCTCAGTTACGCGCCGTTCAAGATGGAAACGCAGGGCGCAAGAAAGTTGTTGCAAACAAAGCGAACGGCACCTAGCCTCATTCGGTGCGGTTCAGTTACCCCACAAGTTGGGGGATAACCTTCTGAAATATGAGCGCGAATGCAAATGCGGCGATCCAGAGCGACGTGTTAATCCTTGACGTATCGGACGACGACAAGCTGGCCGAGTATGTGTCCCGGCTCAGTCCAGGCGGGGAACCCGGCAAGTTCGTGATCATCGGCAAGCTGCGCGAGACAGTGAACAAGAAGGCGACTTTCACGGTGGACAAGGTGACCTGCGGCCATGCCAGCGACGAGGAAAAGGACGAGGGCGAGGAAGAAACAGCCGAGGGTGAAACCGAGTACGAGGGCAAGAAGTCCAAGGACAAGATGGACGAGCCGGCGGTGATGGAATGGGCGAAACAGGAAGCATAGACGAATGCGTTGCGGAGAGAATCAGGCTCCACTACCAGCGGATCAACCTGAGCCAGGGTTGGGACCGCAGCCAGTTCTACGAACTGTGCAAACTGATACACTGCACGGAACAGGAACTGGCGGCGCTAGTGAACATGAAGAAAGCGACTCTGAGCCGTTGCCTGCGGGAGAACAAATTCAGCACGGAAGCCAGCCTGCACTTCGCGTTGTTGGAGGCCACATTCCGAAGAAGCACGCGAAGCATAATCCCATTAGAACTGTTGGCAAAGGAATCGACTATGAGGAAGCCAGAAGGTTGAGCACGCTGGCAAAACAACGAGGGTGGATCAAATGAAACCGCACATTCACGCCGAAAATTCCGCAAAACAATTTGGAGGCAAACCCGCCGACTACATTGAGATCCACAAGTTTCTGGACTCCAGCAAGGGCGTGATCGCCGATCATCGCCACCGGGCATTGACCCACAACACCTGGTTTATCTCGAACGTGCTGGAGCGCGTCTTTGGCTATTCGATCAAAAACTCGGACGGTCAGGAAGTCTCAGTGCGGGATATTGGCGAGCAGCATGTGTTAGAGGATTTTCGCGGCAAGTTCATTCCATCGGCTCAGGACTGGCTCGAAGAGATGGATTACGCCGAATGGATGAATAATGGCAAGGAGACGAAGCCAACTCGCCGACGTTCTGCGCCAAAGCTGCCTTCGATTCATGAACCGCAAATTCGCCCCAATGTGCCACAGTTTGAAGATGTGGTTTACGATGGCTCACAGGTAGCCATTAGACCGAAGCCACCTTGGCCACCCCGCTCTGAACTGATCGATTAAAAAGGAATTTTTATCATAGATTTCTCCATACTCGCCGAGTGCGGCACAACCAACGAACGGTTGGCTGAGTTCTTTACCGCCAAGATGCCTGACCCCACCACGCTCGCGGGTTGGAGTGAGGAAAAGAAGAAGGCGATGGAAAAGGACGTGGCCCTTCGCAAGAAGTTCGAGACCCGGATCGCCTCGTGGCTGTCCGAACACGTCATCTACACCCTGCGCAATCATCGGCATTACGGCAGCGTGGATCTAGCCTGGGACTCGACTCCGATCAACAAACATATCCTGCCGCTGATGCTCTACGCTCAGGGCCGGGTCGATATTGCGGCCTGTGCGAAGGCCCTCGCGGACGTGCCCAACGGGAACAAGTACGTTCACAAGAATGACTCAGGTCAGGCGACCCACATTGATCTGCCCAAATTTTCAGAGGTCGAGTTCAACCTGATCCGCAGCGTGATCACGCGGCGCGTGGCTGCGCAGTCGAACAAATACAACGGCCTCTGGCCTTTCTTCAAGTACGAGAGCCGGAAGCAGACTCAGGTGTCCAAGCTGCGTGCGGACCTGCTCAGCCAACGCATGGACATCATGGCGGACCAGTACGACTATCGCCACTTTCAGGATCAGGTTATCCGCGACATGTTCCTTTACGGGCACTCGGTCGCGTTCCCGCGGGCGTCCTGGGAGCGGGATGTGCAGTGGGAGAAGGTGCCGGTGGCGCCGGAACTGGCGACCAAGAAACCCATCGAGAAACGAGCTCGCATCGAGCGCGAGGGCGTGGCGTGGATCAACCCGCATCCATCCAGAGTCTTCTGGGACAATGCGTTTGCGCTGTCTTCGATCAACTGCGACATGGGTTGCGAGTACGTCGGGTTCTGGGATCTGTGCCGCTGGCGCGACATTGCCGAAAACCCGCATTACTTCAACCGGGACAGTGTTAGCTTCTCCGCCGATACCGCCGCCTGGTTCACTCAGTTCTCAACTTACTTCAACCAATACTTTGACCGGATCACGCCGCCGACCATGCCCGGCAATGCGGATGCGCCCAATGACCGGCTGAACAACGTCGGGTTGTACACGGGCGAGATGGAAGATACGGCCGCCATACACGCGAACATCTTCGTCAAGATCACCCCGAAAGAGTGGGGCATTGGGGAGTATCCGTATCCGATCTGGGTGCAGTTGAAAACGGCGGGTGACTCCACGGTGGTTTATGCGGACATCATGCCGAGCGGGCCGGGAGCCAACTTCTCCTTCAACGAGAACGATGGCCGGCTGTTGAATTCCTCAATGGCCCACGAACTGATGGGGTACCAGGACCAGATCACGAACCTGCTGGGGTTATTCCTCGAAGTGGTGAAGGCGGACCTATTCGCGATCGGCGTGTTGAACACGGACATCTTTCCCGACGACGACAAAGGCCGGGCGGCGCTGCAACACTTCCGGGCAGCGATGCAGGGCCAGAACTGGTATGGGGCCATGCAGATCCTGGAGGCCAGCTTTGAGAAGCTGCGCGAGGTGGGCATTGCCACGGATGAGAAGAACATTTTCAAGATCGTGAGGTCCGCGCCGAACACGGCGTTGACAGCCATTATCGAGGCGATTGCCAGAGTCATTCAGATGGCGGAGAAGCTGATGGTGCTCTCGGCCAATGAGCAGGGCCAGGCTGCCAGCCACGAGATTTCAGCGACCGAGAGCAACCAGATCAGCACCAGCACCGAGACAGTTTACACCTTCATATCCTCGGCCATTGACCGCGGGCGCGCGGCCATGAAGAAGATCTGTTACGAGAGCTTCATCGCCAAGGGCGCGGAAGATCTCGAACTGTCGGTGCTCTCGCGGTATCCGCCAAAGGTGGTCGAGATGGCGGGCTTTGCCGTGCTGGCCGAAGATGCCGAGGACGAGAGCGGCATGCCGATGGACCCGAAGGGCAACACGGCTGGAGCCATTCACCGGACCTTGCGCGGCAGCAAGATGATGCTGCGTCACGATTACATCTTCACCACGCGCGATGGCGGGGAACGCTCAGCCAACACCCAGAGCGCCAATGTGCTCGTGCAGTTGATTCAGGCCCTGGGCACGCTGCCCGAGCCGATTACGCGCGCTTTGTTCGGGGCGATGGGCAAGGAGAAGGTGTTCCAGATCTTCAACGAGATCTTCAGGAAAGCCGATACCGGCGTGGACATGGCGCTGGAGTTGAAACCGGGCGAGAGCGACGAACTATTGATCGAGGAAGACCAGCAGGTCATGCAGATGTTCCAACGCCTCGGCGAAGCGGTGCAGCAGAACACCGAGGACGTAGCGGAGATCCGCGCGGCCATGGGAGTCGATAACGGAGCAGCAGCCCCTACCAGAAACGGACGCGCTTGAGCAACTACGGTTTTTATCCGCCACCACCGGTCAACCACAGCACGGCCTCTGACTGGCTGCGTCGGGAGATCCACAAGACGGTTTTCAAACATTGCGAGCAGCACCCGGAGACAACCGTTTACCAACTGATCGGCGCTCTGGAAGTGGTGAAGCTCGAACTGATCGCCAAGCTGAACGAGGCGGGGAAGCTGAGGAATGGGGAATGAAGGAAATCCCAATCACTTTCGATCCCAAGGTCAATGATTTTGACGGCTTGACGCATGATGAGGGTGGACGGCTGCACCGAGCAGACGTTGCTCCTGGCGCAAGCTGGTGGGTCAATGGTAACGATGGCGCCATAGCGTGCCTGCGGTTCGCGTGTCCGTGCGGCTGCGGTCTGATCGGCGCAACGCCAGTAAGAGCCGGATTTGGCTCTGGACAATGGCAGTGGAACGGCAACAAGGAAAAGCCTTCCCTGACCCCTTCAATTCTTTTTAGCAGCGGTTGCCCCAACAAGTGGCATGGCTACTTGACTGACGGAATGTGGGTGCCCTGTTAGTCCCACAATTATTGAGAAGCAACCAATGAATTATGAGCAAAGCCGCCGAAGCCCCTCCCGCACCGCCAAACAATCCGCCTGTCGCGCCAGCAGAGCCGCCAAAGCCACCAGAGGCACCGCCAGCAAATCAGACGCCGCCAGAAGGCACGCCACCAGTCGAAACGCCGCCGGCCCCACCAGAAGCGCCGCCTGAGATTGTCAGTGGCCGCGACGATCCATTGCTGGCTGCCCTGTGGCGCGATACCGGTGTGGAGCGCGAGATCAAGCCTGTGCCTGACCCGGCGCCGCCACCGCCCGAGCCGACCCCGGAAGAAAAGGCAAAGCTCGAAGCGGATGCCGCAGCCAAAGCTGAAGCAGAAGCCAAGGCAAAGACTGAGGCCGACAAGCTCGCCAAACCGCCCAAGAAAAAGAGGGTCACGATTCTGCCCGATGAAGAACCGGTCCCGGTCGAGGTGCCTATCGCGCAACCCACACAGCCGGCTCCTGCGCCAAGAGCCGAGCCAGCGCCGGACCCGGATGCGGCTTATGTGGCCAGCCTGACCGACGAACAGGTCGAGGAACTGAAGGACGCCCAGTTTGCTGAGGCCAACATGCCCCAGAAATATCAGGGCTGGAGCAAGAAGCTGGTCGATTTTTACAAGAAGTTCGATGCCTGGGTGACCAAGGCGCGTGAGGAACAACCTGAGCGCACCTTTGACGAGAGCGACACGGGCTACGTGGAATTCATGCGGGCCAACAAACCCCGCTTTGCGGTCGGTGACAGCAAAAAGATCATGGCCGGACGCATCCGGGCCGAGGTCGAGGAATCCGCGCAGAAAGCGGTCGAGCCCCAACTGAAGGAGATCCAACTCAAGCAGAAGGAGATTGAGGCCCGGCCAAAAGTTGAAAGCATCGTTCAGCAATTCACGGATGGCTTTCACGATCTGTTAATCGACAAGAAGAGGGGCGACAACGACACCGTGGCTGCGGCCGCCGAAGCGTTGCGCAAAGACCCGGCCAAGATCCCGCAGGAATTGACGATGGAAGCGGACATGCTGGACGAAGCCAGGAAACGGTGGGAACCGCTGGCGCGCGAGTATATGCGCTTTGCTTACGAGGTGGTCAAGTACGACGATAAAGACCCCGTTCACCGTGAACTGATGGACTTCGTGAGTGAAGAAGGCGAACGGTTTGCAGCCCAAGGTGGCAAGTACCGGGTGCGCGACGGAAAGACCTTTCTCCCGCGGGCAAAGTATGCGCAACTGCTGCGGACCAATCCAGACGAAGCCAAGAACAAGTTTTGGACGTTCAACCATCGAATGGTGTTGGAGATCATGGCGGTGCGCGCGAAAAACGAGGTCCACCAGGCAGTGGAAGCGGAACATAAACGGCGGGAACGGTATGGCTGGGCGCCGAAACCGACCACTGCGCCCGCTGAAAACGGGAAACCAACCCCGGAACCGGCTCCAGTCAACCCGCCCTTAGCGCGGGCCAGCGCCGCTCCGGGACCATCCAATCAACAACCGCCCGCCACGGTTGATCCTAATGCCATAGATGTGCGCAGAACGCTGTATCCAGAACCAGCGTAAATGATGTTTATGATTTCGAGGGAAGAAGCCTCGGCGGTGGCCGGCGTCGTTAGCTGCAATGCTTGACCGACCCTCGAAAGGCCATACTCTGCTCGGCCAATTGCAGCAACCGGCCATTTCCACAGAAACGTGGAAATCGGGACACGATTCGATTTGAGCGCATAAAAATAACGGAAGCGGGCCGGAAATTTGCGTCAGTCGATCTGTTATCCCAAAATGTGGGTAGTTGATGAAACGACGCAACACTTGATTTTATGCCTGCATATCCCGCTGCTTCCTCTTACACGCTCCCGGCAAACAACTATACTCCCCGGCTGATCACGGTGGATGACAGCAACGGCTGCACGCTGACCCGCGCGGCCATTCGCGCATTCACCCGGCAGGACTTCGAGGATCAACAGTCGAAGGAAGTCGGGATGGACCGCATCATCGCCGCGACCAAGGAAGGCCGCATGGCGGGCGTGCGCGAGAACACTTTGATGGATCTGTTGCTCTCCCGGCACGTCGCGATGCCGATGGGCAAAGGTGCAGGGCAAGGCAGCGTGATCGCTCCTTTCCGCCTGGTGCCCCGCCAGACAGTAGTCAACGCCAACTATTTTACGATTGAATCCGGCGCGGCTCACGCGCAGGCGGGCTCGGGCGGCTTTGCTGCTTCAGCCTGGCAGATCGTGGTCAACATCGGCGGGAGTGCTTTCCGCAGCACTGCCCTGAAAGACCTGGAGAAGTATTTCCTGCCCGGCTCGCAGATCCTGATCGAGTATGTCGATTCCTCGACCAACGTGGCCCGCTCGGCGGTTTACAAGGTCGTTGATGCGATCAACTCCGATTCCGGCAGCACCCGCAAAGCGACCGTCACTATCGAACCTCTTTACACCGCTGCTGGCTGGGCGGCACTCTCCGCTGGCGATAAGACCATCCTGCATCCGACCCGCGGCACCGTCTCCCGCATGGCCAACTCGATCTCGGATTACGAGAGCTACGGCTACCAGTTGCCCGCGGTCAATCCTTACGGCTTGCTCGAGTACTGGCACCAGACCCACCGCTGGGCGGACACGTATAACGAGGAATATCTCAAAGCCCTCGAAGCTCCTTTGACCAGCGAATGGTTCAAAAAGTTCCGCACCCTGCCCCTCGCCAAACAGCGCAAGCAACGCGAGGAAGGCAACGAGCAGATGATGATGAACACCTTCTTCTTCGGCGATGTGCTCTCCGAAGTACAGACGGTGGAGACCTACACCAGCCTGCCGACCATTTACGATCCGGCTGACCCGACCTGCCCGCTGGAGTTCAAGGCCAACACTATCGGAGTGCAGGCCCAGTTGAACCAGAACGGGCGCGTGAGTGATCGGGGCGGCGCGGTGCTGGATCTCGATACCATTTTCACCAGTTGCTACAACCTGAAGCGCAACCGGGAAACTACCAGCGGGACGATCAGTGTGATCGACGCGATGACGGATCGGCTGACGGCCGCCCGCATCCGTGACATTATGATCAAGTATTACAAGGCCAAGTTCTCGGCGGACGTGACCATGTATTTCACTCCCGGCCAGAAGATCCTGGACGGCCTGACCAAGGCGGCGGTGCTCGAATACAACCTTTACGAACTGCCGGATCAGGGCGTGCAACTGGCGGTGTTCACCCATCCGTATTTCGACGACCGGCTGGCGGCCTTCGACACGGCCAACAAAGCGATGGGCCGTTACTTCTGGATGATCGACTGGTCCGACGTGGCCGTGAACATCTTCAAGACCAACAGTGCTCGCCGCACGACCAACCTGGCGGACGAACTTTACCGCTACGTGCTGACGGTGGCCGAGAAGCAGACCCAGTTGAACTCCAAAACCTTTGAGGTGGCGGTGGGCGACACTAACCGGCACAGCATCATCCGCAATTTCTCGGACGGCTGCCCGAACGTGACCGTAGCCGGCTGCGACCTGGCTGGTTAATTCCCAATCGACCTGAAACTTTTGACGCTATGAAGAAACAGAAAATCAAGCTGACCGTGCTGGCGCTGTCGGTGCTGGCTTTCGTGACGGCGGTGCTGTGGCCGACGCGACCGATGGACGCCGCCGAGACGCGCGGGGCCTACAACACGTTCCAGATGACCACTGGGTTGCTGTCGTACGTGCCCACGGGCGCGACGGACACCAACTACACCAACACGACCATCAGCGGCAGCCTAGCCGTGGAAGTGAGCCGGGACAGCGGTTTGGCAATCATCCCGACCTTTGCTGCATCAGCCATGTCAGGTGGAACGAACCACACTGTCACCTTCCGGCTGGCCATGTCGAACGTGGCAGATACGAACGTCGCGTATTACACGACCGTCGCGACGAACTTGGCCTTTGCTTTTCAAGCCAACGGGTCCAGCACCGTGCGCGGGTATGTCCACTTCTCCGCCGCGCAGTTGAACAATATCAAGCGGGTGCGTCTGATGTCGGTGGAGATCACGGGCGGCACCAACAGCATCTACCTGACGAACGTGGTGGCGTCCAAATACTTCCCGCCGTAGCCATTTCCTGAGACACAAATAACCCAATCATTTTTTTATGAGCGACAAACTTTGGATTCGGACACAGAAAGACGGCGCGGTCGATCAGGTGCGCCAGGGCATCGTGCGACCCGACGGGCGGCTGGCCTTTGATGGCAGCGGTAATCCTGTGGCCTTGCCGGTCCTGACCTATTTCACGAACTTCGCCTATCTGCCGAGCACATCCGTCAGCGGCCCCACGGTGGATCTGTTGACTACTGAATCTGGTACCGGCACGGAAGTAATCGCGCGCTCAACGGGTGGCGGCGCCAACCTGAAGACGCAAGCGTCAACCCCTGCGGATGGCGACAATTTTCTTTTGATCGGCGCGGCCAACTCCGGCATGGCGGCAGGGCGCATCAGCGCCAACAGCCAGTTGCGTTGGGCGACCCGGCTCAAGATCAACACCATCACGGCCATGTTCTTGTCGGCTGGCCTGAACGAGAATTTAACCGATGCGGACCCGACCGGGACCGCGGGCGAAGGCGCGCAGTTCGTGTTTGACCCGAGCGGCGAGTTTGCCTCGGCAGTGGCCAACTACACGACCAACTGGCTCCTGGCCCACAAGGTCGATGGGGCGGACACTTACACCGACACAGGCATCCCGGTCATTGCAGGCGCTTATTACGACCTGCGGATCGAGATTGGGACCGACCTGAAGGCCAAGTTCTATTTGAACGGGACGTTGGTGGGCACCGGCCCTGCTCTGACCAGCGGCGACACGGTAGGCAGCTTTATCGGCTTTGAACTAACGGCCACGCCGGGCGAGCAGAAGGACATTGACGTGTGCTTCCTGCAACTGAGCCGGGAGATCGGAGTTTAATTTTTCCTTGCCGCCTCTGACGGTCATCTTGGCGGAGCCTTAGAGGCGATTGGCTTGGGAATTGGCGGAAGGCGCGGCGACCTTAAAACTGTTGCCGCGCTTTTTGTTTTGCACTGTGAAACCTAACCTGTAGGGTAACAACCGATATGTCATTCAAGCCTAAGTTTTATCACGCGGAGAACTCCAACCGCACCATCACCTCGGAGAAGATTGCGTTCAACTTCGAGCCTGTGCAGCTATTTGCCGGCACATGGCGGGGGGTGTACGAGGCCAAGACGGAGGATGAGATAAAGGCGCTGGACGCCTTGGTGTCGGACAAGAGATCCGCAGTGACGGTGTTGAGCGAGGATGAGTATCGAAAAAAAAAGAAATCCGCGCCCTCGAACTCGGAGAACTGGGCGCCGCTGCCGGATACCAAGGCAGCGGACCAGCGCATCATACCGGGGACTGCCGTACTTGTGGAAAGTCCCGGACCTGAGAACCAGCCCGATCCCAAGCCCATTGTCACTGGCGAACCGGTGAAGAGTTTGGATGGGGCCTTGGTGGTGGGCAAGGTGCCTGGAGCGTCGCGCAAGCCGGAAGAGGGGCCCACATCATGTGGCAGTGGAACCAAAGCCAAAAGCGCCAGCTAAACCGTAATGGGCTACACCTGGAAACAATTTAACGATGCGGTCAAAGTCTTCCTGACGGTGGACAAGCGCCGGATCGGGATCGGGGAAGCGGGCGGGTTCAACGACATGATGATCCGCCAGGCCGTACTCGAGATCCAGAGTGTCATCCCCTTTTACCGGAGCGGGCAGGAGAACACGTATCTTCCAGCCGACATGACCCCGGTGGGGGCCACCAGCATGCTCGAACTGCCGGAAGCGGCCGAGTTGAAGAGCGCGAAGATCGTGCGCGCCAAAGACCCGGCCAGCAATTTGACCGGAACCACCGATGCCAATGGCGTCACGTCCATCGTCGGCACGGGTACCTTGTTCCTGACGGAACTGGCCGTAGGCGATCGGATTAAACTCTCGGGTGGGACCGGTTATGTGCAGGTGGCCTCCATCGCCTCCGACACCGCCCTGACGGTGGACACAGCGACCGGCAACGGCAGCACCCAGACGATCATGAAGCGGGTCGAGTATTCGTATCCGGCCCTGCAACGCGGCTGGGAGAACCGGGAGGAATACTTTGCCGGCCAGGTCTGTGTGAACGATCTGAACGCCTACTGCCTGATCTCGCCCTACGGCACGCTCTATGTTTATCCGGCCCTGCAAGTGCTGGACAGCGACAGCGAGACGCACAGCCTCGTGCTGACCTGGGACGGGGTGAAGCTGGATTTTGAGGATGGGGATGCGGTGCCGTTCGACGAGCCGATGGTGCTCTGTGTGGCGGACTACGTGAAGATGCAGATTGCGAGGCATGTCCAGCACGACCTGCAAGAGTCGGCGGCATTTGGAGGCACCTACCTGTCGCAACGGAAGAAACTTTATTTAGACGCCAAAGCCAAGACAAGGATCGCCAATGGGTAGTTGCTTTGCATGGCTGAAGAATGTCATGGGAAAAAAACCAGACAAAAACCCCTGCGATGCAGGGCACGGAAAGGAGAGCAAGTCCTCCCGCCCGGCGACCGTTCACGACTTGCAACAAGTCGAGGATCGGATATTGACCGCCCTCGGCAAAACCGAAAGAGAAATAATGAGTGCGTTATCTGACTTCCTCGCGAAGCAAAAAGCCTTCAACGACCGTCAAGCGAAGGCGATTGATGATGTCGTTGCTGGCGTAGCGGGCGTGACTACCGACGTGGCCACGCTGAACCAGAAGATCGTCGATCTGCAAAACAGCCTGGGCGACGTAGTGACCCCCGAAGACAAGGTTGCGATTGCCAGTTTGGTGGAGCAGGGCGAAGCGGTTGCGACCAAGCTCGAAGCGGCCTCCACTGCTTTGACTGCTTTGGACGCGGCGAACCCGCCTCCCACGGTGCCGCCACCGGCGTAAACGATAGTTGGTTGAGGAACTAACATACATGGCCCGCCCTGCTTCCAGATTCCGAGCGATTCGGGTAACTCCGAGGCAGGGCGGGCAACTATTAACGAGCGGTATCTCGGCGGAGGAAGCCGGGTTCCAGAATTACGTGGTGAAACGGGACTGGCGCCGGGACCAGACCGACGAGATGCGCCGGGAGGGGTTTGACCTGTTTCATCCCAACCTGACGATCCCAGTAGGGTTTCAGCCGTTCCCGCAGGTGCAGGTGTTGACCGGGCACACCAAGGAGAAGAACATCGTTACTGACCCAGAGGGGAACATTCATGTGACCGATCCAGAAACAGACGACAGCGTGATTATCGACCCGGAATGAAAATGAATTTGAAACTGATTTGGCTGTTGTTGCTGTTGGCGGTATGCCCGCTGCGCGCGGCGGACGTGTATCTGGGCAACAAGACCGTCATCACCACTTTTCATCCGACCACGAACTACATACTGATAATCATGGGGCAGGGCACCAACGCGGTTTATCGGCTGGTGAATCCAAGCAACCTGGTGCATGGGATCGAACTGGGTGGCAGCACTTTCAGCACTGTTTTTGTCAGCAACGGAGTGAAGCGCCTCCGCCAGTTGATCCCATCGACGACTACCACCCAACAGATCGACGTGGCAGCGGGGCCGGTGGCTTATTACTGGACGAACATGGTGACCAACGTGGTGCTTCAGTTCACGAACATCTTCGTGGCCTCGGTGAGCAACAGTCCGATTGATTTCTTCTTTACCGGGGCGACGAACAACGGGCCGAATTACACGGTCACGTTCACCTGTCCGAACCCGGCAGGGGTTGATTTCCGTTGGGGCCTGTATTCGGCGAGCAACGGCTTAACCAGCGTGACGGTGACGAACAACGCTCGATTGGGGGCGTCTCTGACGGCGTGGGACACAAACCTGGTTGAGGTCTATTACAGCCCAGTGCGATAAGATGAGAGCACTCTGCATCCTTGGTCTTTGTTTGCTAACGCTGGCGGCGTGCGCGGATCGGCGCGGGCAGTTGTCGCAGCAGCGTCCGCCAGTTGGCGGGTGGACCGACCCATCTGGCTCGAACACCCTCTATGCGTGGTGGATTACGTCCGATCTGCCTGTCAGCACAACGTTGCTGATAAACGACACCAATCCATGGATAGATCGCGTGGCTGGCAGGCTACTGAGGGCAAGTAATGGAGCAAACACGCCCACCAACGGTTCCCTTGGGGTTTATATGGGAACGGCCTTTGGCGGACTGACCAATACCCCAACCAGCCAAGGGTCTAATTCCACCTACTGTATCATATTCCGGCCAACAGGTATCGCTGGCGGCGGGAATCCAGCTACCGCTCTGGCTGGCCCCTACGACTTGGGGGATGCAACACAGGGCGCAACCCCTGGCGGCTTCAGCATTGATGTTCCGACCAGCGTCCTTTACTGGGGAACCAAGTTTGTCAGCGGCCCGGCAATATCTGGTACACTGACAGACAACACGACCTACGACGTGATCGCGGTTCAAAGCGCAAGTTCGTTGAAGATTAACACCAACGGCGTGGAGTCAGCCTCACTGACCAAGCTTCCACCACTAACTGGCTGGCCATGGCGTTACGTTGGAAACGATTACATCAGCGCGGCGAATACCTTTCCGGGCTACGTGAAGGAAGTGCTTATCTGGAGCAACAGTTTTTCTTCTGTGCAACTTTCCAACGTCCATTACTACGCGACGAACACCTACCAGTACGCACCATGAAGAAGCCCCAATTCATCATCGGTTACTTGCTGGCTGAACTGGTGTTCTATCTCTATTACGTGAACTACATCGTGGGTTCGGCCATTGCAAAATGAGCGCCGCCTCAACCACTGTCGAAGGAGTAGGCACGCGGTTCCTGACCGAACTGCGGGTAGGGGATGTGATCTCGCTCTCCACCGACCCGACGGTCTATGCCACCATCGTTTCGATTGAGTCTGACACTTCCCTGACGGTGAACATTGCCATTGGAGACGGGACGGCAGCCAGCATCACGGTCAGGCGCACGGAACCGATCACGCTGGTTCATCTGGCCCGGCAACCGAACGGCAGGACTGCGCAGATCATCGGCACGCCCACGACCTTGTACCGGTACCAGGCCAGCGACGACGTGGCCTACGCGCGCGATGACAGCGACCAGAATTATGCCGAGGCTGATTACTTCGCGGAGGATTACACGGTCGAGGACACGGCCAGCGCTTACTTTGCCGAGGATTATACCGAGACCAGTCCCGGCGCCTGGATCATCATCGGGCGCAACTTCAATCCGAACGGGTCCAGATGGGAAGCGGTCAGCATCAATGGCTGGAGCGTTTTCAATAACGGCAAGGATCTGCTGGTCAGTTACCGGGTCGAGGACGAGGAAGTTGAGCCGATCTACGAACTGCGTGAGCAGGGCATTGCTTACGTGGGCACCATCGCGGAGTATAACGGCATCCTGTTGATCGGGGATGTGGCTGAGATCAAAGAAGGCACCTTTGCCACCCTGTTCGACCATGAAAGTTCGGGAGCGATCACAGCGTCCCAGACCGGCTCGATCTTCTCCGACAGCATCACCGGCTCGCGCGTGGGTGTGACCAATCAGGTCGTGGCCAGCAGCGCGATCTTCACCGCCGGCATGGTGGGTTACCGGGTCGTCTTTGCCGACGGCTTCTCGAGTACCATCGTGACGGTCGATGATTCGACCCATGTCACGCTGGCGGCCGCACCGGTGGGCGTGAGCGGGCTGCTGTTCTACATCATCAACGATGACGCGGATTACCTGGTGACAGCGAGCTCTGCCATTTTCTCGAGTACCGATCGGGGCCGGGAACTGTTCTTTATGAACGGGGTGTCTCGAAGGATTACCAGTGTGCTAAGTAGCACCCAAGTAGAGGTTAACAATCATCGGCCTATCGCCAGCCAGACCTTCATGCTGGAGAACGTGACCGCCTACGACGCCTTCACCAACGAGGGCCAGTTGAACCGGATTCAGTATCGAATGGCATGGGGCATGCCGGGGTTGCCCAGACGATGGGGCGCGGTGTTGAGTGGGAGCACGGTCAGCGGCAGCCGGTACCTGGATCTGGATTATCCCGTGCGCTCGCTGGAGATCGGGATGGACTTGACCATCGTGGGCGCCGGCCTGAACGGGGCGAACCACACCAGCGAGATCCTGTTCATCGGGGCCAACCTGACCACGATCACTTTACGGGAAGCGCCCGAGGCCAGTGTCAGTGCGGCCCTGATCCAGGCGAGCGACAGCATCGACAGCATCGTGGGGTATGAAGATTTGCAGGACGATTCGAGCGCCATTATACGGATGTTGCCGCTCAAAAATGCCTTGGTGATCTACAAGGACACTAGCATCTTCATGTGCCGTTACACGGCCCTGCCAGAAGCGCCATTTGACTTTGGGCAGCAGGGACCGGTCTATCGAGGCTCGCAGATCCCCTATTACCGGAACACGCTCCTGACGGTCAATGACGAGGTGCATCTGTATGCGGGCCGGGACCACTTCTACGTGTTCGACATCTCGACCCGGACGCCGCGGGAACATCAGCCGGCGCTGGCAGTGGCGAATCTATTTTACGACCATGCCACTCTGGCCCGGACGAACGAGATCTGGGCGGCAGACAACCAGATCACGCAGGAGATCTTCGTTGGCCTGCCGATTGATCTGGAGAACGAGGACCAGATCTTGTGCTTCGATTACCACTACAACACGGCCAGCACCAGCAGCATGCGGATCACAGCGGGCGGACTGGTAAAGCGACCGGTACCGGGTCGAGCGGTGGGCGTGGTTGAGGATTGGTTTGTGATGGGCGAATCAAGCGGGACAGTGCTGCTTTACGGACGTTGCAACGAGCCGCAGGAACAGTGGAACGATGCGCCCGCGATCTGGCACCGGGCTGGCGGCGGCTACGAGAGCATCCTCAAATCGGGTCTGTGGGGCAGCGGGTTCAGCGAGACGGACCTGATCGCTTACATGCCGGAATTGTCGAGCTTTGAGTCACCGACCCAGGCCCAGGTGGAATTGACGCTGTTCGGCTGGAAGAACTCAGCCAAGCCGCCCCCGGAAGAACTGGCAGTGGTATTGCTCGAAGCGCCGGCAGATTTCAATTGCCCGGAGATGTTCTTTCGACACTTTTACTTTCAGGACCAGTTGCGGATCGAAGGGGCGAATAACTCATGCCGGTTGGCTGCACGGACCATCGAGGCAAGCCCGGTGGGCAGCCGCAGCTTTGGCCGGGTACCGGCGATTGCGGAGGCAGTAGCATGATGTCTGAAGAACAAGTCAGAGCGTTGCGGGATCAGGTCTTCGAGAAGTCCTGCACCGATTTTGGCTGGGAGGCTGTGAAAAGCCACTGGATGACGCCGGACAACGTGAGATGGCTTCTGGAGAAGTCGAAGCGCCGATTAAGGGATTATGCCACTCACACGTAAAGGCGCGCGCAAGACGCCGCTGACGCTCACTAATGACCTTCCTGAGAAGGCGATGGCAGATCTTCCGCGAGTCGTGCTGGAACGTTTCCCCGAACTGAAGGACTGGCAGGAGCGTAACCATCAGATATGGACGGATCTGCGGCAGGTGCATCAGCGGCATTTGGAAGAGATCACCGCGGCGGTCAATGACGCCATCGAGGCGACCAAACCCAAGGAGGGATCGTGAGCCTGAAGCGACAAGCGCAATACCGGACGAAGGTGGACTTCACCGGGGAGAAGGGCGATCCGGGTCCAGCGGGAGCGACTGTGACCGTGACGGTGCCGACCCCTGTAACAACGGTGGTGACTACGCCGTTCGATCCATCGGTTTTCGTCATGCTTCTGACCGGGCATGGCCGGGTGCTGACCGGAGACGGGCACGCGCTTTGGGTGGTGCGAACCTGACGACGTATGGCTCAAGAACACATTGCCAGCGGCAACGGGGCCCCGAGCAGCACGCCAGAAGAAGTGGGGCATCACTACATCGATCTCGTGGCCAAGCGGCATTACGTCAGTGTGGGCACGGCTTCATCGTCTGATTGGCAATTGCAAGGCTCTGGCGCTCTGGATGGCAACTTTGCTGGGAGCGGCAGCCCAGAGGGCGTGGTAACGGCCAATGAAGGCGCCCGCTATTACGACAAGCTGAACCGCGTGGACTACGTAAAGACGAGCGGCAACGGCACAAACACAGGATGGGAATGAAAACTATTTGGCTCTTACTTTTACTCAGCGTGGCGATGGCTTCGGCTGCGCCTACGGTAGCCCCAGTGCAGCGCGTCAATGCGTGGATCACCAACGCGCCAGGCACACTGGTCCGGGGCACGAATGACATCGGGATTACCAACGTGCCGTCACTGACTTCGTGGCTGTTCTACGGAACTGGGCCGTTTACCGCCGCGCGATTGCTGGACGTGACCAATACAGCTAACGCAGCGGCCACTACTGCCACGGGAGCGCTGGCCTTGACCATGATCCTGAGCCAGGGCGGTGCCGGGAACAGCAACCAGTTCACTAACCTTTTCCTAATGGCGGGCACGAACACGATTCGATTTGCCAACAGCAACTTGCCGCCTGCGGACACGGCCACGATCCGCAAATGGATCTCGGTCACGATTCAGGGGGAGACGAATAGTTACCGCATAGGACTTTTTGAGTAGGAATGAACCCGATCAAACGATTCTTTCTGCGACTGTTCTGCCGCTGCGCCGATTACCGGCTTTACCAGATCGGTTACGGCGGCGAGTACGTGGCCCAATGCCTGAAGTGCGGCCAGACTCATTATCAACGACGATGATCACTTTACCCTTGCAACCGAAACCCCACCATGTAGGGTAACAACACAGAGAGAACGAATGAAGATCCGAGCCATAACGAAAACCACAGCATCATCTTCGGTCCCCGAAGCTCTCACCCAGCGCGCCGTCACATCGATCAGCCGGTCGGGCATCACCTGCACCTGCGTCACCGCCGAGGCGCACCAGTACCTGACCGGGGACTTCGTGACCTTCTCGGGTGCCAACCAGGCGGAGTACAATCGAACGTTTCAGATCACGGTGGTTGACAGCACCACCTTTACTTTCGTGCTGGCCGAATCGCCAGCCACGATCTCGACTCTGCCCACCACGCCGGCCACGGGAACGATCATCGCCATCGGGCGCATTGAGGCGATCAAAGCCATCGTGCAGCCCGGTAAAGGCGATGGTGGCCGAACAGCAAACACCGGCAACGTGTGGGTGGGAAGAACCTCGACCAACGACGCGCAGCCGAGTTTGCTTTCTCAGCCGACCGACCAACTGATCATCGATCCGACCCCAGCCAAGTATTTTAACCTGGGCGATTTCTATCTGGACGTGGCGACCAATGCTGATGGGGTGCATGTGCAGTTGTGGCCGAGGATTTGAAGAACATGAAAAACGCAAAGAAACTTTGGTTGGCGATCATCATGGCCCTGGCCATCCCGCTCTTGATCGGGCAGGTGGTGAATCGGCCAGGGGCAGGCGGTTCCGGCCAGCCCGCAACCCCCACGCTCACAAACTGGTCCCAATACTCCACCAACATGGTCGGCGACACAGCGACCAACGCCGCGCAGAATGTGGTGAATGCGGCCAACCTTTGGACTAATGCAGCGGGTCTCTACTACCCCGCTGGCATGCAACTAAGCAACACAGCTACGGTAGTTATCCGCACAAACGACGGCAGTGTTTTCTTGGGGCGTAATCAGTACGTGGACATACCATTGGATACCGCCAATCCAGTGTTTAGTTATCAAGCGTTGCTCCGAAGCAACGATAATTCGGTGTTTGATTTGGATTTTGGGGTTACTGACGACGGCACGACCTTTGATTGTTACGGCATATTGAATGCTCAAATAAGGTCCGCATTTAACACCAACTCAGGCTCGGCGGCTACAATGTCCTTTCAGGCGAAGAATACAAACGGCGCTAATAATCAACTAACCCTAATAGCTGCCTCGCAGTCCACGCTGTATTCCCCTTTGGCTTTTAGGGTTGGTTCGATTTATCAATGGAAGTTAAATTCGGATGGCAGTGCACTTGTAACGGGTAGTATAACCAACCCCGCTCTCTCCCCATCCAAACTCGTCGCTACCGGCCCAGGCACAAACCTGAACAGCAGCGCCTACAGCGACACAGACATTGCCGGGTGGCTGCAACCAGCAACAGCTTCGTGAAGATTCAGAACGGCACCGCGAACAACCTGACATCCACTGGCCTGACCGTTCGAGCCACCGTCGGCGGAACCGCCGAAGTCTTCGCCATCTACGACACCAACGGCAACAAATTCGTATCGGTGAAGACCAACACGCAAGGCGGCACCTTCATGCTTGGCACGAACACGCAAGGCACACTCAGCGTCAGCAACAACGCCGCAAACACCAACTCGAGCTTCCAAAGCGGCAATAACGCCCCAAGTATTTACCTTGGCCCAGCGGGGAATGTGGGGATTCAGCAATCAGCACCGACTAACGCTTTAGACGTGGTTGGTAATGCTGATGTGACTGGTAATTTGATGATAGGAGGGGGGATAACAAATACTGGAACATTTCGGTTTAATGGCGATATGACATCGGCCAATGATTTTATTTTCACCCGTGGGGTAAGCGTGTCCATTCGGGCAGGGGCCGGTAATGTAGCTGTTGGATCGCAACTTAGTCTGTCGGCAAATAACGCATCTAATCCAGATACTCCAATCAACCGTGTAGCCGTTGGTGTGCCAGGTGTGACAAATGTTTTTTTGTATGGAACTAACATTACGTCTTTCCTTACGGGTGTCTCCGCGATGGGTGCCACACTTGGCACAGACGGCACAAATCTTTTAGTGGTTTTTCAGAATGCAGCAGGCACTCGAACCACGAACAAGCTTAGTATGGCATCATGGCCCTAAAGCTCATCATCACCGCACTCCTGCTTGCGCTTAATCTGAACGCGCAAATCGTTCCAGTGCTGGCCACGAACGGTCCTGCATTGCTGACCACGGCAGCGGCTACAGACTTTCCATCGCAAACCACCACCAAGACGCTCCTGACAGGATTGGCCACCACTCAGGAAATGCACTTGCGCGGGCGTGTGCCGGTAGGCGGTTACTTCACTTTCACTAATATCTCAACCGGAGTTGGCAACTCAGTGGCGATGCGCACCGGCTCTGGGCAATACACGATTTTACCTTGAACCATGAACCCAAACACCATGGGGGTAGGATTTGAATGGGTCTTCGATTTTACTGGTAGAGGACGATCTCGGCGACGCGGAAATGTTCGAGCGCATCTGGGGACGCGACTGGCATATCAAAGTGGTGCATTCTGCATCAGAGGCGCAACGAGCGTTGCAACATTACCCAAAATTTCGCCTCGCGTGCGTCGATCTGGGCATACCCGGCGACGGGGCGCATTTGATCCGGTGGATCAAGGAGCATCATCCAAGCGTGCCGGTAGCGGTCATCACTGGCCGCATCCACGACGAACGCACTTACTCCCAAGTGATGGATTGCGGGGCGCTGTTCTGGTTCAAGAAACCATTCACCAGTGATGACCTGCGTATTCTGAACAACTTTATGGACATCACGTCAGCCATCTGGAAAAGCCGCAAACCGGAGAATTCGTGGCGCACGACCGTCTGCGGGGCGGTGCTGTTAGGGTGCGGAATCTACTCCATGTTGACCAAGCCGGATATGATGACAGCCTTGGGCATGATCTTCGGCGGGGTTGGTTTGATCTGCGGTTTGGACGCAGCGGCCCTGAAGTGGCCAAAAGGCAAGAAGGACAAGGAATGACCTATGCCAAAGCACAAGGATGTGCGGAAGCCGCGACGAGATGAGTTATTCATCCGTGAATGCTGGGAATGGGTAAGACGAAATAAAAAGCAACAGAAGAAAGAAGAGAATGATAAAAGCGACGGCAAACTATCTGGCGAGCATCCCCCCGGTGTTTCTGGACGGGGCGCTCTACGTTATGGTCCAGATGCTGACGGTGCTTAGCACCCAGTTCGGCACCGATGAAAGCGCAAAATTCATTGAGCCTGCCACGCTGTTTTGGATCAAGATTGTCATCGGAGAACTGGCAGCCGGAGCCTTGGCCCTTAAACTCTTTCGCAGCACCACTTACTCAGAGCACCAGAAGGCCAAGAAAGAAAACGGCACCGCGCCGCCGTTCAAAATATGACTTTCCTCAGCAGCCGGAAAAGCACCCTGCCGCTGTTCGGCAGGACGTGGAAGCAAAGACCACACACGGTTGCTGGGGAATTGCTGTGCTCTTTTTCTGTTGCGATACAGCCAACTTGTGTGGTTACATCCGAACGATGAAACAAATTCTTCCGCTGATTCTCACCCTTCTGGCCACTAACATTTTCGCGCAGGAGCCTCCGCTGCCGACTGCTCCAAGCATGCTCAATCCGCCACCGGGTTACGTGCTCGTGCCGATAGGCGTCATCGCGACTAACGATCTGGTGCCAAAAAAGTTCATCGCGACAAACTCGGTTGCGTCGGTCCGCCACTGGAGGCGCACGCCAAAGTTCACCGTTGTCTGTCCGCAATGCCAGGGGACGTACACCAACCAAGTGGCGACCAGCATCCTGAACAACGGCGGACGCTCGGCGCCAAACGGAAACATCGTCGAACGCCAAGTTAGCTTCATGTGCCCGAACCCAGACTGCGGCTACTGCTTCACGGCCAAGTGCGAGAAGTTCGTGCCGGCCATTGTATGCGTGGAAGAGTGATCGAAGCGCTGGGGCGTTCGCGCTGGTTCATGCTGATGCCGTGGCTGCTTGCAGTTGCGGTATCGCTCTGCCTGCCCATCTTGTTTAATCTGGTGGGCAGCACTGACCCGCTCTTGCACTTGACAGTGAGACTGACCAACCTGGCGGATGCCGTATCTCAGCCAGCCACAGGGTTTTGGAATCCAGTGAACAACAACGTTGAGATTACGAATGGCGAGGCTTCAACTTTACTATTTCAGGTTTTCTGCGGGCCAGTTGCAGCCGTATCGTTCCCGACCAGGGTTGGGATCTTGTACGAATGCCAGGCTTCGGACGACGGGATGAAAAGCTGGATGGGCTCACAGATGCGGGTGGTAGGTACTGGAACACCAGTGACACTTTACGATAGCCCTTACCGGCCCAAGCGCAGCTATCGGGTGAAGGAAAGCAATTTATGAAACCAAGAAGACTCACGCCGAACAGGGCTGCGGCGCAGGTACGCGGCAGCATCAAGCGACACATCAACCGGCTGCGCAAGTGGAAGACGGGCACGGTCTGCGAAGTGTTGGACGATCTGACTACGTTCATCAACAACATGGCCAAACGCGCCTCGCACCGACCTGGAGGTTTAGGCCGCCGTCATTGGTAACTTTTTATGCCTGTCTCTGACACACTCCTGTTGCGCAGCGAAAAGGCTGCCCCGCTCACAAACGCCGAGGTGGACAATAACTTCTCGGTCCTTCGGGATTTCTCGGATGCGCTCGAAGCGCGCGTGGACGCCTCGTTGAACGAGGACGGGAGCCTGGTCAGTCCGCTCGTGGTTGGCGGGACATCAGCGACGGGCTCGGACGCCTACGTGACGGCGTTGGACGGGTTCACGCCATCGACCGAGGCGGATCTGGTGGGCAAGGTTATCCTGCTCAAGCCGACCGATTTCGGGAACACGACCGCGGCTACCCTGATCGTCTCGCCCCTGCTCACCGCTCGGGCCATTGTTCGGCCTGGCGGCGTGGCCCTGAACAAGGGGGACATCATCGTCAATCAGCCGGCGGTGCTGATCTTCGACGCGACCAATACCAAGTTTGTCCTGCTCAATCCGGCGACCAATCTGCGGGCGAACCATTATGCAGACAGCGGCTCAGTCAATGCGCTGGTAGTGGCGACCTCGCCTTCTCCGCCCTTTGCCGAACCGGTGGCCTATTACGCCGGCTACTCGTTGCGGGTCAAGGTGACCAACACTAACACCGGGGCCACAACCCTGAAGGTGGGCGACCTGGCAGCGGTGGCAGTTGTGCGTGGCAGCAGCACGGCTCTGAGCGGTGGCGAACTTGTGGCCGGACAGATCTACGATTTTGTCCACGACGGCACGAGCTTCCAGCTTTTGACTGAGCGCGGCGTTCTGACTTTCACGTCGTCCGACCTGACCCTCGTGCGCAACACGGTGCTGGTCAGTGCGGCCGCCCATAGCCTGGGAGCGGCGCCCAAGGTGATGCAGGTCTTTCTGGTGTCCAAGGCGAACAACGGCGCGAGCGGTTATGCAGTGGGAGACATCATCCCGGCGTGGTGCGCCTACGGCACGGATGACCAGAGCGCGGTCCGGCCTTTCCCGACCATCAGCGTGACGGCCAGCGCGACCACCTACACGGTCTGTTGCGGACTGGACAACGATTACTACGGCATTCAGAAGAAGGATTCGAGCGGGCACGTCTTTGTGTCGCGCGCCAATTTCATTCTGGACTGGAACGTGCGGGTGGTGTTGACTCGGTAACGAGATGCCCAAGACCAGCAAAGGCAAGACGACGATCCTGAAGGTGTACGGGAAGCATTGCCCGGAACGGTTAAGCAGAGAGATGCGAGCCACAGCCCTGATGCCGCGAGTGGTGCGCAAGCCCTACCGGGAGCCGGTGCAGACTTCAGTAAAGACAGCCCTGAGCGACGGATACGACATGGAACTATTTCGCGTGTGAGCTTTGGCCTCGGCTTCAACACGGCTTCGTTTTGCAACACATGCTACCGGCGCGTCGCGGCCAGGGTCCGGGTCGAGGACGATGGGGTGTGGCTTCATAAGCAGTGTCCGGTGCATGGCCCCCATCCCCGAGCAATGGTGGAACGTGATCCAACCTTTTACGTGTACGTCCACTCGCTCAACAACCCGTCGATCTACGAGAGCTACTTCATCGACGTAACGCGGCGGTGTCAATTGTCTTGCTCGCCCTGCTTCTATCGTGTGGAGAAGGCAGATCCCAAGGGCATGTTCACGGTGGCGAACATCGTGGGCGAATGCGCGGCTAACTTCGATAAGGCCCCGTTCGTATTCACCGGTGGCGAGCCGACGCTGCATCCTGAGTTGGAGACGCTGATCAAAGAGGTCAGCCAGATCGGACCGTTTGAACTGTTGACCAACGGATTGAAGCTGGCGGACCCGGCGTTCTACGATCGGATCATGCCGCTAATCACGCGCGAGAACGGAATCGCGAATCTCAACCTGTCGCTGCACCTGAAGGAGACGGCCAAGTGGAAGGTGGTGATCGACCAGTGCCGCAAGGACAAGGTGAAGATCGAGAGCGCCTTGATCGTAGTGGACTCGAAGGTATCCTTTCTGGAAGCGGTGCAACTGAGCGAGTCGTTGAAGGACGTGGTGCAGAGTTTCAGGATCAAAGGTGCCAGCCGGTTGTGGGCGGAGCAGCGACCGACCGAGCGGGTGTTTTGTTCGGACATGCTCAAGTGGTTGGAAGAAGCCAACTGGCAACCGAAGTTTGTGTTGCAAGGCCGGCAGAACAAGGTGGTGTTCGTGAATGTGCTTTGCCGCAGCAGCCTGTTCCTGATGCTGGTGTCGTGGAATGACGTGGCCAACGTGGACCTGAACCATATCAACTGCGCGCCATACTATCGAGCAAGGAACGGGGAGGTCTGCAACCTGGTGACGGCGAATATCATCAACGAAGGTCTGGACGCTGGCTTCCTAAACGGACAACCTGTTCTGAAGCAGCAGCATGACTGAGTGGTCTAAAGTTGAAGTCGAGATAGAGGCTGAGTACGGCACAGGTCATCGGCGACCTACCGAAGGAAAGGCCCCGAAGGTTCAAACCCTTCTGTTGCTGCTTTCAATTCAATGACCCCCTTCCGAGCTCAACTCAAGGACGTGCCAAGGATCTTGGAATGCGCCCGACAGTTCACTAGTCTGCTCGGCATTCCGCTGGATGAGGCGGCATACACCCAGTTCTGGCGCCAGAACCTTCTGAGCGGTGGCGGGGCTATCTGGCTGCTCGAAGCGGATGCGGTCGTTGTAGGGGGCATAGGCGGCATTCTAAAGCGCAACCCCTTGACTGGTCTAATCTCGGCGGTGGAGTCCTTTTGGTATGTGAAGCCTGAGTATCGAGGGGGATTATCCGCGATCCGGCTCCATGCCTGCTTCGAGCGCTGGGCCGAGGAACAGGGCGCAGACGACGTGAACATGATCTTCATGGAGAAGTCGATGCCGGAAGCGGTGCGGAGTTACTACCAGAAAGTCGGGTATGAATTGCTGGAGACGGTTTATACTAAGGCGCTCAAGTGAGCAACCGCCAGACCAGCCAGATTTGGACGAGGTGCCAAGTGTTATCAACCACGATGAGCGACCAAGGCGCAAATGGCGGTTGAGTGAAGCCACGTTGCCCGCCATGCTCCATCAGCCAGCGGACGATGTGGGTGCGGTCCTGCGCAAAGTGGAAGGCAAATAGCACTGCTGCGGCAAGCCAACCCCAGCCGGTGAACAGGCAAACGCTGCCAACCCATAGCAGGCAATGCACGAGGCAGGGCAGCGAGTGCTTCTTTTTATTGAGGGCCATCCAGTCGTTTTGGAGAAGGTAGTCACCGACCATGTGGCCAATCAGGGCGCAAGCGAGAGTTTCCATACCCCATACTACGAAGTAGATCCTGAAACCTTACAGACTTTCTTTGTTGTTGAAATGAGGGCTTTACAAGCGGAGTTGTTACCCTACATTTGGGAACCAACGAAGTATGATCGACCAGTTCTTCGACCCAGGTATTATCGGTGTCTTCATCGCGTTTGGATCTGTGTTGAGTGGAACTCTCGGCGCAGTCCTGCAAGCCGATGAACAAAGTCGGGCGCGCGAACAAAATGCGCGCAACGTCGCCGACACTAACGCCCTCAACTATCGCCAGTTTCAAGAGTCTCGTGGCGGCGCGGGCTCGGCCATTCTCCCTTGGTATCTCAAGACTCCCGGTGGAGATCTGTTCGAGTCCAGCGTGCTCGGGCCTGAACTGATCAACAGCTTCTCGCGCACCGGGGGCGCTAGCCCGGACACCTATCGTGGACTGGCAAACCGTTTTGCCAGCGCGCAGGAAGGGGCCAACCGGGCCGTGGACGACATCTTCAGCGGGGGCACGACCCAGAAGATGTTGCAAAACTTCCGACCTGTGGCAGCGGCACGCAAGGCTTACACGCGCGACGCGGCAGTGTCCGCTCTGAACAAGACACTGGCGGACATCGAAGCGACTCAGGCCCGACGTGGATTTGTGGGCGGCGGCTCGGGCACAAACCGGTTGCGCTTCATGGCGGGTCGGGATGCAGCCCAGCAGGAAGCCGCTGTCGCATTGCAGAACGCCATCGAAGAGCAGGGTATCCGTAACCGAGGCGACATTGAGTTGCCGCTGCAAAGCCTGAACCTGCCTTACGCCCAGGCCCAGCGCGCCATCGACACTTTCAATTTACCGGACAACGCTTACCTCGACATCCTCGCTCGACGGTTGCAGCCGTTGTCCTTCCTGAACATCCACACCTCGGCGCCGTTCCAGTATCAGCCGATGCCGACGGTGCAGCCAGGCAGCAATCCGTGGTCCCTCGCGCTACAAGCCAACGCTGGCGTGGGCAACACGCTCCTGAACAATTATCTGAAGAACCGATCCGCGCAGCAGTATCAGCAGACGTTCAATGATCGGGTCAATGCCGCGCCTTACGGCAGTTACCGGGATTCAGCAGCCAACCAGGCTTACACTGATGAGTGGATGAACGGACCAGACTACGGCACCAGTGCGGCAGCGGGTGGCTATGGGGGTGCCAGCGCAGCCAATGCAGCGGAGATCTCCGACTGGACTGCTTACGCGGAGGGAGGGTAAACCATGGCGGCCTTGTCACCCGAGGAAATTTTAGCCAACGCGATCAATCCCGCGATGGCGGCCGTAAACGAATACGGCAACGAGAAGATCCGTTTTGCCCAAGGGCAGTATGCCCGCCGGCTGGCGCTGGAGGATGCGGCTCGACGCGAGCAGGCTGCCAGGGATCAGTTGATGTTGCACGGCGAGATCTCCCGCAAGAACGCTTTGGAACTGGAAAGCCAGCACGCCCGGCACACCCTCGAAAACGAGAAGGCGATGGCGCCGATCAAAGCCAAGGAACGATTGGAAGAGATCAAGGCGACCGAGCAGGCCCGGATCAATGCGATGACCGCCAAGGAACAGGCGGATGCGGTGCAGCGGGTGGGCGAAGCGGGCATCGAACAGAAGCCGGGCGAATCGATCCCGGCCTATATCTTTCGTGGACGCCAACAGATCATCGCTAATGGTGCCAATGCCCTGCGCAAGTTCGACAGCGACAAGAAGAACCTGCAAGAGAAGATCGACGAGATCCGGCAGGGCGATCAGGATCGGCTGCGGAAGATTGCGGAGACAGGGGCGGCGACGGACGTATTGTCCAGCCCTGACTTGAGCAAAAGGTTTCTGCGCATCTTCGGGACCACCACCATAGAGCAGCTTCGGGATAAGATGGGCAAGGCTAACGTGTCCCTTCCCGACGCGATTGCTGCATTGGCCAAGAGCGATCCGAAATCCGCGCAGCAGGCCCAGCAGATTTATCAGGAAGCTTTGGCTAACCGCATGGCCCAGGTGGCGGAGTTGCCGTCCAAGGCCAGCGAACTTGCCCAGCGCGAGATTGGCAATTTGCAGAGTCAGCAGCGGAACATCGACACGCTGGCCGCAACCTACATCGGCAAGCACGACATGGGCGGGGCGGTGATCACGAAGTATCTGGAGGGTAATCCAGACGGTGGCACGCTGGCTCCAACGCGCAAGGCAGTGTTTGAATCCATGGCCGACGAGGCTGCAAAGACTTTGACGCGGCAGTCGCCAGGCTACGGTGTGTTGCGACCGGGAGGGCCAGCGCCGGTACCGGCATCGACACAGCCATCAGCGTCAGCCGAATCCATTCTTGCCCCACCTTCCGCGAGCTTGGTCAACTCGCGAAACAAAGAGCGCATGACCACGCCGATTGCGGTGGGCCTGCGCACCCCCGCCGAACTATACGACGAGGCGGGAGTTGCAGGCGGCGAAGGGCCCCTGACTGCGCGCGATGCCTTGAGCCTGTTGGTGGCGCGCGAGCAACCCAAGGGCGGCTTCATGGTCCCGGCGCCAGTCACAGCCAAGTGGCATGACACACTCGCTACAGCCTTGGGGATCGAACCGGAGAACATCGGCAGCAGCGTCTTCACTCGTACACCTGGCGACGTGCTGGCAGGATACACTCCGAGAGGCGCCGCGCTGCGGCGGAAGTTTGCCAACAACGATAAGGAGATCCGCAACCGGTTGGAGGCGATGTCGGATGACGAGATCGAACACTTGGCTGCGATGGTGTTAGGCGGTCCGAGAACTGCGCCGGCACCAGCGCCAGTGCAGTCAATGCCAGTCAACGGTGCCGCGCTCAACCCATGGATTTTGAACTCAGGCTTTCCGGCCTTGCAGAACACACCGCGAGTTACTCCGCAGATTGATGCTGCCAGTATCCTGAACCTGAGTCCGCAACCAACCTTCCAGCCGGCGATTGCGGCACCGCGTTTGCCGTCTGCCTTCAGACCTGTCAATCCGCAGGTTGCCCCTGAGCAAATCTTTGCGCCGTATTAACGCGCATGAGCAATACCCTCGTTGCTCTTTACCGGAAGGTTTTCCCCGAAGATGATCGGAGTGACAACCAGCTAACGCTCGACCTCGCCAAACAATACCCGGATCGCTTCGCGCAGTTCCCGGATGCACAGGCAGATTTTGACCGGCTGCAAAAGGAACTGGCTGAACCTGCACCACTGACAGCAGGGGATTACATCTCCAACGCGGTTAGCCGTGGTGTGCGTGGAGCGGCTGCACCTGTAGCTTCAGCTTTCAAATCGCTCGGCACGACCGCGAAGTATCTCGAATCGCAGTATGGTCCATTGCTGGTGCCGAGCGACGAAGAAGCAGGGTTGACAAAGATCGGTAAAGGGATCGAAGGCGCAGCGGAAGCGGTCACCCCTGAGCCCGACCCGCGATTAGCTAAGTCTTTTCTGGCCAGCACGGTACCGGCAGCGCTCGGTTCATCGGCTGGCTTCATGGTCGGCGGAGCGGCAGGGCGGCTGGCCAAGATCCCGGAACTGGCGGGCATTGCCGGGTTGGGCGCGGCCTCCGGGTTTACCTCGGGCTACGAAGACGCGAAGGCGGCGGGCGCGGACGAGGACACCGCGATGAAGTCCGCGTTGCTCAACGCCGGGATCGGTACGAGCGAGATCCTGCCTCTGGCCAGGATGTTGAAACGCCTGGACGGCATCACCAAGAAAGCCTTTACCAAGACGCTGCTCGAAGCGGGCAAGGAATCGTTCGAGGAAGGGTTGCAGGAAGCAGCCCAGCAGTTCGGGCAGAACTGGATCGCGAAGAAACTTTACGACAAAGACCGGGATCTGTTGGAGGAATTGAAACCCAATGCTGGCGCCGGGGCGGTGACTGGCTTCCTCTATTCGTTGCTGACTCACACCATCGGCCAGAAACGAGGGGCGCGCGCCGGGACCAAACTTCAAAATGCTCAAACATCAGAGGGGGAGGCGACAGACTCATCTGGCGCCCAGGCCGGTGTTATTCCACCTTTGGATCAGGCTGCGCCCCCCATCCCGACTGCGACCGAGATGGCCAATGTCAGACCTGAGCAGGAGCAGGAAACGATCCGGCAGATCATTGCGAGAGAACTGAGCGGGGAACACACCCCGGAACTGGAGCGGGCACTCAACGCGATCTACTCCAGCGGCGACGTGGGATTTTATCAGTTGGAAAAGCGGCGGATGACCGAGCAACTGATCGAACAAGAAAGAGAGAAAGCAAATGCCGAAAGAGTACGAAGCGATACGGGACAGCCTGTTGAAACAGGGCAAGTCATCGAAGGTGGCGAAACGGATAGCGGCGGCGACCTACAACAAGCGGCACCCGGAGAATCCAAACCCGTGGGCGAAGGAGCACCAGCCGCACCGGCAGCACCCATTCTTCAGCCACCGGTCGAGCAAGTAGTTACCCCACTGGCACCGGTCATTCCCTACCGCAGCAAGTCGGCGGTGTCCCTGGATGACATTGATGAAGCGCTCGCGGCACGGGAGCCAGTCAAAGCGCCAGAGCCAAACGCGACAGTGGCACCAGTGGTTGAAAGCAAAGAGGCGACAACGACCGAAGCCGCTGCCGCCCCATCTCCACCCCAAGGTGGTGATGCAGTGCCAAATATACAACAGGTCAAAGCTATTTCCCCGGCGGAGTTTGTCAACCTGGTGGATTTCGACCGCTCGAAGGTGGCTGGCGAAGGAGTTAAGACTGGGTTGGGCCAGAAGAATGCCGAGGCATTCACCGAGACGAGCGACCCGAACGAACTTTACAAAGACAGGGGGGCCAACACCAGCAACAAGAACCTAAGCCGGAAGCTGGGCGTGTTCGTATCCGAGAGCACCGGGCAAGTCCTGATCGGGACCGCCTCGCAGAACGTGGGCAAGAAGGACAAGAGCGGCAAGCGCCCGTTACAGCGGCAGATCTCAACGCATTCTGGCCGGGTAACTTACGACGATTGGATCGCTGCGGGGTGGAAGCAGGTCGCCTCGATCAAAACGACCGAGCCAACTAATGGATTCGCGGTAACCTATTCGACCCAAGAGTGGGGCGAGATTGCCGAACAGTTGCGCGCGCTCAAGATGGGCGCCCAGGGAACAGCGGTAGCGATGGAGCGGCACATTACCGGGGTGGTAGGGCCGGCGGCAGTCGAGGAAGGTGAGGCCGAACCGGATGAAGATGCGGGCGTGGAACTGCCAGCACGCACCGGGACAGCAGCGCAGCGAGCCATGGCGGAAGTCGAAACTGACACCGCCCAGGTAGCCGGCAAAGACATTGAAGTGGCAAAGCTGGTCAAGTCGATTGAGATTGGCAGTTTCAGCGAGGCCCATGCTGGAACAATCTTCGACGAGTTTGGCGGCGGCGAGATCAGCGCCGGGGATGCGGTCGATCTGATCGGTGATTTGATTGGCGACAAAGCGGACGCGCCACGGGTGGCTATACTGAGTTTGTTGCATGGGTTGGAAAAGAATTATGGCTACAAAAACCAAGCGGAAGCAGCGGCACACGCAGCCGAGATCATCAGCGGATCGGCTGGTGCGGACGTGGCTCGAACCGAATTCACGAGCCGCCTTGTTGCAGCAAGCCAAAGGACTGGTGCAGCAGCGCAAGGCGCAACTGCCGCCCAACCCGCCAATAATCCCGCCACAGCAAACGCTCAACGAACAGGCGCAACTCCAGCGCCAGGCGGAGAACGAGGCGGCGGAGCGGCTGAAGTAAAAGCAGCGGCAGCGCAAACCGATCCGAATCCCACTGACGCCCAGAAGGCAGCGGGCAATTATCAGAAAGGGTCGGTCAAGATCGGCAAGCTCGACATCACGATCGAGAACGCCAAGGGTTCGACACGCTCAGGCACAGATGCCAGCGGTAAACCCTGGGCCGTGGTAATGCCAACCGAGTATGGCTACATCAAACGCAGCGAGGGCAAGGACGGCGATCACGTTGACGTTTACATCGGCCCGAAGCCGGATGTCGGCGTTGTCTATGTCATCGACCAGATTGATCCAAGCACCAAGAAGTTCGATGAGCATAAGGCGATGATGGGGTTTGAATCCCGCGAGCAGGCTATGGCTGCTTACCTGGCTGCGTTCTCGGACAACTCTGGCGCGTCTCGTCTCGGGGAGATAACCCGTCTCACCCAGGAAGACTTTGAGAACTGGATCGAAAAGGGCAACACCACCAAACCAATCGCTTACGGCAAAACTTTTCAGGGCAGTGACGTGCGCAAGTACCGGCAAGGCGACACGGAAGGACCAGAGCGGGCACGCTACGCCGCTGCGGCTTACCATGCCGCGCTCGACAGTCTGGCTGCCGCTGGCCTGAACGTGCAGTTGATCACTGAGCAGGCAGGTCAGGCGTTGCAGGAGTTTGGATCATACGACAACAGCGAGCAATTGATTCAGGCTACCGTCGCGGACCTGATGAACCCGACGGCTGATAACTTTACCACGCTGGTCCACGAGGCGGCACACGCTTTGTTCCTGAACGAAAGTGAAGAGCGGCAAGCCATGTTGCAGCGGTCCATCGACACGATGAGCGACGGCAGCCTGAAGATTGATGGGTACCATCCGCGACTGGCTGAAGGACTGACACCGCAACAGGCAGCCGCCATCACCAGCGAAGAACGTTTGGTGGAAGCTACAGCCCGGAAGCTGACCGCGGAAGGCTGGCGCGCGGATGAGGCGAAGGGAGCGATTCAAGGAATCATCCGGCTGGTCAAAGACTTATGGTACCGGGCGACGCTCTGGATTCAGCGGGCGCGGTTTGGCCAGCAGCATACCAACCCGGATCTGGCGCGTAGATACTTCGAGAACCGGTTGCGTTCACTCCTGGCCGGCGATGCACAGATGTCGTTCCTCAACTTTATCGGTGGACGCAAGCTGACCTTTGCCGAGGAAGTGGGCGCCTATCCTGCCATCGACGGGGCGGGCATGCCGACAGGCAGGTTCAACTTTGAGACAGGCGCGGTGGAACATCCTGAGCCGTTGCCGTCGAACGTGGCAGCGATCCGCTTCCGTGATCCGCAGTTCGCCAACGACCCGGAAAGCCAACTGGCTCGGGACCTGGACTCAACCGTGTTGGCCAGCCGAGACGTGGCGGCACAGAACAATATCGAGGACGGATTGCGCGGCATGTTCGATCAGTGGAACGCGCTCGGTCACAACACGACGGGCCTGACCTTCGAGCAGTTCGTGCAGAGCGGGAACTTCGTGGACATCGACGAGTTGCCGGCGGAGTTCATTGCCCGGCGCAACGACGAACTGGCCAAGCTCGGTCAACCCCAGGTGAATCCACGCACCAAAGTTGCGGACCTGCCCAGTCCATCCCTGCAACAGCGGGCCGCAACCGTGGCACAAGGGCTATGGTACCGGTTGCGAGCGGCACTGGACACCCGACGGGCCGAGGAAGAATGGAGCTTGAGCGCCAGCAATCCACGCAACCTGTCCGACAAACTGGCCCGAGCCAACCAGCGCCTGGTCAACGTGCAGAACCGCAGCAACAATGCGGACTTTGTGCGGGACGACATGAAGCGGCAGATTCAGGGCATGTGGCAGGAGTTCAAGGACGACGTGAAGGCGGTGCGGGGTTCAGCCCGTAAAGCCGGGGTCATCACCCAGACGATACGTTCTCTGGAACAGCGCATGGATCGCCCGCTCGAACGGCAGTATGCGGTAGCCATCGACAAACTTTACACCAAGCTCTCGGGCAATACGGCCGAGGCTGACCATTTTGTGGACACGCTGCAACGGGTAGCGGAGATCCAGACCATCGACTGGGAGAACGATAGCGCGGTCAAGATCCGGCAGTTCATCCGCACCATGGCCCAGGCTGGCGAACCCTTGCTACAGACACTTATCCACGAGGACGTGAATAGCCGAGCTTTGTTCTCAGTGGTGGTGAGCTTTGGCCGGACCAACGCAGATGTGATGGATCACTTGTTCCTGCGACGGAGCGATGCCTTGACCGAGCGGGCCACGATCAACGCGGCTTTAAAGCTGGCCATGAACGAGAGCGCCAGTGACGTAGCCGAAGCCCGGCGCATGGTGAACCGGTTGCCGCGGCTGGCCGTGGTGGCGGACCGCTTGTTGAACCGGCTGGAGAAGGTGAAGGTTGAACACCGCGATTTGATGGACGAGATCCACCGGGCCCGGACCTTCATCGACTTTCATCAGGAGAGCATGCCTGTCCTGCGTGAGCACCTCGCCCGGCTGGAGACGGTCAACGGCAGTTCAGTGGCGCAGTTCGATACGAGGGATGGGGCGCCTTACTTCGTGCCGGTCAATCCCAACGGCAAGTTCGACCTGACTTGGCGCGACGTGGCTGGGGTCAAGACGCTGGTGTCCTCGACCAACATGGCTGTACGCAAGGAGTTACAGCTTAAAGCCAACGGGCACCTGACCGCCGAATTGCTGGCCGAGATGGAGAAGATGGACGCATGGCTGAAAGCGCAGCCGGCGGATCAGCATGGTTCCACGTGGAACTATATCAAGCAGCAGCACGACAAACTCTCCTGGTTGGACAAAGGATTCGAGCACGAGGCATTGCAGCAGAACATCGTCACGCGGGTCATCGGCAGCATCACCGACAAGCTGGCCATGATCGGGCATCCGGCCACCAACGAGGCCGCGCGCATGATTCGACAGATGAATTTCTGGATCGACTCCTACGGGCGGGGGCGGGATCTGCAAGTAGTCAGCAACCGGTGGGAGACCGCTGAGGGAAAGGCCATGAAAGCGCTGGGTTGGCGGGGTGGACTGGACGCTTTCCGCCTGATGTTCTACGACCGGGCCAACAAGCATGTGGAAGATCGACAGGACATCTCCGCACGGCAGGCGAATCCCGATGCAGCAAGTCAAGATTTACTGACCAGCCTGCGGGCCTACCTCGAACGCGACCCCGACACCACTGCTTACCTCGCCAGACCGGGAGCGTGGACGGCGCTGGAGAAGTATTACCGGGCCAGTTGGCAGGCGGCAGCTTTGGAAGACTCATTTCGCAAAGGGATGGGCGGGAAGATACTGGACTCAGGCCCGGACTACGAGTTCTACCGGGAATCCATTGGAGGCCCGGGTACCGTGCGCCGGACCTGGAGCGACCTGTCAGGACGGATCTACCGGGCCATGCTGCCGGACTGGGTAGGTACCGGTACGCCAAAGCTGACGGCAGCAAGCATGGCCGATGCTTACCGGACAGACCCGAACGCCTTAAAGATGGGGTTACAAGGCAGGTTTACACCCACGGTTTGGAAGGATTTCGTGCGCGCTCTGGCTTATCGGGCGGGCCGCAGCCTGTTCAATGCCCCCTTGCGTAACGATGGTTACGTACCGCTGGCCTTGCGCGAGCGGGTGATCAAGGCATTTGAAGCCGCCAGACCCGGCGATGCGGTGGGCTTTGCCGAGCAGCTTTACCGGCTGGAAGGTGGTACCGGAGACGTGGCCGACTTCGTGGGTGAGACGTTGGAGACCTTCCAGAAGTGGTTCGATGTCCTGCACCTGGAGCATGCCGAGACCAATCAGGCCACCGGTCGAGGGGTACCGATGCCGCGGCGCGCGCTGATGGATGCACGGCGGGCGGAAGAAGCGCCGGCAGAATGGCTCAGTTACCGGCGTTACGACGGCCAGAGCATGAAACAGACGGTCAAGGCAATGGCTTTCCACGCAGCCGGCGGGCGCAATCTGGAAGCCATCTATAGTAATTTCGACACAGCCATCCACGAACTGAACGGGTTGGCCAGTCAATACAGGCAACTGGTGGCGGACGTTCAAGCTACAGGGTTGACAGGAAAGAAGCTGCGGGAAGGGTTGCAGACGGAAGCGACTCGAAGAGGACTGAGCCTGTCTTTACTGGAGAACGCGCAGCGGAACAAGGCCCAGGCGGAGGCGATGAAACGGGCCTTTGAAGGGCTGGCCAAGAGCCAGTTGGATCTGCCGATGGAGTTCAGACCATTCATGGAACTGATTCATACGATGGCCAGCATGGCAGTGCAGGGACCGGGCACGGCGCTGACCGATACCGCGAGCCTGGCTACACAACCTTTCCGGCATTACGGCATCTCCAAGCAGGCGTTTAAAGACGTGGCGGGCCATTACAAATACGTGTTGGAGAACGCTTTCGGTAGTCTCGGCTGGATCTTCAATAAGCAATGGAACCTGGACATCGAAGCGAACAATCGGCTGGCTGAACTGGGCCTGACCGATTCAGACCCGTTCTTGCGCCTGAAGGAGAAGGTGTCTGCTTTGACCCACGAACCCATTCAAGGCTTGCCACAGGGCAGCGGGCGCTCATTAGCGGGCCGTATAGCAACCGGTCTGGCTCGCGGTGCAGTCCTCGGCAGCCGAGCTCTAAGGTTAATCCCATCCACCGGGATCGGCAGGGCCAAGACGGAAGGGTTTGCTTACCCGTCCCTGAAGGTGCTGGGTGTATTCAACCAACTGGCCGCATCCCAGCATGGCGCCGTGGTGAAGCAGGCATGGGACCGAACCGGTTCTTTGCTGGCCCGGATGGTGCAGTTCTACGAGAGTCACCCCACCGAAGCGGCAGATGCTACCTACCAGATGACCGCCAAGCAGGCGGGCTACAGTGATCGCGGCTTCGACTACGTGAAGAACAGCCTGCAAGGATCTGGGTTGGACATCGAACAGCAGGCGCGGAAGGTGATGAACGAGCGCCGGACCAACCCGCACACCCCAGTCCTGAGCATGGATCAGTATCGGGCCATTGCGATCGGGGCGATTAACGAGGTGATGTTGGAGAGTAACTTTACCACCCGACCAGCGGGCTTCCTGAACAACCCGGTGCTCGCGGCCGCGAGTCCATTGGTGGGGTGGGGCGTATCCTCCCTGGCCGATGCCGCCAAGCAGTTCGCCGAACCCAACGGCAAGGCGGCATGGAACAGTTTGAAGGGTGGCTGGGGCGGGTTGTTGGGTTTTGCGGCCACACTGCCGCTGGGTCTAGCCTATGCCTGGCTGCGGGATGAATACGACGAACGGTTGCAGGGCAAGAAAGCCAACGTGCAGGGGTTCGGAGCGAACAACAACTTCCTCGCGGCCTTGGACAAACTGAACCGTGCCGGCCAGTTGTTTGGTACCGCCGGTGACATAGCCAATGCCGTCCTGAATCAGGACACCAACCGCCCGTTCTCGGTGGACAGCCGAGTGCTCTTTGTCTCGGCCACACTCAACGCTTTGAACGCGGTGGGTACCGCCATCCGGCAGGGCAGCACCGATTACGCCAGCGTTTACCGTCCGTTAATGACCGCTCTGGGTGGCAACGGGTACCTGCAGTACGCGGATGTGCTCAACAATGTTCTCTCGCTCGACAACCAGGAGGCGCGAGTCACGGCCCGAATCTCGGTCGGCAATTACCTGAGAGCGGCAGGCCGGGAACTGCAACTGGACGTGCGGACAGGCCGCGGCCAAGCCTCGGTTGCCACGCCAATGAAACCCTACGTCTCGCAGATGGTGCTGGCAGCCTATGCCAATGACCATGTGGGATTCCGGGAGGCATACCGTAACGCGATCGAAGAAGCGCGGGAGATGGGCAAGGCGGACCCAGCCAAGTCGGTAGCAGATTCGTATGCGGCGTATCATCCGCTGCGCGCCGTGTTCAGGACCGAGCCAACGCCCGAGGAATATCGCAAGGCTTTGAACGTGATGGACGAGCAAGGAAGGGTGGCAGTGGCCAGTTCTATTCGACTGTTCAATGCGTACGGGGAGCAGCTTGGGGTGAAGTCCCACGAGGGCCGGAAAGCAAAACCAAAAACCGCAGCCCCGAATTATTCGCTTGGAGATCTGAGAGCCAGAGCGACTGCTTTCTAAAGTAGGTGCTGAGACAATTCAATAGAGCGGAGAGAACAGAAAAAGAAAACTGTTCCTTGGTGAAAGCAGAGGCTTTCCCCATCGGTGTGTCCTTCTGTTCCTTGGAGCCAAGCTTTCGCTTTCTCCCACCAGATCGCTTTTACGGGCGGCAGGTAGTTTGCGCCATTGCGATCCGATTTAACTACTCCATCCCACGCATTCGTTGTGGGGTTTCCAAGGTCGTCGCTCTGCGGGACGTTGCCCTGCTGCTAAAGGTACCAAACCGATCACCAGTGGCCAGAAAGTAAAGGCACTCAGCGGGTGGAAGCTTGGTGGCCATTGGAGGACTTGGCCACCTGCTGCCGCTTTCACGGCACCGCTGAGGCCAAATTCAACATTGATCGAGTTTTTGCTCATGTCCAGCTTCCACGCTGACTGATGATGGGGTAACACTATCGGCACCATGAGCGGGTGTCAACAGGTTTTCCGCACACAGGTCGAGGAACCGCTGTTCCCACGGGCCAAAGGTCATGTGCTTATGGTTCTCGGTCAGGGCTTCGAGCATCGAATACTTCTTCGATTCCTGCACGCGCAGCTTGGCGTAGTGGTGAGCCTGATCCACTTCGTAATAGATCTGGTCTCCGTTCAGGATGCCAGAGTCAATGACCTTCCCGTCACGCTCCAGCCAGGCATGGGCGAAGCGGTGCCCGTCCTGCGGGTGCAGGCAGATGGCGTGGACCAGCGTGTATTGATTCACTTCCTCGCGAGTCGCTCCTTCGCGGGCGATTTGCTCAAGGAAATCCATGGCATCATCGAAGCAGTGCTGCGTCGGATAGATGGTGCTGCCCGGTGGGACTACAAGGGTGTCGGTTTCAGTCATGGTGTTGGTGGTGTCTTCTTCCGCAGCCTCTTGCGGAGATTGCTGTTGATAAATTCCAATGCGTAGAACACGTAGAGCAGGACGTAAACCGGCCAAAGGAACAGGCCCATGGCGAACATCCTCGAATCGTCGTCAAACCGTTCCGAGAAGCTCAGGCAGCAGAGCCAACCCACAGCCAGGTAGCCCACGATCAATAGAGTGATAGTCACTTGCACCCTCCCGCCGCCAGAAAAATGAGCAGCACGAGGACTGCACCTCCGAGCACGTTGTAGATCCAGCCGAGCCGGTCGTTCTTCCGGCGCCACTCCTGCCAGTTGAGCCACGCCTCGTCGCAGTGCGGGCAGTGCAGTTCTTCGCCGTTCTGTTTGAACCAACTGCCGCATGTGATGCAGTGGTGGCCTTTAGTTTTTGGTGTTGCTGTTGTCATGGTAAACTCGCTTTCCAGTAGCCGCCAGTTGGTCCGCCTTGGGTGAAGGTGAGAATCACGTCGTCGCCCACTTTGGCTTCGTCGCAACCGGCACCCTTGATTAAGATGTGCCCTTCTCCGTGTTCATCTTTGATGAACTGATAGCCCTTCATAAAATCAATAACCTTTCCCTTCAGGACGGTGCCGTATGGCCAAATTCGAGTGATCATAGTTGGGGCCGGAACACGACAAATTGATCAGGGAAGGCGTCAGTTTCACAGCCAGTTGTTTGGCTCACCCGCAACGGCAAGCCCCTCTCTTTGATCTCTCGGAACACTTTCATGGGATGCTCGCCAGCCTTAGCTGCGATGCGTCTGGCGATTTCAGAGAGCTTGTTGTCTCCGACCTTTTCCAGATCAACCATGTAAACGTCTTGCACCGCGGGCGTTGCCCCCTCCAACTCGACGGTGTTTGGAACGATGATGTTGATAATCGGGCAGCGACCGTTGTGGAACAGGTCAAAGAAGGGTGATTCAGGTTTGAGATATGCGACGTTGTTCATGGGTGGATATATCCTTGCGTGGTCTGAGTGCTGCCGTGCCCGACATCTTTCGCGATCTGTTCCAGGCTGGTGCCTGCTTTGGCCCACCGGCTTATGGCTGCATGTCTCAGACAGTGGAATGATTTGCCCTTGATCCCATGCCGTTTGAGCAGCCGGCCAAACTCGACCGACAACGCGGCTCGCTTTACCGGGTCCAGCGCCGTCTTGCATTCTTCCGGGAACAGGTAGCGTGCGTCCAGCACCGGGATGGTGCAGAGCGCATCGGACACTCGGGCGCTGATTGGCACCTGCACCCGGCGATTGCTCTTGTCGGTGTGGACGGTGGCCTTGCCCGGATACATGAAGCTGGCCCATTCCAACTGGGCAATGTCACCCAGGCGCAGGCCGATCTCCCAACTGATCTGGACGGCGAACGCCCAGAAGATCAAACGGCGACTGCGGTAGTAATGCGGCTCCAGCGTGTTCGCGTGGGCCTCAGCTTCAGTCAGCCGTGCGATCTCCGCATCAACACGAGCGGCATCGGCCATGAGCCCGGTCAATAGCTGGCGCAGTTCGGCCTCAGTAAAGCACTCGCGAACTGTTGTCTCCTTCTGTTCGTGCGTGAGCACGTTATACCGGATTTTCACCGTCGTCACCGGGTTGCGCAACACCCAGTTGTGGGCGGCGCAGTAGATGAAGAACTGGTTCAGACCCGCTCGCATCCATCGGCGCGTAGCCACCTTGGACTTGGACTCAGGGTCATTCAACCACTGGTCGATGTCGCTCTCGATGATGGCAGTGGTGGGACGGTCAGCGGTCTTGCTGTCGCGCATCCAAGCAGCAACAGAATCCACGTAGTTCTTGGCCGTGCGCGGGCTGTTGGAGTTGGTCTCAAGATGCAGGCGCCACTGGCCTAATGCCTTCTGCACGGTGAGCTTGCGGCCTGCGGTCAGCCGGACAATGGCTTCGTGCGTGAGGCGGTCAGCCTTGGCGATGTGCTCCAGTTCCTTGAGTTTGGACGTGGCCACAATCTTCTTGGCCTCGGCCTTGTCTTTGGTGCGGGTGGTGATGGTGCGCGTCCTGCCGTCAGCGGTGCGGAAGGAGGCGTGATAGATCCCGCTTGGTTTTTTGGTGAGGGTCACGATAGACCTCCGAATAGCTTCTTTGCAAACAAACAGATTGCCAAGGGCATGTGTTTGGCATGCCCACAAATTGACTGAAACCCAACGGTGTAAACGCCACCGCCGAAAGAGAGCCCAATTACATCTGAGATACTGTGGCCACCGTTTTCTATGTGGCTCTTCTTAACGCACGCCTCCAGCACCAGCATGGCGCTGGCGTGGTTGGTCGAGTAATGCAGTGGTCCAATGTTGAGACTCCGGTAAAGTTTTCCGGGGCTGCGTTTGGTAACGTGCTTTTCGATCCATCGATCCAAGATTCTTAACTGCCTTGCACTGAGTTTTTTATCGGTCATGGTGTGGTGTTAGTGACTGTCGGTTTGACTTCGTTTGGTTTTCGGTTTGCTTTCAATGTTCTCCTGAACTCGGCGCTCATCGCTCGGATGTAAGCGTTCTCCAGGTGTCCGCGCAGGGTCATTCTCCTTTTGCGGATCAACCCTTCCAGTTTGCGGATGCGCCGGTCAAGCGCGTTGGTGTAGAGATTGATCCGTTTGCGGTGTTGTTCGTTGAGCAGGGCCACGCGCGTCCGGCGCACAACCCGGACCCGTTCAATCGCCTCTTCGAGCTTCTTGATGAAGCTATCTGCCGCGGCTTTCTTCTCCAGGTCTTCTTGGGCGGGCTTTAACATTTGGTCTTCCTGTCGAAGGCTTCAATTGCTGACACAGCTAATCCTGCCAGCTTGATCAGGTGCTGCCTCCGCTCCATTGGCGTTGCGATATTTGATCTAGTTAAGTGATCTCCCATGCACAAGAACCATGTCTCGGAAGCCATGCGATCATCATGCTCCAGATCATCTGGACCCCGCCCATACTTTGCTCGCCCGTGGCACTGTTCCGCCTGAATTTCTGCCGCAATTTTAGGATTCATAAATCTTTCATCGCCTTCAAGAACAGGCGCATGCGTTCCAGCAGATCGCGCAGCGGTTTCCACGTCGGCGGATGCAGGCTGGCATGCTTGAGCCAGATCAACATCAGCGGCAGGTAAAACTCCTTCCACAACGGGTCACGTCGCAGGTAAAGAAAGGTCGGCTCATGCCGCAGGTAATCGACCAGCCGGGAGTATTGCCTGGCGTCGTCGAAGTTGGTGCCGCACCCAACCAAGAAGGCGGTCATCCAATCCAGAGACAGGCGGTTCCAGTCAGTGAGTTTGGAGATCATGACGACATCGAAGGCGATCATCCGGTCTGCCTTGCCCTCGTCCCGCAGCCACAGGTTGGCGCGAGCGGTGATGGCGTCCGTAGTCAACGGCTTGCACTTCTGTTGGGCCAGCAGCCGGCAGAGAACGGGGTTGAATAGCAGAGCTTTGCGGTAGAAACTCATGCGAGTTGCGGGGCGATCCTGTCAACCTCACCCCAAGGAAATTCTCTACGGCGACCGAAGGCAGCGTTTATTTCTTCCAACTCAAAGTGACGGAAGTGCTCGGCGTTGATCTCATCAGTGATTTTCTTCGCGTCCTTTTCTGGATCGCAGGAAGCGATCTTGTCCAGCACAGCTTTCACCCTGGCCTTGGCTGTGCGGCGCAAGGTGGCAATGGCGGCATAAGGGATCACGAACCGCTTGGAAATTTCCCTGTCGCCTGAAGTCTTTGGCGCTTTCTGAACTGTTAACGAATGGCTGTTGCCCGACTTCTTGGAGGACGTGATGACGTATTCTGGATCGTAGCCGATAGTGGCACCCACTTTCAAACCCGGCACGGTGCTTCGGTAATCCTTGTAAGTGCAGGCAACCAGACTGTCGTCGCGCATCGAAGTGACGGTGACGTAGCGCCCCTGCCAGGTGAATTGCGAGCCGACATGCAGGCGCTCTGGGGTCTTGGCGTTTTCCTCCCAGAGAACCGCGGGCCGTTTCGCGAAGGCTTCAAAGCTTTGTTGAGCCGAGGCGTGGTTGAGATTGCACGCCGTGGAGTAAAAGTGTTCGCCGATATGGCTGCCGGCTCCATCGCCAAACCACCAGCCACCTCGCAGGGTCTTATAGATGCGCTCGAAGGTGTCCAGTTGGAAGGGAAGGTCGGCCTCAATGCAATTGCCGAGCGCGTTGCGCAAGGCAGGATTGAGCCGCTTGTAGCTGCGCTCAGGGGAGTTGTCCAGCATTTGCTGGATGATATTGTAAACGATGTCTTTATTCTTTTTCACTTGGCGGATTCTTCTTCGGTGTTAGCTTTGTTTGGTCGGTGTGTAAACCCAGCACCGGCCCTGCTTGTGGCGCTGGAGCAGGCCGAGTGTGCGTAATTCTTCGAGCCGATTGTTACAAGCCGTCAACCCGATGTGCGTGCGGTCTTGCCGCTGCAACTGTTCGAGCAACTGCATGGAAGTCGCACTGCGCATGGATCGCACAGCGACCAATGTCTCGTGCAACTCGTCGCCCATGGTGGTCTTGCCCGTCCCGGCGCAAGTTGGGCAATTGATTTTCAACCGCGCCGCTGTTTTCGTTTCCTGCATTTGCGTAAAGTTATCTCACTCAGTCACCTGAGAGTCAACAGGAAAGTGAGCGTTTTTTGGCCAGCTTGACGCCATGAGGCAGCCAAGTTGAATGCCGTAAACGTTTTCTTTGGTAACGGTGATAGTTGATCCGTCTCCAAGGTTGATTTCAACCGGGAGCGATGAAATCGCAGTGTGGCCAGACATCATAAACTCCAACGCGCTGCCGAAATCTTTGGCGTGGAAGGTCTTCACTTGACCTCCTTTGTGGACAGCGCATCCCATTCCTTCTCCGTCATCAGGTGTGCGGCTGCCCCTTTGCGGCGCACCAGCACGTAGCCGCGCGTTGCGGCAAAGCATTTCCTTGGCCCGTGTTCGTCGTATCGCATCTGCCCTATCCTCCAGGAGAACCTGAATGCCTCCCAGATAATCGTCTTTCTGCGTCGCATTTGACGCAACCCTTTTCCGTGGGCAGTTGCAACCGTGACAAGCTTTCGCTTTTGCTGAACGGTCTCGAATTGCAAGATGCGGCCATGCCATTTGCCGCCAGTGTGCCTATCGGTTAAGGCGCGGAGTGTTGTTGGTGCTCTCACTTAACGGCCTTTCGGATCGCCGCCTGCAAGAGCGGCCAGTTGTCTTCGCATTGGACCTCGGGTTTGGCCCCGGTCAGGTCGAAGTTGTTCAGCGCCTGCGCCAGGATCTCAGAAGCGTCCACCGGTTTGAACTCGCGTGGCACCCGCTTCCCTTTCAGGCAGATGGTGGCCGCGTCATCCTTGACCATGCAGACATCGAAGATCACTTCCTCGATGCTGTGCTGGTGCAGGATGCAGTAGATGGTGACGCCGGGCCGGCTGTTCACCCGATCGGTACGTCCGCGCGCCTGATTCAAACTGCCCGGACTGAACTCCAGGCTGGTGATGATGGTGTAGATACAGTGGCTGAACGAGTGGGACGCGGCGCACTTGAGCCCCATTAGACAAACTCTCGCTTTGCCGGACTTGAATAAGTTGGCCTGATGTGTGTGTTGCTCGGCAGAGACGGTGCTGTCGATGCGGCAGAGCGGCACGCCCGAGTCAGCCAGCCGATCCTGTAGCGAGTCGGTGAAGCCCACGCGAGCGGACACAATCAGCACTTGCTCACCCTTGGCCAGCAAATCCCGGCACAGTTCGAGCGTGGCGATCATCTTCGGGTTCATGTTGGACGACACCCTCGGCCCGCCATGCCTGAACCCGTGCGGGTCAGCGCAGATCCCCCTGAGCCAGGCAGTCTGCTTCCGGGCTCGGACCAGCGGATGATTTGCTGGGATGTTACTGCGATCCATGAAGTAATTGTAGAGCACGGCTTGTTCCTTTCCCATCGGCACCCGCACGTCCACGACCTTCGCCTCTTGGTAAGCAGGGTTGCACGCCTGCTTCGAGATGTAGGCCATGGTGGGCTTGAGCAGCTTAAGCAACCGGGCTGGACTGGAGATTACCGGCGATTCCTTGATGCATTTGCCGCGCCAGTTACGATCCTTCTCCGCGCGGATCGCTTCTTCCGTCAAGTCACGTTCGACTGACAGGAACGTTTCGTTGAACCGGTTCAATTCCTCCCGGGCGTAGGGCCAGGCTGCGTTGCGCATGCCGCCGCGGAACCACCCATCCACACTGAGCCAACCCATTACTGAGAACAGGTTGCTCACGATGTTCGGTATCGGCGTGGCGGTGAAGGCATAGCGGTACTTGGGCTGCAACCGGATCAGCATCTGCGTGACGTTGGCGTCCAGGTTGGTTACGAATTGCGCCTCATCCACTAACACCATGTCGAACTCATGCCCGATTAGTGTGGCCAGACAGGGCTGCATGATACAGCGGATGCCGTCGTACTCCTTGCCGATGGTGTCGCAGTGGTGCTTTAGTTCCTGCCCCTCGTCCATCGGCAGGGTGACTGGCTTGCCGGTGATCGAACGCAACTCCTTCTCCAGCCGCTTGTCATCCCATGTATCCGGGCAGGACTCGCGGGCGCCGTTGGAAAACATCGCTTGGAAATAACTAACCACGACGCAGCCCATCGGCAGCACTCCGCCGTTGAGTGAGCAGATGCGCTGGTAATCGGCATAGCTGAACAGTTCGTAGATTTGCAGGTAAGGCGCGAACCGTGCGATCTCCGTCACCCACTGTGCGGCGTTGAACTCCTCGCCCTCGTCGTCCTCGTCGGAACTACTGCGGAGCGTGCCCTGCGGCGCGATTATGAGGCAACGATTGGGTGACTTCATCGCGATCATCGACAGTGCGAATAAGGATTTCCCGCACCCTGTTGCCGCCGCGATGTAGCCGTAATCCTTCACGCCGACACGCGCCAAGTACTCGAGCTGCCCCGGATAATACTGATACCCGCACAGCTTCTCACAAGAGCGGAGCACAGCCAGGTTTTGGGCGATGGCTTCCGGGTTCACGTCCTTCACCGTCTTGACCTCGGGCTTCTGAAAAATTTGCCAGAGCAAGGATTCGTCGTGCTGGTGCGGGTCGTTCTTGTCCGGCTTGTCCATGAAGCGGTGGCGTTCGCCGTTGTCGTCAATCACTCGGATGAATCGATCCTGCCCAGACAACCGGCACTCATGCGGGCGGGTGTAGGTCTCCTGCGTTTCCTCGTTGAAGTGAACCTTGTTGCGAGTGAACTCAGTGGTGAATCGGTAGCTGCCGGTGGTGAGCGGATACTTGCGGCCGGCAGTAAATCCGAGCCCGCTCGCAATGCACTCCAGGTTGTCGAGATGATCCGCATAGGCCACATGCTCAAAGCTGGTGCATGGCATGATGGGCACAGAGATTTTGTCGGTCTGCTTCAGGGCTTCCGTGATTGCCGTACGCGCCTCTGGCTGGATAGTGTAAAAGCTGCTTTCAATAAGGCTCTCAAGCAGTCTTCTGGTTTCAACGTCAACGCAAAGCGAAAGCGGATGCTGTTTATCAATCGACGCAAGGCGAAGGATTTCCGTTCGCTTTAAAGTGCGAGGACGAATTGGTTCAATCGTGGTGTTTGCCATTTGGTCAATGGGGTATTCTTCTTTGAGCAGTTGCATGCTGAGCAGCACACGCAAACGTTGTCGCTGGTGTGCCCTCCCTTGTTTTGAATTGGGACGATGTGTTCAATGGTGATTTCGTTTTTGCTTAACCGTGTTCCGCAGTAGTAACACGGAACGGACTTCAGTTTTTTTACATGCCGGATGAACGCCTTAATCCTAGCGTGCTCAACCGGCAGACCGCGTTTTCTAACCCGCCTGTTTCTGGCGTAGAGTCGGTACGCCTCTGGGTTCGCCTTCGCCCATCGCTTTTGTCTGGCGCGAATAGCCTCCCTGTTTTTCTCCCGGTAAGCTCTGATACGTTTAAGGTGATCTTCTGGGTTTCTGTTCTTCTTGTCTCGTCGCGCCTGTTGGATGCGATGACGGTTGCGGTGGTAGTATTTGAGTCGAGTGAGCCGGTGCCTCTCTGCGTTGCGCTCAATCCACCGTTTGACCCGCAACCGATTCTTTATACGGAACGCTTCCGTTTGGTTTATTTCTTTTCTTCGGACTGCAATCTCCGCCGCGTGTTCAGCTTTGTAGTTGGCGTTGTACCGGCGAACGTGTTCAATGTTTCGCTGCCGCCAATCTTTGTTCTGTTCCGAAAGGCGGCGCTTGTGCTTTTGCCGATAGGCTTTTTGATATGCTCGGTTTTCTTCCGGGTGCGCCTGCTTCCAGTTTGCTCGTCGCATTAGACGACTATGGCAGGGTTATTTTGCCCTGTCGATAATTACTTGATCGCGCACCGAAAGGTACGTTCGCAGGTACCCGCGTTTGTCGATCCAAATATTGAATGGTGGCCGCTGTGCCTTTTCCTCGTTCAGGATCTCGGCCATGATCTTCCACGCCGCCTCAATTTCATACGGTGGCGTAGTGTGGACGCGCGGGCGGTTGGTGTCCTTGGGCCTCTCCCACCATGCGATCCCGATCACAACCTCCACACCGGGCCAGACATCGGCCTTGGTCTCGTACTTGTAAACCCACGGATGCTTGTCGATGCCGAGCTTCTCCATGGTGGTGCGGTTGGCGATGAACACACCGCTTTGGCCACGCTTCAGGGCAAACTCCCAGGTCCAGACGGTGGAGTCCACTTGGCTGCCGTCACCACGCTTCCATAGCTTTCCGAAAGGATTGTTGGTGTTGATCGCAGTGAACGACAGGTCAGGAAACAACTCGTCGATCAGTTCGCCGATGCGCACACAGTTGCCGGTGAGCAGTTTGACTGGGCCAAGGTGCTCAATGCGGTTGTCCAGTTCGATGCCGAACTTGTTCACGCCCCAGTCGTACTCCAGCAACTGGCCCTTGCCGCACTGCGGATCGAGCGCGGTCATGGGGCGCTGGTTGCGCATGAACCCCTTGCAGTAGGTCCAGAGGGAAGTAGGGGTGAAGTACTGGTTCTGGTTTGCCAGCGTGTCCTGCTTTGCGCTAACACTGGCGTCCAGCAATTCTTGCACGTTGTCCATCACGGCGCCCGAGCGGGCCTCTTTGATGAAGGATCGGTTTTCGAGGAAGGTATTCATGTCCAGTAGATGTCTAAATCCTTTTTCACTTGCTGCCTGATCGCCTGCATGAACTCATCGTAACCGGTATCTGGTTTCGATGCGATCTCTTGTACTGCCGCCCCTCCGTACTGTTTGCCGCGCCGTTCTTCGGTGTGGATTATCTTTGCGTGCCACACGCTAGTTTTCAGATCGTGATGCACTTCCACTCTTACAATGTTGGCGATGGTGTTCATGCTTTGTAAATGCTCGCTCCCCTTGGGGCAATATCCCGCTCAGTGATGTAATCGTCGGACACAAAGCGGACCTTCCATCGTTCAAGGAAACTCTCCGTGCCGGGTGTTTCGCTGTTGTCTCCGCGTCGCTTGACCAGGACTGCTTCACCCTCAAACTTCCGCATGGTGATCGGGTCTTCAAATATTTGGACGTGTTGTCCGGCGCGGAGTCGATCTTTGTAATGCATCTGCGCGATGCCGTCGATGTGGCCTTGATCGTAGGCCGCAACGCATAAGGCGCAGAGCGGTTTGCCGTTGCGTTCGGTGACGCTCTCGAATTCACAGGTTGGCATTGAGCAGAAGACTCCAGTTCGTTCGCTCATAATCATCCTCCCTTCTCACACCAGGCGCATGCTGTGCAGCACCATTGCGGCTCATCCCATCGCCCAACCTTGCGCTTCTCGCAGGCCGAGCCACAGCGCGGGCACCCCTCCCAATACCGGTTGACTGGTGGTGCGGCGGAGTCTTGATCTGCGCTCCATCCCCCTACTGGCAATTGCAGGTAATGCTTGATGTCGATGGGTTGCGAATGTTCACTGCGCATGAAGGCGACCCACTCCTTTGTCCACAGCGCGTAAGCGTTGGCCTCGTAGGCTTTCGGTGAACCCAAACTCCAGCCATCATTGCGGATGAAGATGATGTCCGGTCGAATCTGGCCGGCTACCCGTCTTGCTTCGACGGCGCTGATCATGGTGCGGTCTGGTCCGTGAATGAAGATGCGCTTGATCGCAGCCTCAAGGTTGATTGAATCGATCATGGCATCCTCCTTCCGAAATACTTGCTTAAGCTCGACTCTGGCAAAGAGGCAAACTCTTCGGCAAATTCTTCCCTCATATTGCGATCTGGGTGAATGTGCGCTCCTTGGCGAATAGCTAACAATAAGGATTGCTTTCGTGTAGCCGCTTTGTCAGCGATCCACGAAGGTAATTCCTCTGCTAGTTGCATCTCGGCTTGTTCAGTCTCCGGCCAGCTTCCGGGCGGCAGGGAGAGCACTCGTGATGCGAGCTTTGTGATTAGTTCAGTTTTCATACTTGTGGTGTCTGCCGCGTGGCCGGGAGCGGCAATGGTGTTTGGTGTTTCTCGGACTCGGCCTGGTCCGATTGGAGTTGTTTCTGTTCCTTGACGATCCGCTCGCCGTCCTGCCCGGTTAATGCGACCAGACAGAACGGCTCAGGATCTGAAAAGGAGATTTCGAGTTGGGTTTTTACTTTTTGCGCTCTCGGAATTGAGAGACGTACCGCTCGGTTGTGTAGTGCTCATGCGCCATGCGATCCAGATCGCCGAACACCAATCCGTGTCTATCGCACAGGTGTCGGAGATCTGCCAGCGCATCGGTGATGGCCTCGGATTCCTCTTGGCCAAAGAGATACCGGCCCATGTCCAGCGCCGTGTAGATGCGCGAGGCACGCTTCTGGTTCTCAGGTTTGAGTTTGATTTTCTCAGGCATAGGTGTTATTCGGATGAATAGGTTACGCCAGCGCGAGCGCCTTGAGCCGGGCTACTTGACGTGTTTCCATGTTTTGCGTTCGGTGATTGAGTCAACTGTTTCTTTTGATATGCCGTATTGGGCGGCCAGCCTTCTACGCGCTCCGTAAGATCGGGGGGCGGCTCTAATGGCCTTTACGTCCTGATCTGTGACCTTTGCCCGTGGATGCTGTTCACCTTTTGGGTAATCAGCCCTCCCTTTGTTAGACTTGTCGATCATGTTGTCCTTTTGTGTGCCAAGGAATAGGTGTGCCGGATTGCAGCAGGGCGGATTATCGCACTTATGAAGAACAAATAACCCTGCTTCAATCGGGCCGTTGGTGAGAAGCCAGGCGGCGTGGTGGGCATTGTGGACCCGCCCATTCAGTCTGAACATGCCGTATCCGAAATTGGCTTTTGATTTGCCAATCCACGGCCAGCAAACTTCGGGGGTTTTAACCTCAACCTTTTCCCAGAACAGCTTTGACGGCGGGAATTCCTTTCTCCTTAGAATCAATCCGCATTTAGGACTGCAACACCTAGCGCGTGGGGCTGGGGACGCTTTTTTTCCGCAAACAGGGCATATTATCATAGTCGAAAAAGCCCACCAGCCATGCAAGTTAGCGTGTCGCAGAAACTATGGCGACCATGCCTGACTGGTGGGTTAAATTTCGAGTGTTAGTTTCATTTGAATGGACGCTAATCCATGTAGCCCGAATATGCGTTTAGGAGAGTGCTTTTGTCAAGCCGCTTCGGTGTACTTCGCCAGCATCCGGTTGATGAACTCAGTTGCCTTTTCCTCGGTTGAGCATTCGGAGAGCGACAGCGCCCCGAAGTAAACCGTGTCAGCGGGTACGTCCGTTAAATCTCCGGGCATCCCCCAGGACGACCAATGCTTTTGGAATTCACTCTCCGATTCCTGATCGTAGAGCTTCCCCATGAACCTGCGGAAGATTGACGGGTGGGCCAACATAAACGCCATGCGATCCGGTTCGACGTGTTGGTCTGCGGCCTTGAGTGGGATCAATACGTCGCTCATCTCGCCGTTGCCGCTTCGGGAGATGGTGGCCAGCACGAGGCTGATTTCACAGCGCAAGCCAGACTGCTCGATTGCGTCAGCAAGAGCGAACGCAGCCGCGCCTCGCTGGAAGATGGCCTTGTGATCAACGCCACAGGATATGAAGGCGTTAAGCAAGATCTTCACGATGCGTCCGGTACCGGGAATGAATTGCCGCTCGAACTCCAGCATGGAGTCAGGCTGGTTTTCCAGGTAACGGCCAATGTCAGGCTCGTCCCCGGCTTCAACGAATCGCGTGACGAATGCCTCGGTTTGGCTTTGTGGCACCTTGATCTTGCCGCGCAGCGTTTGCATTCGCGCCAACCCGTCCGGCCAGCCGCGCTCGGCGAGGTTGAGTGCGTCGTCGAACGTGCGCGTGCCATGCCAGCAATCCTCATTTGGGTAACGGTCGATGGATTGGTACCCACCGACAGGCGGTTTGCTCACGCCATCAATGAAGGCGTCGAACGTTGGAAAGTGCCGCTTCATGGGCACCCCGCTTCGCTCTTGATTTTGTCGCGGGTCGCAGGTTCGCAGCCCTTCCACAGGACCATTTCTTCAACGTGCGTGCGCCCCACGCCAGCATCGAACAGCTTGGCACCGTGCAGTGTGGCCCTCGGGCTGATGACGTGACGCACAGCCAGCTTATCAATGGCGGCGCGCAGCTTGTGGACGTGCTTCAGCCATTCCTTTGGCTCCATGCGGCCGCCCGCGGCGATGTCTAGTTTCGGTGACGCCTTTTGGACTCCAACCAGCATGGCTTCCATGCCCTCGTCGTAGTCCCAATCGATCATCACGAAGCGGTCCAGCGTGGCGGCGTCCAGTTGGTTGCGTCCCACATAGATTCTGTTCGCTCCCATCCCGAATGTATTGGCCGCGCCGATGAACACGAAGTCCTTGTGCTTCTCGATCATTCCCATCGGCGTGCTCACGTGCCCATTGGCCAGGCCCATGTTGATCTGGGTCATCACACCTGCGTTGCCGGCGTCCAGTTCGTCAGCCAGGAACAGACCGCCGTTCTTGAACTGGCGCACCAGACCGGTGTCGTGGTACGTGCCGCCCGCGTCCTTGAACCCGAACAGGTCCGACTTGCTGGTCATCGGGCCAACGCTCATCGCCTCGTAGCTCAGTTCGAGCGCCTTGGCTGCGGTATGCGCCGCGGTGGTCTTGAACGAGCCAGCCGGCCCGACCAGCAGGACGTTCAACCGTTGACTGAGCGCGGCGATCAGGAGCGGGAACTTGTAATGCTGCCGCCCCATCTGAACGACCTCGCCAGTCAAGGAGATCGTCAAGAAGTGCCTGAGCAATGGGGAGTTTCCATCCGAAAAGGTGCAGGCGATTGCCGAGGCGGTCATGGCCGAGAAGGGCGTGATTCGCATTGCGATCGCGCAGCCCAGTGGCGGAGGCACGTTCTCCTGGATGATGGCCTTGACGCGATCTTCATCGACGGCGCCGCCTTTGGGCAGGTAGGGCTCAATGCGCCGCAGAAGGATGCGAGTCAGTTCGTCCTGCGGTTCAGGACTGGTGTTGACATCGACAGTGGCCGGTGCCAGACTGGTCTCGCGATTAGTATTCGTAGATTGCATAGGTGTTGCAGGCGGTTCTGGAGTGGTGTCCGGGACCGCCTGTTCCGTTACTGGGGTGGTGTGCATGGGATCAACCCGTTTATCTCCTGAACCGACCTGGCCTTGGAGCAGGCTCCAGTTGCCGAAGTGGATCGCGCTCCCGCACAGCTTGTAGAGCGCTACCTTGTCGTCATCGCTGATGTCTGGGTCGTTGTGGTATTGGGCGAGCAGGCCAGTGCCTTTGCCGGTGACCGCGCGGATATGCGCGGCGATGCGGCGTTGGGCCTCGGCTTGGGCGCCCCGTTTCTTCTTCTCCGCTGCCGCCAAGAAGTGGCAGAGGATTTCAAAGCCGCGCGCAGGTGTCGCGGGTGGTGTTGTGACCATAGGTTTTTAGAGGATTCTATTTAGACGCGCTCCGCCACGTTCAACGCCTTGGCGATGTCTTCAGCCAATGCCGGACAATTCTCTTCCAGTTCCGCGACAACATCCTCCGGGGTGTCGAAGACGTTAGCACTGTAACGGTCACTCTCACCCTGCCAGCATGTCATGGCAGCGTATCCGAGCACGTATTTGCCCTTCTCGGTTTTGTGGACCTCACATTTCGACCAGCGGGTGGAGTTGTGATCTCGGGTTGTGGCGGCTGCCAGTTCGATGCCATTGAAGACCAGCGGCCTTTTGCCGGTGCGGGTCAGTTTTGTTTCTTTCATAGTTATCATTTGCGCTTTAGTCATCGCCCGACCTGCTCTTGCACTTGAGCGTGCGTTTTCGGTTCGCAGTTTCCGATTGGATTTGTTCAATCCGTTCGCGCCACTGGGGAGTGTGCCACCAATGGCGCGTGCGGGTCAAACGTTTTATGTCCTACGTGTGTTACGTACCGCTTGGGATCTGACGCGCCTTCACGTTGCGCGTGCCGTTCCACCATTCATTGACCTCGCGCCAGCGTGCCGTATCCTGCCCGAAGCAACGTCGGAGTGCTTCACTTGGGTCTTCCTTGGCAAGCCATCGGTCTAATTCAAACCTGTCTCCGGTGCGAATTGACCGCTTTTGGCCGTCAACGATCGTTGTTCCCAAGCTGCTTCTGTGAACGAAAACAACAATGGCGGTTGCGTAGCTTTCGATTTCAATTTCAACAACTGCCGATGGCATGCTGTCAGGTGTGCTGTCAATGTAGGTTGTTAACTTTTTCATACTATTATCCGTTGATAAACGCCAGCATTTCAGCCTCGATAGGATCGGGCTCACTGGCCTGTTGGTTGTGGTTGGTGTGGTTTGGTTCTTTACGCTGACCTTTGCGCTTGAATGGCATCGGCCTCATACAGCAGTGACCCCAGGTGCCGTTCTTGCCACTGGGTAGCGGGTGTCCACGAAAGGCAAAGCGGAATCCGAACTCTTTCAGGGCCTCGCGCTTGGCCTTGTTGTGATCGCCGCGCAGATCCACGGGCAGCCAAACCCAGGCTCTTTCAGTCTCAGCGACCTCGTGCAGGTCCGGCCAGTTCGCCGCCAGCCAGCCGAGCACTTCGGACTGGGGGATCGGTTCACGTTTGGGTCCACCTGACAGGTTGACCAATCCGAACGCCTGTACCTGCCCGTCGCCGTCCGGGTCACTGTCCTTCTCTGTGATCCACCAGTTGGCGCGACCGCCAGCGAAGTAGTGGAGTGTGACCAGCGCGCCGTCACCCATGCCGTCCTGTTCGTAGGTCTTGGGCATGATCGTGATCAGCGCGTTCAGTTCAAACAGCTTGTCCCGGAACCATTGCGCCTCTTCACCGCGCAAGGCGTCCCGGCAGCACAGGTACTGGTTCAACCCGAGCCAGGGCCTCATTTGTTCAAGGATGTTCATGCTGCGGGCTTCCCGTCTGCCAGCGCGATTGCGTGGTCCAGCCGGTGACAGACCAAGCTGAAGCTCTGTGCGGCAGTGGCCTCTGGCGTGGCGCTATGGCCTGCCAGCGCAGCCGTCAGCCGGTTGGCGACGTTGATCGCCCCTTTCTTGTAAACGGTCACACAGAGCAGGCTGGAGCCTTCCCAGACCGCCCAGAACCGCGAGTTGGGGTAACGTTCGACTTTAACGGGCATGTTCCCTCCTCACGTCTGCGGCCGCCTTGGCAATCAGGGCGTCCAAATTGTCCACTTTGGGCTTAATGGACGGGCTGGACGATAGCGGCGTCCTGACGCGCACCCACCTTCCATCTACCGCCCATTGATTCCTTGTGCTCCAGGTCGAACCGCTCGTTGGCCGCGCGGATCGCCTGCACTTCTTTGAATCGGGAAGCGGTCATCATACGATGGCTCCTTTCCGCGCCAGCAGCTTGGCGAACTCAGAGCGGAGCAGTTGCCCGCGTTCATCCACCAACTTGCCAGCCTTGGCCTGTGCCCGCTCAATGGCCGCGCCTTTGTCGTTCATCGCCATATCATAGGCGACATCGCCAGCACCAACCCGTTGGGCCTCTTCAGCGAGATACTTCGCCCGCCGCCGAACCGACGCGGGCAGATGCTCCCATCTGACGCCGTGATGATTGAGGGTGACGTTGACCTGATTGCCGTTAAGCGCCATGAACTCGGTGCGACTCATGCTGCCCTCCGATGGCTCAGAGCCGCCTTGATCACGGTGTCCATGCGCGTCATGGCCCGCTCGTGCCGGCGCAGCGCCGCCGCTTGCAGCCAGCCCTGAATGTGGTTGTAGGCCGCCAGACTCACTTTCTTCTGGTGGTACCGCTGGAACAACGCTCGTGCGTTGGCCGCATAGACGCTATCGGCGTCCAGCACGGCGTTCATTCGATCTTGTGACATAGGTGTGTCCTTTCAACTGTGTGGTGTTCGAGCGTGGTGGTGTTTACTGGCGCTCTTCAGTGTTGGCACATACCAACAGACGGACCCCCATTGCTGAGGGCCGTTTCGCGCTATTGCTTGTAAGGGAATGGCGGGGGCGCAATGAACCCCGTCTGGGTGTTACCCCAGCCGTGCTCACTAATCCAGCAGTTGCCGTCGTTTAACGCCTCCCGCTTCGTGCGGCAGTAGCCGCACGCTCTGACAGGCTTGCCTGCCTTCTCGCGGACCTCCCATACCCACAGGCCCCGCTTCACTTTGCGGACTTTCAGGTTCATGGCGTGCCTCCGATCGGTTCGTGTGTTGCTGGATCGCATTCGGTGAACACTGCGCTCACCCGATCCATCGGCAGGCCGTACCTGTGACAGTCCTCATCCCAGTCGGCCCTGGCCTGTTCTTCGTTGACCCCTTCGTACCAGTCCACCATCTGCATGCCGTGCGAGTACGGCGCATCCGCGTCCTCACTCCTTTGCACGCTGGTCGTGACACGGTACAGCTTGCGCGTCGGCACTTGCTGGAGCACTTCTGGCGTGACCTTGCCGGCCAGCTTCGGGTGCTTCATCGCCACCCGCGCCGCGGCGTCCAAAGCGATCCGTATCGCCTGATTCACGTCATCGCCTTCATACAGGTCCGCTACCCAGTCCCCAAAGCACTGAGGATCTTCGGCGTCCGGCGCCCACTCGGTCACCATGAAGCGCCCTCCCTTTGTCTCCCGATTGACCGGCTCAGGATGATCCGACGTGAGCCTGATTCCAGCCCCCGCAAACGTCACCTGAAAGGACGGAGAGGCATCGTTGCCCCACGACACGTCCCGCAACAGCGGGTGCTTCGTTATCTCGTCAGGCACGGCATAGTCCGCCCCGAATTGGTTTGTCCACGTTCTCATATTGGTTCGATGATGTAATCCGGGACTCGCCCGCTCAGGCCATTGAACCAGTCGATCTCGACCAGCCCGTCCAGCGCCAGCTCAGCCGCTTCTTCCGCATCGAGCCGCACCCCGGGCAGGTACGACTTGCACGCCACGAATAGCGGTTCAAACCCGCATTGCCACCCGACCAGCACCGCTTGCGCGATGTCATCGGCTGGATCTCCGGTCGGCTTCCGAAACGATCCCGCATCGTCCGCAATGTAGGACACGTACGGCAAAGCTTGTGCGCGTGTCATGCTGGCCTTTCGTTGCTGGTGGCAAGAACCTTTGTTCCGCCATGCTTTGCCTTTGTGTGGAACGCCCGTTCACTCGTGCATCTGCCGATCCCGTTGGCCTGCTGGCCGTCTGGAAGCAGAATCCCGACCGCGAACGCGCCTTGAACCATTTCCCAACAGGAAAACCCTGTCAGGAGAACCGCCGTATTCGTGTGGCGATTGATCGCAAAGAACGTGTTCTTTCGCATAGGTATCCTTTCTCCGTAGTGGTGTTTACCGCTGACAAATCGTTTGGTCATCATCAGGCGTTGCCTTACAACGCGACTAGGGCCGGGGGCTTGAACCCCAACCCTGTTTCGACCTATGAGCCACGAATCCAGTAATCGCCCGCCATTGTCCATCGCCGCCCAAAGCGATGCCGCATTTCGTAGCGAATCGAGCGCGCAGTCAGCGGCCCGTGGATAGTCTTCTGGCGAGTGACGCTCCAAATAGACCCAGTGCCATCAGGGAACAGAAGCAATTCCAAAACATCATCGTCATCATCCGCCTTAGCGAGTACTGTCGCTAATCCTTTTGTGTTCTCGTATTCTCTCATAACCATGCACCAAATAGGTTACTTGCTAGCCGCTTTCGCCGCCAAGTACTGCTCGACCGTCAAGCCCAGCATGGCACACAACTCCTCGACCGTAGGCGCTGCGGCCGCAACCGGAGTAGGGCGCTTATAGGCGATCAGGCTGTACTTCGTCACCCCCTTGGGCAGGTTCGACAATTCGTGCTTTTCCAGCTTGAACCCTTCTGCCAGCAATTCGGCACTGAGAACCCGATTCTGCACAGCTTGCGCCGATTTCAGACGGGCAGTGCGCACTTCCGCCTTTTGAGTTTTCGTCAGAGCCTTGTAAACCCCATTGGCCAACTTTTCACCCTTCTCCACAAGGGAGAGAGTCAAAGCAAATCCCGTCAAAGCTTGGACGGTAGCAGGTACAACGGCAACGTTAGTATTGGTATTCGGAGTAGTCATAGGTCTGTATCTTTCTTTACGGTGTCGAACCTTTGGTGACGAGCTAAACGTTAGTGCTTAGTTATTCGCCATACCCCTACGCCACGATAAGGCATTTCGACTTGGTAAGGGGACAATCCCCAGCATGGGGACTGTGTCTCTCCCTGCCGATACATACGGCAAGGATTGGAATTGAAAAGGGTCAAGGCAATCTCTCAACCTGCCTTGACTTGGTTTTTACGTGCGAGCCTAATCCGTTCGATTAACTACGGTAGTGGCTTCAACTATGACGGGTGTACCGAAACAACTGGCATTCCAAGCCAGTGTCAAAGACTCTCCATCGTCCAATCTTCGCCTTATGGCTCATAGCTACGCTGGCCACAAAGGGATCGGTATAAGGTAAGCTAATACTCCTGTCTTGGAAGCATTAGCTACGCTAATAGTGAGTCTTTTCGGCTATTTGTTCCGGAAAACCGATGAACCTACGCCCTTTTTACATTGACGGATGGGCGCATCCGGTAGTTTTCTGGCCACTACAGCCTGCCGTTTCAGAAGCACCAGCGACGGCGACCGCGCTTGCAACCTACGGGCGAATAGGTTTCTAAGTCGTTGGTTACCAAACACTTATTATGTAACTGGACGCTCCGTTCACGGCTTTTTGGGTGGGGGCCAGGGTGGGGTTTGCCGGCCCGACCGTGGTGGAATCATCTTTCCAGCACAGTGGGATCCGAAGCTTGGAATTCACGTGACTTGAAGTCGCGGC
>JADMIO011319505.1_pt1 | contig 75690 bp, 56 predicted proteins | sample 8958161 | NCBI WGS metagenome assembly JADMIO01 (sample SAMN16585339, study PRJNA669376) | soil metagenome | isolation source: Crop rotation soil | place: USA: Cullars Rotation, Alabama | collected 2011
GACAACTTGTCCACGTGGAATTCTAAGCTTAGGATCCCAATGTGCTGGAAAGCCGCTTCGCGCCCCGCAGCGAATCGCCGAACGGACCCAACAGGATCCTCCCCAATTTGCCGGACCCGCGCTCGAACTTTCCATCCCGCGCCGTCACCGCTTCAAACACAGCGCGGATCCGGCGCTCGAGCTCGTCGCGCGCAGGCAGCACGGCGTACCGCACGCCCGACCGAGTCACCAGCCACGCATGGCTGCGCTCTCGGCCCACGAGAAACTCGAGCAGCACAGTGTCGGAGTCAAGCAGCGCCCGCACCTGTGCGAATCGCACCACCGCCGGCTGCGCGAGGCTCGAGTACCGCGGGCTCGATCGCCGAATCCTTTCCTCCAGGTCCCGAGATTCCACCAGCAGTGCGTCCACTTCCGCCAGCACCTCCTTGGCGCCGTTGGTGCGCTCGAGCCGCTCGAGCCGTGCATGAAGCCGCTGCTCCAGACCGCGGCGCCGCGCGAGCAACCCCGGGTCCACGCCGTGCTGCAAGCCGGCGAGTGTATCGGACAGGCGATCGAGCAATTGCCGGCCGCGCGCGCGTTCGGCCGCTTCCACCGCCGCTTCATGACGCTGCATCCTCGCGAGGACGTCGGCCTGAAGTTCGTAGTAGTCACGCTGGCCCGCGAAGAAGCTGGCGCGGCGGTCCTGACTCGCCACACTCGCGCGAGTCGTTTCGATGTACGCGATCGCCCGCTCGATCCGGAGCTGAGCTTCGCGCAGTTCCCCGGCATCGCGATGCAGCCGCGCCAGCACGCCCAGCGTTTGAATCAGCCCGGAGCGATCGCCCATGGCCTGCCGCAATGCGAGCGCCTGATTCACACTCGCGCGCCCGAGCCTCGGATCCCCCGACGCAATCCGGCTCTCGCCAATCGCCTGCAACGAAGCCGCCTCGCCCCACCGGTCGCCAATCGCCCGCTTGGCCACCAACGCACGATCGTAGAACTCGACGGCGCGCCTGTGATCGCCCAATCCCGCATACGCGCTGCCGAGATTGTGCCAGACATAAGCGCTCGAGCGCCGGTCGCCCGCGGCTTCGAGCAGTGGCGACGCCTGCTCGCAGAAGCCGATCGCCTCCTTATAACTACGGCGGCCGATCGACCACAGGCACAAGTTATTCAGCGTCATGCCTTCGCCCACGCGGTGCTTGGCTTTCCGCCACAAGCCCAACGCCTCGTCATACTGTTGGCGAGCGCTCGCGGCGTCCCCGAGTTGATCGAGCATCAGCCCGAGGCTGTTGCGTGCCTGCGCCTGATTGGCAATGTCTCCCGCCGCGGTCCAGATCTGCAACGCCTGGCGAAAACCATCGAGCGCGGCGGCCGTGTCACCGAGAGAGAACTGCGCCGCGGCGATGCCGAGCCACGTGTACCCGAGCCCCGGCTGATCGTTCAGCGCGCGGCGGGCGGGCAGCAGCGCCTTCAACTCTTCGAGGGCACGCTCGGCATCGCCAAGAATCCAACGTTGGATCGCGATGTTATGAACGGCGCGCACACGCTGGCGTTCGTCGTGCGCCGCTTGCGACGCCGTGCGCGATTGCTCATACCACGAGATGGCTTGGCGCGGTTCGTTGTCGGCCGCGTAGGAGTTGCCGGTGAGCGCGGTTGCTCGCGCCCGGATCTCGGAATGCCCCGCCCGGGCGCTCCACTCGAGCGGCGTGCGAAGGATCTGGCGCGCCTGCTGCCGGGCCGCGGGGGTTCCGGCGGACATCGCCTTCTGCGCTTCATCGAGCGCACGGAGCGCCTCGCCACGCGGGTCTGCCAGCAGCAGGAGAATCGGGAGGATCGGGCAAAGCATCACGGCGTCGAGCGTAAAATTTGAGTATGGCTCGGCTCTTCCCACTCCTGCTGATCGCGGCGAGTGGCGCATTCGCCGAGGACTGGCGCAAGCTCATCGCGAGCGGCCAGTTGAAGCTGGCGACCCCCGTGCTCGAGAAGGCGTGCGCTGCCGAACCGGTGGGCGGCGAGAGTTGTTACTACCTGGCTCGCAACTACTACGCGCTCGCGGAGTACGAGAACGCCCGCAAGGCATTCGATCGACTGCTCGGCGCGGTTCCTGCCGCCCGGGTCCACCGGGGAGCCGCACTCAACTACGCCGCCCTTGGCAAAGATGAAGAGGCCGAACGCCATTTCCGGAAGGCCGTAGAATTGGGCGCCGACGATGCGCGCGTCGATCTCGGGGCCTTCGTATTTCGGCAAGGCCGCCTTGCCGAGGCCGCAAAAATCCTCGACGCCGCCCTGCAAGCGACGCCCGAGTCCGCGCGCGCCCATCTCGAATCCGGACGTGTGTTGCTGCAACAGGGTCAACTCGAGGAGGCGGTGAAGCGGCTCGAAAAAGCCGCGCGGCTCAGCCCGGCCGATTGGAACGCCCACTTACTTCTGGGCCGCGCGTATCAGCGTTTAGGCCGCGATGTGGAGGCCGAACGGGAACTGCAACTCGGTGAGGCAGGGTGGCGGCGCAAGCAGCCTTAGTTCTGATCCACTGTCAGCACACGGTCAACTGCCACGTCCTTCAAGACCTGAACGTCGCCGCCCGGCCAGCGTATCTCAATCCGTTCGGCGCGCGCATCCGGGCCCATGCCAAAGTGCGCGGCGCGATCGCTCGAAGAGCCGTAGCCCACAGCCGTGGTCACGCGATTCAACTGCTCGGCGCCGGACGCACTTCGCACCCGAATCATCGCGCCGATCCCATCGCGGTTGGCGCGTTTCCCGCGCAGGCGGACGGAGAGCCAATGATTCTCCCCGGGCGACGTATTGCGGAACAGCGCCGCCGGCTCACCGATGCGAGTGACCGCTACATCGACGCGGCCGTCACCGTCAAAGTCAGCAAACGCCGCACCGCGATGCAACGCCGCCGGCCCGACCGCGATATCCGAGAACTTACCCTCGCCGAGGTTCACGAACACGCGATTCGGCTGCTTCGCCGTCCGGTGGGAGAACTGCTCGGTATTCGCGTCGATCGAGCCACAAGCCGCAAACAGGTCTTTGCGGCCGTCATTATTCAAGTCGAAAATCCCGTTGCTCCAGCCCGTCATCGGCATGGACGAGCGGCCCAGCCCGCTTGGATAGGTCTCATCGCGAAACAGCCCGCGTCCGAGATTCAGGAACAGCGGGAAGGTCTCATTGGCGTTCGCCGTCACCCATAAGTCTTCGCGTCCATCGTTATTCCAGTCGCGCGCGTCGGCGCCCATCGTGCTGAGCGCCCGACCATCTTCGTTGAACGCCACCCCGGCTTGCAGCGCCACCTCACGGAACTTACCGCCGCCTTCATTGCGAAAAAGAAAATTAGGCACCGTATCGTTAGCGACAAAGACATCCAGTTTGTCATCCCCGTTGTAATCGAGAAACGTCAGCCCCATCCCTTTACCCACGTGCGCAGCGATGCCGGAGGCCTCCGAAACATCCGCGAACGTACCATCGCCATTATTCCGATAGAGGCGATTCGGTAACCCCGTGTAATAACGGGGATGGCAGTAAGTGCGTACACCGCCGGTCTTACAAGGCGGGTCTTTATCCCGGCTCCACTGCACGTAATTCACGACAAACAAGTCAAGGTGTCCGTCCGCATCGAAATCAAACCAGCCCGCCGATACCGCCCACAACCCTTCCGCCGCCAAGCCCGACTTACTCGTAACATCTTCGAACGTGCCGCCCCCGCGATTGCGATAAAGATAGTTACGATTGACTCCGGCGATGAATAGGTCCTGATCGCCGTCGTTGTCATAATCCGCCGCCGCACCGCCGATGCCGAAGCCTTCGCCCGCCAAACCCGCGCGCGCCGTCACGTCCTCGAACTTACCGTCAGGCCGATTGCGATATAAGCGATTCGCCTCACCGGGTTTCTTCGCGCCATTGATAAAGTAAAGATCGACTCGCCCGTCTCCGTCATAGTCAAACGCCACGACGCCGGAAACCATGGTCTCGATCTGATAATGATGACCGGAGGCGCCGTTGCGGAGCGTAAAGTCGATCCCGGCGCGCGATGCAATATCTTCGAAAGCGACCGGGTCCGCGGCAAAAAGCAGAAGTGCCGCCAGACCGGACATGTTACCCGGCCGAGCGCCCCGAAACGGCGACCACTTCGATGCCCTTCGCTTCGAGATCTTCCCGATGATGGGCCGCGATGCCGGAGTCCGTGATAATGCGATGAATGCTGGTGATCGGAGCAATAAGCGATAAGCTGGACCGGCCGATCTTACTCGAATCGGCCACCACGGAAACTTCCCGCGCCGATCGGATCATCGCCGCGTTCAGTTCGGCTTCGAGAATATCGGGAGTCGACGGACCTATCTCAGGCTCCAGGCCATCCACGCCCAGGAAGAAATGGTCGACGCGAAGATCAGCCAGCATCTTCTGCGCCTGCGGACCGGCGAACGAGCGTGATATGCGGCGAAGCATGCCGCCAATCATGATGATGTTGATCTCGGCCACCGCGCACAGTTCCCATGCGATCGCCAGAGAATTAGTAACCAGCGTCACGCGCGCCAATTTCCGGTTCCGGATCGCGCGTGCCACCTCGAGCGTCGTGGTGCCGGAATCAAGCAGCACCGTTTGACCTTCGCGCACCAGGGCGGCAGCGGCGTGACCTATGCGAACTTTCTCGTCGTGATGCTGCGACTCTTTCACATCCAGCGGAAAGTCCACCGAAACATCGCTCTTGCGAATCGCCCCGCCGTGCGAGCGCACGAGTAAGTCGCGCTTGGAAAGTGCGTTGATATCCGCCCGCGCTGTTACCGATGAAACACTGAAGTGGCGCGACAAGTCCGAAATCACCACCCGCCCGTGCCGGTTGATCATCTCAAGAACGGCGCGGCGCCGCTCTTCTGTCAGAAGCCGTGAACCCTTGGTATCTGCCATGGTGTATTAAACGTTCTTGAGTACTGCCATACGTTGTTCAACTTCCGGCCAAGCGGCTTGTCCACCACAACCGCCCAACTTACGTGTAGAAAGGCCCCCGCAAATCGAGCCGCATTCCAGACAGGTTTCGAGGGGCAGGCCGCGCACCCACGCGTGCAGGAAACCGGCATTGAAGGAGTCGCCCGCGCCGGTGGTATCGATTGCTTCCACCTGAATGGCGTCAGCGGAATAATACCGTCCGGCGGCCAAGGCCCGACAGCCCCGCTTACCCAGCTTCGCTACCACGATCGTATTCCCGTTGCTGACCGCGCGAAGCGCTTCCGTTACATTGCCGTTACCAGACAATCCAGCCAGTTCCACTTCATTCAAGAATAGAACATTGCAGTGCGCCACGGCGTCCGCCAGCCCCGGGCTCCATTGCTCATCCGGGTCGTGGCCCGGATCCAGCGACACGGTCAGGCCCGCCTGCCGCGCGGTTCGAAACAACCCGGGCAATCCCGGCTGTAATCCGCGCTGGAGATAGTAAGAAGAAACGTGAAGATGATGAAAGCCGGTGAGCACCGACGCATCGATTTCGCTCGCCCGCAGCTCGGCGATTGCACCCGGGAAGGTAGCCAGCGCGCGGTCTTCCGCACTGAACGAGGCAGTAATCCCGGTCTTGAGCGAGGGATCGACGCGCACGAGGCTGATATCCACCCCGCGCCGCATAAGCTCATCCAGACAGAAGCGTCCCAGCACGTCCGCGCCCACGATGCCGAGGAAAGAAACGTTGGTCCCGAGACGCGCCAGGCCCGCCGCGCAAATCGCCGAAGAGCTACCCAGCTCGAGCGAAAAGTCGTGTGCCAGGACTTCCTTGCCTGGTTGCGGCAGGGAACTGAATCCGCTGAAGATCAGGTCGGCGTTCAGTTCCCCTACAACCAGAACCTTCATCAGTGGACTTCCGCACTCAAGCTGTGCAGCGTGAACTCCCCGACCACGCGAGAGATGGAATTGCCGACGGCGGGTTCATCCGGACGCAGGCCTTCGGCGCGGCAACGCAGAAACGCGAGCAACTGGCCCACCACCACACTGGCAATCGCGACCCACTCATCGCCCAGTCCGCGCAGGCCGGGCATTTCCAGCGCGAGATCGCGCTGCGAGAGCACCTCGGACGGAATTTGCCCGCCCACGATCACCTTCCAGCCGCACAATCCTTTACCGTCGACTTCCCTCAACAGGTCCATCTGATACGCGCGGCGCAACGGATGCGACGAGAGAGGCAGAAACAGCAGGCTGCGATTGTCCAAGGCGCACATCGGTCCATGACGCAGGCCAAGACACGTCTCGGCGCGAGTGCCCACGCGCCCGTCCGTCATCTCGAGCATCTTGAGAGACGCCTCGAGCGCCGCCCCTTGCAGAGCGCCGCTCCCAACGGCCACCATCCGGTCTACGTTCTCGAGCGGAAATTCTTCGATCGGCGCCGCGAGATCAGACAGCAGCCGCGTCACGCTGGACGCCAGCGCTTCGACATTCTCGAGGTAGCGCGCCGGTCCGGCCAGCGCCAGCCCGGCGACGGCCATGCTGGTGAAACTGCTCGTCATAACCAGGCTCTGGTCGCAGCAGCGTTCGTCCAGCGTCAGGACCCGGACCCGCGGATCCCGTTCGGCGCCACTCGGGCCCCAGGTGCGCGCAAGCCGGCCCGACGGGTTGCAGGTGATCAAAAGGTGATGGATTTCGGGCTGCTCGTCGAGCAAGTGCTGGACCAGGCCCCAGCTTTCCGGACTATCGCCGGACCGCGCAAAAGAAACCATGAGCAGCGGACGTTCCGGCGGTAGCACGCTCGATCCGAGCATCAGCAATTCGCCGCTTTCCACCGCGTTTACGGGGACTCCGGCGCTCTCCTGGAGGGCGGTCGCGATGCATTTGCCAACAAAATAGGAACTGCCGGAACCGGTGAGCAAAATGGCTTTCGAGCGGCTGACAAAATCGCCCCACTGCGAGGTGGCGGCGAGCATCCGCTGCGCCGTGTCCCTCCAGAGATTCGGCTGCTGCCAAATTTCTGCCAATGTGTGGCCGTAGCCTTCAGTCCGCTGGAATTCGGTTGGGCTATTCCGCAATTCTGAGAAGGTGGGCCGTGTCGCAACAAGGCGCCGGTTGGTTACAGGCATAACAATGGTTCTGAAAGAAAGAATAGCAAACTTTCTGGAATCCTCACTAGGAAATCGCGACGGGATGCACTGGTACTGTTCTCTCTGAAAACGGTTCATCTTGCGAGATTTTGCAACTTTAATCAAGGCGCAGTTGATCTTCGTTTGCCTGTGTTTGCTTTTGAATGAAATTGACTTCCCGGGTGGCGGCATTCTAGAATCGTGAGCGAAAACTGTGCGTACAATAACCCTGTTCATTGCCGTCCCGTTGCTCTACGCCCAGAGCGCTCGCATTGATGCTCCCGGAGTGAAGCTGCAAGTCAATGACCAGTTGCACACCGAAATCGTGGGACTGGGGCCGATGTCGCCCTCTGAAACGATCACCGTAGGCGGACGGGTTCTCGCCGATTTCAATTTCCGCAACCATCGGAGTCGCAAGGTCACCGACAGCCTTGGCAAAGGTCGCGAGCACGTCGTGACGGGCGAAGCCGAGGGCCTGCGCAAGCAGATCACGGTCACCTCATACGAGGCGTTCCCCGGGTTCCTGGTACTACAGGCACGCTATACGAATACGGGCGCGAGCCCGATCCGCATCGACAGTTGGACCAACCATCACTACGCGATTCCGGCCCAAGGCGACGGCCAGCCGGCGTTCTGGTCTTTCCAGAGCGGGTCATACTCGAAGCGCCCGGCCTGGGTTCTGCCGCTCAAGGCAGGGTTCAAGCAGGACAACTTCCAGGGGATGAATTCGACGGACTACGGCGGCGGCACTCCCGTCTCGGACGTCTGGCGGCGTGACGCCGGGATCGCCGTGGGGCATCTCGATCTGAAGCCGAAACTCGTGTCGCTACCGGTGACCATGCCGGATGCCAGCCGGGCCGAGGTGAGTGTGGACTACAAAGCGCCGCGCACGCTGGCTCCCGGCGAGAGCATGGATACGCTGCGGACGTTCGTCGCGGTCCATACTGGCGACTATTTCACGGTACTGACCAACTACCGGAAGATGATGGTGGCGCAAGGCGTGCGGCTCCCCGACTCGCCGCCGAGCGCCTTCGAGCCGATCTGGTGCGCCTGGGGCTACCGTCGAAATTTCCAGCCGAGCCAAATCTACAGCGCCCTGCCCATCGTGAAGAGCATGGGATTTCAATGGGTCACGCTCGACGACGGCTGGCAAACCGCCGAGGGCGACTGGCATCTCCTCAAAGCAAAGTTCCCCAATGGCGACGCCGACATGAAGGCCATGGTGGACCGCATTCATAAGGACGGCTTCAAGGCACAGCTCTGGTGGGCGCCAATGTCGGTGGATCCGGGGACGGACATGATCAAAGACCACCCCGAGTGGCTGCTGCTCGATGCCGACGGATCGAAGCACAAGATCACGTATTGGAATGCCTTCTACCTCTGCCCGGCTGTTCCGGAGGTTCGCAAGAACGCGGCGGACTTCGTCACCAAGTTCATTCGCAACTGGGGCTACGACGGGCTCAAGCTCGACGGCCAGTACATGAACGCCGCGCCGCCGTGTCACAACCCGGCCCACAAGCACGCCGACCCGAACGAATCGGTGGAGCAGACGCCGTTGTTCTTCAAAGCAATCTTTGACGCGGCCATCGCGGCCAAGAAGGACGCCGTGGTGGAGTTCTGCCCCTGCGGCACCTCGTACTCGTTCTTCACGCTGCCCTATCAGAACATGACCGTGGCGTCCGATCCGCTCAGCTCCTATCAGGTCCGGACCAAGGGCAAGACCTTGAAGGCTCTCCACGGCGACAGGCTCGCCTATTTCGGCGATCACGTGGAGCTGAGCGACGAACGCACGGACTTCGCGTCGTCGGTGGGCATTGGCGCGGTGATCGGTACCGAGTTCACCTGGCCGGTAGGTTCGGAACCGGCCGGACGCGACGGACAGCGCCGGAACGACCTGACTCCCGACCGCGAGAAGATCTGGACGAAGTGGCTCGAGATCTATAAGGAAAAGATGCTCTCGAAGGGCGAGTATCTGGGCAGCCTCTACGACATCGGTTTCGACGCGCCGGAGACCCACGCCATCCGTAAGGATAGGAAGATGTACTACAGCTTCTACGCCAAGACGTTCGGCGGCAAAGTGGAGTTACGCGGGCTCGAGAAGCGTAGATACAAGGTGCGCGACTATGTGAATGGCGTCGATCTCGGTACCGTAAGCGGTCCGGTGGCGTCGGTGGACGTGAACTTTCTCAAGCACCTGCTGCTCGAAGCCACGCCCGAGTAAGTTACTTCACGAATTCGACGTAGCCGTTCTTCTCGAGGAATTTGAAGTAACCGACAAAGTCGAATTGTTGCGGTCCCATTTCGAGTTCGGTAAGGCGAATCACTTCGGCGAGGTTGCGCTTGCCGTCGCACCAGTACAGGGCCGAGACGGGCACGCCGAAAAAGGATGCGGCGGGGAAGTTCTCCCGCTTGTCTCGCGGCAAATCGTCCAGCGTAATCGTGCCCATCTTTTTCCGGCGCACTACGATAGACTGAGCCTCCGGATTCGGCGCAGGTGCAACCTGTTCTACGGAGCCCAGGTTCAGGGACGCCGCACGATCCCGCACAGAACGCCGCAGGCGCGTCTTTTGCACTTGCGCATAGGAGTTCAATTCGGCGAGCGCTTCGTCGAGATCCCACGCGGCCTTCACGGCTTTTGACTCACGATCGAGCGAATAGTCGAGCCGTTCCTGCGAGTTGTGGAGAATGCGGCCCAACGCCTGTGCGTCGTTCGAAACTGAAATCTGGTCGAGGATCTTTTCCGTGGTGGCAGCCATTTGGCGGTAGCTGTGCGTCAGGGCCAGTTCCGCCATCCAGCGCTTCTCCGCCGGACCCGCGGCTGCGATGAAATACGCGTAGGCGGCATTCATCACCATCATGTCGCGCATCGATTTTGGGTCGACTGTTTCCGGCGTATCGCCGCTGTTGTGATGCGCCATGATGCCGTAACCACCATAGGGCATGACGGTGGGAATCCCGATCGACGGATCGCCCAGGAAGTTATCGGTGGTGCTGCGATGCGCCATCCATCGCCACGGCCGTCCGACGGAGGGGAAGTATTCTTCGGCCAGCCGGAGCGTCAGCGCGTCCACGTACGATTTAGCGGAGTCAGGATTCATGATCCACGTGTACTCTGTCATTGCCATGTTTTGCGGGCCGGCCGGCGAGTCAATACACATGCCCGCGACAGTACGCTTCACGCGTTCTCTGTTGCTTTCGAGATAGTGCATCGTGCCGTAGCACTCGCCCATCCCGAGTACGCGAATCGTGCGCTTGGGCCGGGGGAGACGTCCCGCCTGAATCAGGCGATTCAGATTCTCCGCCGCGCCGATAATCGCCGCGACGCCCGTGGCGTTGTCATTCGCACCGATCTCGAACAGATGGCCCAGGGAAAGCACCTCCTCCGCGTTCGCACCATCAGATCCGCGGATTACGCCGGTAACATAGGGGTACACGCCCGAGTAGAAGCGCGTATCTACGTTCGCACGCACCTTCACCCGCCCCTTCTTGAGTAACTCGCGCAAAAATTGCGACCCGCGCGGCGTAATAGAGAAGGCGACCAGCGGCGTGTTGCCCTTATTAAAAGCCCATCCGTTATCGCCGAAGGAATTGATCCAGCCGCGCTCGTCCACCAGATCGCGATTCTCTGTGTTATCGCTGATGATGCCCAGCGCGCCCGCGCGGACCGCCGTCATCTTGGCTTGGCCGCCCATGCCGAAAAGCAATTTGCCCTTCACGTCCATGCCCTGCAGATTACGGCCCGCGAGCACGACTTCCGTTATAACTCCACCGGGCGGAGTCGGCCCGCTCCACATGGCAAGCGAGGCTGGACTCTTCTGAAAATCGGCGAGCACGCGTTGATCGGCGGGCACCTCGGGCTCGACGATTTCAAGGGTGCCGACCTTGACGTCCCAGGCGAGTGGCGTGGTCCAGAAGCCGGACTTAGTCACTCCATCGGCCGCCGCATTTACGATTTCTACGTCCTCGAGCCCGGCACGCCGCATGATGGCCGCGACGTTCTTCGCCGTCTCCTCGAATTTGGGAAACGTACCCCAGCGATCCGTCTCCCAGATCGTGCGGACGTCTTTCATCGACTGCTCGGGATTAATCTCCTGCCGCAGCAAATTCAGCAACGGAGTGGCCGGTCCGGGCACGGCAGTAGGGCGGACGGCGCTGCGATTCTGAGCGAGAACCGCCGCGCAGGTCAGGAACAACGCGAGATGGAGTCGATGCATGTTTTAAAAATGGAGTTTCAAGTTGTACTGAAACTCCCGGCCGAAGAACGCGGGCGCCTGCTGCGAGACACGGCCGAAGTTGGCGTTGCCGAATGTCGTGGACGGGTCGGCGGCGTTGAAGGTGTTACTGATGTTGTAACCCTCCATCTTGAGTTCCAGCCGGAAGCGCTCGGTCAGGTTGAAGAACTTACCCAAGGTGAGGTCGAGATTCTTAAAGCCGGGTCCCACGATGCCCGGAATTGTCTTCGGATTCGTACGAACCGTGAACGCCGGGAGTTGCCGGAAAGCGTTCGGATTGAATATCAAGCCCCACTTAGATGGATTGTCGATGTGCGGATCCCCAATCACATCGAGCGCACCAAAGCGCAGCAGCGTACCCGAGCTATAAGAATAAATTCCACTCGCCGCCCAGCCGCCGATGATATGATCCACCAGCTTCGGCGTGTTGCCCAGGAATTTGCGGCCACGGCCGAGGGGAAATTCGTAGACACTGGCAACGGTCATGCGCTGGCGGGGCCGCTGTGCCTGCTCGTAGCGGAAAACGTTGGCGAACTCTTCCACGTCGTTGTAGAACTCCTGCTGGCGCTCGCGATTGTAGTTGTAGGCCAGCACGAAGTTAAAGCCGTTCGCGAACGGCCGCTGCGCCTTGATCTGGATCGAGTGATACCGCTCTTTGACGCCCGGCGTATTGGTTTGCGTGATCGACTGGTATTGCGGATAGGGCTTCAGCAGGTCAGCCAGAGTCACCTGGGCCTGATTGCGAAGCTGGCCGGGGAACGTGGCCGGAGTGAGGTATTGATAGAAGGGATTGCTGACGCGCTGAGTCAACAGCGTCTTGTTCGTATAGCTGAGCTGCGGATCCATCAGGTTGAAGTTCCTGGTGTAGGGCAGGTCTTTGCCGATGTTGGCGAAGTAAGTGGCATCGACCACAATCTTTTTGATCAATTCGCGCTGCACACTCACGTTGAACCGGTCATTCACATTCGGGCGGAAGTTTTCCACGTCGGTAGTGACCGCGCCGCCCAGATTCGTGTAGCGGCCCAGCGCTTTGCCCAACACCGGGATCAGCGGGTTCGACGCAGGGAACGGATCGCTCCAGTACGCCTGCGGCTTGCCTTCAATCACCGGCGCCACGTTCGTACGGCCCGAAAAACCGGGGTACGGCAGTTCGCCAATGATCGCCACCTGAATGTTGGCGGGCGTCAGGTAACGCGCGTAACCGGCGCGGATGGCGGTCTTGGAATCGAGCCGGTACGCCAGCCCGGCGCGGGGAAGAAAGTTCATCGTCTTTGGATTCCACATCCCGGGATTATCTTTGTCCGTAAAGCGCCAGGCGCCGTTGAACTTATACGGCTGGTTCATCAGCGCAGTGGCAGCCGCGGGAATAGCCGGAGGATTCGTCTGCATCTCGGGGATGGGACTATTGCGATCGAACGGCCGCGACAGCCGATATTCGCCGCCGCGATCGTAGGGCGCGATTTCATACTCATAGCGCAGGCCAAGGTTTAGAGTCAGCCGGCTGGTAAGTTTCAGATCGTCCTGCAAATAGAAACCCCAGTAGTGCACATTTGGGCGTGTCGTGGGAGTTACCTGCGCGTTCGAATCTTCATCCAGGCCGCCGAGCAGCATGGTGGCGTAGCCGTCACCAGACGCCCTGGTATTGGGACTGATCGAAGTATTGGCCGTGAGAGTCTTGCCGAAGTTGAATTGCGTACCACGCGCCGCGCCGCCCACGGGCCGGAGAAAACGCCACTCGCCGCCGGTCTTCAGGAAGTGTTTGCCTTGCTGCTTCGAGATTTTCGCGGACAGATAGTAGTTGGTGGGATTCTCGAGGAACCAGTTGCTCTTGCCGTAAGCCGAGCCATCCACGTTCACGCCGGGAAAAAAGTACTTACGATAGGCGGGGTTCAAATAAGGAGTCCACCACTCTTTGCCCCAGAAGTCTTTCAGCCGTGACGGATCTATCTTCTGCTTGGAACCATCGTAGGAATCTTCCATCGTGATGAAATTGCCGCGGATGTTCAGGACCGTAGTCGGATTCAGCGTATAGACAACGTCACCGGCGATATTGGTCGCATTCATGGTGCCGCTGTTCAGATCCTCGTAGATCACTGTGCCATTGGGAGTGTAGTCTTTATCGAGAAGGCTGGTGCGGAAGCGGCTGTAGCGGCCGAACATGCGCAGCTTATCGGTCGCCGCGTAGTCAACGCGCGAGCTGAGGTTTCGATACGTGTTGGCGCGGTAAAAGTCGGCGCGGAAGTTATTCGCCAGCGCAAAGCCGTCACCTGGCCGGTTGGGCGCCCATATTTCCTTCGCGAACTTGATCGACGTTGGATCCTGCTGGGCGATCGGAATTATGTTGTTCGCAAAGGGCGTCCGGACATACGCGCCGTTCACCAGGCGCGTCGTGGCGGGATCGTAAATGGTCCGCAGCCCTCCGTCAACATTCAACGAGCGCGAGAAATCGCCGCCCCGCTCGAGCGCGGTGGGCAGCGTCATCACGCGGCTTCTCGGCTCGCGCTGGTGCCACTCCTCATAAGAAAAGAAGTGAAATAGCTTGTTCTTCAGGATCGGATGGCCAATCACACCGCCGAAGATATGGTTGCGCACCTGATTCGGCGCATGCGTGATTGCATTCGACGCCGCATTGATCGAAGGATTCCGGCCGAAGTAGTAAGTCGTCCCGTGCGCAGAGTTCGTGCCGGACTTCATCGCCACGTTCAAAACGCCGCCCGCGCTATGGCCGTACTCGGCGTCCACGCTATTCTGCTGCACGCTGACCTCGGTTACCGCATCCATCGAAGGCGCATAAGTGCCCTTCGGTCCCGCCTGCGCCGGCATGCCATCGAGCAGGGTATCGTTCTTCTGGCTCGTCGGGCCGCCTACTTCCAGCTGGCTTGACGCCCACATTTTGAAAGGCGTCTTTTCCGCCGTGGTGTAGCGATTGACGACGGCCGGATCGAGCAGCGTCAGCGTGAACGGGTTGCGGCCGATCACCGGCAGATTCCGCACCATCGTGTTATCCACAGTCAAATCCATGCTGCTCGTATTGAACTGCACGGCGGCCGGCGACTCAGTGACGACATTAATCGCCTCCGCCACTCCACCCAGTTTCAACTGGATATCCACTGTGACGTCACCGCGATTCTGCATCAGGATGTTCTCCTGCACGTATCGCGTGAAGCCAGTGCCCTCCACAGCAATTCTGTACTTGCCGGGCTCGACCTGGTCAAAAAGATACCGGCCCGAGTCGTCAGTGGTTCGCACAACGGCGATGCCCTTCTCGATATTAGTGAGCGTCACAGTGGCGGCGGCCACCGACGCGTTCGTGGGATCGGCGACGGTCCCTTGCAATCGGCCGCGGTAACCCTGCGCAAGCAGGCCCCCCGCGGCAACAACGACAAATAGCAGGCTCGATCGGAAGCTCATTTCAGACCTCACTTAATAGCCGAGCTACACGTACAGGGGTATCGGGTGAACGGAAGTTTATCAGCAAGGTGTAAGAGTGTCAATGAAAATTTTGTTTTGCTTGCGTTTGATTGATGTGGACTCTATGCTTTGATCTGATGAAGGCAATCTGGCTGCTTCCGATATTGGCGTGGGCCGAGCCGGGCACGCTCTCGAGTCATCGCGCACCGGCCGATTTCGATCTCACCGCCGACCCACAGTCCGCTCCCTGGCGCTCGACGGCGGGCGTGGTGATGGACTCGGACTACTTCGGCGCACCGGTGCCGGGGCATCGCACCGAAGTGCGGTCGCGCTGGACGGCGAGTCATCTCTATCTACTCTTCGCTTGCCAATACGACGAACTGAACCTGAAGCCCGACCCCTCCACCACCGCGGAAACGCCGCAACTCTGGAACTGGGACGTCGCCGAAGCGTTCCTGGGTTCCGACCTCTCGAACATCGCCCGCTACAAAGAATTCCAAATATCGCCGCAAGGCGAGTGGATCGACCTTGACATCAATCGCACCAAGGGAGCTCGCGGCGGCGGTGCAGCGTGGAACTCGGGCATGCAGGTAAAAGCGCGCGTCAATTCCGCCGCGAAGGTCTGGTACGGCGAAATGAAGATCCCGTTCGAAGCGCTGCTCGAGGGCGCTCCCGCCAAGGGCCGTGAACTCCGCGCCGGCTTTTTCCGCATCGCCGGCGCCGATCCCGCCAAGAAGAAAATCTCGTGGCAGGCCACTGGCACCAAAACGTTCCACGTGCCCGAAAAGTTCGGCATCCTGCGCCTGGTGGACTAACGCCCCATGAGACTCGCCTGCCTCGCCGCTTTCGCCCTCCTCACCGCCGTCGCCTATCAATCGGCGCCCAGCCGCGTCCGCGAACTCGCTCCCGGCGTCTTCTACTGGCAAGGCGATCGTGAAACACAGCGCCAAACCAACGTAGGTTGGGTCGTCTTCCGCGACTACATCCTGGTCATCGACGCCAACTTCCCGTGGGGCGCGCGCGACATCCTTCCGGAAATCCGCAAGACCAGCCCGCGCCCGATCCGCTTCGTCTTCGACACTCACTATCACGCCGATCACGCCTACGGCAACGGCGTTTTCGCCGAAGCAGGCGCCACCATTATCTGCACCGAAGCTTGCGCCGAAGAGTCACGCTCCAAGGGCTCTCGCGACGTACAGAATCAGGCGAAGGAGCGCGCCACCGAACCGCTCGTGCATTCGTCGCTCCAGTTCAAGGACACGCTCGTGTTCGACGACGGCGAGCATCGCGTGGAGTTGATCCGCGCCGGCCCCGCCCATTCGAAGGGTGACGCCGTCGCGTGGCTGCCCAAGGAAAGGGTGCTCTTCGTGGGCGACCTGGCCGTAAATTGGGAGCTCGGCAACAATGTGGGCGACGCAGATGCCGACCATCGAAACTGGGTCCGCGCACTCGATCGCATCGCGGCATGGAAGCCGTCCATTGTGATTCCCGGCCACGGCGTCCCCGGCGATCTCGCGACGCTCACCGGGCAGCGAGCCTATCTCTCCGCCATGCTCGAAGCGATTCTGGCCGGCATTCGCGAGAAGAAGACCGTGGAGCAAATCGCGAAAGAGACCGATCTCTCTCAACACCGGCCTTTTGGGGCCGATCCGCGCCGCACCGCCAGCCAAGTACGCTCAATGTACAAAACCTTAATGAGGACCAACTAAAACATGCCAATCGAAGCTTGTACCCCTTCGAAAGGTTATGTATACTAGCCGAATGAAAATTAGGGAGTTTTTCGGTACCGCCTCATTTCTTGCTTTCATCGGCGTACTCCTCATGCCCGCCCCTGCGCTGCCTCAGGCCAGTAGCAGCACGGTGCGCGGAACAGTCTTCGATGCGGGCAAAGCTGTGGTGCCGAAAGCCGCAATCACACTCACCAACGTTAACACTAACGTCTCGCGGACAACCGAGTCCAACGACGCAGGCCTCTACGTTTTCCCCGGCGTCATCCCCGGCCAATATAAGGTTACGGCCGAACTGGCGGGCATGCAAAAGTTCGAGGGCGTCTTCACGGTGCACCTCCAGACCGACGCCGTCGTAGACCCGGTGTTGCAGGTCGGCCAAGTGGCGACCGCCGTCGAAGTCCAGGACGTAACGAGTCTGGTTCGCGTCGACGCTCCTACGCTGGGCCACGCGCTCGAGCGCACCCGCATTCAACAACTGCCGATCAACGGACGCGGCTACCAGGCGCTCCTCGCCACCGTCCCCGGCATCGACTCGACCGGCATCATCCAGTCCTACGGCATGCGCACGAATACGAGCACCACGCTCTTCGACGGCGCGCCGGTCAACGAAATCTGGGAAGGCTGGGACTTCGGCCGTCCCCCGGGGCTCGACGCGGTGGAAGAAGTGCAGGTGGAGCTCAACAACTCCTCCGCCAAGTTCACTCGCCCCGCCACGGTGATCATGTCCAGCCGCAGCGGCACCAACGCGTTTCACGGCGCTGCCTTCGAGACCAATCGCAACAGCGGCTATGGCGTCGCCCGCCGCCGCCAGGACACCTTCACCAAGGCGCCGTTCCTCAATCGCAATGAATTCGGCATCTCCGCCGGTGGCCCGCTCGTGATCCCCAAGCTCTACAACGGCAAGAATCGCACCTTCTTCTTTGTGGCCTGGGAGTCCTCGCGCAGCGTCTCCTACACGACCAACCAATACAGTGTCCCGACGGCAGAAATGCGCAATGGCGACTTCCGCGGCCTGGTCGATGCGCAAGGCCGCCAGTACCAGCTGTACGATCCCTTCACCACCAATTCCACGACATTCGCGCGCCAGCGGCTCTCCTACCGCGGTATCGACAACATGATCGATCCGGCCAGGATCAGCCCCGTCGCCAAGTTCTTATTCGGTATCACTCCGCTTCCCAATCAGCCGGGCGTCAATCCGCTGCTCGGCCCGAATTGGGTTGGGCCGACGAAAATTCCGAACAAGCAGAACACGACCAGCGTGCGCATCGATCACCGGTTGTCCGATAAGAACCTGATCTACGGCCGTGTCACGTTTGGGACCAACGATCACTGGCTCGGCAATACAATGCTGAACGAGATCAATATCGGCAACTACCCCAAGGCGGCCGCGGCTTCGAATCGCCACTGGCCGAATCAGACCGGCGCCTTTACGTGGGTCCACACCTTCTCGCCGAACTTCACCAACGAAATGCTGGTCAACGGCTCGCGCGATTACCATCGCCGTGGTTCGGGCGATTTTGAGACCGATTACGCCTCCGCGCTCGGCTTGCCGAATCCGTTCGGCGCCCCCAATTGGCCGTCGGTGACAGGTAGCGGTCTCCCGAACGGCAATTGGCCCTTCGGATCGGCTGGCCTGTTCTGGCTGATCACCAACTACGGGATGCTGCAGGACAACGCCACCAAGATTCACGGTAAGCATGAGTTCCAGTTCGGGTTCCAGATCCGCCAGGAGTTCATCAACAAGTCGTCCAACTCGCTGGCGGGCGCCTTCGATGCCAGTACGTTGGCAACCTCGGCTTACGACCCGAGTTCCACCGCGGCGAACCCGATCGCGCTCCCGCTTACCGGTCACGGATTGGCGAACATGACGCTCGGCGTCCTGAATTACACCGCCGCCTTCCGCCGCGAATGGTTCCACTTCCGCCGCTGGGAATACTCGCCGTACTTCCAGGACAACTGGAAGATCACTCCGCGGTTGACCCTGAACCTCGGCCTGCGCTACGAGGCGCGCAGCCCGATTTACGACCGCGACGGCACGCTGTTCGGTTTTGACTTTAACAAGCGCGCCTTTGTCACCGGTACCGACAGTGTGGATGAACTGGTCCAACGGAAGATCACGCTGCCCTCGATCATCAGCGCCGTCCGCGGCTTTGGCGGCAACATTATCACCGCTAAAGAGGCGGGAATGCCGAAGAACATGGTGTACACCAACTGGAAGCAGTTCGGTCCGCGCCTGGGATTTGCGTATCGTGCCGGAGACGGCGCCAAGTCGTTCGTCATGCGCGGCGGCTACCGGATGTCCTACTACCCGCAGAAGCTGCAGGACTGGGTGGGCGCACAGAGCTCCTCGATCCCGGTCGGCGCCAACTTCACCTATAGCGTCACCAACACCGCGCTCTCGCCAGACGGGCTTCCCAACTACGGCCTGCGCTCGGTTCCGCAGTATGTCGCGGGCGTGAGCACGCCGAGCTCGATCATCAACACCAACGACACCCGCCTGCTCGCCCGCGGTTTCAGCGGCCAGTTCCTCGATCCGCATCATAAGGACGGCCGTGTGCAGGACTGGAATTTCACCCTGGAGAAGCAGATCGGGTCGAGCCTGGTAGCCAAGGCCTCGTACGTAGGCAACTACGGCGACCGGCAGCAACAGTGGGTAAATTACAACGACCAGACTCCGGAGTACATCTGGTTCGCCACGCAGAAGACGCCGCTTCCCACCGGCACGTTCTCCTCAGTGGCCCGCCGCAGCTACGACCAGACGACCTACGGAGACCTCAACCTGTTCACCACCAGCGGCTACGGCCGATACAACGGCATGCAGTTCGAAATCGAACGCCGCTACAGCAAAGGCGTGGGCTTCCAGGTCTTCTACAACCTCGGCAACACCATGCTGGTGAACCGCGATACCGACGATACGCAAGCGGCCGACTCGGTGCTGGGCGTCAACAATTACCTGCCCGGCGCGGTGCCTACGGATGCGCAGGCGCGCAACACGTTCCTCAACTACAAGCGCGATCCCAACACACCGAAGCATCAGCTGCGTTGGAACTTCATCGTGGACATCCCGATCGGTCCCGGCAAGAAATTCGCCGGCACCACGAAGGGCGCCGCGGCAAAGATTCTCGGCGGCTGGCAGGTCGCGGGCCTCGGCAACGTGCGGTCCAACTTCATGCTGTTGCCCACCGACTACTACCCCACAAATAATAAGCTCGAGGTGTACGGCTACAAATATCCGATTCAGGATTGCCGCAGCGGCAACTGCTTCCCCGGCTACCTCTGGTGGAACGGCTACATCCCGGCCAACCGCATCAACAGCGTCGACGCGAACGGCAAGCCGAATGGCATCATGGGCGTTCCGGCCGATTACAAGCCCTCTCAGGCACCGCTGATTCCCGCCGGTTCGACCGCGCTACCCGCCAATGCTCCGGCCGGCACCAACGTCAGCCAGTTCTGGGATACCAATACGGTTTGGATGCCTTTGAACAACGGCACCGTACAGCGCACCGTGTTCAACGACAACATGAACCCGTTCCGGAATCAATACATCCCCGGGCCGCGGCAGTGGTTCCAGGATGCCTCGTTGTTCAAGTTCACCAAGCTCACCGAGCAGGTTACCTTACGCTTCAACGTTGACTTTTTCAACGTCTTCAACAACCCGAATAACCCGAATGCGGCCGCGCTGGCCGACTCTGTACTTTCGGTGCGTAACTCCGGAAGCGGCGCCCGCGTCACTCAGCTAGGATTACGACTGATTTGGTAATTCGAAACCTCAGCTTCGCTTTGCTTCTCCCTGTGGTTGCGGCCGCCCAACCGCAACCGGCTTCCTTCGGTGCCCGCCTGTATCCAATATTGGAGAAGGCGGGTTGCCGTGGATGCCACAATGCCGAGGGCGTTGCATCCCCTACACGCCTGCGATTCCCGGAGCCGGAAACCCCGGCGGCGCGGATCGAGGCTTTTGGCAAATCGCTGGTGGAGTTTGTAGACCGCCAGAATCCCGAGAAGTCTATCCTTCTTTTAAAGCCGACGGCCCGCGTGGCGCACACCGGCGGCGAACGCATTCTCAAGGGCAGCGCCGAAGAGACGGTCCTCCGCGGCTGGATCGATACGCTGACTGCAATGAAAGGCGCCGAACTCACCTCGGCGCTGAACTATAAGAAGGAAGAAGCGGCCGGTCACGGCGCGGCGATCACGGCGGTGTTGCGCCGCCTGACGCACAGCCAGTACAACCGCACGGTCCGCGATCTGCTGCACGATACGACGAATCCGGCGAGCCAGTTTCCGCCGGAGGATTACGTCAACGGCTTCAAGAATCAGTATCAGGCGTTGTCGATTTCGCCGCTGCTCGCCGAAGCCTACGGGATCGCTGCCGAACGCCTGGCCGCAAACGCCTTCCGGCGCGGCGATTCGAAGGGCATCATTCCCTGCCAACCAAAGTCCGAAACCGATGCCGAGTGCGCGTCGAAGTTTATTGCGGGTTTCGGCCGGAGCGCGTTTCGCCGTCCGCTCGAGGCCGACGAGTTGGCTCGCTATCGCGGGATCTTCAAGTCCGAGACCGGATTCCTGAAGGGCGCGCAGGCGGTGATCGAGGCGATGTTGCAATCGCCGAACTTCCTGTTCCGCCTGGAAGAGACCCCGAACGCGAAGTGGAAGCCTTACGCCACTGCCGCGCGGCTTTCGTACTTCCTCTGGGACACGATGCCCGACGCGGCGCTGCTCGAAAGCGCCGAGAGCGGCGAACTCAACACCAAAGACGGAATCCGGCGCGCTGCCCGACGCATGCTGGATAACCCGAAGGCGCGTCAGGGCGTCGACGAGTTCGTTTCCCAATGGCTTCGTTTTGATCGCGTGATGACTGCGTCGCGCGAGCGCCGCTACTTCCCGCTGTTCAGCCGCGAGCTCGCCACCGCCATGACCGAGGAATCGCGCCGCTTTGTAGGCGACCTCGTTTGGAGCGACGCCAACTTCATGGACGCCTTCACGGCGAACTACAGCTTCATCAACTCGGACCTCGCGGCCGTATATAAGATGACGCCGCCGGCCCGCGACTTCGATCGCGTCGAGTTCCCGGCCGACTCCGAGCGCGCCGGGCTCCTGGGCCAAACCCTCTTCCTCACCCTGACGAGCAAGCCGGACGACACCGCTCCTACCGGGCGCGGACTCTTCGTGCGCGAACAGTTCCTCTGCCAGCAGGTGCCGCCTCCGCCGCCAGGAGTCGATACCAATCTGCCGCCCGTGGAAGAAGGCAAGCCCGTCACCAATCGCGAGCGCCTCGCTGGACACGCCGGCAACAAGACCTGCGCAAGCTGCCACAGCCTGATCGATCCGATCGGCTTCGGCCTCGAGAAGTTCGATGCCATCGGCATGCGCCGCGAGCAGCACAAACTGCTCTTCTACCCCGCCGGTCACGGCGTCGCGGCCCGCCGCGCCAAGCCCAAGGAGGTGCTTCTCGACATCGACACCAACGGCTTCCTCGCGGGCGTGCAGGATTCGAAGTTCAATAACCCTCGTCAACTCGGGGCCCTGCTGGCGAAAACGCCCGAGTGCCAGGAGTGCGTGGTCAAACAGGTGTTCCGCTATATGAGCGGCCGCCAGGACACGCCGGCGGACCGGCCGCTGCTTGCCTCGGCGCTCGCCGACTTCCGCGGTTCCCAGTTCCGATTCAAAGACCTGATGGTATCTTTAGTTGCAGGAGCGCGTTAACATGTCGAACGTCATCACGAAACGAACCAGGCTGTCGCGCCGGATTTTTCTCAAGGGCCTGAGCATGGCGCAGGCGCCGGTGGTGGTCGGCGTACCGCCGCTGGTTTCGATGTTCAATTCCGCCGGCACGGCTTTCGCCGCGGAGACGACGAAGAAGGCCGCTACCGTGGAGCCGCGCTTTGTGCTCTGGTTCAACGGCAACGGCATTCCGGAGCGCTACTGGATCCCGAATCGCGTCGGCACGGACTACGATCTCACGCCTTGCCTCACGCCGCTTGCGCGTCATCGTGACGAGGTGCTCGTGCTGAGCGGCCTCGATAACGCGGCGGTCGGCGGACTCGGCGGCGACGGCCATGCCTCTTCGATGAGCGCGCTGATGACCTGCACCCGATACACGGGCCGCGGTCCCGGCGGGCAGTCGGTGGATCAGCATCTCGCCGGGAAGCTCGGCGACAATATGCGATTCCGGTCGCTGCAGATCGGCGTATCGCAGGAGTCTTTCGGCGGGTCGATTCAACGGAACATGAGCTGGGCGGGCCCGAATCGCCCGCTGCCTCCCGAGGAGATCCCGCATCGCTTGTTCGATCGGCTTTTCGGCGCGCGTGACCAGGGCTGGATCAATCGCAAGCGCAGCATTCTCGATGCCGTGCGTCAGGACGCGGCGGGGCTGCGCAAGGGCCTGCCGAAGGAAGACGAGATGCGGCTCGATGAGCATCTCTCATCGGTCCGTGATCTCGAGCGCGCCATCGCTTCCCTGCCCCCGGAATTCCGCAAAGTGACGGCGCCGGAAGAAGATTTCGACCTCAAGGACTGGCCGCGCATCGCTCGCATTCAGAGTGATTTGCTGGCGTACGCATTGGCTACCAACCAAACCCGGGTTGCGAGCTACATGCTCACGAAGTGTCAGGGTCTGGCGCGCTTCCCGTGGCTTGGCCACACGGCGGCGCGGCACCACGATTACACGCATAAAGACGGCAAGGCTCCCGGCGAAAAGGGTCCTGAGGGACAGCGCATTCTCCGCGATATTTGCCGCTGGCACGTTGAGGAGTTTTCGTATCTCGTCGGCAAGCTGAAGTCGATTCCCGAAGGCGCTGGCACCGTGCTCGACAACACCGTGGTGACGTTCGTGCATGAGCACGCCGAAGCCGGGCCGCACAAGAACAACGGCATGATTGCTTTGGTGGCGGGCAGCAAGAGCAAACTCGCGCTGGGACGTCACGCTCGTGTGGCGGGGACGATTGGCGATCTCTATCTCACGTTGGCGGACAATGCTCTCGGGGCGAACTTCGGGAAGTTCCCGACGGCGAGCCGGAAGTTGACTGAGATACTGGCGTAGCTACTGTTTAAAGCCTTTCTGGAAGCCCTTCTTGTCGGTTCCGCCGCCCTTTTTGCGGCTGATCGATGGTTGCGGCTTCTCCGGCTCGATGCTGGCAATCGCCTTCTCCAACTTCGCGCGTAACTCGGCATGCTCGGGCCGCGACGGATCCAGTTCCGCCAACCCCAACCGGAACGCCCGCAAAGCCGCAGCGTTATCCACGCCCGCCTGATGCGTCCCCTCCTGCGCATAACCGGCGGCCGCGAATAGCTTCCGCACCGCCAAACTTCGCGCCGCATAGCGATCGCCCTCCTCAATCTTCTTCTGCTCGCGATAAAACAGCGCCAGCTTGTCCAGCGTCAGCGCGATCATCGGGTGATCACCGTTGGTCGACGTCAGCCACAGATCCAGGAGCCGCAGATAGTACGGCTCGGCCGCCGTGTAATTCTTCTGGCCGAAGAGCGCGTAGGCGAGCCCATCCAGCGTAGGCAGCAGGTCGGGACTCTTCAATCCCACCCACCGTTCCCGAATCACCAGCGCGCGCCGGAACGTCACCTCGGCGGCGGGATAATCGCGGAGTGAGATCTGCGTCGAGGAAAGCCGGTCGAGATCCGGCAGCAGCCCCGGGTGATCGGTGCCAAGCATCCGCTCCCTCATGGAGAGAGCCGTGGCGAAGGACCCAACGGCGGCGTCGGGCTTCTTGGCATCGAGATACAGCAGCCCGACCCGCCCGAAGGCGTCCGCGATCTCGTGGCCGGGATCCTTCGGCATCCGGGCGTAGATCGCAATCAACCGCTGCAGCGCATCCACGGCGCGATCGTACTGCTCCTGCGCCCGGCACAAGTTCGCCAGCTCAAGCAGTTCCTCCGCCTCGCGGTTGTCGGCCGGTCCGGGATGCGCCTGGCGAAACAGGATCGCCATCTGCAGATACCGTTCCCCATCCGCCGGCCGCCCGGTGACGGTCATGACGCGCGAGAGGAACCGCGCAATTTGTAACAGGCCGGATCGGCCGCATCGGGCGCCGTGCACGGCTCCCACGCCTTCTCGAGAATGGCCAGGGCACCGGCGTAGTCCGCCTTGTTGTACGCCGCGCGCGCCGCGTCCACGAGCGCCGCCTCCTGCCCGAAAAGCGTCACGGCAATCACACACAGACCGAGCGCGGCTTTCATCATATGGGGCCTTAGACTCCGGCGCCTCCCAACAGGTTCCCAAACCCGCCAGGATTTCTGCTCCGGAAGCTGGTACTCTTAAAGATCGACTCCAATAAAGATTGGTGGTGAGTTTTAAAATTGGCTGAAGTTCACGTGAACGATGGCGAAAGCCTCGAGAGCGCCCTCAAGCGCTTTAAGCGTAAAGTCCTGCAAGAAGAAATCATCAAGGACATCAAAAGCCACGCTTTCTATTTGAAGCCGGGGCAGAAGAAGCGGCTCAAGTCCGCATTGGCCCGCAAGCGCGATCGCAAGAAGCGGTCCCGCGAGCGCGATTCCGACACGAATCGCTCGTAGACAACCTGGGGGATCTGGCTCACGCGGTGGGCCAGATTCCCCATTTCCATTTGGGGCAGGTGTGATTTTGCACGCCCAACGGATTTGGCATCGCATGTGCGTAAGCCTGCATATGCTGACCTTCGACAAGCTCATCCGCTCCTCCATGACTCTCCGTGACGTCCGCCAGCAGTATCCGGATACCGGCGCGATCTTCGAGCAGTACGGCTTTCGTTCCGTGTGCGATGATTGCTCGATTGAAGTGGTTGCCAACCGGCAGGGCCTGCCGCCGCTCGAAGTGGTCAACGCACTCAACATGGCCATCGCATGGACGCCTTCTTCTCCCCCAAGACAGTAGCCGTCATCGGAGCTACCGACGCCCCTGACAGCGTAGGACGCACCCTCTTCTCGAATCTCTCCACCGGAGCCTTTCCAGGCACGGTCTTCCCGGTCAATACCCATCGCGCCACCGTGCTGGGACACCGCGCGTACCCGAACGTGGCCGCGCTGCCGGAGCGGGTGGATCTCGCCGTCATCGCGACGCCCGCCGCCACCGTGCCCGGCGTGATTCGCGAATGTACCGCCGCCGGTGTGAAGGCAGCCGTGATTATCACCGCGGGCTTCCGCGAAACCGGACCGGCCGGCCTCGCCCTCGAACAGCAGATCCTCACGGACGCGCGCGCCGGACGCATGCGCATCATCGGGCCCAACTGCATCGGGCTCATGAATCCGCTCACAGGCCTGAACGCCACCTTCGCCGCTTCCATCGCGCGGCCCGGTAACGTCGGCTTCATCAGCCAGAGCGGCGCGCTCTGCACGTCCATCCTTGATTGGAGCCTGCGCGAAAAGGTCGGGTTCAGCGCCTTCGTCTCGGTGGGGTCAATGCTCGACATCGGTTGGGGCGACCTCATCCAGCACCTCGGCGACGATCCCCGCACGCACAGCATCGTCATCTATATGGAGTCGATCGGCGACGCGGCTGCCTTCTTGTCCGCCGCGCGCGAAGTGGCTCTCAACAAGCCAATCATCGTGATCAAGGCGGGACGAACGGAAGCGGCGGCCAAGGCGGCGGCTTCGCACACCGGCTCTCTCACCGGCAGCGACGATGTGCTCGACGCGGCGTTCCTGCGCTGCGGCGTCCTGCGCGTGGACCGCATTAGCGACCTGTTCTACATGTCCGAAATCCTCGGCAAGCAGCCCCGGCCGCGCGGACCCCGGCTCACGATCCTGAGCAACGCCGGCGGACCCGCCGTGCTCGCAACCGATGCGCTGATTGCCGACGGGGGACAACTCGCCGCGCTCGCGCCGCAGACGCTCACCGCGCTTGACGAAATTCTTCCGCCGCACTGGAGCCACCAGAATCCCATCGATATCATCGGCGACGCCGGACCCGACCGCTACGCCCACGCCATGGAGATCGCCTCCAAGGACCCGAATAGCGACGGCCTGCTGGTGATCCTGAGTCCGCAGGGCATGACGAGCCCGAGCGAAATCGCCGAGCGGCTGAAGCCGTTCGCGAAGCTCCAAGGCAAGCCGGTGCTCGCCAGTTGGATGGGCGGCGATCAGGTGGCCGGCGGCGAACACATCCTGAACGACGCCGGCATCCCGACGTTCCCCTTCCCCGACACCGCCGCCCGCGTGTTCAACTACATGTGGCGCTACAGCGTCCACCTCCGCAGCCTGTACGAAACGCCCGCGTATCCGGACGATGCGCCGGAGATCGATGCCGCGAGTGCGCACAACGTCATCGCGAAAGCGAGCGCCGAAGGCCGCGTGCTGCTGACCGAGGCCGAGTCAAAGCAGATCCTCGCCGCGTACGGCATTCCGGTCGCGCAAACACAAGTGGCTGCGAGCGTGGACACGGCCGTGGAGTGGGCGGCGAAGATCGGCTACCCCGTCGTGCTCAAGCTTCACTCGGAGACGATCACGCACAAAAGCGACGTCGGCGGCGTGCAATTGAATCTTGCGGACGAAGGCGCCGTGCGCGTTGCGTATGCCGCCATCGAGCGCGGCGCCGGTGACGGCTTTCAAGGTGTGGCCGTGCAGCCGATGATTCGCGAGCGGGGCTACGAGTTGATTCTCGGCAGCAGCGTGGATGCGCAGTTCGGCCCGGTCATCTTATTCGGAGCCGGCGGAGAGCTCGTAGAGGTATTGAAGGATCGCGCGCTCGGCCTGCCGCCTCTCAACACCACGCTCGCGCGCCGCCTGATGGAGCAGACGCGCATCTACAAAGCGCTCCCGGGAGTGCGCGGCCGCAAGCCGGTGGACCTCGAGGCGCTCGAGCAACTCGTCGTACGCTTCAGTCAACTGGTGACCGAACAGCGCTGGATCAAAGAAATTGATATCAACCCGTTTCTCGTCTCTTCCGAGCAGATGATCGCGCTCGACGCCCGCATCGTGCTGCATCCGGCGGACCGGCTCGAAAGCGAGCTGCCGAGAACCGCCATCCGACCCTATCCCTCGCAATACGCCACGCAATGGACCGCGAAAGACGGCCTCCCCGTCACGGTCCGGCCGATCCGTCCCGAAGACGAGCCGATGATGGTCCGCTTTCATGAGACGCTATCGGACGAGAGCGTCTACTTCCGCTACTTTCACCTGATCAAACTCGGCCAGCGCGTCGACCACGAGCGCCTCACGCGGCAGTGCTTTGCCGACTACAACCGCGACCTGCCTCTCGTCGCCGAGCGGGAAGATTCGAAAACGGGCGAGCGCGGCATCATCGCCGTCGGGCGCATGAACAAGCTGCATGGCGCGGAGGAAGCCGAAGTGGCGGTGATCGTGAGCGACCGTCATCAGAGGCTCGGGCTCGGCACGCGGCTCGTGGCGTCGCTGATCGAGATCGCGCGAAAAGAAAAGATCGGCCGGTTGGTGGCAAACGTGCTCCCCGATAATCGCGGCATGCGGCTGGTCTTCGAGGGGCTCGGATTCAAGATGCGGTATTCGCTCGAAGAAGAAGCCGTAGAGGCAGAACTCCGCTTGTGAATGGGAGGCATGAATTGGAAGAACTCGATCTGCTCGATGCGTATTGGCGCGCGGCGAACTATCTTTCCGTGGGTCAGATTTATCTTCGCGATAACCCACTGCTCACCGAGCCGCTGAAGCTCGAGCACATCAAAGCGCGCCTGCTCGGCCATTGGGGAACCACGCCCGGGCTCAACTTCATCTACGCGCATTGCAATCGCGTGATCAACAAATACGGGCTCGACATGATCTTCATCGCGGGGCCGGGTCACGGCGGACCGGGTGTCGTCGCCAACACCTATCTCGAAGGCAGCTACACCGAGCTCTATCCGAATATCCGCCAGGACAGCGACGGTATGCGGCGGCTCTTCTGCCAGTTCTCGTTTCCCGGCGGCATCCCGAGCCACGCCTCGCCCGAAACGCCCGGCTCGATCCACGAAGGCGGTGAACTCGGCTACGCGCTCCTGCACGCGTACGGCGCGGCGTTCGATAACCCGGACCTGGTGGTTTGCTGCGTGGTGGGCGATGGCGAAGCCGAGACCGGACCGCTGGCGACGAGCTGGCACTCGAACAAGTTCCTCAACCCCGCGCACGACGGCGCGGTCCTGCCGATCCTGCATTTGAACGGGTACAAGATCGCCAATCCCACCGTGCTTGCGCGCATCAGCCACGACGAGCTCGAAAGCCTGCTCGAGGGCTACGGCTACAAAGTGCATTGGGTGGAAGGTGACGACCCTGCACTCATGCACAAGACGATGGCCGCCACGATGGATACGGCTACCGAACAGATCCACCGTATCCAGAAAGACGCGCGCGAGCACGGCGTCATCACGCGGCCGCAGTGGCCGATGATCGTGGTGCGCTCCCCGAAAGGCTGGACCGGCCCGAAGACAATTGACGGCAAGCAGGTGGAGGGCACCGCGCGCTCGCACCAGGTGCCCGTGACCAATTTCGCGTCGAAGCCGGAGCACGTACAGATCCTCGAGGACTGGATGCGCAGCTACCGGCCGGAAGAGCTGTTTGACGAGTGCGGCCGGTTGATCGAGCCCGTGGCAGCGCTCGCGCCGCCGCCGAATCGCCGCATGGGCACGAACCCGCACTCAAACGGCGGACTGCTGCTCCGCGACCTGCGGCTGCCCAATTTCCGGGACTACGCGGTGAGCGTGCCGCAGCCGGGCCAGGCGGTCAGCCAGCCGACACGCGACCTCGGGCGCATGCTCGCCGACGTGATGAAGTTGAATCTCGAGTCCAAGAACTTCCGCATCGTCGGTCCCGACGAGACGGCGTCGAATCGTCTCGATGACGTCTTCAAAGTGACCGGCCGGATGTTCATGGACGAGATCCTGCCCAGCGACGATCACCTTTCGCGCGACGGCCGCGTCATGGAAGTGCTGAGCGAGCACATGTGCCAGGGCTGGCTCGAAGGCTACCTGCTCACCGGGCGGCACGGGTTCTTCTCCTGCTACGAGGCGTTCATCCACATCGTGGACTCCATGTTCAACCAGCACGCCAAGTGGCTGAAGGTGACGCGCGACATTCCCTGGCGCCGTCCGATCGCGTCGCTCAACTACCTGCTCACCTCCCACGTATGGCGGCAGGATCACAACGGCTTCAGCCATCAGGACCCGGGCTTCCTCGATCACGTGGTCAACAAGAAGGCCGACGTCGTGCGCGTGTATCTCCCGCCCGATTCGAACTGCCTGCTTTCGATCGCCGACCATTGCCTGCGCAGCCGCCACTACGTCAACGTCATCGTGGCCGGGAAGCAGCCGTCGCTCCAATGGCTCACGATGGACGAGGCTGTGCGGCATTGCACAGTGGGCGCGGGAATATGGGAATGGGCGAGTAACGATGAAGGCGCCGAACCCGACGTGGTGATGGCATGCGCGGGCGACGTGCCTACGCTCGAGACGCTGGCTGCGGTCGACTGGCTTCGCAAGAATATTCCGGAGCTGAAAATCCGAGTGGTGAACGTCGTTGACCTGATGACGCTCCAGCCGGCCAGCGAGCACCCCCACGGGCTGGCCGATCGCGAATTCGACTCGCTGTTCACGCAGGACAAGCCGATCATCTTCGCCTTCCACGGCTATCCGTGGCTGATTCACCGGCTCGCGTACCGGCGCACCAACCACGCGAACCTCCATGTGCGCGGCTACAAGGAAGAAGGTACAACCACCACGCCGTTCGACATGACCGTGCTGAACACGATCGACCGGTTCCATCTCGCCATGGACGTGATCGACCGCGTTCCCAAGCTCGCCGCCGTGGCCGCTCATCAAAAGCAGCAGTTGCGCAATGCTTTGATCGAACACAAACTGTACGTCACCGAACACGGCGACGATATGCCAGAAATCCGGGATTGGCGGTGGCCTCACCCAGCCGCTGGGTGAAATGGCGCAGCTGGCTGCCGCAAGTTCATAGTTTTGCCCGATTCCAGCGTTTGGCGTTTGCCGTGCACACCCATGGGGTGAAAGGTTACCGCCATGACACTGGCACTGGTCGAACGCCAAACCAAGCAGATGCCTCAAAGCTTGATGAAGGCCAACGTGTTTCGCGGGCCCGGCAAGTTTGGGCTCGAAGAGAAACCCATGCCCCGGGCTGGGTATGGCGAAGCAGTGGTTCGCGTGCGCCTCACCACCATTTGCGGCACCGATATCCACATCGTCAAAGGAGAGTATCCCGTCGAGCCCGGTCTGACGATCGGCCATGAAGCGGTTGGGGTGATTCATGAGCTCGGTCCCGGGCTTACGGGATATGAAGTAGGACAGCGCGTATTGATGGGCGCGATCACGCCGTGCGGCCAATGCGAGCCGTGCCTCGGCGGGCACACTTCACAATGCGGTGGCGCTCTCGGCGGATGGAAGTTCGGCAACACCATTGACGGAACGCAGGCCCAGTATGTTCGCGTGCCAAACGCGCAGGCGAACCTGGCGCCGGTGCCCGATGGGCTCTCCGATGAAGACGTGCTGCTGTTATCCGATATCGCCTCCACTGGTTTCGGCGCGGCGGAAAGCGGCGGGGTTCGCCTGGGCGACACGGTCGCGATCTTCGCGCAAGGTCCCATCGGGTTGTGTGCCACGCTGGGCGCGCGACTGATGGGCGCGTCCGAAATCATTGCCGTGGATCCTGACCCGAAACGCCTGGAGATGTCCAAACGGTTCGGCGCTTCCAAGACTTTACAGAGCAGCCCTGACGTGGCTGCGAAGATCCATAAGCTCACCGGGGGCCGGGGCGTGGACATTGCCATCGAAGCACTCGGACTGCAGGAGACGTTCGAAAATGCGCTACGCGTCCTGAAGCCCGGCGGTACGCTCTCGAGCGTAGGCGTCTACAGCGGCCACTTGAAGATCCCGCTCGAAGGTTTCGCGGCCGGCTTGGGCGATCACACCATCGTCACCACGCTTTGCCCGGGAGGCAAGGAGCGCATGCGCCGCTTGATGCGATTGGTCGAAGCCCGGCGCATCGATCTTACGCCCTTGTTTACTCACGCTTTTCCGCTGGAGGAAATCTCGCGCGCGTACGATCTATTCGCTTCGCACGCGGAAGGCGTACTCAAGGTAGCCATCCGTGTGCCGTAGGAGAGCTGCTTGACATTGAGGGAGCTAATCCGGCAGATCGTCGACAAACACCACGCCTTTCTGCATACGGAATTGCCGACCCTCGAGCAGTTGGCCGGTAAGGTCGCCCGCGACGCCGCGGACGGCCATGCGCCGCTCCAAAAACTGCACGACACCGTGCAGCGGCTCAGGCGTGACGTGGAGCTTCAGATGAGAAAGGAGGAAGCGATTCTGTTTCCGGCGATCTCGGAACTCGAAGCCGCGGTCGAAGCCGGCCGCCGGCTCGCTCCTTCGCCGCTTGGTTCGGTTTCGAATCTGTCGCGAGTCATCCAACAGGATCAAGGGAAGATCCGGCGAGCGATCGCCGAAGTCCGGGAAATAACCGGCAACTACACCGCGGGCCCGGAAGATCATCCGGCGATTTCATCGTTATTCAGGAGGCTGAGGGAACTAAACGTACACATGCAGGAGCACACGCATCTCGAGAACGACGTCTTGTATCCGCGAGCGGTGCTGATTGAACAGGAGAACGCACATGAATAACCAGACTCTGGCTGTCAGCGGTAATGAAACTGAGCTGAGGCATCTCCGGGATCTGTTTGAGGGCTCGAGTTGGTCGCTCGAGACGGCGCACTCCCTCGGCGCCGCGAAAGAGTGGTTAGCGTCCAACTCAACACCCGTAGTGATGTGCGAGCAACTCCTGCCCGACGGAGACTGGAAGGCCCTGCTCCGGCACGGCGCCGGCCTGCCCGATCCGCCTTCGGTTGTCGTCATGTCGCACGAGGCCGATGACCGGCTATGGCTCGAAGTGCTGAACCACGGCGGTGGCGATGTCCTGTCGCTCCCCACACGGCGCAGCGATCTCTTCCAGACGATCAGCAGCGCCTGGAAAAGTTGGAAGGCTCGTTGCCGCCACGCTGAAAACTTAGCTCTACAATGATACGGATGGACGTTAGCCGGACGCTTCTTGCCTCAGCGGATCCGCTCGCCAAAATCCTGGACCTGGCCGAAGACGCGATTATTTCCATCGACTCGAACTATCGCATCGTTCTCTTCAACCAGGGTGCGGAGAAGATCTTCGGCTACAGCCGGGACGAGATTCTCGGTGAACCGCTGAACGTGCTGCTGCCTGCCCGCTTTCTCGAAGCGCACGGCAAACACATCCAGGAATTCACCGAATCCACCGTCTCCTCGCGCACCATGGGCGAGAGGCGCGAGATCTTCGGCCGCCGCAAAGGCAACATCGAATTCCCCGCCGAAGCTTCGATTTCGAAAGCACGCTTCGATGAGGGATGGCTCTTCACGGTGATTCTCCGCGACATCACCGCGCGCAAAATCGCCGACGAATCCATCCGCGCCTCGCTTCGCGAGAAGGAAGTGTTGCTCAAAGAGATTCACCACCGGGTGAAGAACAATCTGCAGGTAGTCTCGAGCTTACTTGGGCTGCAATCGCGCACGATCGAAGACCTCCCGACGCGCAAGAAATTTCAGGAGAGCCAGAATCGCGTGCACTCGATGGCTCTGATTCACGAGAGCCTGTATCAGTCCGAAAATCTCTCCGAGATCGATTTCCCAGCGTATATCGATCAACTGGCGGCTCACCTTTTCCGTTCGTACGGAGCGGGACCGGCGCACGTGAAAATTTCGGCGGCGATCGACGACGTGCGGCTTCCGATCGACACCGCCGTGCCTTGCGGACTCATCATCAACGAGCTTGTCTCGAACTCATTGAAATACGCGTTCCCGGAAGGGCGGCGCGGACAAATCCGGATCGAAATGCGGGAAGACGAAGGCCACCGCATTCAACTTTCCGTCAGCGACAATGGCATCGGCCTGCCGGACGAGGTAGACTTCCACAGCACACGGTCGCTCGGGTTTCGGCTCGTGCGCACGCTGGCAGACCAACTTGGAGCAACGATTGAGACCGAAGGTAAAGGCGGCGCCAGGATCGCCCTCACCTTCCAGGCCGGAGTACATCGATGACCCAGAAGCCGCGCATCATGATCGTCGAGGACGAGCGCATTACCGCGGAAGATATTCACGATATCCTCACGCATCTCGGCTATCAGGTGACGGCCGTTGTCTCTTCAGGCGCCGAGGCCATCCGCGAAGCGGGGCGAACCCAGCCTGACCTCGTGATGATGGACATCCGCATCAAGGGCGACATGGACGGAATTGAAACGGCCCGCGAGATTCGCGAACGTTTCGACATTCCCGTCGTATATTTGACCGCTCATGCCGACCGCGAAACACTCGACCGCGCCAAGCTCGCCGAGCCCCTTGGTTTTTTGGTGAAGCCTTTCCAGGAGCCCGAACTCGAGGCGAGCATCGAGATGGCCCTGTACAAACAGAAGGCCGACCGTGCCCTCAAGCAGAAAGGCGAACTCGTAGCCGCGACTCTGCGGTCCATCGGTGAAGGGGTCCTCGCGACGGACGCCCAAGGCATGATCACGCTGATGAACCCGGCGGCGGAATCCTGGACCGGATGGCGCCAAGCCGAAACGCGCCAGGCTCACATCGATCAGGTGATGCAGCTGAGAGGGCGCATTCGCGCGAGTGGCGCCGTGCTCGAAGCCATCAAGACCGGGAACCTGGTGGAACTGCCGCCGGGCGCTGTGCTGGTGACGCGCAGCGGAGAGTTGCATGCGATCGGCGGGACCGTGTCTCCGGTCCGCGACCACGAGGGAAAGACCACCGGCGCAGCGATCGTCTTCGGCACGGCGAAGAAGGATGGCAACAACGACGCGCCCGTGCCGGTTTCGCTCCGTCCGGCTGCCGGCGAATTCGAAATGGTGGCCGAGTCGCCCGACATGCGGCGCCTGATTCAGTTCAGCCGCCGCGTGGCCGCCAGCGAAGTATCAACGGTCCTCATCCGCGGCGAAAGCGGCTCGGGCAAAGATGTGATTGCGCGGCTCCTGCACCAGCAGAGCCGCCGGGCGAGTCAACCGTTCCTCGCGATCAACTGCGCCGCTATCCCCGAAACGCTGCTCGAAAGCGAGTTGTTCGGATACGAAAAAGGCGCGTTCACCGATGCCCACGCGCAGAAGAAGGGCATCCTCGAGTTGGCGTCGGGCGGCTCGGTGTTCCTCGATGAAATCGGCGACATGCCTCTCAGCCTCCAGGCCAAGATGCTGCGCGTGCTCGAAGACCAGGTGATCCGGCGGCTCGGCGGAACCACCGATATTCAGGTGGACCTGCGGGTCATTACCGCCACGCACCGGGACCTCACGCAGTCCATCCACGAAGGCCGTTTTCGGCTGGACCTCTACTACCGCCTCAACGTAATCCAGATTCAGGTGCCGCCGCTGCGGGAGCATCGCGAGGACATCCTGCCGCTGGCCAACTGGTTCATCGAGTCGTACAATCGCAAGTTCAACCGGACCATTAAAGGTGTTTCGCCCGAAGGGGCGCACGCGCTCATCACACACGACTGGCCGGGGAACGTACGCGAGTTGAGAAACGCCATCGAGCGGGCCATGGTACTCGAAGAAGGCGCATGGATCGAGGGGGCGAGCCTCGGTCTCGATCTCAGCCACCCCATCGCTGTCACCGAAAGAGCTCCGGCCGAAGGCGCCCATGCGCACAAAACCGGGCTGTCGCTCGAAGACGCCGAGAAAGCCATGGTCCTCAACGCCCTGCAGACAACGGGATGGAATCAGACGCGTGCCGCCGAGTTGCTTTCCACCACGCGCGATACCCTCCGCTACAAGATGAAGAAGTTCAATCTCCGCCAACTCAAGGAGCAGGAAACCGATTAGAATCTACCTGTGAACTGTGTCACTGGGTCAAATGGCGCAATTGCGCATTTTGCCCCAGTGGCCCACCCGGAACGGCGCTTCCTAACCGGCAACAAACAAACACTTTTGACTTGTGAACCGGGAGGTCTGTAACGTGCAGTCACAGCCCGGGTAGAGAGGGGTCTATATTCCTTGGCGCGGCAATCAACACATCCCGTATTAACGCTGTTGACCTCGCATTGGCTCAGCTTGGCCGGCGTAGCGCTTGTCACCTCCGCTACGATTTCCTGGTTCATTGTTTTACTCGCCCCGACCCGTCAAGGCGCCGAAAACGCTTACCTCGGGATCCTGACCGTTTTCGTGCTGCCTACGCTGTTCTTCCTGGGCCTGGCCCTGATGCCGGCCGGCGCATGGCTGGCTAAGAAGAGGATCCGGGGCGTGATCGGCGCGCAGCCCATCGATCGAAGCGCGGCCATCCGGAAGCTACTCATCTTCCTGACCGCTACAACGCTGGCAAATCTCGTGCTTGCGACGCAGTTCACTTACCGCGCGGTCGAACAGATGGAAACCGTGGGTTTCTGCGGCGGCTCCTGTCACGTCATGCAGCCTGAGTTTCGCGCCTATCAGGCGGCCCGGCACAACAAAGTGGCGTGCGTTGAATGCCACGTGGCTTCGGGCGCGGCGGGTTGGGTAGCCGCCAAGACGGCGGGGACGCGCCAGCTTTACGAAGTAGTCACGAACTCCCATCCGCGCCCCATCCCTTCGGCCATGGAATCTGACCGGTTGATTCCTGCACTTGAAACCTGCGAGCGCTGCCACGCACGGGCCAATACTGTCGTCCCGCGCGTCCGCGTGAAGCAGAAGTACGCCGCCGACGAGAAGAATGCGCTGACTTACACTGTCATGATGCTCCGCGTGAACACCATTCATGGCGCGCATCTCAATCCGGACATCGAAATTTCCTACACGGCCTCGGACGCCAAGCGCCAGACGATCCCGGTTGTCTCCTGGCGCAACCGCAAAACGGGGGAGACGCGGGAGTACCGCGCGGGCAAGTCCGACGCCAAAGCGGGTGCCAAGTTCGTAATGCAGTGCGTCGATTGTCATAATAGGCCGGCTCATACGTTCGAGGTACCGGAGAACGCGGTCGATATGGCAATTATGAGGGGCGAGATAGCGCCTTCTCTTCCGTTTGTGAAGAAGAATGCCCTGGCACTGTTGAAAGCCACCTATTCATCGCAGGAGGCGGCGACTCAGGCCATCGAGGCGTCGTTCCAGACACAATACGCCGGGAAGCCCGAAGCGCAGAAGGCCGCCGCCGCCGTATCGGCCATTTACGCGCGAAACGTGTTCCCGGATTTGAGAGTTACCTGGGGAACCTACCCGAATAACCTCGGACATACGGACTTCCCGGGCTGCTTCCGCTGCCATGACGGCGAGCACGCGACGCAAGACAAGAAATCGATCGGGCAGGATTGCGCGGCGTGCCACGAGATGCTGGCCGTCGAAGAGGCGGACCCCGAGATCCTCAAAAAGCTAAATCTTACGCAAGGAGAATCCAAATGAACAAATTGATACTGACGTTACTGGCCGCCGGAGCCATGGCGTTCGCAGCCGGTGACGCCAAGGCCGGCGCCGACGTGTATGCCAAGGCCTGTAAGTCGTGCCACGGGGCGGACGGCACGCCGAATCCGGCGATCGCCAAAATGATGAAGGTCGAGATGAAACACCTGGGCGACCCGTCGGTCCAAGGCCTTCCCGACAGTAAGTGGGAAGACATCATCACCAATGGCCACGGCAAGATGAAGCCGGTCAAGAGCGTCACCAATCCCGCCGATGTGATTGCGTTTGCCAAGACTTTGAAGAAATAGGAGAAGAAGATCATGAACGGAAAACGGCTCATTGTTGTGCTGGCGGTAGTCGCCTCGGCTGTCCTGGTCAGTGCGCCGAAGCTTCCGTTCACCGGCAGGGACAAGGCGTTCTACGCCGACTCGAATACGATCTCGTTTGTGAGGCCGGGGCTGACGTTCAAGGTCACCTCGGTCTCCATCGGCCAGGACGGCACGGTGACGGCGCGCCTCCGCATCACCGATCCATTGGGGGTGCCGCTGGACCGTGAGGGCATCACCACGCCAGGCGCGGTCAGCAGCAGCTTCATTCTTTCCCGCATTCCGAAAAACGGGCGTTTTTATCAGGCCTACACCAAGCGCACCAAGACCAGCACCTATCCAGGCACGGTGGGACGGACGGCGCGGCAATCCTCGAACGACACCGGCGGCCGCTACGTCAAAATCGCCGATGGCGAGTATGACTATATTTTCGGGACAAAGCTGCCAGCGGGGTACGAAGCCGCAGCTACGCACTCGGTGGGTGTGTACGGAAGCCGTAACCTGAATGACTTTGACCTGGGGACGAACTACGCGAGCACGATTTACACGTGGGTTCCGAACGGTTCTCCGGTAGTCGAGGTTCGCGATGTGATCAACGATCAATCGTGCAACCGGTGTCATGACGAAATCAATTTTCACGGCGGGTCACGGCGAGGGCTACCGACGTGCGTGCTCTGCCACACGCCGGCCTATGAAGACGTCACCAACGTGAATCCCGAAACCGGCAACGTCATCGATATGCGCGTAATGGTTCACAAGATTCATATGGGTGCGCTGCTCCCGAGCGTGCAGGCGGGCAAGCCGTACCAGATTGTTGGCAACGGCAACCAGATTCACGACTATTCGAAGGTGCTGCTGCCGTCCGAGCCGAATAACTGTTCAAAGTGCCACGACACGCCGGCCACACAGGCGAGCACCAACCTTACGATGCCCTCGCGCACCGCGTGCGGCGCCTGCCACGATAACGTCAATTTTGCCACCGGCGAGAATCACGCCAACGGCCTGCCGCAGTTCAACGACAACAGTTGCTCACAGTGCCATATCCCGCAAGGCGAGATGGATTTCGATGCGTCGATCAAAGGCGCGCACGTCGATCCGCAGGAATCTACGTTGATCGGCGGCGTCGTGGCCAAGATCGTCTCCGTCGAGAACGCGAATGCCGGCGAGAAGCCCACGGTTCACTTCACCGTGAAAGACCGGGCGGGCGCGGCGCTCGAGCCCTCGAAGCTCAATCGAATCGCGTTCCTGCTCGCCGGGCCGACCACGGATTATGGCGACGGCTTCCCGACCAAGGGTGGCTATGTCTCTGAATCGGCGGCCAACGCCACGGCGGAGCCGGCCGGTTGGCGGTACACATTCACCCAGGCGATTCCCGCCGGGTCCAAGGGCAGCTTCTCGATCGCGGTGGAGGCGCGGCGTCAGGAGACCGTGCTCGCCGGCACCGTAAAGGAGCGCGTGATCCAAAGTGGATCGCCGAACGATATCCTGCACTTTTCGGTGGACGGTTCGGCGGTGGTGCCGCGGCGTAAGGTGGTCGACCTGCAGAAGTGTAATGACTGCCACCGTTCGCTCGCGGTGCATGGTGAGAATCGGAACTCGACCGAGTATTGCGTGATGTGCCACAACCCGCGCGAGAATGACTCGGCGCGCCGGCCGGCGGATGCGGGTCCGGCCGAGGCGATCGACTTCGGGTTGATGATCCACCGCATTCACGCAGGGGAGCGGCAGTCGCGCGATTTTACGATCTTCGGATTCGGGTCTGCGGCGAACAACTTCAACCACGTGGTCTTCCCGGGAGCGCTCGACAACTGCTCGAACTGCCACCTTCCGGGAACCTACAATGTGCCGGTGCCGGCGCGGCTTGATAAGGCCGATCCGCGCGGGCTCATTCCGCTGGTGAAGCCGGCCGCGGCAGCTTGCGGCGGGTGCCACACGAGCACCGATGCCGCCTCGCACGCGCTCGTGAATACCACGACGCTCGGCGAAAGCTGCTCGGTGTGCCATGGTCCGAACGCGGCGCTCTCGGTAGATCGGGTGCATGCGAAGTAGTCTCATCGCGGCGATGTTATTGTGCTCCGCTGTGGCGGGGGCGCAGGAGCTGGCCGGAAACGAGACCTGCGCCGCCTGTCACGACGAGATCGCGACGGCGTTCAAGAAGTCCCGGCATCAGAGCCGGACGTGCGAGTCCTGCCACGGGCCGGGCGTCAAACATGCCGAGAGTGCGGATATCACGCTGATCGTGAATCCGTCGAAGCTCACGCCCCCGAAGGAAAATACGTCGTGCCTGAAGTGCCACGTGAATCAGAGCGGCCACAATGGGCGCATCAGCGCGGGACACGCGAATAACCAGGTGGCCTGCGGGTCGTGCCACACGATTCATCCGAAAGCCGGCCAATCTCTGGTCACACGGCGGAAGCCCGAAGTGAACACGCTCTGCAGCACGTGCCATCAGACGGCGTGGGCTGCCTTCCAGCGGCCTCACACGCATCCGCTCTCGCAGGGCGCGATGTCGTGTACGGACTGTCACAACCCGCATAGTCCTCCGGGCACGGCGGCTAAGCGTGTGTCGTTCGGGAGTGAGCCTTCCTGCTTTTCGTGCCACTCGAATTTGCGCGGGCCTTTCCCGTTCGAGCATGCGCCAGTGCGGCTTGAAGGATGTTCGACGTGCCACGTTCCGCATGGCTCGGCGAATCCGAAGATGCTGACGCGCGCCGAGGTGCGGACGGTGTGCCTCGAGTGCCACTCCGATCTCACTGCGATCACGGGCGGCGGCGGGTTGGGCGGCGTGCCTCCGGCCTTCCACGACATCCGCAACCCGCGGATTCAAGCTTGTTCGACGTGCCATCGCAAAGTTCACGGGTCCTACGTGGATCGGAGCTTGCAGCGATGAGACTCGCATGGCTGATATTGCTGGCGGCGCCCCTCCTCGCACAAGAGAAGAAGGAAGAGGAGAAGAAGCCCGAGCCTCCGCCTCCGGCCGAGAAAGAGCTGAGCGGCACGGTGGAAGTCGGGTATCGTTCGCTGCTGACGCAGTCCGGGAATGTAGAGGCGTATCGCTCGATCGTCAACCTCGGCGAAGGGCCGAAGCTTTTCAACGCGGACTTGCGGCTGGTGCCGAAGAAAGCTAACAAGGCGTTCGACGAGGCATCGCTCCTCATGCGCAATTGGGGCGGTGAGCCATACTCCACGTTACGCGGCGAAGTCAGCAAGGCGAACGTGTATCACTTGTTGATCGATTACCGGAATTACGCGCACTACAATTTTCTGCCGTCGTTCGCCAATCCATTGCTCGGCACCGGCTCGCTACTGAATCAGAATGCGTTCGATACGCGGCTCCGGTCGACGGACGTGCGGCTTGATCTGTTCCCTTCGTCCCGCATCTCGCCATTTTTCGCGTACAGCCGAAACAGCGAGCAGGGCGGCGGCGTGTGGCTATTCTCGCGGCAGGGGAACGAATACGCGGTTCCGACGCTGCTTGACTCAGCGAGCGATCACTATCTCGGCGGGTTGTCCCTGCGCTTCGGGCGCGTGAACGCTTCGGTGGAACAGGGCGGCACCAAGTTCCGCGACGATCAGGCGTCGGACGAGAACCTGGCCAATCGGGGTAACCTGACGCGTCCGTATCTGGGCCGGAACCTTCGTTTGACTGACCTGAACGAGCAATACCGCGTTCGCGGCGACTCCGTCTATTCGCGTGGCTCGGTGGCGATCAACCCGGCTTCGTGGGTCAACTTGGCCGGGTCGTTCATCTATACGAACCCGAATGTCGACGTCAGCTACGAGAACCGTTCGCAGGGAACGTTCGTGATTCCGCAGACTCTGCTCGATGCGTCCGGCGGGCTGGACCGTTTTCGCGGCACGGCCAAGATGCCGCGCCCGTCGGGGTCGCTGCGCGGCGAATTGCGTCCGTGGCGCCGGCTCCGGATTGTCGAGGCCTGGAACACCGAGCGCTTCCACAACTCGGCGACCGGACAATTGCTGGCGCAGTATCTGACGGGCACTGTCACTTCCTCGCTTTCGACCACTTCGATCGACCGGCTCGTTACCAACGATAGCCGGCAGCAGATCGATGCCTTCTTCGACGTAACCGGTGCGCTCACCCTGCACGGCGGGCATCGCTATCAATGGGGCGACGCGACGGTGCGCGCAAGCAACCTCGCCTCGGCGCCGTTCGAAGCGGGCAAGCTGAGCCGGCAGATCGGCGTCGCCGGGATTGCGTACCGCATGGCCGGCGTGTTGCGTATGAACGCCGATTTCGAAGCCGCCAGCACCAGCCGCGCCTACTTCCGCACCAGCCTCCGCGACTACCGCAAGCTCCGCGGCCGGGCCAGCTTCAGCCCCAAGCCCACCAGTTCCTGGCGCGCCGCGTTCGACTACCAATGGCTTGACAACGATAACCCGGACCCAACGGTCCGCTGGGATTTCCAGTCGCGCGCGGCGACCACGTCGCTTGAATATTCGCCTAACTCCGGCAAGCGCTATTCGATCCTGGGCGATTACACGCGCTCCACGATGCATTCGCGCATCAACATACTCGTGCCGTCAACGCTGCTGCGCGAGTTTTCCAATTTCCGCGAAGCGGGTAACTCGGGTACCTTGCTCGTCAGAATTCAGCCCTACTTCAGCTTCGGCGGAACCCTGTATGTCAATAACGGGAGCCGTCCGACGCGCTACTATCTTCCGCAAGCCCGGTTCTCACTGCCGCTCTCGAAACAAGTGAGCGCCAATGCCGAATGGCGCTGGTTCTCCTTCGGTGAGAGCTTATATCGGTTTGAGAGTTTCGGAAGCCATCAGTTGCTTCTCAGCTTGACGATGCGAAGATAGTGAACATGAAACGCCGGAATTTCCTCTGCAAAGGCGCGGTGGCGGCGGGCACGGTCAGTCTTTCGAACTTCCCCCATCACCTGCTGACGGCCGCAACGGCAAAGAACGCAACCGACCGCATCCTCCTTGGACCTAAGAAAGTGGAACTCAGCCGCCTCGCCATGGGCACCGGCACGAACGGTGTCGGCGGAAGCTCGAACCAAACCAAGAAGAACGGCGTCGCCGGCCTCGGCGACATGCTCAAAGCCGGATTCGACCAAGGCGTCACGTTCTTCGATTCGGCCGACCAGTATGGCTCGCACCCGCACGTGCGCGAAGGCTTGAAGGGTCTTCCGCGCGAAAAGGTGACGCTGCTCTCGAAAACCCACGCGAACACCTACAAGGAAATGAAGGCGGACCTCGAGCGCTTCCGCCGCGAGCTGAACACGGATTACATCGACATCCTGCTGCTGCACTGCATGCTCGACGGCAATTGGAACGAGCGCAAGCGCGGCGCCATGGACGCGATTACCGAGGCGCAGGAAAAGGGCGTCGTCCGCACCAAGGGCGTCTCGTGCCATACGATCGAGGCGCTGCGGACGTCGGCGAAGGAGCCGTGGGTCGAGGTGCAGCTTGCGCGCATCAACCCGGCCCAGGTCGCGATGGACGCACCGCCGCCCGTAGTGATTTCGGTGCTCCGCGAAATGAAAGCCGCGGGCAAGGGCGTGATCGGGATGAAGATCCTCGGCGCGGGCCGCCTGCGCGACAAAGCCGACGAGTGCCTCCAGTTCGCTTTATCGCTCGATTGCGTGGACGCCTTCACGATCGGCAGCGAGAGCCGCGCCGAAATGGAAGACCTGGTCCGCAGGATCCCCACCGCCAGCATGCGCGGCTGAGGTATCATTTCAACTCAGGAAGGACCCATGAAACTCAGTTACTCGACGTTCGCCTTGTTGGCCGCGCCGCTCCTGGCGCAATGGCCGGCAGTTCCGGGTTATGACCCGATGAAGTACCCCGCCGACAACCCGATGACCGCCGAGAAGGTGGAGTTGGGCAAGATCCTCTACTACGACAAGCGGCTCAGCGGCGACGGCTCGCGCTCCTGCTATTCGTGCCACGTGAAAGAGAAGGGCCTCACCGACGGTGAGCCGGTCGCCATCGGCGCCTACAACGCCAAGCTGACGCGCTCGGCTCCGACGATGTGGAACGTGGGCTACTATCCGGCGCTCTACTGGGATGGCCGCGCGCCGTCGCTCGAACGGCAGGTGCTGGGCGCCTGGTCCGGCGGCAATATGGGCGCGACGGGCGCCAATGGGAAGCCGAGCGTCGACATGAAGGTGGCCGAGCTGAACAAGATCGCCGGGTACAAGCCGTACTTCCAGAAGGCATTCAAGAAGGACGCAATCACCAAGGAAGACGCGGCGGCGGCGCTCGCCTGCTTCATGCGCACCATCGTCAGCGTGGATTCGCCCTGGGTGAAGTTCCGCCAGGGCGACAAGAAGGCCTTCAAGAAAGACGCGCAGCGCGGCTGGGCGATTTTCGATCAGAAAGCCAAGTGCACCAACTGCCACGATGGCCGGCTGCTCACCGACATGCAGTTCCACAACGTCGGCGTCGGGATGGACGCCGCGACGCCCGACATGGGCCGTTTCGTCGTGAGCAAGGACGAGAAGGACAAGGGCGCGTTCAAGACTCCGACGCTGCTCGAGATCGCCAACTCCGGGCCGTATTTCCACAACGGCAGCGCCAAGACGCTCGAAGAAGCGGTGGACCAGATGCTCGCCGGCGGCAAGAAGAACCAGTGGCTCGACACCACCAACCTGAAAGAGGTCAAGCTCAGTGCGAAGGAGAAGAAGGACCTCCTCGCGTTCCTGCGTGCCCTCACCGTGAACTATACGATCACCGAACCCACGCTTCCGCAGTAAACTCTAGAGGATGACTTTTCGTCCTTACCGGGCCAGCGCCGCGATGGCGTTGGCCCTTTCGTTTTTGGCTACGTCTGCCGGGTGCTCGCGCGAGAAGAAGACCACGATTGCGGTGATTCCCAAGGGGCGCTCGCACCTGTTCTGGCGGTCGGTGAACGCGGGCGCGGCGAAGGCGGCGCAGGAGAACGGCGTCGAGCTGATCTGGAACGGGCCTACGAGCGAGACGGACTACGCCGGGCAGATCCAGATTGTCGAGGCAATGATCAACCGGCATGTCGACGCGATCGTGCTCGCGCCGATCGACAAGACCGCGATGATCGGCGTGGTGGACCGTGCCGCACGCGAGAAGATCCCGGTGGTGATTTTCGATTCGCCGGTCGACACCCCAAACTTCGTTTCGCAGGTGGCCACCGACAACTACGCCGCCGGACGCATGGCGGCCGATCGCATGGGGCAGATTCTCGCGGGGAAAGGGAAGATCGCGATCGTCGCCGTGCAGCCCGGTGCGGCGTCCACGATGGCGCGCGAGCAGGGGTTTGAAGATGCCGTGAAGGAGAAGTTCCCGGGTATCGCCGTCCTTGACAAGCGCTTCGGCATGGCCGATTTTGCCAAGTCGCTCGCCGTAACCGAGAACATGCTGACCGCGCATCCGGATCTGGACGCGCTGTTTGCTTCGAACGAATCGTCGACCGTGGGTGCGGCGCAGGCACTCAAGCAGCGGCAGTCCAAAGTGAAGCTGGTTGGCTTCGACTGGAGCCCTGGGTTACTGGACGATTTGCGCGCGGGCGTGATCGATTCGCTCGTGGCGCAACACCCATTCATGATGGGCGAGAAGTCCGTGCAGGCGGCGGTGGCCAAACTCAAGGGTCAGGAGGTAACCAAGATCGACAACATTGCCCCTCGGCTGTTGCTCAAGGAAAACCTCGATACGCCGGAAGTGAAAGCCCAAGTCACGCCTGATCTGAAGAAGTACCTGGGGGAATAAAAGAAGCGGGTACGAACTCGTCCGGAGGTCCAGAGTTCAATGTGTACCCGCCTATAAGAAATCCCACGTAGCTTTCAGTTCGGAGCGCGGGCCAGAAGGGATGCGGCCTTGGACATGACTTGGCTCATATTGGGCGCAAGACTGGTCGGGAAAAATGCGGCTACGGCTACCGTTAAGAAGGCCGCCAGTAGTGCGTACTCGATCAGGTCCTGACCCTGCCGGTCCCCAAGTAGCCGTAGCATCGATTGCGAAAATCTTCGGTAATTGAAACTCTGCATAATCCCTCTCTCCACGGTCATCCCCAGTATGGGAGGCATTGTGCGGCAGGCATACCCGGCAATGACCGTAGTGTCCCTTGTAAGCCACCTTACGGCGCTTGAATCCGCACCACCGTAAAATTGCGCAGGGTGAGCGTGTCTGTTGTGGCGCCACCGAGTTGCCCCCGGAAATCCACGATTAATGGATCAGTGAGGATTTCGTTGGACGTGCCGGCTCCCGTGGTAGCCGCCGAGCCGCTGCCCCAATTGATACTGGACCATTGCGCTCCGCCGGTATAGATGCCGAGGCTGATGCGGCTGGTGCCCGCCGTAGACGCAGCCGGGGCTGTGTGGGTCGCGATCACCGAGGCGCCCCAGCGCGCTTCGAACGTGTAGCCGACGGTTGCGCCGGCATGTGCCATGTCGAAGTTGATTTCGACGCGGTCGCCCGCTCGCAGGACGCCACCCGGAATGGCGCAGGTTCCAAGGCTCGTACTGCTGGCCTGGCTGGTCGATGTACCCTCGGCAGCGCAGAGCGTCTGCGGGATGGTTCCGGAGGTGCCGTTGGTCCGGTAGGAGGCAATCAGGGTATCACCCGATTGCGGCGTCGCCGCGGGAACGAAAGAAATGGTGTTCCCGGTCAGCGTGTAGTCGAGTGTTCGTTTTTGGAGCAGACCGTTGCGGTACAGCAAAAGGCTGGCCTGGGGATTGGGGGCTTGCGAGAGAGTGAAGTCGCGGTTGGAACCGTTGATCGCCCCTCCCGGCGAGTCGCCATCGATGAAGGAACCGGAGAGGAATTGGCTGACCGTGCCACCGCCGCAGGGTCCGGACGTTCCGTTCACGTGAACGCAGTCGTCCTCGGTGCCGACGACGGCTTCGAGATCGCCCTCTTCGCCGATCATGGCGGCGCGTCCGGCCACGTATGTGAGTCCTCGCTTGGGCCGCACGTTCAATTCGTCTTCGAGACCTTCCACGTCGGCAATCGTGACCGGGCCTGTTTCGCCGATTCCGCCGGCTTGGCCAGGGCCGAGCAGAGGATCGGCAATGCGGACGTCGCGAACCCGAAGGGGCTCGGTGCTGGGCTTGACGGCCCAAGCCTCGAAGAACTCGACCGTGCCGTCGGCACTGATGTAACGCACCAAATAGTAAGCGGTCCCGGCGGCCGTGGTGGTGGGCACCAGGCGGGCATTCAAGACGCCGCCCGCGATCTGCAACTCGAGCCGGTTCTTGCCAATGAACGAGGTGTCGCTCGCTTCAAAACTGCGCCATTCGATTACCACCTTGCCGCTGAATGCGCTCCCGTCGGCCCGGTAAATGGTATCCCGAATCAAAGAGAGCGGCGGCGCCGCCCACAGCATCATCCCGCCCAGGGCAACGACGGCCATGGCGAGCTTCTTCAATGTAGTCATCGGCGAAAGTGCCTCCTACCCAGGCAAGGTAAGGGGCGGCTGGAGAAAACCAGCACGCAGCGAAGAGTGCGATCCTGGAGTCAAGTGACACGATGTCAGTGGATTAGAGAGAATTGACTTTATTTTCTTTTCGTGTGAACAGGGTCGCGCGCACTGTTCATTTCGCGGGATGATAGCGGAATGCGCAAGGTGCCGTGATTGCTGCTCGCCATCCAACTCGTCGAGGCGGCCGGCGGTGAAGTCCTCCGTTACTCCGTTCGGGCCGATCCGTTCGAAGTGGAACTCTCACTGCCCGATGGGACGAGACAAACGCGGCGGCTTAAACGGCAGGCTACTCACTTCTACCTTGAAAGCGGCTGGCCCGTTCCCCAAGGGCCGGACGGTCAACCGGTGCGCTGCGAAATCCGCTGGAACGGGTTCCCCAGCACCTGGCGCCTCGTGAATAGCTTCGGGGTTGACCGGCGCGTACAGACGTTCCAGACGACTCTCGGCGAATTGCGGAAGGCCGTCTTCGCCGGAGGCGATTTCCGCATCACTCCCTCGAAGCAAGGACTGTGGCTGGTAACCCGGGCCACGCGGAGTTTTTCCGACTCAGCTTTGCTCGAACTGCTGGACCGGATCTCGGTGACGCAAACCGGCGTCTGGCGGGATCCCGGCCTCCGCGGTCATCTCGTTTACCTGCTGGCGGCCGACGGGTCAGGCCAAGGCGACGCCCGGACGCGCGCCATGGTAGTGGAGGCATCGCCGGCTGCGGCGTCACTCGCGAGCCTGGCGCAACTCTTCGCGCATGAACTATTCCATGAGTGGAACGCGCATCGGCTGAATGGCCCCGAGGACGAACGCCTGTATTGGTTTACCGAGGGTGTCACCGATTACCACGCCGCGCTGACTCTATGGCGCCAGGGAATTTGGACGTTCGAGCGGTTCGCTGACAGCTTCAATACAGCGGCCCCGCAGTATTTCGGATCACCGGCGCGGAATCTCACGGCTGAGCGGATGCTGGGACAGCGCCAGTCGGATGCGAACGCCGAGCGGCTGCCGTATTTGCAAGGCTATTTACTTGCGTCGCACTGGAATAGAGATGGGCGGGTGTTCGATCGCGGCATGCGGAACCTGAAGAAGAGCAATCGTGAGCCGCTCTCGAACCGAAGAATCGCGGACGCGCTGGCCGCCGCCGGGATCGGGAACGTGGACGCCGAGATCGATCGCTTCGTGAATCGCGGCGAGACCATCGTAGTGCGGCCGCGGATCTTTGGAGACTGCGCCGCCGAATCGAAGATCGAAGTGCGGCAGTTCGATATTGGCTTCGATTTGCAGGAATCGCGAAAGAACAAGACGATCCACGGCGTCCGGCCGACGAGCACCGCGGGGCGCGCGGGCGTGCGGGATGGGCAGCTGAATTTGAAATCCGCGACGAGCAGGGGGCGCGGCGCGTCAAATATTATCCGGCCGCGTCTGCCGCCATCGAGGCTCCGCAATACAAGGCCGATTCCCAAAAACGTTGCGTGATACCCTGACCTTTCACCATATGAGAGCAGCCTACTACGAGGGCCACGGCAACATCCGTGTGGCAGAGTGCGTGCCCGTCGCGCCGGGACCGGGCGAGGTCCAATTGCGTGTCGCCAATTGCGGCATCTGCGGGACCGACCTGCACATCTATCACGGCAACATGGACCACCGCGTGAAGATGCCGCAAGTGATCGGGCATGAGACGTCGGCGGTGGTGGAGGCGTTGGGCGACAACGTGAGCGGGTATGCCAAAGGCGACCGCGTCACCGTGATGCCGCTCGATCCGTGCCACGAATGCCCCGCCTGCCGCGCCGGACATTCCCACGTTTGCCAGAATCTCAAGTTCATCGGCATCGATGTGCCGGGCGGTTTTCAAGCCTTGTGGACGGTGCCCGCGCATACGCTGCTGCCGGTGCCCGCGCGCGTGTCGATTCAGCACGCTGCGCTGATCGAGCCGATTGCGGTGGCGTGTCATGACGTGCGGCTGGGCGAGGTGAAACCCGGTGAATTCGCCATGGTGCTGGGCGGCGGACCGATCGGTACGCTGGTGGCGCTAGTGGCACAAAACGCCGGGGCCCGCGTGGTGGTAAGCGAGATCAATCCGTTCCGGCGGAAGCTGATCGAATCGCTCGGCCTCGAGACGGTGAACCCGCTCGAAACTGATCTGGTGAAGTTCGTCGGCAACCCCGGCGCGGATGTGGTCTTCGAAGTTTCGGGCGCGGCTCCGGCGGCTCTGCAGATGACCGATCTTCTGCGCGTGCGCGGCCGCGTAGTGATGGTAGCGGTGTATGCGAAGCCGGTGCCGGTGAATCTGCATCGCTTCTTCTGGCGCGAGTTGCGGCTCATCGGCGCGCGCGTGTACGAGCGCGAGGATTTCGCCGAGGCGATCCGGTTGCTCGATGCCGGGACGATTCCGTTCGAGAAGCTGATCACTGACATTTACCCGCTCGATAAATTGAAGCAGGGATTTGAAGAGATGGAAAAGGGCGGGTCGGTGATGAAAATTCTCATCGACTGCGCGAGTTAGACGATGGGTGTTCTCGATTTTTTCAAACTCGACGGGCAGACCGCGCTCGTCACCGGATGCCGGCGTGGCATCGGTAAGGCGATGGCAGAGGCACTGGCCGAAGCGGGCGCCGATATCTTGGGTGTGAGCGCGCAGATGCAGCCCGATGGCGCCGAGCTCGGCGAGTATGTGCGTGCGCTCGGGCGCACGTTTCGCGGCTATGCGTGCGATTTTTCTGACCGAAAGGCTCTCTACGATTTCATCGCGCAGGTAAAGGGCATTGAGGTCGATATCCTCGTCAACAACGCGGGGACTATTCTGCGTAAGCCCGCCGCCGAGCATCCAGATGAGTTTTGGGACACGGTGCTCGAGACCAACCTCACCGCGCCGTTTGTACTGACGCGCGAAATCGGCCGCGGCATGGTAGCGCGCAAACGGGGCAAGGTGATCTTCACGGCTTCGCTGTTGACGTTTCAGGGCGGCATCACGGTGCCGGGATACGCGGCGAGCAAAGGCGCGCTCGGCTCGCTCGTGAAGGCGTTCTCGAATGAATGGGCGGCTCAAGGCGTGCAGGTGAACGCGATCGCGCCCGGCTATATCGCCACCGACAACACCGCCGCACTGCAGGCGGACCCTGTTCGCAATCCCGCGATTCTGTCGCGCATACCGGCAGGGCGATGGGGGCAGCCGGAAGACTTCAAAGGCGTAACGGTGTTTCTTGCTTCGCGCGCATCGGATTACATGAACGGCGAGATCGTGCTGGTGGACGGCGGTTGGATGGGGCGATGAACATCGAGAAACTAACTTGGGGCGGCTGGCCGAATTGCTACCGGCTTTCAAACGGCGACGTAGAGTTGATCGTTACGACGGATGTGGGTCCGCGCGTCATGCGGTATGCGTTTATCGGCGGGCCGAATGTGTTTCTCGAGCTGGACGATGAGCTCGGGAAATCCGGTGAGGCGGAGTTCCGGCCGCGTGGCGGTCATCGGCTTTGGTGCGCGCCGGAGCGGTATCCGTTGTCGTGGGCGCCGGATAACGGGGCAGTCGAAGTGCGCGTGCAGGGATCGAATACGATCGAGTTGACCGCGCCGGTGGAGCCGTTATCGGGATTGCGCAAGACGCTGCTGATCCGGCTGGCCGCGGCGGGTACGGCGGTGATGGTGCATCACCGCATCGAGAATACGCTCGCGTGGGAAATCGAACTCGCGGCGTGGCCGCTTTCGATGATGAAGCCCGGCGGCGTGGGTGTGACGGGTTTTCCGCCGCGCGGTACGCATCCCGAGATGCTGGCGCCGACGAATCCGCTGGTGATGTGGGCGTTCTCGGATTTCTCGGATCCGCGGTGGACGATCACGAAGAAGTATCTCGCGCTACGGCAGGATGCGGCGTGCCCTTCGCCGACCAAGGCCGGGCTGTTCAATGTGCGAACGTGGGGCGCGTACTTTGTCGATGGGCAGTTGTTCCTGAAGCAGGCAGCGGCGGACCCGGCGGCGCGGTATCCGGACATGGGCTGCTCGTTCGAGATCTTTGCGAATGGGACGACGCTCGAACTGGAGACGCTGGGCCCGTTGAAGGCGCTGCGGCCGGGCGCGAGTCTCGAGCACGGCGAGCGATGGACGCTGCAGCGCGATGTGGCGACGCCGGAGTTGACGGATGAGGCCTTAGACCGGGTGCTCACGCTGTTAGTGTGAAGATGAGATTGAAGACACGCAAGGTCAGTGTCGTCATCGAACGAGACGAAGACGGCTGCTACGCATGGTGCCCAGAGTTGAAGGGCTGCCAGTCGCAAGGCTCAACGTTCGAGGAGGCTCTGGTCAACATAGGTGAGGCCGTTGAGCTCTTTCTCGATACACTCACTGATGCGGAAAGAGCGGCGGCGCTGAGTCAAGTGATTCTTGCTACGGCCATCGAGGTGCATGCCTAAGGCGCCCCGAACAACGCCGCGGACTCCGGACTCTTCACCCGTGACAGCACAACCGGCTCCGAAGGCATCCACAAGTTCAAGGGAACTTCTCCAGACGCCGGCGGAGCCGGTCCTGTTTTTAGATCGGGTGAAGATCTTAGCTCTTGGCCTTTAGGGCCAAGTCACGCAGCACCATGGCGAGCATCCCGTCGCCGGCCGATCCGTTGCCGCCGGACACCACCACGTCCGGGGTTAGCCGGATGTTCTTGTCCGCCAGCGCCGTGAAGATCTGCAGGAGCGCGTAGTTGCCGCCCATGGCCTCGACGCCTTGCCGGTAGGCTTCGGCCCTCGCGATACCGACCGAGCGAATCGCTTCGCCTTCGTTGCGGCCCTTGATCGCGACTACGTCCGCTTCGGCTTCGCCCAGCCGGCGCCGCGCCATCGCTTCGCCTTCGGCTCGCCGCGCGACGGCTTGCGACTCGCCATTCGCCTGCTCGACGCTCGCCTTGGCGCGCATTTCGGCCACACGTACGTCCTGTTCGGAATTGACCAGTTCCTTCTGCTTGTCCGCCAGCGCCTTCTGCCGTTCGAGTTCCTGGCGCGTGCGCTGAGTCTTTTCCTCGGTGACGAAGGTCTTCTGCTGCTCTTCGGCGATCTTGCGCGCCGTTAACGTGACCATCAGCTCGTGCGGCGGCGTGATGTCGCCGATCAGCGTGTCGACGCTCTGCACGTCGTACTCGCGGATGGCTTCGTTGATGTGCTGGCGTGCTTCCTTCTGGCGCTCGGAGCGGTTACTCAGAAAGTCGAGCACCGAGTAGTTCTGCGCGCTATTGCGGAAGTAATTCCCGACGATCGGCTCGAGCACCTGATTCACAAGGTTCCGTACGCTGCCCACGCGCGAGATCACCCACGGGGCCTTCGTGGCGCCGATGTTGATGATCTGCGAAACGTCGAGATTGAAGGTGAAGCCGTCCATCGAACGCACCGTGATCGTGGATAACTTCTCGTCTAACTTATGCGCTTCGGTCCGCGCCGACGCCCAGTTGAGGACGATGTTGGTCGTGGGCACTAACTCGATCTTCATGATGCGCGAGTTCACCGGATGCTTGCCCGGATAGAGAGGCTCGTCCCACACGCCCTTGCCGCCGCGGCGCACGATGTTGCCGTGCGTGAACTGGTCGCCCGAGATGTCGCGCGAATCGTCGCCGACGAAGCTGACAACTACGCCCACGTAACCGATGGGCACCTCGAACAGCGGGTGCTCTTCGATTTCGCAGAACCACGGATTCAGGTTGTAGTTACCGGCCAGGATGATTTGCTCCTGAAGACCGCGGCAACCGCCCGCTTTGATGAATGCCTCGGGGCTCTGGAAATCGTCGTGGCCCACCGCCGCCTTCGCCGCCATCTGCCCAACAGGCATGGGTGCACCGTCCATGACGGTAACGATGCCGATCTTGTCCGAGTCGATCTTAGTGATCGGCACGTTAGGGATCACCTTGAACAGCACTGGATTGATGCGGTAAAAACCGGCGGTGAGCACCGTGCTCTGACGGCCCTTCTGGCCGCCGTTGCGCAGGAACTTGGCGGCGTCCTGGAAGAACTCACATTCCACCACGTTGGCGAGCACGCGGTCGGCCGGCATCGCGTCGCCGTCATTGGCGATGACGAGCCCGACGTACCCTTGCTCAATCCTGGTGATGGGATGCTTTTCGACCTTGTACTGCCACGGCCAGAACGGGAAGTGGACACCGGGGCCGAGCGGTCGCGCCTGGTAACCGGCTTCTCCGTCGAGCGCCACCACCCGTCCCTCGGGGAGCGACTTGCCGCGTGAGAAGCGCTTGACGACCACGCCGACCTGATCCTCTCGGATGCTGACAAAGCTGTTCAGGATGATCAGGATGCTGGTAAGGACGGCCAGGTCGGCCGAAAGCATCCAAAAATTGAAGCCAAAAATCCACGTAAACACACCTATCCTCCTTCAAAAACCAATGATGACGAGTTACCGCTGGGGGAAAGATTTGAAGAGAAGGTAGGTCCTAAATCCCAGTAACCGTACTGGGCGCGCTCACCGGGAGCAGGTTGATGTTCATATATGTCTCAGCCGAAGTACACGGGAACGCCGCGGAAATACAAGAGTACGAACCCGAAACCAGTTGTAACCAGGGCAGATATGTTTTTTTCGTCAGGCTGCGGCGTTCATCCGGATGCGGTTGCGTCCGGCGCGTTTGGCCTCGTACATGGCTCGATCGGCTTCATTGAGCAGGTCCGCCGCAGAGCGATGGCGGAGGGAATCGAACAAGGCGCAACCGAGCGAAACGGTGACAAGCAGCGATCGTCCACCGCCGATAAAGTGACGGGTCTCGGCGACGTTGCGGCGAACGCGTTCGGCCACGGCCGCCAGGTCGTGGACGCTTTCGGCGCGCATCACCACCACGAACTCCTCGCCTCCCCATCGGCCAACGAAATCGCCGCCGCGCAGGCTGCCGCTCACCGTCTGGGCCACCGATCGCAGGACGGAGTCTCCGGCCGAATGGCCGTGCGTGTCATTAATTTTCTTGAAGTAGTCGACGTCGATGAAGATGGTGCCGAACAGCCGTCCCGCGCTAAGCGCCGCGTGGAAGACCTCGTCCATGTACGAAGAGGTGTGGCTGCGATTGGCAACTCCGGTAAGCGAATCCCGCTGCGCTTCGGCGAGCAGCATGGCCGTGCGGGACTCGAGGTGGGCGAGCGCTTCGTGGATTCCTGAGAGTTCCTGCGAGGTGCGCACGCTCAAGGCGAGCAGTACCTCGCGGGCCTCCTCGAGGGTCGAGGACATCTCGGCGGCGTCCAGTTTGATGTCGAAGAGCGGCGCCAGATGCGGGGCCTGATCGAGCAATTGCGCGTTCACGCCGGCGACGTCGATCGTGGCATCGATCGCGTCCTTCAACCGTGCGGCGGCCAGTTGAGGATCGCCGGTCCATTGATCGGCGAAACGGCCGGACAGTGCGACGATTTTCGAGAGCTGGCCGGGTCCGGAGCGGCCGTCGTCCGAGCTTCGAACGCCGTGGCTCTCCAGCACCGTTTGCGCAAGTATCGGCGGCACGCGCCAGCGCCCGAGGAGCCAGGAGCCCACCTGCGCGTGATCGCAGCCGAAGCCGTCCAGTTCGAGCGCGATCAGCTTGTCGTGGTCCCGCTGGGCGGTCTCGAGAATCCGTGTGTACTGAGGGCCCAGCGTTTGCGCCAGCACGAGCATTCCGATGTCTTGTAACAGGGCGCCGAGGAATGCCTCCTCCCGCATTCCGAACGTCGGTCCCTGGCACAAGGCACGCGCGGCCAAGGCCGATAACACCGAGCGGCGCCAATAGTCGCGCAAGCCGGGGCGGTTCCCCGTCTGGCAGGCCCTGGTCAAACTGAAGGAAAGCACCAGCGTCCGGATGGCGTTGATTCCCAGCAGGCTCACCGCATTGGATATCGTCGTCACCTCGCGGCGCAGGGCGAAAATGGGCGAGTTGGCCGTCCGCATCAGCTTGGCGGACAAGGCAGGATCATTCGCGATCACACCGGCGATCTGATTGAGATCCAGTTGTTCCTGCTGGCATAGCGCGAGGACGCGGAGGGCAACCGAAGGCAGCGTTGGCAGGCTGGTGCATCGCTCAATTCGGTCGCGAATGGCTTTTGGAAGACTCATCACGCTTCTCAATCTTCTCGACCGCAAAGACCGATTCGTTAGCCCGATTCAGGGCCGATCCAGGCCGATAATGGATATACCCATGAGCAACACCATTCAGCGTCGAACCCCACTCACTGAATTGCCGGCGTGGAGGGCCCTGGAAGCCGAGTACCGCCAGGCCGGCCAACGGCATCTCCGCGAGCTTTTCGCAGCGGACCCGGAGCGCGGCACGCGGATGACGGCGGAGGGCGCGGGGCTTTTCCTCGATTATTCGAAGAACCGCGTGACGGACGGCACGATGGCGCTGCTGCTCCAACTGGCCGAGGAGTCCGGAGTGCGGGCGCGGATGGATGCCATGTTCGCCGGGGACAAGATCAATGTCACCGAAGACCGCGCGGTGCTGCACGCGGCCCTGCGGACTCCGCCCGGGCAATCGATTCTGGTGGACGGACATGACGTCGTACCCGGCGTACACGAAGTCCTGCAGAAAATGGCGGGTTTCTGCCATCGCGTGCGGAGTGGCGAGTGGAAGGGCTACACCGGCAAGCGGATCCGCAACATCGTCAACATCGGCATCGGGGGCTCGGATCTCGGGCCGGTGATGGCGTACGAGGCTTTGAAGCACTACAGCGCACGCGAGCTCTCGTTCCGCTTTGTGTCGAATGTGGATGGCGCGGATTTCGTGGAAGCGGTTCGCGATCTCGATGCGGCGGAGACGCTTTTCATCGTCTGCTCAAAGACGTTCACCACACAGGAGACGATGACGAACGCGCTGACGGCCCGCGAATGGTCGCTCGGGAGGCTAGGCGGCGACGCGGCTTCGGTGGCGCGGCACTTCGTGGCGGTTTCGACTAACGCCGCCGAGGTGTCCAAGTTCGGCATCGATACCGAGAATATGTTTGGGTTCTGGGATTGGGTGGGCGGACGCTATTCGATGGAGTCGGCCATTGGGCTCTCGACGATGCTCGCCGTCGGCGCGGACGGCTTCGCAGAACTGCTCTCGGGCTTCCACGCGATGGATTCGCATTTCCGCACGGCTCCGTTCGAGCGCAATCTGCCCGTGCTGATGGGGCTGCTCGGGATCTGGAATACGAACTTTCTGGGCGCCGAGACGGTGGCGGTGCTGCCCTATGAACAGTATCTGAAGCGCTTCCCGGCGTACCTGCAGCAGTTGACGATGGAGAGCAACGGGAAGCACGTCACGCTGAACGGCACCGAAGTGAGGTTTCAGACGAGCGCGATTTACTGGGGCGAGCCGGGCACCAACGGCCAGCATTCTTTCTATCAGTTGATTCACCAGGGCACGCGGCTGATCCCGTGCGACTTCATCGGGTTTTATCAGCCGCTCACGCCGCTGGGCCAACACCACGACATCCTGATGGCAAACGTGTTTGCGCAGTCCGAGGCGCTGGCGTTCGGCAAGACGCGCGAGGAAGTGCTGGCGGAGGGTACGGCGGACTGGCTCGCGCCGCATCGGGTGTTTGAGGGCAATCGGCCGTCGAATACGATTCTGGCGCCGCGGCTCGATCCGAAGACGCTCGGCGCGCTGGTGGCGCTGTACGAGCACTGCGTGTTTGTGCAGGGCGCGATCTGGGATATCAACCCATTTGACCAGTGGGGCGTGGAGCTCGGCAAGGTATTGGCGAAGCGAATTCTGCCGGAGTTAGTCAGTGCGGCGGAGCCGGCGCTCCGTCACGACAGCTCGACGAATCATTTAATCAGCCTTTACCGGCAGAACAGGTTACTGGGCGGGTAACTTCCAGGCTTCGTCGAAGATGCCGGCGTAGGCCACGTCGGGAACTTCTTTATCGCTGACACGCAAGATTGCGAAATCGCCGTATTGGGGCGTCGAGAAGTCGCCCGCCCAGTCTTCCCAGTTCGCGGTGATGCCGCTATTGAGGACCACGTAGCGCGAGGGATTCAACGGATTCGGATAGATCGCCGCCGGGAGCACGTCCGCGGTGGGAAAGCGCTGGGCGCCCATCGTGACGTTCTGCTTGTTCCAGCCGAGCGGCAGTTTGCCGTCAAGCTTGGCGATCCAGCGATTGCTGCCCGGGTCGCCAAACAGCACGACGTGATACTTCGCAAAATCCGCGCCAGTGACGTCCTTGTCGTCCTTCATCCGCAGGTGCCCGCGGAAGGCCAATTGATACTGGCGATCGAACTTCTCCAGGATCCGTAGCGCCTGCTGGTTCGCGGCGGCGTTCCAGGGCGTGCCGGTGGGTTTGACGATGAGGAACGGCTCGAGGAAGGCGTCATCGATCGGGCCTTGCAGGCCGTGGCGTTTTCGCAGGCCCGCCGGTTCGCCGGTCTGCGCTTGCCGCCAGGAACCGCCAGTCTTCTCGAGAACGATCTCCGCCGCCGGCTTCACCGCGAGCGATTGTCCATCGATCTTGAGTGCCGCCGCGCGATCGGTTTCACGCAGTACGAGTCGCGTCAGATTCTTGGTGGTGATGTCAAGCTGCGTACGATCGCCCGAGCGCTTGGCGTCGATCTCGGCGCGCTCGTAATGCTTCCCGAGACCGTCCAGCGTGGCCCAGTGGCTGCGATTGTAGCGAGTCGTATAAGTAAGGAACCGCAGATGATCCGGCGACTGGCGGCCGCGCTTGAGATTCGCCAGGTGAATCGCGTCCATACTCTTGCGGAACTCAGGGTCGGTCGCATGAGGCGTGTTCGGCGCAACGAAGAAGACAATGGATGGAATCTCGGTCACGCGCAGGCCGGTCGTGAAGGAGAGGCCATCGAAGTGGAAACCCTCGCGCGCCAGTTGCGCCCGCGCCGCCACGTGCTTGGCAAAGCTGCCGTCGATCTCGCCGACGTAGCCGATGAACGGCATATTGAACGCGTTCAGCATCCACTCGTACGTGTTGTCGAAGATACGGCACATCGCCTGCTGATGAGGCGCAAGGTCAGGCAGCACGCGCATGCGGTGAGACTCGGTGTCGCCCGCGCCCGCTTCCACCGTGGCCCAGAGGCCCGGATAATGAAGCGCCGAGTGCCACACGCCGGCGCCGCCCATCGAGAAGCCTCGCAGCGCGACGCGATCGGGGTCCACTTTATATAACTTCGACACGGCCGCGATTCCTTCGAAAATGTCGGCCTCGCCCGGCCAGTGGAAGGCGTTGTTGCCGCGTCCGAATAACTCGATCTGAATCGTGCCCGGCAGGTGCGGGCGATCGGCGCCGCGCCTGGGGAACGCCGCAATGAACTCGACTTCGTATCGCGTCACGTACCGGCCATGTTCGATGACGTCGAGCGGGAGAGCGCGCGTGCCGTCGTACTCGTCGGGAATCGTGAGGCGGTACGGCTGCACCGAGCCGTCGACTTCGGAGCGATAGCCGCGAATCAACCGGCCCTTCTGCGTGGTCCACGGCGACTTGCCTTCCTTCAACTGCGCCGCACGCTCCAGGCCCTGCTCGAGCACAGAGAGCGTAGACCCAACCGTCTCCTTGCGCGAAAACTCCTCGGGAAACGTCTGGATCCAGCGGGCGGCCTCGTGAAACAGCTCTACGTCGACGAGGAGCCCGTCATCCACGCGGCGCGCTCGCAGATCGCGAATCTTCCCGCCCAGCTCGTCGGCCTTCGCTTGAATCTGCTGCTTCTCGGCGTCCGTGGGTTTGTAAGGATCCGTGCGCGGGCGGAAGCGGGTGAACGGAAGAATCTCGCCGGGACGGCCTTGCTTGGGCGACGGCACTTGCACGGTCTGCCCCGCCAGGAGGCCAGTGAATAGAAGAGCGAGCGATGTGCGCATGAACAGATCATCTTACAGGATGGGCAGCGCTTCGATGGGGCCTGCGAGGGGGGCGACGTAGCGGATGAACTCGGGTGCGGCGTCGTTCCCGCTGGCGGCGATCCACTCGCGCGGAACGAGGCGTTCGACACCGGCCACGTTGCGCAGGGGAACCGTGGAAAATCCATCGCCGGGCTCGAGGGCAATCATTACGCCGGACTCGCCGCGGTCCGCCGCCACAACCGCTTCGTAGCCGCACCGATAGGAATCGAGGGCGTCGGCTTCCGAGACAGCGAACGAGCAGGATCGGCCGAGCAAGCCCGGCTTCTCGCTGCGAACGCGCAGGCCGGTGATCGAGCTGACCGCGCGGGCGAGGCTGTGGCCGAGGTTGCTCGCGAGTTCGTGCTGGCGGTTGCCGGCGCGGTCAAGATCGGCGCCGAAAGGATTGCCGTCCGGATCGCGCAGGCCCTCGCAGACCGCGACCACGGCGCGGCCCCACTTCGCGTACGCCTCTTTGACATCGGCGCAGATCTGGTCGAGCGTGGGCGGGCATTCGGGGAAGTAGATGAGGTGGGGCGCGTCGTCGGGACGCGATCGTGCGAGAGCCGTCGCTCCCGTAACCCACCCGGCGTTGCGGCCGATCACTTCGACGATGGTAACGGGAGACGGCAGCGCGCGGTTATCGGCGCCGATATCGCGCACCGCCTGCGCGTAGAAGCGAGCGGCGGAGCCGAAGCCGGGACACCGGTCGGTACCGGCGAGGTCGTTATCCACGGTCTTCGGCACTCCGAGGACGGTGAGCTCCGGCGCAGCGTTGTGGAGCAGCAGCGCGGTTTTCATTGAGCCGTTGCCCCCGGTGAAGAACACGGTGCCGATTCCCTGCTCCCGAAAGCGTTCGAGCGCGGGCGGGAGGTGAGTCTGATCGAAGGGCCGCCGGCTCGAGCCCAACACCGAACCGGGAGCGCGGCGAATCCGCTCGAGCAGGCCGGCGGGAAGCGACGTCAGGTCGATCCAGTCATCGGCGAGCAGTCCGGGTGCGCCTGAGCGGGCGCCATAGAGACGGCGGATGCGCTTCGAAGACCGGCAGGCATCGATGATTCCCACCAGGCTTGCGTTCAGAACCGCCGAGGGTCCGCCCCCGTGCACAACGATGGCTGCGTCGTTCTCCATGGAATTTTCTACTGTAACTTAGCAGGGGGGCGATGAACGAAAAATAGGCCCGCGGAGGAAGAGCCGCGGGCCGCCATGAGAAGGAGAATCGTGAAGTGCTTCGTTAGTTTCTGGCTGCGGTGATCGAGGCCGGACCAGGGGAAATCCGATAGACGGTCAACTTAGGATCCTCGTAGTAGATAGACACGTTGTCGTGAGTCCGCGCATATGCGGCTACGATACGGGCGAGGCGAATCTCCGTGGAGGCGCGGCCGAGGGGAGTTCCGTAAGCCAGGACGACACGGTCTTCCACGAACGCCATGCCGTGACCGCCGTGGGTGTTGCCGCCATTGCTGTTCGGTCTTGTCAACGGCTCTTTCTCGACGAAGATAAAGATCTCGGCCGCCCAGGGAAACTTGAAGTCCGGCGGTTCGACGCTGGCCTCGGTGTACTCTTTCAGAAAATCGAGTAACTCGACGTGCCAGCCGCGCCCGAGGACGGACGTAAGCTCATGCGTCGGAGAGACGAGGAACCATTCGCCGCGCGGGAACGTCTGCGCGATCTGCTCGGCGACCCGTGCGGCCGACTCGTATTGATGAGGGCCGTCGGGAACGGAACGGACGGAGTCCGACAGGAGGACACCGGCGAAGCTGACGGTCAGCACGGCCCGGGCCGGAAGGGAGTCCCAGCCGGGGGCGTATCGCCCGGCGCTGTCAATCAGCACCGCCGCTGCCACGCAGCCAATGGCGAACGCGGGGTAGGGTGTCAGGCCGCCCACCAGCACGGCAGTCACCGCCGAGGCCATGGCGCTCGAGCGGCGGCTATATGCCAGAATTCCGGTGATGATCCAGAACAGCGTGGCCATTTGCTGCGGAGCGCTTGGCTTGGCTATCGTGTCTTGCAACATAATGGGCAAGACCGCCGTGAAGCCCAACGCGAGCAGCGCCGCCGTGTACCGTCGTGTGATCCGGTAGGCGAACAACGCCGCCGCCACGCAGGCGAGCAGAGAGAACAGCGGATCGCCGTAACGCACCACCGAGGCAGCGTCGAGCCCGCCCATCAGCATGAGCGGAACGAGCAGAGTCAGTGAGCTGTCGTAGTGCGCGGTGTTGCCGTTCACTACCTGGAACACCGAGAAGGTTCGTTCGTAGCCCTCGAGATTTTCAAAGCGCCAATAGATCAGGGAGAACCAGGCACGCTGGACGAAGATCGCGAGCAGGAGCAGAGCCCCCAGGGCGGCCGTGGGAGAAATCGAGCGCCAGCCCGGCAAGGCGCCCACACCCGAGCGGCCGGCTTCGATCATCCGCAGCACCTTGAGCGTCATCTGGCGGAGCAGCGATTCCGGACCGCCGCCGAAGAGTGCGTAACCGATGAGCGCCAACCACGTCAGGAACAGAACTTCCACGTAATGAAAGCCTGGCCCGGCCGCGGACAGCGGGAGCGAGACGGCCACGAAGACGGTAACGGTGAGCGCGAAGCCGTGCACGAGACGCAGCCATCCCTCGCCCGGTTCAGGACGCCGGCGGTGCCGCAGAATCGCCGGAAGCAGATAAGCGAGCAGGAAAGCCGCAACGATGCGCGCACCAGCAAGGGTGATCATGAGGTCAAGCTCCGGAAACGAAGTGGTAGTAGTCGGCTTGGTTCAGGGTCCGTAGGACATTCCGGGTGCTCAGCACGGCGAGCACTCCCGCGCCCAGAAAGAAGCCGGCCGCGCTGAACTGATAGCCGAAGAGGCGCGACAGCAGGAAGCCAAACCAGAGATTCACCGCGCAAGCGATACCCAGCGCCCCGAGCACCTTCCAGGGCCGCGAGAGGGCGAACAGCAGGTTCACGTTCCACAAGCTCCACACCAGCAACGGGCAGGCACCCAAGGCTAGAATCGCCACGAAAAGAATGGTGGGACTCTTGATCACCTGAAACCACCAGCTACCGGCGTAGGCGATCGCGGTGGAAATGCCGGCGAGAATGGCGAACTGGCCGAGACGCTGCCAGTAGAACTTCCGTATCGCGAGATTGAACAGCACTACCTGGCGAGCGCTGAAACCGCCGAGGAACTTCTGAATCGAATCCCGGTAAGCCGCACCAGCCACACGCACCCAGCCGACCTGCATGACGAAGGCGAAGAGCGCCACGTTCACGGCCGTCTCATAGTCGCTGCGGAACGTGAGCCGGTGGACGCCGGCGTTCGCGGTCCAGGCGATGATTCGGTCCGCGAAGAGAAACGCGTAGAACGTCGCGCCGTAAAGAAAGAAGGGCGCCGAATGTACGAGTGTGCGCGCGAACGGTTCCGCGCGCATCGGATTGTTCCCAGGCGTGACCGGCTTCATGAGTTGCCGTACGCCCGACAGAATCGCGGTGCCAGCCGCGGCCACGACGCCCACGATTTGCGCGAGCACCACGGGTATACCGAGCATGCGATGCAGCGCCGTCACCACCGCGAGGCCAAGCACGACCGACAGCAGCACTTCGACATTGCGGTCCACCATGTAGAGGATGCCGGTGGCAAGCCAGAAGACGCCGAGGCCCAGCAGGAACGCGGTGGCCATGAGCGCGACTTCAGGCACGAGCCACGCGAAATACCAGTTCAAAGCAAGCGCAATGCAGGCGGTGAAGGCGAGCGTGAGCGCGCCCATCCCGAGCCAATCGAGTGTGGACTCGAAGCAGACGAGCGGCTCCTTGGTCCCGAGGAAAAACATGCCCCGCCGGGCCATGGCTTGTACGAAGCCGCCGCTGACGACGAAGCTGGCCACCGTTCCCACCGCGACCGCCGCGCCCACGTCTGTCGGGAGATTACCGCCCCACAACGAGTACTGCAGAAACAGCATCGCCAGGCCGGAAACCGCCATCGGAAGCGCAAAGGCGATGCCCTTGAGGTACTCCTTGATGCCGGAAGTTTGCTTCTTCTCCTGCACCTCCTCGGGAGGCTCGACGGTGTCTTCGCGATACTTCGCCTGGGCCATTGCCCACAAGTCCGCGTAGCCTCGGCGCCGGGCCGCGGCATTGCTCAAACCCTCGCTTTCGAGACGGATCAGAACATCCTGGGCGTCAAGCGGTGGCGCTAGACGCTGAACGGGCTTCGCTGAGTTCGAGCGCACCGGTTTTGCCCTCCTTGATCACACTGTCGTAGATCGCTTCGAATCGACCGATTGCGCCGGCCATCGTGAAGTTCGCCAGACCCCGCGCGCGCGCCGCTTCACCGTAAGCAGCCCGCCGCGCGGCGCCTTCCGGGGTTTGCTCGAGCATGAAAATCAGGGCTGCCGCCAGTTCCTCGTGGTCGCGCGAACCAAAGATGATTCCCGTGTCGCCCAGCACTTCACCGATGCCGCCCACGTCGCTCGCCACGATCGGGCAGCCGCACAGCATCGCTTCGACAAGAGCGAAGGGAAACGCCTCGGAGATGCTCGGGATACAGGCAACCGTCGCCTGCCGCAACGCGTCGGCCGGCTTGCTCGTCTTGCCGAATTCCACAAATGCCTGAAGATTGTTGGCGCGGACGATATCCATGCACTCTTCGAAGTACGCTTCGTCCGCCACGTCGCCCAGGATCCGGATCTTCACTTCCGGGATGACTTCGCACACGCGCGAGGCCGCTCGCAGCAGCACGTCCACACCTTTGAGCCGGAAGATGCGCGCCAGCGTCAGAATGACGGGCTTCGCGGGTTCAGGGCCTTGCCGGGGATGGAACAATTCGGGGTCCGCACCGTTGGGCGTAGAGATCGTCTGACGGTCACAGCCGAGACGCTCCTGCCACTTCCGGTTGAACTCACACAACGATGTCACCGCGTCGGCGTATCGGTAATTCATCCGCACGATCGCATCCGCCAGCATCAAGAGGAAGCGGCGACACGCGTTCAGTTGCGGCAGCTTGGACAAGACAATGTACAGCTCGCGCAGATAAATTCCGTGCTCGGTAATCACGAACGGAACCCCGCGGATCCGGTTATGCAGCACGCCGGGGATGCCGGCGAGGCCGGCCATCGACGCATGCACCACGTCCACATCGCCGAGCGGCACGGAGACGATGGCCATGCTGCGCAGCAGCCAGCGCATGCAGTCGGTGATTTCCGCGAGCGTGAGGTTCTCGCCGCCGGGAAAATGGTCGATCATCAACGTCCGGAAGGTTTCCCACACCGGGCGCGCCGTCATGCTCTGCGTATAGTCGTGCAGGCGGAAATGACGGTACATTCCGCACAGGCCGTCGGCCAGATCGCTGGGCGGGCGGCCGGCCACGAGGATCCCCTTCACCACACGGGTGAACGAGTCCATGAATTCCACGCCGGGCGAGGCGCCATCGGGCAGCTTCCGCTGCACGGCGGCCGACACCACGGGATCCTGCCAGCCGGGTTCCTCGTTACCCCACAGCGGCAGCATCATATAGTTCCGCACGTTCCTGGGGAACTGGTAGATGGGACGCTGATGCGGCGAATTGGCGATGGCCAGAACGTCGAAGTCGTAATTGGGGAGGCGTCGAATCAACTGGTCGCACCAGTGACTGACGCCCCCGCTGAAACAGGGATACGTCCCTTCGGTGGTCAGTAGTATGGTTCCTCTGCTCACTTCTCCTGTCCTGTATGCTGAATCTCGATTGCGCCTTCCAGGCCGGCCAGGATCACTTTCGGATTCGGATTAGGCATTGTCACGCGCAGCAGATAGGCCTGCTGCGGTTGATCCGGTACGAGCGTGACCGCCGCGACGCTGGCCTTGTAAACATGGGTCGGCTCGTTGGGCAGCCGTACGTTCACAGGCTTTCCCACCGGAATCGTCATGGCAATCTCAGCCGACATCGGCGCCTCCAGGGCGATCTGACCCAGATCGCTTACAGAAGCAACCGTCGTGCCGGCCCAGACGTACTCACCCGCCTTCATCTTGACCGCAAGCACCGTCCCCGCCTCGCGCGCACGCACAGTCAGGCCCTCCACCTGCCTCCGCGCCGCCGCGAGCGCCAACTCAGCATCCTTTCGTTCCAGATCCGCCACCACTGAGCCCCTCGCATCCACGGACATGTCCTCTTTGGACCCGGGCTTCACCGGCTCGAGTTGCATTTGAACAATTCTCAAATTCGACTCGGCGGCATCCCGTTCCTGCTTCAGCCGTGAGAGCAGTTCGCGCTGCGAGTTCAGATCGCGGAGCGCTCCCTCCACACGTGCTTCGGCGTTCGTCACTTCGAGCTTGGTCGCCAGGCTCTTCTCCCGAAATAGCCGCTCCACTTCGTCCCTGCGCTGAACGGACTCGCGGTAGGCCTGCTCGTAGTTACCGAGCGAGAACTGCGCGAGCCGCTGCGTCGCCAGGTCGAGGTTCTGGCGAGCCGCACCAAGCTGCTCGTTCAGAATCCGCCGGCTTCGCGCATCCGGACCCACCACCACTGCCGCCGGCCGCTGCATGAGAAGGCTCCAGCGAGCTTCGGCCCGGGCCAAGTTGGTCTTTGCGTCCGGACTGTCGATCAAAGCGATCACCTGCCCGGGAGTGACCTTGCTTCCTGGCGTGATATACACGGCGGAAACCGTGCCACCCGTTTCGACGATGGCGTTGCTCATGTTGGCCGGGCTGATCCTGGCCGGCAACATCGTCTTCGGAGCGCTGAAGGGCGTGGCGATCACGCGCGCTGGACTGCGCACCGCGATCGCCGCCCCGACAACCGTCGCCAGCACCACACCGAACACAGCGCCTCGGGCGCCGAGGGTGTGAGCGAGCGGCGTAAAGTTGGTTGTCACTGCCCGCCCCCTCCACCGCCGACCGTCCGGTCGCTATTCGTGGTGACTGCCGCCAACGCCGCTTCCGGCTGCTGATGCGCGCCGCAAGCAACGTAGAGAGAGTAGACTGCCGCCTTCCAGTGATAGTTAGCCAGTTGCAGGCCAGCTTCGGACTCGCGGACCGCGGCTTCGAGAGCCGGAGCCGAGAGCAATGCATCCGAGCCGGCGAGCCCGGCGTTCACGCGCGCCGTCAGCAGTTCCTGGCTTTCGATGGCCAGATCGCGCTTGCGGCGAGCGAGTTCGATGCGTCCCCGGGCTGCCTGTGCTTCGACAACCAGGGCATTGACTTCCTGCCGGATTTCACGGCGCTGCACGCCCGCTTCGGCTTCGAGCGACAGGATGCGCGCGGCAGCGAGAATCTGCTCGGCGTCCTTCTCACCCGTCTTGGTAAGCGGGAAGCTCCACGGCATCTGGAAGTGAACGGTGTTGCCGCCCAGCAGCGTGTTCACGCTCTGTGCGCCCTGCGCCGTTTTGCTGACGTAGCGATAGTCGAGCATCGCGGGAGCCGAAGCCAGCCAGGATTTCACGGACGGCTTGGCGGTCTTCTTCAAACCCGCGATCTCGCGGTCGATCCACTGCAGGTCTTCGCGGAAACGGAAAGCCATTTCCTGGAAGACATTCTCAACGGGGACCGGCTGGTTGTAATCGGCGAGCTTGAACTCGGGCTCGGCGACGGGCTCCTTGTTCGGTTCGTCCTGACCGATCACATACGCCAGGCGGAAGCTGGCCAGCTTGCGCTGGGTCTTTGCTTCCGAACAGGCGCCCTCGGCATCCAGGACGACGTTCTTGAAGTTGGCCACATCGAGCACCGTCAGGCCGCCGGCGAGCAAGCCTTGCTGCAAGCGATTCTGCTGCTCTTTACGCAGGCTCGAGGCGTCGCAGCGGGCCTTCTCGTTCTCCTGGGCTTCCAGGAGATGGAAGAAGGACCGTGCCGCATCGAGTTGCGCGCGAACCTTGCCACGTTCCCGGGCAATTTTCGCAGCCAGCAGGTCATGCGCCGCCGCTTCCAGCGTCTGTGGCGACACGCGGCTGTTGGCGTAGGTCAATCCGCTGCCGATGGTCGCGGCCAGCAGCAGGGGATTCGAAAACGAGAACAACCCGAGATTGGGCCGGAACTCGAGCCTCCGCTTGGCCATTGCCTTGAGCAGTTGCATCTGAGCTTCGAGCACCGGAACACGGGTATTTTCCCGCTCCGCTTTCATCGCCGACGTTCGCAACACCTCCTCCACCCGCAATGGTTGAGCCATTAAAGGCAGACAGAGCATCGGCAGCAGGACAGCAGTCAACATCGTCCGGGGCCGGCCTGGACTGGCCCCGGAATGTAATTGGTATTTCCGCACCTCTACCTCCATTTCTTTCTCACTCTCACTCACTCTCTCTTGCACCCGTACAATAGGGACGCGACTTAGCCGGGGCGACTAAGGCGCAGGAATCACGGAAGGACGTCCGGCGGTAACCCGGATCTTCGACTGTTGATCGCCCACCCACGTCACACACCCCGCATCGCAGATTCCGGTGAGCGGGATATTGGCCGACTTGGTGACATTGAGCGTGACGCTCACACCCGGAACCCAGGTGCCGGTCACACCGGAGAGTTCAACGCTCATGCGATCGATGATCGCGATGCCAGTATCGGTTTCCGACAAGCTGGTAACCGGCGTCTTGACGAGGGCGAGGTACTTCTCCTTAGTCTTGGAGATGAGGTCCCGGTAAACCGAGTTGACGCCATCGTAATGGAACACGTTAGCCTGATGGAACATGACCGGGTAAATCTCGTACTTCAACATGTTCCGGACCAGCGCACTCGCTTCGAAATCCAGCAACTGGGCGTAGGTAAGGTTGCTGGTGAAGAACGGAGGTCCGCCGGTCCCGCCGACGCGAAAGATGCCCTGCGGGCCGTAGAAATAGTTGAACTCGTCCGGCCATGAGCCTTGCGAACCGGTGGTCGGCCGGGTCACGTTATAGAAAAGGTTGTTGGCGCGCCGCGGAATCATCAGGATCAACTGATAGGGATTCCAGAGGCCGGTATTGGGGACGGGCGGCACGAACTCCGGCCGCGAGGTGTCACCCACGACGTAGCGAAAGCCGGTGTCCCTGGCCGCCTGCATGAAGTTGGGGTTAAACAGCCCAGAAATGTTCGGAGTAACGATCGCCTGGCGTTCGACAGCGGCAACCAGACCGGTGGCCGCGGCGTCGTCCTGATTCTGCTTCAGTTCGGCGAAGGATTCCGCGTAGGTCGCGGCGCGGCAGATGCCGCTGTTGGGTACGGCGTCGTAGCAGTCCAGATGCTCGTGGTCCCAGGTGTGGTTCACCTGGAAGAACTTGGGGCCCAGCGACACTGCCGTTTGCAACAGCGTGTCGGGCTGCGTGATATCGGCGTCGGCTGTGTGTCCATAGCCGTTGAACGCGAAGCCGGTGCGAAATCCGGGGAACGACGGATTGGCGCGGATCGAGTCTTCCCAGGCGGCCAGTTTGGTCAGATCGGCGGACGTGATGCGGATCGTGGGGCAGTTCGCGGAAGGATCGTACGTCGGATCGGCAGTAAAGCCCGTAGGCTGGCAGCCCGGAATACTGGCCACATAAAGGTCGTTCGGCAGAAACAGATCGTCGATTTGCGGACTCAGGTACACGCGGCGCAGTCCAATGAATTTGCCACGGGTCACCCAGCGGATCAACCCGTAATTGAGCAGCAGCGAGTGCTGCAGCTCGAGATAGTTGTCCATGGTCAGCGCAATCGACTCACTGCCATCGGAATCGAGAAACTGATTGGCGATGATGCCGCCGGGTAGCGTGATCAACGGAGTGGACGTCGCGCCAGCGATGGGGGTCACCGCCGCCAGGTAGGTGTAGGCGTCGGTGATCTTGAGCGGCGTGGCCAGTTGCAGGTAGTCCCAAATGGTACTCGCGGCCGCCAGGAAAGTACCATTCTGCGGCGCGGTGGCCGAAGTGGTGACGGCGCCCAAGCTGCTCAGGCCGTAGCGAGCTTCGGGAAACGTGTAGTAGCTGATCCTGCGGACGCCGAAGGCCACGGCGTATTGATCCATGCGCAGCCAGTCTTCCGCGCTTAACGCGCTGCGGCAGGTGGGATCGCAGATGCCCAGATTGCCGGTGACGAGAATGATCCCCTGGTAGAAGCCCTTGACCGAGTCATTGAGGACCGGCAGCGGCTGCGTCTTGGTGATCACGGCGTCATAGGGAACGCCAAGGTATTTCAGGAAACTGGTGATCGCGCCGTAGCTGGGCTCGGTTCCATCTACTGTGAGCACCAGAAGCTTCATGTCGACCGTTCTCGGCGGGGCCGCCGCCTTCGGTTTCACGTTTCCGATGCCGAGACCGCCGCCAGTGACCCTCGTCTTCTTTGGCACGGTGATATTTACAAGCGGCTTGGAGCCGGTAAAGGTTGGAATGATGGGTGGTGCTGTGTAGGTGTTCGGTCCGGCCTGAACCAGCAGGGCGCCGGCGAGCAGCATTGCGGGAAGAAAATACTTCATCTTGGGCTTCTCCGGGGAGTAATCTCTCTCTACTACGGCCGGACCGCGAGGCGGAACCGACCGTTCAGTTGTTCTGGATAGTAGCATGAAGGAACTTACGATTCTATAGAAAACGTTGTTAACTACCGGGCAACCATGGCTAGGTACACTTATTACGCACATTACAATTTGCCTTGTTTTTCGATTTAGGCTTGTACCGCACATTACTTTTTGAGTTAGTCCCATTACTCGAGTACTCCCATTACTATCGCGGTAAAAACCGGCGGCAGCCGTGGCTCGTGAGGTGTCAAGGCAGCCAGTCAGCACCACTAAATTACTGAAAAAACTCGACTTGTAAAAAATACCGCCCGGAGTACCAATAACCACCCACTGGGACAATTTCGCGCAAAAACGTTCCACCCGCCGTGGCAAATCAAGAGTGCCGGGAGTTATGCTGGAGGCATGGGGCAAGACCGGGCCTGGTCGCGTAGACAGGCTCTTCTAATGGCATCGATGGCCGTGCAATCGCACGCACTGAGTAAACAGCGCGCCGGAGTAGCTTTCCACTATGCCGCTGCATTTTCACCGCGTGACATAGCTTGGTATACACGATTTGAGTTACTTGTAACTGGAGCTATTCTTAACCCGGCTTTATCACGCCGGCTGAAGCGCGATGGCAGCAGGCTGGCGGCCTACGAATGGACGGCCGGCTACTACCCCGGCGATGCGGCCTCGGCGCCAGGCGATTGGCAGCAAGCCGTAGCCGCGAAGGGCAAAGAGTGGATCCTCACCGATGCACCCGTGGGTGGCGGGGCCGCCGGAAAGGGCAGGACGGCACACTGGTACGATTTCGGCAGCGACAGCCTGATTGAAACGAGAGCCCGCGCACTAGCCAGCCGTTTGGCCCAAGCCGGCTATCACGGATTCTTCTTCGACACTCCCGGCTTCGAACACCTGCCGCCGGCGGCGCAACAAGCCTTCCGGTCCAGACACCCGCGCATGGACTATAACGAGCGCCTCGGCGTGTTCCTTGCCGCCCTGCGTAGGGCGATGCTGCCCGGCCAGCTCGTGTTCCTGAACCAGGGTTACCGGCACGCCGCTCATCTACTGCCGCACGCCGACCTCGATCTTTCCGAAAGCTCGTTCACTGGCGTCGGGCGTGGCGGCACGATGTTCCGGCCGTGGCATGATCCGGCCAAGCCCTGGGAGTCGGTCCGCACGCCGATGTACGACCTTATCATGCCGGCTCTGCGTACCTTCCCGAAGGTCCGGATGGTCCACCTGAACTATGCCTGCGGAACCGCCGAAGAGATCCGGCGGGCGCAGCGGTATTCGTACGCGTATTCGTTGATTCTGGGCCACGAGGGGTACCTGGTGGTGCCGGACTCGGCGATAGCGGAAGAAGGCGAGGCCTACTTCACCAATCTTGGCCCAGCGCAGGACTATTGGCGAGAAGAGCCGAGCGGTGTGGTGTGGCGCCGGTTTCAATACGGCGTGGCAGCGGTGAACGCCAGCGGCAGACCGGCGTCGATTCCCTCTCTGGGGCTTCCGCTTCCCGAGCCGATGCAAGGCTACATCTTCCCGAGCAAGTCTTAGCGCTACTGAAAGTTACTCACCATCAGAAGGTCGTGTTCATTCACATCGAACTGCGTGTAGAGCAGCCGCTTGTGATCCGGTGAAATCGTCAGGCCCCAGGTATTCGGCTTCGGAAGCGTAGCGATCTGGGTGATCCTGCCGCCCGGGTCCCGAAACTCGATCGTCGAAATGCTCCGGCGGTCTGGAGGACTGAGGTAATACAGTCCGGCGAGCGTAGGAACGAACGCACGCATGTAAATGTACGGCAGCACGGGTTCTTCCGGGCCCTCGGCACCGAGCGGCTTACGCCACAACGGCGTACGGAGCTCATTCTTCTGGGTGAAGTACAGCCACTTGCCATCCGGCGTTTCAAACGCGACGTGCCCGCCGCCCCGCGTCACCTGCACGGCTACCCCGCCCCCGGCCGGCACCTTCCAAATCTGGGGGCTCCCGGATCGCCGCGAAGTGAAATAGATCCACCGTCCGTCGGCCGACCAACTGGGGATCGTGTCGTCACTTTTATCGTCAGTAATCCGCCTTGTCGCGCTGCCGTCGAGGCTGACTGCGTACACGTCCCACTGGCCATCCTTATTCCAGTCGAACGCGATCCGCTTGCCATCGGGCGACCAGCGCGGGCTCCCCGCATTGCCCTTCTTCAGAGCCGTCACCTGTTGGGCATTGAGGCCCTCGGAGTCGGTAACCCAGATTTCGATGGAGCCGGAGCGGTCGGACGCAAACGCCACGCGCGTGCCGTCTTTTGAAAAATTCGGACTCGAGTCTAAACGGGTCGAGGCAATCAGACGCCGGAACTGCGGCGACTGCGTCTTGCTCGCTTCCCAGATATTGGTATCGGACAGGCGCTTGGTGAAGACGAGCCGGTTGCCGGTCCGGGCAACGTCAGGATACGACCCCCAGGTGCCGTACGAATCCAGCCGCGCGGCGGGCGTGCCATCGAGCGGGAAGCGCCAGAGCGCGTGGTCATGCAGACTGCTTCCGGCGCTAACAATCAGTGATCGCCCGTCGGCGGCGAAAGTGCAGCCGGCGGCCCAAAGCCTGGGGTCGCCCACGGTCCGCGGCTCACCTTGCGCTACGAGGCCGCCATCGATAGGCAGCACCATGACGCGCACGGCCCACTCGTCCATAAAGCGGAGGAAGCCGACGGACAACCCGTCCGGCGAAATCGCCGGGTCGGTATCGCCCGCCGAGCCCGCCGGAGGGGTCGTCAGCCGCCGTTTGGCGCCGGTGGCGACGTTTACCACCGTAAGATAGTGCGGCTCGGAGGGAGAATCGCGGTCGGCGATCACTACCCATTCCCCGTCGTTCGACCATGCCAGCCCATTCGTAGGCATCTCCTGATCGAGCAGGCTCGCCCGCGAATTGACGGCGGCCAGGGCGAGGGCCGGGCGCGTCGTGATCGGCGTGATCTCGGCAATCTGGCGCTCGACGCCCCCGGCCGCAGGCAGGACCATCAGCTTGGCACGCGTCTCGTTGCCCGACCGGACGAACGCGATGCTGCTCCCATCGCGCGACCACGTTGGGCGCAGATCGGCCGCCGTGTTTTCCGTGAGCCGGCTCGGCTGCGGCGCGCCGCGCGTGGTCACGTAGACATCAAAATTATCCTCGCGCTCGCCGTACCAGGAGAACGCAACCTGCTCGCCATCCGGTGAGAACGAAGGATAGAGCTCGCTGCCGGCCAGAGACGTAAGCGGGTCGGTCTGAGGACGCGGCAGAGTACGGCGCGCCCCCACGAGGTCCGGCCGAAACACCACGACGGCCACCAGCACCAGAGCAGCGGCGGCCAGGAATGCCAACCGGCGGCGGCTGCTCCGGTCATCGTAGGCGGGCGCTTCGCTCAGCCGGCAGAGCGCGGCATAAATGTCGGCCATCGACGTCGTGCGCTGCGCCGGATTCTTCTCGAGACACTGCCGGATCAGCAGCGCCAGGCCCGCGGGCACGTTCGGCGGCAAGGGAGCCGGAGCATCCCGAAGAATGGACGCCACGATCTCCATTCCGGACCGGGCTCCAGACCCGCTTCCGCCCTGGAACGGACGCCGACCCGCGATCATCTCGTACAACAGGATTCCGAAGCTGAAGACGTCGGACCGGGCGTCCACCGCGTCGCCCCGGGCCTGCTCCGGACTCATGTAGGCGTAGGTGCCCATGATAGCGCCGTCGGCCGTCTCGGGGCCGATGGTGGGTGTCGCGTCGCCTTCGGCATAGGCTTGCTGCGAGATCTTCGCCAAGCCAAAATCGAGCACCTTCGCCGTGCCGTCCGGCGTGATCATGACGTTCGAGGGCTTGAGGTCGCGATGGACGATCCCGGCGGCGTGGGCCTTCGCGAGCGCACTCGAAATCTGCGTGCCGATCCGGATCGCATCGGCCGTGGCCAGCTTTCCGATATGGCGCTCGAGCCCGGTGCCTTCGACAAACTCCATCACGATGAAGTCGAGCCCGTCGTCCTGGCCGATCTGGTAGATCGTAACGATGTTCGGGTGATTCAGCGCCGACGCGGCCTTGGCCTCGCGCAGCAGCCGCGCGCGGTACATTTCGTCGCCCAGCAGCCGGCTGGCCAACGTCTTGATCGCTACGGTACGGCCGAGAACGGTGTCATGGGCTTTGTACACGACTCCCATGCCGCCCTTTTTGAGCTGCGCGAGAATCTTGTAATGCCCCAGTCTCTCCACGGATCTCCAGTATATTGAAGCGGCTATCTAACCGGCAGTCACTTCGGTCAGTTCGAGTACCAGTAAAACTCCGCAGGCGGAGCAAACGAGTGAACCGTCCTGCGTGATATAGACGCAGGTGGAGTCACATTTGGCACAGGCAACTGCGGGATCGGCTGGATCAGGCAGCGGATCGGGAGGAAGGACGCCGGTGAGCCGGCCGCCCTTGAGAGTCGTAACCGGCTCGAACGTGGTCTGGCAGTTTTCGCAGACGTGGTTGAAGCAGCAGGCCGGTGAGCAACTATAGAAGACGTCCAGCGAACCGCAACCCGGACACGGAATCTGTAGCTTGCGTGTTTGCACTCGTCCGTCAGAACTTGGTGGCCGACGTCGGCACGTCGGCGTCGATCGGCAGCACCGAATCGGTATGGGTCATTTTGATCACCTGCATCACGCGGGGGCCGACGTTGGAGAGCCGCAAACCGCCTCCCGCCTGCTTGATCTTACTGGCGGACTGCAGCAGCACGCCGAGGCCGGCGCTGTCGACGTAGGCGAGTTGCGCGAGATCGAGAATCACCTTCTGTGCACCTTTGGAGATCAAATCCGCGAACATCGTCTCGAAGGCGAGTGTCTCGCGGCCCAGCGTGAGGCGCCCGGCCGGGGCAACCACGGTGATATCCGGCTCGATTCTGCTCTGAGTAATCTCCATCTCGATTGTTCCAACGATACTGTACCGAGTGGCCCCTGCACAAGTGGGGTTATACTCAAGCGTTATGAGCGATTGGAGATTCGCGCAGGAAGACGTCGCCGTCGAGCTGGCGCAGCTGCATTTCTTTTCGGTGGTGAAGAAGGAACCGGGTGGAGACGTCGAATTCCGGATTACGATCAAGGAATTCGCCAGTCCCACGAGCCGGACCATGACGTTTTTTGCGCAGGCCGACAAGCAGACGAATCAGAAAACGTTGCCAATCACGCCGGCCGCTTGGGGCGATTCGCTCCTTGCCGCGCTCTCTGAGTGCATCACCGAGATTCACCGCTTCCCCTACGAGGGCTAACGGCGCCCCGCTCGCACCACCGCGCAGGAGGAGGCCAGTCTCTGCCTGCCGAAAGAGGCCATCGGGTGGGAGCGGCGGAGGAGATTGCGTGTTCGAGCAGGATGCCCGCATGGATCATAACTACGTCTTGGTGGGCCCTCCCGGATTCGAACCGGGGACCAAGGGATTATGAGTCCCCTGCACTAACCGCTGTGCTAAGGGCCCAACTCATTTTACTGCAACGACTTACCGCCAGATCGCGGTATCGCCAAATTGGTCTGTGTGCCCAAATCCGTGCCTACCCCGCGCACTTGGACCCCATTCGCCGCCTCCAGCCGTTCGATAGCCCGCTCCATCGCTTCAGGAGATGGGTGGACGTACCGTTGACTGACGACAATCGAGCTGTGACCGGCAATACGCATGATCGTAAAGGCGTCCACACCAGCCTCGCCGAGACGGGTCAACATGGTGTGACGAAAGGAGTGTAGCACGAAATCTTTGGGGAGCTTCAGCAGGTTCCTCACGCCTTGATGAAGCCGGTTGAGGTAGGTCCCGAGGTACGGCCCCTGGTTCACGGTGGCGAATACCAACGGCCCCTCGGCTGAACTCGCACGCCCCTCGAGCATCTGCCGCACCCGGCCGGTGAGGCTGACGTTCCGCTTCGCATAGCGCGACTTTCCTTCCCGGATCGTCAGGTACCCGAACTTGGCACCGGCGGCCGGCTGGAGCCGAACGTCCCGCCATTCCAGGCTCGTCGCCTCACCGCAGCGCAGGCCGGTTTCGATCATCAGAACAGCGAAGTCGTGGAGCGGCTGCGGCGCCGCGGCGAAATAAGCTTCCTCTTGGGTGCGCTTCATGACGAAGTCGCGAATATGCTCACCAGGTAGAAGCCGGATCCGGGGTACCCGGTTGAGAATCTTCCATTCCTGGGCCAGCCGTAACGCGCGGCGAAGCGTTGCCAGCTGCCGGTTGACCGTCGCCGGCGCCACCTTCTTCCTTCGTTCCTGGACGTACCCCTCAATCAGCGCTTCGTCGATGTCGTCGAGCTTGGCTGAAGCGAGGGCAGGGTATTCCAGGATCCGCTGGAGCTTACTTCGATAGAACTCGATCGTCCTGGGCTTCGTCGCGCAACGAACCTCAATGGCTTCCATGAATCGATCTTTGAAGCCGGCGAGCGTCGGCACCGCTGCCCGGTCTTTGATACCAACCTCGCCCTTCGCCAACCCCGTACGGCGCGCCGCCTCCATCTGCTCGGCAACGCGCTTGTTGGTCTGCTTTGTGCTCTCCCGGATCGTCTGCCCGTTCCAGTTGAACTTGAACCACCAAGTTCCGCCACGCTTATAGACACCCATCGATAATCATCCCTTCTTCGCTTTCCGCTATGGGCCCGTGCTCAGTCTCGTCGGATTGTACACCCTAACGCTTCCGCCCCAACGCTCTCGCCACTTGAGCAGGGGTAAGATCGTCATCCTTTGAACACGCAGTGAGCCGGCCGTGTTGCTCAAGATCTGCATTCGTCGTTCGTAAAAATGCTTTCGGCAAGCGCAGACAAAATGGGAGCACTGGGTGGAGACGACGTCGGAAAGAACCTCCGAAGCGATGACACCGAAGGAGCGCCTAATCCGCCCGAGAGGCCGGCCTCGAGCGACGCGAAACTGACCATCGCTGCGACTCCTCTGAAAACGAACCATGCGGGAACTTACACGCTCGGCGCGAATCCCACCTTTTCAGGTCCGATTTTGATTTTGGTGTCAGGCATGTGTGCCGCCCTTTCCAGCACAGTGGGATCCGAAGCTTGGAATTCACGTGACTTGAAGTCG
>JADMIO011101895.1_pt1 | contig 75675 bp, 54 predicted proteins | sample 8958161 | NCBI WGS metagenome assembly JADMIO01 (sample SAMN16585339, study PRJNA669376) | soil metagenome | isolation source: Crop rotation soil | place: USA: Cullars Rotation, Alabama | collected 2011
GACAACTTGTCCACGTGGAATTCTAAGCTTAGGATCCCAATGTGCTGGAAAGATGCCGAGCTGAAGCGGGTTGGGGCCTCCGTTTGCGCCCGCGTACGCCATGCCGTTCTCGAGGGCGGTACGCACATAGCTCGCCTTCGTGTCCGCGGCGTCGCCCGGATTGAGGTACTCGAAGCCGCAGGCTTGATCGCCCGAGCCCTTCGGATCGTAGAAGCACTCGCTGCCGCCTTTGTGCTGATAGATCTCCGCGAGGCGTTGGTACTTTGCCATCGAGGTCTGCTCAGCAGCCGAAGCAGGCGGCGTGAGCGATAGACCCGCGCTCATGTTCGAGTTGTGCGGCGCCGTAATGGCCCTGCAGTTCCCCGTGCATTGCTGGTCGAGGCCGTTCCACAGATCCGTGCGCGCCGGGTAGTTGATCGAGTCGAGCGGCAACGCGGGGACGGTGGAAGAGCCGAAGAGCACGTTGCGATGGTTCGTGTCGGTGTTGATCGACGACGTCCACTCGTACGCGACGAGGCTCGTGAACTTGCACGGCTCGTAGGCTGCCGCTGCGGCGTTCTGCTCGTCTGCCCATGCGGTGCGCTGCTGCGTCATGCACTCGGCCGCCGTCGCCGAGCCTGAGCCACACAGGTCGTTGTAGTATTTGCGAATCGACGCGAAGTTCAGCGTCTGCTGGACCTGGTTCGTGGACCGGATCTTCACGCAGTCGCTCGTCGCATACATCGAGCTGTTCGGATCGTTGCAACCTGCATCCAATCCGAGCCACTCGCTGTGGTCGGTGACGGCAAGGAAGTCGAGCGGGCGATCGATCGTGACGGTCGGACCGGCAGCGCCATTCGTGCCGCTGCCCACCTGAATCGAGGTCTGTTTCTTCGCGAAGAGATAAGCATCGGCCGGCACCGCACGGGTGCCGAACGTGTACGCATCGAGCGAGCTCGCGGTGTGCTGGTGAAGGTTGCCGAAGAAGGCGGTCTTGTATTTGGAGTACGGCACACCGCGCGCTGCAGTGCACGTGATGAGAGCGTCGGTCACCGCAGAGGAGCTCGCGCCCGTATCTGCGTTCTCCGGCGTCGTCGGGTCATCCGCCGACGACCCGGTGCAGGCTGCCAAGAGAGCGAGAGTGCCGAGCCCCAATAGTGAGTGAGCCATTCGTCGCATGAGAGTCCTTCTCCTTCTTCCTTCAAGCGGTGAAACAAGTGACCAAGCGCTCGACGAGCCATGCCGTCGAGACCCCACCCGAGATGACCGTCGCGACCTCGATCGCGCGCGGAAACGCACGCGTCCGCGAGAGAGCCGCGACGAGCGAGAGCACGAGGACCAGGAATGCGACCTGACCGATCTCGATGCCCGCGCCGAACCCGACGAGCGCGACGGCAGCATGACCGTCCGGGAGCCCCGCCTCGCGAAGACCGCCTGCGAAGCCGAGCCCATGAACGAGGCCGAACACGAGCGCGACTGCAGCGCCGTGCCATGGCGATCGACTGGAAGCTTCCTTTCGTACGTCCAGAGCGAGGAGCACCAGGCTGAGCGCAATGCACGCCTCGACGGGCGCCGGTCGCACGTGAATCCATCCCAGCGCCGTCGCGGCATACGCGAGCGAGTGCGAGACGGTGAACGCGGTCTCCGCGAGGAGCACGGCTTTTGCGCGCCTCAAGACCAGGACAAGCAACGCAAGGAAGAGCAGGTGATCGGCGCCGCCCGCGATATGGAGCAGACCCGATCGCACGTAGCTGCCGAGCACTTCGAGCGCTGCTTCAGCGCGTGGAATCGTCCAGGTCGGCTCACGCGCGCCGAGGAGATGCGAGGCCTCGCGTCCGTCAGCGAAGCGAACGAAGACGGTCGCCTCGGCCACGATGGGCCCCAGACCTCGCACGGCGAAGGTGCGGCCTGCGAGACCGGTCGGGCACTCGAGCGTGAAGGCCTCGCGACCTTCGCCTGAGAGCTCTTCGTCCGGCGTCGACGTGCAGTCCGCAGGGAGCACGGGGCCTGCGCCCGCCGAAGATGCAGCGCCCGACGCCGCGCCCCCCGCGGGCAACGACCAGCGAACGAGCGCGCGGGTCGGAGCGACCTCGTCGATGCGAAGCGAGCCCGTGCGAACGCCGTGCGCGGTCGCAGGTGCAGAGAGGAGCGCGAGCGCGATGAAGACCGCGAGCGCGAGCGCGGAATGTACGGCGCGCATCAGTCCTCTCCCGACGCGCTCGGACGAACGGCGAGCCGGCCGCTCGGTGACAGAGCGGCGACGCGCTCACCGTCGATAGTCACGCGGTAGTCGCGAAACGATCGCGAGAGGAACGCCGCGATGGCGTCCTGACGGCGCTTCACCACGTACTCGCCGACGAGAGATGCGCGTGCCTCTTCGAACGTCGCCTCACGCCCAGGCACGCGCTCGATCACACGCACGAGATGCCAGCCGAAGGCAGAATGCATGGGACCGCTGAAATTCCCGGGCGGGATGGTCCCGAGCTCGGCGGCGAAATCGCTGCCGAGCGTGGCGGCGATGCGGTCCTTCTCCAAGGTCACCTCGGGGGCTACCGGCGAGGCTTCACCAAGTCCGGTGGTCGGTGTCCCGATCTCGACGCGATGTCGGGTCTCCGCCGCGAGCGCCTCGAGCGCGCTGCGATCGTGCGCGAACACGTGCACGAAGTGAATCGCCTCGGGCCGCTGCCATTGGGCGCGCGTGCTCTCGAAATACCGGCGTAGCTCCGCTTCCGTGGGCGGCTCCCCTGCCCCTGCGAGCTCCTCGGCGAGGAAGAGCGTCTTCTGCACGACGCGCTGGCGGACGATCGGGTCGTCTCTGTCGAAGCCGAGCTTGTGTCCCTCGCGATAGAGGATCTCGTCCTCGATCGCGCGCTCGTCGATCTCGCTTGCGTGCGCGCCACCTGGGCCGCTGCCCTTGCGCGCGGCCTCGGCATCGAGGCGCGCGCCGAGATCCGCGCGCGTGAACGCGATGACGTCGTCACCCGCGTGAACACGCTCCGCGACGATGATCGCGCCGCCGAGCAGCGCGAATTGAACGATGCGAATCCGAACGAGACGACCGAGCCACGCGTATCGCATGTCGAGTGATGGAGCACGCGACGTGCCGCTCTCGCAGGTTGCGCCGAAGCGGCGCACGGTGCGCCGAACGGACCCTCGACGACGCCGTTGTCGACCGTTTCGGCACGTGCACAGGTGAACGCGCGCCCGTTCAGGTGGACGACCGAAGTTGTCCGACCGCCATCACGAGAAAAATCGCTCGGCTGACTCGGTGCCGCAGCCCGATCGGCTCATTTTTGCGCGTTTTGGAGTGCCTCTCAGGCCTTCGCGCGCTACACCGGCCGTCATGGAACGTGCCTTGGTGTTGGCTGCTTTCTCCTTGTTCCTGAGTGCCGCCGGTTGCGGGGCGGTCGAGCAAGCCGCTGCACGTGGAGGCGCCGCTACGGAACCGCAGGACACGCGCGGACGAGAAGAGCAGGCGCTGTCGCTCCTCGATGCGCGTTCGGATGCCGAGCTGGCGCGACTGGAGGAGCGCACGCTCCTCGCGCTCCGGCTGACGAGCGGTCAGGTGACACTGGCGGACTACCTACCCGTCCCGCAGGCCGCGCCGCAGACGATCCTCGCGCTGCGACGTACGTCGGTGAAGCTCCGGCTCGTGCCGCTCGCGAACACCACCGACCTCGTCGATCTCGAAGACTCGGCGAAGGACCGCATCGCGACGATCACGCGCAAATTGTCGGACCACACAGCGACCGCCGCCGAGGCCCAAGAGGCCATGGAATACGAGCGCGTGGCCTTCGCGCTGACGGACCTGCGCATCCAGGTGCGTGAGGTCGCCGCCGCATCTACCGCCGCAACGTCGTTCGCGCAGTCCGCCGCGCGGACCACCGAGCAGCGCGCGCTGAATGGCGCCGAGCTCGCGGTCGTGAGACGCGCCCTCCTCCGCCAGGCGCGCGCCGACGCACTCGCAGCGACCACCTTGGCGTTGCTCGCGGCGTACGAAGCGGCGATCAACGACGGCGCAGACCCGACCGCGATCGAGATCATCGCGAAGGGCGGCGTCCAGGCATTCCCGCTCCAGACCTCCATCTCGGACGACGACGCGCGCGGCTACGTCGCTTCGCTCGCGAAGACGCCTCCCCAGAGGACGTTCAGCGTCTCGGCGAAGAACGCGGACGCCGAAAAGAACGCGAAGAACGTCGACAGCAAGCACGACCCTGTTTTGTCCGGCGACACGACGCTCTCGCTCCAAGGCGTCGCGGCGCTGAAGCGAGGCGATGCACGCGGCGCGCTGAATGCGGCGTCCACCTTCGCGCCGGTGACGACGCTCAAAGACACGTTTGCAGCCGCGTCGCGGGTGCTCTTCAGGGATCCCGTCGGCAATCAGGGCTCGCCGCGCGGAGCCACGCGCTAACCGACGACGCGATTCCGGCCGCCGTTCTTCGCGGCATAGAGGTTCTTGTCCGCGAGCTCGTAGAGCATCTGCGGAGACGTGACACGCGCGTCGAACGCGAACACGCCGACGCTGACCGTGCAGCCGAACTCTTTGTTGTCGACGAGGAACCGAGCCGCCTCGACGATCGCGCGGACCTTGTCGGCCGCGACGCGAGCACCGGCGGCGTCGACCTCGGGGAGCAGCACGGCGAACTCTTCGCCGCCGACGCGCGCGAGGCAGTCCTGCTGGCGAAGGCGCGGCTTCACGACCATCGCGAGCTGGCGCAGCACGCTGTCGCCGGCGACGTGGCCGTAGGTGTCGTTGATCTTCTTGAAGTGATCGATGTCGAAGAGGACGAGCGACAGCGCACGACGATAACGGAGGCTGCGGTTGTACTCGCGCTCGAGCGCCTCGTTGAAGTACCGGCGGTTGTGCGTCTGCGTGAGCGCATCCATCGTCATCAGGCGATAGATCTCTTCGTGGTAGTTCGCCTCGATGTTGTCGCCGGACATGTACTTCAGGATGGAGCGACCGAGCTTGACCTGGTCGCCGTCCTTCAGGGGCTGCCGCTTCACGTTCACGTCGTTCACGAAGGTTCCGTTCGTGGAGCCCAGGTCCTCGATGACGTGACGCTGTCCGTCGAACGTGATGCGCGCGTGATGACGGCTGATGCTCTCTTGGTCGATCGGCAAATCCGACCTCGAAGAGCGACCGATCTCGAAGGTCGCCTGGCCGAGCGGAGCGCGCTTGCCGAGCTCAGGTCCGTAGATGACGACGAGACACGCGCGGTCGGCGCTCGCCGAGACCTGATTGAAGCTGACCATGTCGATCGCCGTCACGCGGTCGTAGTTGGCCTCGGCAGGCTTCTCGACGATGGCGACGTTGCCGACGTTCGGTAGGGCGAAACGGGGGTCTTTCGGATCCACGTAGGGCTGATCCTACCGCTTTTTCCTTACGGAACGCAGCCCTGTCCATTCGGGAACGACATGCTGACGTCCGTGACCCAGTGCGCCTCGGTGAGCCCACCCGTACCGGCCGTGAAGCCCCAGTGGCCGACGAACGGCACGTACCCCGGCAGCGGATACTCGAAGATGTAGTTGATCGAATCGAGCCAAACGCTGACCTTGCCGCCCGCGGTGAGCTGCACGCGGAGGCGGTGGTTCAGAGCGTCGCGCACGTTCGGAATCGCGATCCGTGCGAGCGAGGTGGGCGCCGGGGCGTTCGGCTGGAGTAGGGTGAGGAACGGTGCCGCGGGCTCGCTCGCGTTCGTATAGGTGTCGATCCCGACGGCAAACCCGCCGAGGCCGCCGACGCCGAGACCTGCACCATTGGCGCCGACGACGGTGAGATCGTTGCCGGGCACCCAGGCGAACGACATGCCGTCTGCGCCCGTCGCCTTGTTCTGGATCCAGATGGTCGCGCTCATGTCGAACGCGTCGAACGTGTAAGGCGCGTTCCACCACAGCGCCCCCGACTCGTAGGTCGGAGACTCGTTCGTCAGCTGCGCCCAGCCCATCGCAATGGTCGCGCTGCCGTTGACCTTCCAGTGCGCGTTCGTGGGGACCGCGAGCGAGCCGGTGAGGGTCGCCGGAATGTCGTCGCTCTTGCCGTTGCAGTCGTTGTCCTTGCCGTCGCAGACCTCGGTCGCGCCGGGATGGACCATCGGGTCCATGTCGTTGCAGTCGACGGCGAGCGTGCCGTGAGCGCACGAGTAGAAGCCGTCGTTGTCCTTGTCGAAGCCTTCGTCGACTTTGCCGTCGCAGTTGTCGTCCTTGCCGTTGCACGTCTCGGCTGCGCCGGGATGAATGGCCGGGTCCTTGTCGTCGCAGTCGGCAGGCTTGCCGTTCACCGCGCACGAAGGCGTGCCGTCTCCATCGGCGTCGAAGCCTTCGTCGACCTTGCCGTCGCAGTTGTCGTCCTTGCCGTTGCACACCTCGGCAGCGCCGGGGTGAATGGCGGGATCGTGATCATCGCAATCGTTTGCGACAGGCACGCCATCGCCGTCCGCGTCTGTGGTCATGGCGACGCAGACTCCGGCGGAGCATTTCTCGCCGAGACCGCACGGCGGACAGGTGGCGGAGCCGTCGCCGCTGGTTCCAGCTTCCTCGGCAACAGGGGTCGTGTCCGTGACCTCAGCCGTTGTGCCGACGTTCCCTTGGGCACACGAAGGCGCGGCCAGTCCCAGGCCGATCAACAACAAGCCACTGAGACTCGTAGCAAAGGCCCCACTAAGCTTCATTGGACCGAAACCTAGCGCCGGGAAGGCCCGGAGTCATGCCGCCGCGGCGCTTTTGAATGCAGAATGGGCGCAGTGCGTCGATCCACGTACTTGAAAAAGCCTGCTTTGACCGGGATGGCGCTCCTTGCCGTGGGCATCATCGTCAGCGTCTCTACGACGGCACAAGCCCAGGGAACCCTCGGACCACCGCCCGCGCAGGGCTACCCGCCCCCGCAACAGGGTTACCCGCAGTACCCACCGCAACAGGGCTATCCACAGCAGCAGGGTTACCCCCAGCAACAGTACCCGCAGCAGCAGTACCCGCAGCAGGGTTACCCCCAGCAACAGGGCTACCCGCAGCAGCCACAACAACAGCAGCCACCGAACCCACAAGCACAGAGCTGCTCGGTCAACCCGTGCGCCAGCGACTGCGCATGCGCGTCCCGTTGCTGCGCGAAATGCGGATGCGACAGCGCGAAGGTGAAGCTGTCCGTCACTGGCGTCCGCGTCTCGACGACGCGCGTGAACACAGGCACCGTGCACGACTCGACGATCGGCCTCGGATTCGCGGGCGCCGCTGACACGTATGCGTTCGACGGCACGACGCACGGGTCGGGCTACTTCATGTTGGGCGGAGGCGAAGGCGGCTTCGAGGGCGCGCTCGCAGGCACCGCCGACTTCGGATACCGAGTGCCCATCGCCGACGATCATGGTCCGTTCGGACGAATCGGCATCGATGGGCGAATCCAGGGAAACGACCTCCTCTACTTCTCGATGCTCGAGCTGCCGAGGCTGACGCTCGGCTGGCAGTACCTCAAAGGGAAGACCGTCATCGAGGGTGGCGGACGCGGCGGCGTGATCCTCGCCGGCCTCTACGATCCCGCAGAGGACGGACGCCGCAAGCTCAACGGCTTCGAGTGGGGCGGCTTCGCGTCAGCGCAGGTCGAGTTCTTGCGACTCGACGCGAGCTTCATGCGCATCGAAGCGAAGCGCACCCTCGATGGAACCCCCGTCGACGTCGGACGCGCCCAGCTCTGCGCCATCGCAGACAAGGTCGGCGCGTGCATCGACGGGATGCTGTTCCACGGCAACGCCGATATGCGCGCGAACGCCGGCGGAATCCACACGACAACGTCGCAGTACATCGGATTCACGCTCGGCGTCGCGGGGTGGTGATGGCGGTGGCAGCGCCACCGACTCAGTAGTGCGTGCAGATGCAGATCTTCGTCGTCTTGCTGCACGAGGTCGTGCGGCAGATGCCGCTCGCAAACTCGCCGCCGCCACCACCACCACCGCCACCACCACCGGCGAAGTCTCCGCCGCCGCCGCCTCCTCCTCCACCACCGCCACCACCGGTGTCGCCACCGCCTCCTCCACCGCCAGCGCCACCACCGGTGTCGCCACCGACTCCTCCGCCGCCAGCACCGCTCGTGTCGCCGCCGCCGGTCCCGCCGGCAGCACCACCGCTCGTCTCGCCGCTCGGCTCGGGCGCCGTTGCGCTCCCGCTCGGTTCACCCATCGTGTCGCCGCCGCCGATCACGCTACCGCCAACACCATCGACTGCGCTCCCCACGGTGTCCGGCGGAAGCGTCTGCGCTTGTGCCGGGGTGTCTGCAGTCGTCGCTCCCTGTGACTCTTGAGGGCTCCCGCTCTGCTCCGGCGTCTGACCGGTCGACGCATTCGGATCGTCGGGCTTCGCGCTCGTGCCGACGTCCGGGAAGATCTTGTCGAGGGTCTCGGCGAAGTCCGCCACCTTCTCGAGAATGCCCGCGAGCTTGTCCGCGCCGACCGACGTGGCGAGCGCAGGCCCCGCGACTTCCGGTTGGAGCGTCAGCGCCCCGACCACTGCGATCGCGAGCGAGAAGTTCGAGACGGCCGTCGCGAACTCGGCGGCTCTCCTGAGGCCTGACGAGATGTCCCCGAAGATCCCGTACGGGACCACTTGGTGGAACTGCTGCCAGTCGCGCGCGTAGATCGCGGAGATCGCCGCCCAGTTCTCGGTAGGCAACGTGTTCGACAGCACCTTGCCGCTCTTCATGTCGATGACGAGCGCGCCGCGCTGACCCGCGTAGTTCTCGATGTGGAACGTGTGGTCTGCTTTCGACATCCGGAACGACGTCGCGAACCTGATGCGTCCCTTCGCGTCCGCGCCATCGATGACGATCGAGCCGCTCTGACGCTCGAGGATCGTGTGCCAGTGCGTGATCGAGAGCTTCGCTTCGGTCGTCTTGTCGGCGCGTGCGGTGTAGACGACTCCCGTCTGCACCTTCGCCGTGTGCTGCTCGAGAGAAGGGGGCGCAGGCTCCGCGCAACCCGCTGTGCCTGCGAGGGCGAGGACGGGTGCGAGGAACAGGATTCGTTTGCAGAGCTTCATTGGCTTCTCCTCGTGATGCGACGTGACTCGTCGGGCTCCCCCCGACGGAGCTCCTCGGTTGCACCGCGTGTGCCGCGCGAAAAAACGTGTCGGCATGCCGGAAACTCCGCGGAGAATCGACCGCTGTCGCCGTCGTGCGACGTCGGTCACGGATCGCGATCCAGAGCGATATCTGCCTACACGGCATCGCAGCTGTGACCGGACGATGGTGTACTCTGCAGACATGAGATCCTCCGACGAGGCCGACTCGGCATTCGCGGATCTCGTCGGCTCCGTCCTCTCGGGGAAATACCGGCTCACCACGCTCGTCGGAAAAGGCGGAATGGGCGCCGTCTACGAAGGCCTCGGGCCGGACGGCGAGCGTGCTGCGATCAAGGTCGTGCGACCGTCGGCGGACGACGGGGCCACCGCGCGCTTCCTTCGCGAAGGAAAGATCGCCGCGCGGCTCGCGCACCCTCACCTCGTGCCCGTTCTCGAGGTCGGTAGAGACGACGCCCACGATCTTCCATTTTTGGTGATGCCCTTCTTGGAAGGTTTCGATCTCGCGAGACTGCTCGAGAGGGCTCGACCGCTATCGCCGATGGTCGCGGCACGGATCGCATTCCAAGCGTGCGAGGGCCTCGCGTTCGCGCACGCACGCGACACCGTGCATCGCGACGTGAAGCCATCGAATCTCTTCCTCGAGAAGACGGCCGAAGGCGGCATCGTCGTGCGCGTCTGCGATTTCGGGATCGCAAAGATGACCGGCGCATCCGCGTTGACTCAGCTGACCAACACGGGAGCAGTCCTCGGGACGCCGCAATACATGGCGCCGGAGGCCATGAAGTCCGATTCGACCGTCGACCCGCGACGCGACGTCTACGGCATCGGCGCGATGCTCTACGAGATGCTCACAGGCGCGCCGCCGTGGAGCCATCTGAAGGGAGGATTTGCGGCCCTCCTCCTGACGGTCGCGAAGAGCGAGCCTCCGGACCTCTGCGAGCGTGCGTCGTGGGTCGACGCCGCTCTCGCCGCGGTCGTTCTGCGTGCGCTGGCGCGCGATCCCGCGGACCGACCTGCGGATGCACGTGAGCTCGGCGCGCTCCTTCGACCGTTCTGCGGACCCGAAGCGCTTCTGACGAGCGACATGCTCGTTGCCTACGAGCCAAGCACCGGAGACCCCATCACGCCCGAGCCGATCATCGACGGCGACCCGCTCGTCGGGACGAAGATCGACGGACGTTACCGATTGTCTCGCCTCCTCGGACGCGGCGGCATGGGCGCGGTGTACGAGGCCGAGGACGCCCGCGAGAGCGACGCGCGCGTCGCCGTGAAGGTGATCTCCGGCGAGGTCGCGCGAAAGGAGGAGCGCTCCATCCAGCGATTCTTGCGCGAGGCGGAGGCTGTCCGCTCGATCGAGAGCCCGCACGTCGTACGCACCTTCGCCGCCGGAAATGATCGCGCGCTCGGCTCGCCGTTCCTCGTGATGGAGCTCCTCACCGGAATCGATCTCGGATCACACATCAAACATCGCGGCGGTCTCGAGCCGGGGCCGACGCTCCGCGTGTTCATCCAGGCCGCGCGAGGCATCCAAGCTGCGCACGATCGCGGCGTCATCCATCGCGACGTCAAGCCTGCCAATCTCTTCCTCCATGTCGGCGCCGACGGCGCCATCACGGTCAAGGTCTGTGACTTCGGCATCGCCAAACAAGTGCCGAGCGAGGCGACCGACGCGGTCTCCCACGGCCTCACCGCGACGGGAGGAATGCTCGGATCGCCGCGCTACATGTCGCCGGAGCAAGCTCAGGACTCGAAGCGAGTCGATCGCCGCTCCGACGTGTGGAGCTTCTGCATTTCTCTCTACGAGACCCTGAGCGGACGGCGCGCCTGGCAAGAGTGCACCTCTCTCGGTGAGGTCATCGTCGCCATCTGTACGCGCCCGATGCGCCCCCTCCGCGAGGTCGCGCCGTGGGTGGACGCACGCCTCGCCGCCATCGTGCACCGAGGCCTGGCGCTCGAACCGGATCGTCGTTGGCAAGACATGTCCGAGGTCGCCGCCGCGCTCACGGAGCATCTGGGAAGCGAGAGCACCCTCGTGACGCTCGAGGAGCTACGGCCGGTCGACCGCGGAGACCACGTCGGGGACGCCGCCTCGCAGACCTCCGGGAGCATCGACAACTTCGATCGCTCCAACGACGGCGAGCTCTCGACCCAGCGAACGATCGAGCGCGACCGTCCAGCCTCGTCGACCGCGCGCAGCCGCTGGCTTGCAGGCCTTCTCGGGGCCGGTGCAGCGGCCGCCGGCATCTACATGTATTCTACATATGTCGTACCGACTCGCGAGCCGGTGGCAGCGCCGCTCCCTCGTCCTTCGGTCGCCGCCCCCGAGACGTCTGCTTCGGCGGCGGCTCCCGTGTCTCACCAGGTCCTCGTCGTGTCGCCGAACGACGTCGAGGTCGAGGTCGATGGCCACCACGTGGACAGCCCAGGCGGACGCGTCGACATCGAAGGACGTCCCGGCGACGCGTTCCAGATCGTCCTCTCGCTCGCGGGCGCACGACAGACCTCGCGCATCTTCGTGACGAGTGACCGGAAGGTCGAACCTCCTCGTCTCGTCCTCGAGCCTGTCGCGCCTGTCGCGCCGAGCGCCCGCCGCGTCCCCGGCGTCAGCACGACCACCCGCATCGGGAGCGCCCCGACGGCGACCGCCTCCAGCGCAGCTCCTAGCGCCGCACCTTCGTCGACGGCGCCGCCGATCAAAGCGCGCGAGAACTGGTGAAACAGCGGCTCGTCCTCGTCGCGTGCTTCTTGCTCGCGCTGCTCTGGGGTTCGCGTGCGTCTTCGCAAGACGCGGCGCTCGACCGCGCGAAGGAGCTCTTTCGTCAAGGCAACGAGCTCCGGAAAGCAGGCGACTGTGGGCGTGCCCTCGCCCTCTACCTCGAGTCACGAAGCCTCGTTCCCTCGGCTGCGAACACGACGAACAGCGCGGTCTGCATGGCCGAGCTCGGCCGCGATGACGAGGCGCTCGACATGTACGAGGAGCTGCTCGTCAAGTTCCGCTCGGACCTGAGCGACGACGAGACCCGCGCGCTCGCCGAAGCGATGGCGAACCTGCGGCACAAGCTCGGACGCGTCGACCTCTCCTCGAACGTGAAGGGCCTCGTCGTGATCGACGGCCGCAAACGAGGACAGCTCCCATTGACGGCGCCCATTCACGTGCTGCCCGGCACTCACGTGCTTCGGGTGCTCGCGGAGGGCTACGAGACCTTCGAAGAGAAGATCTCGGTGGAGATGGGCGGAGTCGTCGCCATCGACGCGAAGCTCGTTCCGCTCGCGCACGCGGGTCGCCTCCGCCTCGAGCTGCCGAGCGCCGATGATGGAGCCGAGATCGTCGTCGACGGCGCCGTGATCGGACGCGCGCCTTGGGAAGGCACGCTCACTCCGGGTCCGCACGTGCTCGTCGTGCGTCATGGGCCGCGTGGGACGGCGCCGATGCGGGCCGTGATCATCGAGAATCAAACCGTCATCCTTCGCGCCGCGCTGGCCGTGCTCGGCCCGGAGCTTCGCGTGGTTCCGGATCCGCCGTCGGCGCAGCTCTGGATCGACACCGTGAGCGTCGGGCCTGGCGAGTGGCGCGGGGCGCTGCCGATCGGACGGCACGTGCTCGAGGCGCGCGAAGAAGCCTATTTGCCCCGCGAAATCGTCCTCGATGTGACCGAGGCTCCGATGGACGCCGTCGTGATGCGGCTCGAACGCGATCCCGCAAATCCGAAATGGGCGACGAAGCGAACGGACCGCCTGTGGGTGGAGATCTCCGGCGCCTTCGCGCTCGCCGGAGGGCTCGGGTCGGGCGCCGAAGCGTCGTGCGACCACGTCGCGTGCGGGGCGCAGAAGCTGGCGCTCGGCGGGTCGTTCGCGGCGCGTGTGGGCTATGTGCTTCCCGCGGGAGTCTCTCTTCACGTCGGTGGCGGTTATCTCGCGCTGCGCACGACGCTGACGCGCAGGATCGACTCGGCGTTCGCGACGACCGGCGGGCAGGTGCCGACCTCGTACGATCTGAAGGACACGATCGACTTCTCGGGTCCGTTCGCGAGCGTCGGTGTCGGAGCCGCGCTGCCGCTCACGCGAACGCTCGAAGTGGGCGCGCGTGCAGATCTGGGCCTCGTGTTGGCGTCGGCGAGCGACGCGGTGACCGGAACGATCACGGGTGGAGGCCGAACGCTCGAGCTCGCCATTCAGGACTCCGGCAGCTCGACGCACGGCGCAGCGCCGTTCGTCCTGCCGGAGCTCTTCGCACGAGCACGATGGGGTCGCTTCTATGTCGGTGCATCCGCTGCGTTGGGGATCTTCTTCGTGAGCGGCCCCTCTCTCGGCACCGGTGAAGCCGGCCCACGCAGCTTCGACTGCACGGCACATCCAAACAGCGCCGACTGCGCGCCGCGGAGCAACCTGCTGCGCGGCGAACGCGCCTTCGGTCCCGCGGTCATTTGGCTTCCCGGCGTCCAGCTTGGGGCTATGTTTTGACGCACGCGCAGTGAGATTCATCGTCGTCATCCTCGCGTTCGTCGTGGCGATCGCCGCTTGCGGGGACTCGCGCCTCGGTGAAGCTCCGTCACGGAGCACGGCGCTCGATCTGATTTGGACGACTACGCGCTCCCTCGCAGTCGCTCGCAGCCATCACACGGCCACGCTCCTCCTCGACGGCAGGATCTGGATCGCCGGCGGAAATGCGAGCGATGCCCAAGGAACGACAGAGCTCTTCGATCGGAGAACTGGGACCTTCACGAGTGGCCCGAAGTCGACTCCACGTGTCGATCACACAGCCACGATCCTTCGCACGGGTGAGGTGCTGCTGGCGGGCGGCACGCTCCCATCCGGGCAATCGACCACGTCGACGGAGCTCTATGATCCGGACACGGGTACGTCGACGCCGGGGCCCGTGATGGCATCGCCTCGCACACGACACACGGCGACGATGCTCGACGATGGACGTGTGCTCCTCGCCGGAGGCACGAGCGCCGCGAGCCAAGCAGAGATCTACGATCCTGCAACGAAGAAGCTCTCGATCACGGGAACGCTGCTCGTGGCTCGCTCGGGCCACACGGCAACACGTCTCGACGCGACCACGGTGCTCTTCGTCGGAGGAACAGCCGCAGGCGTTTCGTCCAGTGCAGAGGTCTTCGATGCAGGGACCGGTCAGTTCCGTACGGCGGACGGCCTTCTCACATCGCGAATCGGCCACACCGCAACGCTGCTCCCGAGCGGCGACGTGCTCGTCGCAGGAGGAAGGTCGACGCAGACAGGGCTCCTTCTCATCGATGCGGAGCTCTATCGCCCGAGCACGGGTGACGTGACGACCTCGCCGATGACCGAAAAGCGAGAAGGACACACCGCCCTGCTGATGCCATCCGGAAACGTGCTCATCGCAGGAGGAGCGTCGTCGACGGGGCAGACCTCCGCCACGCTCGAGGAGCTCGACATCGCAACGAGCATGTTCAGCCCGAAGCCCGAGACGCTCGCGCAAGCACGCGCCGCGTTCACGGCGACGCTCGTGCCAGGCGGTGACGTCGTCTTCATCGGAGGAACGTCATCGCCCGTCCCGCCTGCGAAGACGCTGCTCCAGAGCGTCGAGCTCTACACTGCGGACGTCGGAGGCCCGGTGAGCAGCATGGCGCAGCTCCTCACGAAGGCGACCGAGCCGAGGGTGGCTCGTCTTCCCGACGGATCCATCGTGGTGAGCGGAGGAACTACCGAACCTTCGACGGGCCTCGACGTGTACGAGTGGCAGAGCGACACGTTCGTGGATCGTCACAAGGACATGCTCGTCTCACGCTTGGCACATACCGCCACGCTGCTCGGCAACGGCAAGGTCCTCTTCGCCGGCGGCACGGACCGAGGCATCGGCGTCGACTCGGCCGAGCTCTTCGATCGTGAATCGATCACGGCGACAGGGAAGATGCTTGCGCCCCGATCGTCTCACGCTGCAGTTCGACTTCCGACGGGCAAGGTCCTCATCGTCGGTGGCATTGGTCCGAAGGCCCAGACCGCCGAGCTCTACGATCCGGCGACCGGCACGTTCTCTGCGACGGGAACCATGACGGTGCGGCGCGCCTCGCCCACCGCGACGCTGCTCGCGACGGGCGAGGTCCTCGTGACGGGTGGCGAAGATCCCACCGTCCATCCCATCGCGACCGCAGAGACCTTCGACATCGTGACGGGCCTCTTCACCGCAACCGGCCCGATGTCGCTTCCGCGAGCGTCACACGCGGCAACACTCCTCGCTTCGGGTGAGGTGCTGGTCGCCGGTGGCGCGTCGTCGAAGGTCGCCGAGCTCTACGACCCGATCACACGGAAATTCAGGGCGACCAGCGGTCAGATGACTTCCGCCCGAAGCGGCCTAAGCGCGACGCTCCTTCCCTCGGGCAAGGTGCTCCTCTTGGGCGGCGTCTTCTTGAATGGGTCGTCCGTCTTGGACGAGCTCTACGATCCGGCGATCGATCGGTTCTTCACCACGTCGTCGTTCACGAGCTCGATTGGTCATGCCGCGGTCCTGCTCGAGTCGGGCGATGTCTTCGTCGCGGGTGGCTTCGGGCAGCTCGCTCCGCAAGGCAAGACCGGCGTGTCACTCTGGCGCCCCGTGGCGCTCACGGGCGACGAGTCACGTGTGCCAGGGCTCTCTCCGATTCCTTCCGGCGCGACGGCGGGCAGCTCGTGGACGATCTCGGGAAAGCTCCTCACCGAGGTCCATTCGCCCAACGGCGCAACGGCGCCCATCTCGCTCTGGATGCCGAGCAACGGTGGCCTGCTCAGCGGAGTCCTGAGGCCCACCGCGATGACACCTGCCGCATGGAGCGTTCCGCCAACCACGTTGACGGGGCCGGGGCTCTTCTTCGTGAGCATCGATGGGATCATCAGCAACGCCACGTTCGTCGACGTCGGTCCTGGCCACCTTGGAGGAGCATGCACGCGCGATCTCGACTGCGCGTCGAGTCACTGTGTCGATGGCGTGTGCTGCAACACGGCGTGCCAGGGCGTGTGCATGGCGTGCTCGCCCAAGAAGCTGGGCGGCGAAACGGGAGGGATGTGCCGTCCCATCCCCATGAAGACCGACCCGGATGGAGAATGCCCTGCTCAGCCCGTGGCGACGTGCGGCCGCGCGGGAGGATGCGACGGTGCCGGCGCGTGTACGAAGCTCGCGGACCACACGACGTGTGGACCCGCGAGTGAATGTGCGAAGGGCGCGTGCACGCCTGTCCCGGTGATCGGCTGCGTGAACGACAGCGCTTCACGCGACGCACAAGGATCGTTGCACGCGTGTGCGCCGTTCCGCTGCCGCGACTCAGGTTGTCTGGCTCGATGCACGTCGAGCGCCGACTGTGCCTCGGGCTACCAGTGCAGCGCATCGGGAGACTGCCTATCGCCACTCGACGCGTCACCTCCCGACGTCGGCTGCGTCTGCGCACTAGGCGGCCCGAATCGCGCACGCGAGCGAGGCCGCTTCGCGGCGCTCACGTTTGCTCTCCTCGCGTGCTGCGCGTTCAGCGCTCGGCGTGCTTCGCGCTCTCGATCCGGGCCTGCTCGCACTTCTGGAGCGCGGCAATCGCGCGGCCCCGTTGGCCCTGCAGCTCGCTCTGCACACGCGCACAGTCGGCCCGATCCGCGTCTGCTTGGCGGCGTGACGCGCCACATTGGAGCTGCTCCGCAGCACGCGCCGTCTGACACGCGTTGTTCTCGTCGGTGACCTTGACGAGCCGCGTCTGCAGCTCTTCGATCGCGTAGATGCGATGGTTCTGGACGTCCGCCTGGACCCGCAAGAACTCGGCGCGGTTGTCTCGAGCGCCGCGCCGCGACGTCTCGTAGAGACCGACCGCGAGTCCGATGCCGCAAAGCACCGAGATGGCCAACGCCACGCCGCTGGCAGCACGCCGGAGCTCGGAGCGACGTGACGCGTCCACGAACGCACGGGCCTCGGGCGAGAGCTCGATCACCCCGGCCGAAGCGATGCTGCGTGCCGTCGCGAGCTGGCGCTTCGTCCAGAGCAGCTCGCGCTCTTTCTTCGCCGACCAACGTGTCGCTCGGGCTTCGAGCTCGGCGGCAATCTCGCGATTCGCGCGCGCGGCGCGAATCCACTCTCCGAGGCGGCGCCATCCACCGATGACGGCGTCGTGCGTGAACGCGATCGTGGTGCCTTCTCGGACGACCAAGCGCGCCGACTCGAGCGCGGAGAGCACGGGCCTCGCGATCGGCGTCCCGACGCGCCTGACGAGAGCTGCCTCGTCGACCTGGAGGCGCGTTCCTTGCGGTGTCGTCAGCACCATGGTGACGCGCTCGAGCACCTGAATCGCGCCGGCGCCATGATGGGAGATGAGCCTCGCTACGAGCTCTTCGGCATGCGCCTCGAGTGCTCCCGTGATGCCGCCGACGCCCAGCAGCGCAGCACGCGGAATGGTGCGCGCGACGCGATCCCGACGCTCCCAGAGCTTCGCGAGCGCGAACTGCACGAGCGGCATGGCGCTCTCCATTTGCTTGAGCTGGCTGGTCACCTCGCCCATCGTCTCGTCGTCGATCGTGTAGCCGTACCGGCCAACGCCTGTCGTCACGATGTCCCGCCACACGGGGAGTGGAAGCGGAGAGACGAGCAGCAGATTCTTGCCAAGCGCGCGACCGAGCTCCTCCTCGGCGAGGAGCGGATCGAGGAAATCCCGGCGCACGGCGACGACCGCGCGCACGCCGGGCAGCGGTCGCTCCGCAAGGAGCGCGAGGAGCTCGATCGCGAAGCAACGCCCTGAGAGGCTGCCTTGTGTGACGAGCTCCTCGAGCTGGTCGAGGAGAACGACCACGCCCCGACCGGTCTGCTCGGCGCGTGCCACGAGCGCATTCACGAGCGCCTGCGGGTCGTGCTCGTCGACGGTCCGAACGAGCGACGCGAGCGCTTCGAGCAGCGACACGCGAGCGTCCGCGCCGGGAGTCGTGACCACCGTGTCCCATCGCGCGGGCCAACCTCCGAGCTTGCCCTCTTCGATCGACGGGAGCACCGCTGCGCGTGCCAGGCTGCTCTTTCCGCTGCCTGATGCCCCGACGACGACGAGAATTCCCTGCGAGCGAAGCGTCTCGAGTGCGCTCGCGATCTCCGTCGAGCGCCCGAGGAAGACGGCACGATGGCGAGGCTCGAAGCAATCGAGACCGCGAAACGGCCCTTCGTCCTCGCTCGGAAGCGCGGCTGTCGTGCCATCGAGTGAGCGCTTGATGCGCTCGAGCTCGGCAAGGACCCACTCCGCGTTCTTCGGCCGCTGCTCACGCGTAGGTGCGACGAGCGAATCCGTGAGCTCCGCGAGCGCCTTGGGCACGTGCGCCACGAGGGTGTGCAGAGACGGCGCCAGCGCCTTCCCGATGAGAACGTCCATGCGCAGGTGCTCGACGCTTCCGTCGGGCGGGCTCGATGGAAGACGTCCGGTCAGGCACTCGTAGAGCATGCATCCGAGCGCATACAAGTCGCTCGCGGCCGTCGCAGGTACCTGCTCGCGAAACGACACCGGATCGACGTACCCCATCGTTCCAGCCAAGATGTGAGGGTTGCCGGACGACGAAGCGCTCTCCGTCTCGCCCGTCGCGGCGGCGAGGTCCGCCGATGCGAACGTCTCCGCGGTCCCATGCGCTGCGTGCGGACGTATCGATGGATAGACCTGCACTGGCGCTGCCATCGAGACGGACGCGCTCGGCGGCAGCGTGGTCTTCTGTGCGCGTGATTCGCCCGCGGCGATGCCGAAGTCGATCAACTTGTACACGCCCTGACTCTCGACGACGTTCTGCGGCTTCACGTCACGATGAACGAGGCCCGCCCGATGCACCGCCGCGAGCGCCGATGCGACCGCGATGGCGATGTCGAGCGACGTCGATATGGAGAGCGTTCGTTGGGACTCGAGCGTTGCCGCAACGCTCGTCCCGCGAACGAGCTCCATGACGAGCGCGAGCAGCTGTCCACCAGCGGTCTCCGCGATCTGATGAAAGCGGACCACGTTGGGGTGCTCGACCTTGCACAGCGCGCGGGCCTCGTGCACGAGCGCTTCGCGGACGCGTGGATCGACGCCGCCACCGAGCGCTGGTGCCAGGCGCGGCGCAAGGAAGAGCTTCACGGCGACCGTGCGCAACACCTCGTCGCCGTACGTCTCCGTCGCGAGATAGACGGGCGCGAAGCCTCCGCTGCCGAGACGTTGCCGCAAGCGGAACGGACCGATGCTGCGCCCTTCGCGCTCGAGGATCGACTCGATCGGATCAGGCACGACGGCGCTAGGCGTGTCCATCACTCGCCCGCCAGGTCGAAGACGATCGCATTCGTCTCGGAGTAGTAGAGCGCGGAGGCGTAGATGCCGTTTCCGTCCGTGTCCCCCTTCGCGACGATGGTGAAGTAGGGCCCCGTGGCGTCGGGGAGGTATTCGCCGGGGTGGTCGGGGTCCGGTATCGACGTGGGATCGCTTCCGCCGCCTACGCCGAAGTGCACTCCACTGCTGCTGCCGCCGCTGCTACTGCTGCTGCTACTGCTGGTGCCATCCGGAATCGCCGCATGGCTCGCGACCGTCGCGTAGCCGAACGAGACAGGCGCGTCCGGATAGAACGTGAGCGACGTCCACGGCTGCAAGCATGCACTGCACGGCCCTCCCCACGCGGTCTTGAACGCGCCTGGCGTCGCGGCCGGGTAGAGGTTGTTGAGCGAGCCCGAGACGTTGATGTACGTGCCGGTCTCCTCTTTACGGGCTTGTTGCGCGATCGCGATCCCCGCGATGTTGTGAGCGGCCTCGGCGGTCTTGGTGGCATTGATGTGACGCCGGTATCCGACAATGGCGAGCGTCGACAGGATGCCGACGAGGACGACGACGAGAAGCACTTCGACAAGCGTGAAGCCCCTTTGCCTGGTCATGGGGCGCCCGTTACGCAATCGAAGTGCCACGAGGACGAAGCGATCTCGAGGGCAATCTCCGCGAAAAAACGTGCCCCGCAACGTCCTGTGACGACACGTGTCGTCACGAGGATCCCGAAGGGCGGATGCAGGGCGAGTCGGCTATCCTGCGCTCGTTGATCGACAAGAACGAGACGACAGAGGAGACGAGCTCGGACGACGTCGGTGAGGAGCCCGCGCCCGGTGTCGTCGTCGTCTGCTCCCGCGACACACCGATGTGCGTCGCCATTCCCCTTCATCGTGGGAGAGCGGTCATCGGGCGCACGCTCCCGGACGACACACGTCTGCCGGACGAACGCATCTCGCGCGAGCACGTCGAGATCGGCTTCGACGGCAAGACCTGGACGGTGCGCGATCTCGGCAGCACGAACGGGACATTCGTGGGCGGCGTTCGCGTCAGCGGTGCTGCGGTCACCGCGTCATCACGCGTCGTGAGGATCGGCAACACCATCCTCCTGCTGCGCGAGGATCTGGGCTCACCACGCTCGGGAGAGGTCCGCATCGAGGATGGAATCGTCATCGGGCCGGCGCTCGCGCATTCGATCGCGAGCGTCGAGCGCGCGGCGCGCACGCGCGGCAGCGTGCTTCTCGTGGGCGAGAGCGGGACCGGCAAAGAGTATGCGGCACGCCGATTCCACGAGGCCGGCCCGGCATCGAAGGGCGTGCTCATTGCCGTGAACTGCGCTGCCATTCCCGAAGGTGTCGCGGAGCGACTGCTCTTCGGAGCACGAAAGGGCGCGTTCTCTGGAGCGACCGAGAACTCGAACGGCTACCTGCAATCGGCGGACGGCGGCGTCCTCTTCCTCGACGAGTTCGGCGAGCTCTCGCTCGAAGTGCAGGCGAAGCTCCTTCGCGTGATCGAGACGAAGGAGGTGCTCGCCGTCGGTTCGTCACGCCCCCAGCACGTCGACGTTCGCTTCTGTTTTGCGACGAATCGCAACCTCCGGGCGGACGTCGCGGCCGGAAAATTTCGCGCGGACCTCTACTACCGAATCCAGACGCCCGAGGTCCTCCTTCCCCCACTTCGCGAGCGCCTCGAGGACATTCCGTCCCTGATCGCGCAGGCACTGTCCTCCGTGCGTGCCGGTCTCCGTCCTCACGCGAAGTTCGTGGAGGCGTGCATGCTTCGGATGTGGCCTGGGAACATCCGCGAGCTCCTCTCGGAGGTGCGCGAGGCCGCCGAAGGGCTCGACGAGTCAGCGCAGGTCGTGATGGCGGAGCATCTGCGCGAGCACGCCGGCGTCGAGATGGCGCCCACGAGTGAGGTGCCGCGGAGAGAATCGATCGAGCGACTGACGCGTGACTCGATCGAGAACGCTCTCACCGCGAACGGTCGCAACCTCGCTGCCACGGCCCGCGCGCTCGGCGTTCACCGCACGCAGCTCTATCGGCGAATGGCCGAGCTCGAGATGGCTACACCCGGCCGCAAGGGGCGCTGAGCCCTATTTTTACGGCCTGCGGTGCGTCGCGCGGTCGACCGTAAGGTCGAGCTCCCTGGCCCGTTGAGGGTACATGCGCCGCGAAGATCTGAGCATCGAGACGCCCTGCCAGCAGGACTGGTCAGGGATGAAGCCCGCCGACATGAAGAAGCGCTTCTGCGATGAGTGCAAGATGCACGTTCATGATCTCGCCGCCATGACGAAGCGCGAGGCGAAGGACGTGCTCGCGTCCGGCGCTGCCGACGGGCTCTGCATTCGCTATCTGTACGACCAGCACGGCGACGTCGTCTTTGCCGACGATCCGCGCCTCGTCGCGCCGAGCGCGCTCGTTCGTGCGAAGCGTTTCGCGCTCGGCGCCATGGCCGTCGCGCTCCCTCTGAGCTTGACGGCATGCATGGGCGCAGCGCCGGGCCGGTCACCGCAGGCGCCCGCGCCGATCGCAGCGCCTGTCGCAGCCCCCGCCATCGCCGCGGATGCCGACGCGGGTGCGCCGCTTCCGCTCGCGAAGTAACGACGGAGTCAGCCCCCCGACAGGGCTTGCAGGATGAACACGCGTGCGTTGGGGCCGACGGCATCGGTGAGCGCCGTGCGGTCGTAGATGGGCTCCTCACCGACGAAGACGTTCACGTGGCGGCGCAGCCTGCCCGTCTCGTCGACGAGGTACGAAGCGAGCCCGGGGTGCAGTCGATCGAGCGCTTCGATCACCTCGCGCACCGTGGTCGCGGGGACCTCGCAGTCCGTCAGCGTCGGGAAAAACCGCTGCAGATGGCGCGTGAACGAGACGTGGGCCATCGCTCGGGTCAGCAGAAACGGACGGAGTGGATCGGCGGCAGGTTGTTACCGATGCACTGCCAGGTCTCGCCCTCGTCCTCGGAGATGTAGACGTTGCCCGTGGTGCTTCCGAAGCAGACGCGTCCCTCGCGCGCGTCGAGCGCATGACGGTAGACGACGTCGTAGGCGTTCTCCTGCGGAAGCCCCTTGCGGAAGGTCTCCCACGTCGTGCCGCCATCGCGGGTGCGTGCGACGAAGATGCCCGCGTCGATGGCCATGCGCTCGTCATCGGCTTTGGCCGGGACGACCCACGCCGTCTTGCCGTCACGCTCGTCGGCCGCGATCGGGAAGCCGAAGTGGACGGCGACGTCTTTGTTGCTCACGCGCTTCCATCGCTGTCCGTTGTCATCGCTCGTGAACACGCCGCTGTGGTTCTGCTGCCAGAGGCGATCGGGATCTTTCGCGCACTGCGCGATGAAATGCGGGTCGTGGCCCCATGCTGCTTCGGGGTTCGGCAAGTAGTCGTTGAGCATCCCGCGATTCATTCCCTGCCACGTCTTGCCGCCATCGAGCGTCTCGACGACGCCCGCGCACGAGACGCCCACACGGATCCTGTCGGAGCTCCGCGGGTCGACGGCGATGGAGTGAATGCCGGGCACGAACTCGCCATAGGCCATCGCGGCGGGCGTGCCGCCCCACTCGTTCTTGCTGGTGGCGTCGCCGGCGAAGAGATCGCCTCCGCGGCTCGGATGGTTCCAGAGCGGTCGATTGAGCTCCCACGTATCGCCGCCGTCGTGGCTGGTGAAGAGACCACCCGGCAACGTGCCAGCGTGGATGACGCCCGGCTGATCGCTTCCGCCGAACGCGAGCACCCAGACCTTCAGCAGCGAGGCCTCTTTGTACGTGGTGGGCCGTTCGGCGTCCTGTCCGGGCGTCGGCAAGTGCTGCTCGATGAAGCGCGCGCCCTTCGGGTAGGCGATCTGCGTGAGGTTCTCCCAGGTCTTGCCGTCGTCTTTCGAGCGAGACAGCTTGGGTCCCCAATGCGCGTGGTCCATGCAAGCCCACAGCGCTCCGTCTCGCGGATCGCGCGCGGCATAGCTGATGGAAAGACCAGGGTGAGCGATGGGACGCGGCATCCACCGGCCGGCTTTGCGGTCGAGGACGAGCGTTCCCTTTTTGGTACCGAGGATGAGTTGGTCCGACACGATGCGCGCAAACTAGCGCGATCTTCGGACGCGTGAAAAGAGGCGCGAGCGAGCTAGATCGCGACTTCTTTCAGCGTGATCTTGGCGCGTTCGTGGACGCCGAGGCCGAGGTCGGCGGCGGCCTTGATGTACGCGGGCTCGCGGCCGGCTTCGGTGAGCGTCTTGAGGTTCAGCTCCGCGCGGAGCTTCTCGACGACCTCCCAACCGATGGTGTCCATCGCGACGGGATCGGTCGAGACGTAGACCGCGTCGTGCGGCTTCACCATCTCGGGGCGCTTGTAGAGCGGGCCGCCGTCGGCCATGACCTTGAACGCATCCGCGATGTTGAGGCGCACGCGGCTCTTGATGACGTCCTGCGCGTACATCTGAGCGATCTGCGGGCTGGCGTGGTGCACGTGGAAGTCGTGCGGGTTGATGCTGCAGCCGTGGGTCATGTTCTTGAGCTGACCCGTGTAGCCGCAGATCGAGTGATCCTTGATGAGCGCGAAGTTGATCGCGGCGGTCGCCTCGGTCAGGTACTTCGTGAACTTGGTGCTCGTCCCGGTGCCCGGGATGAGGCGGAAGTCCATCGTGGCGTTGCCGTTGTTGTGCGTGACCACCTTGATGCCGGCCGGCACGTTGCTCGCGTTGATGCGCGTACCGGCGAGAAAATCGCCGTACTGCTCGAGCACGGTGATGTGATCGGCGGGAACGCCCGACGCGATGAGCGCCTCGAGGAACGGCAGAACGAGCTCCTTGTTGGTGCCCATGTTCTGCTTGGCGATGCCGTTGACCTTCACGACGACGATGTCGTCCTTGTGGACGAACTGCGCGACCGACGTGACGAGGTCCGGCTTGCCGGTGAGCTCCGTGAGCGCTCGCGTGAGCATCTCCTTCGCAGCCTCGGGCGTCGGATAGAGCTGGTTCTTCTGGAACCAGTCCTTCTTGGTGACTTTCACGACCTTGCCGGGCGCGGAGAACGGCGAGAAGCCGGTCGGCGGTGAGGCGGCGAGGCTCTTCGGGGCCGGATTCGGACCTGCGAAGGCGTCCTTCGAGACGAGCGACGCGGCGGCGGCCGCAGCTGCTGCCGTACCGAGGAATGTTCGCCGGCCCATGCCGGACGGCTCTGCGGAGAGCTCTTCTTCGATGCGTGCAATCTGCATCTCTTCTTCGTCGCGACGATCGGCCATGGAAGTCCTCCGCTACGTACCCTTTACGCCTAGCACGAGCCTGAGTTGGGGGACAAACCCCCGTCCCGCGCCCGTCCCTGCGGTTGAGCTCGATCGGCTGCGATCTGTCCTGGGACACCCCTAAATCTGTCCGGGACATAGGGTCATTCGGTCGAAGGCCGCGAAATCGTAGAGATCCGATCTTGGCCCGGCCGTCGCACTGCGCCGCCGCCATGGCAGCGACCTCATCTCTCCTCTCCTATGTCCGCGGCTCGGCCTGGGGGCCGGTCGTCCTTCGCGTCGGCGCGGTCGTCATCGCGCTCCTCGTACTCGGCTGGATTGGGCGCACGGCGGCCGCCGGGCCTAGTGGGCTGACCCTGCCGGGCAGCGCGGATCGTGACGCATCAGCGTCGCTCCCCACGCTCGTTCCGCTCGATGCGGGGACGCTCTTCACCACGACGACGGCCATGCCGACCGCGGAAGCGATCCCGCCGCCCCCGCCAACAACCCCGCGCGGTCGTGCGAGCCCGACCGACCCGGTCTACTTGAATCACGCGAGCGTCGACGAGCTGCGGCGCCTTCCAGGCGTCGGAGCGAAGCGCGCCGAAGCGATCTTGGTGCTCAGGCAGCGCATCGGGAGATTCCAACGCGTCGAAGATCTGCTGCGTGTGAAAGGCGTCGGGCGCGGCGCCGTCAAGAAATGGCGACCGCTCGTTCGTCTCGATGCCCCGAGCCCGCCCGATGCCGGAACAGGCTCGTTATGACGGCTGGGCAGCGAGCGCATCCCGAAGCGCTGCGACCAGCGGCTCCACCGCCGCCGATCGAAGCTTGTAGGATGCACGGTTCGCGACCAGCACGGATGAGATCCACGAGATCTCTTCTTTCAGCTCGAGGCCGTTTTCGGCGAGCGTCGTCCCCGTCTCGACGACATCGACGATGACGTCCGCCAAGCCGAGAATGGGCGCGAGCTCGACCGAGCCTTGGACGTCGACGATCTCGACCTGCACGCCGCGCCTCGCGAAGTGGGCGGCCGCCGTGCGGGGATATTTCGTGGCCACGCGAGGCATTCGTCCCGTCCGCGCCGCCGCGACATCGACACCGGCGCGACCGGCAACCACGAGCCGGCACCGTCCGATGCCGAGGTCGACGGGATGGTAGACATCCACCTCGCGCTCCACGAGCACGTCGCGTCCACACACGCCGAGGTCGGCGGTGCCGTACTCGACGTAGGTCGGAACATCGTCGGGTTTCAGGAGCAGGAGCTCGAGCGCCTGCTCGCCGAACCGAGCCGCACGCACGAGCGCACGGCTGTCATCGGAGAGCGCCTCGGGGAGGGGCCGCGGCGATGATCCCGCTTCGCCGGACTCGACGCCCGCGCGCGCGAGCAGGGTCGCGACCGGCTTCAGGGTGCGTCCCTTCGGCAGCGCGATCGTCAGTGCGGTCACGCCTCCGCCCCCTTCACGCGCTCCACGTCCACGCCGAGGCCGTGCAGCTTCTCCTCGATCCGCTCGTAGCCGCGATCGAGGTGATAGATGCGGCGCACCTCGGTCTCGTCATCCGCGACGATGCCCGCGATCACGAGCGATGCGCTGGCGCGCAAGTCGGTCGCCATTACTGCCGCACCATAGAGCCGCTGAACGCCCTGAACGACCGCCGTATTTCCGCGCAGCGCAACGCTCGCGCCCATTCGCTGGAGCTCCGGAACGTGCATGAAGCGATTCTCGAAGATGGTCTCGGAGATCACGCTCTCGCCTCGCGCCATCGACATGAGCGCGAGGAACTGCGCCTGCATGTCGGTCGGGAAGCCAGGATGAGGCGCGGTCGTCACGTTGACGCCACGAAGTGGGCCGGTGCGCTTCACGCGGACGTTGTGTCCCTCGCTCGTGATCTCGACGCCCGCCGCGCGCATCTTCATGGCGAGCGCCTCGAGGTCGCGAAGCTCCGCTCCCTCGACGAGCACGTCACTGCCTTCGATCATCGCCGCGGCCACCATGTACGTCCCGGCCTCGATCCGATCCGGAATGATCGCGTGATCGAATGGCGCGAGCTGACCGCGGTCGGTCCCCACGATGTGGATCACGTCGGTGCCGGCGCCGTTCACCTCGGCGCCCATCTTGTTCAAGATGCGACCGAGCTCCTCGACCTCGGGCTCGCGCGCGCAGTTCACGAGCGTGGTGCGCCCCTTCGCGAGCGCCGCCGCCATCATGAGGTTCTCGGTGCCGGTGACGGTCGGAAGATCGAAGATCACCTCGGCGCCGCGGAGGCGCCCTCCGCCACCGGGTCCCTCCGCAATGACGTAGCCGCGCTCGAGGCGGATCGTGCAGCCCATCGCCTCGAGGCCCTTCAAGTGCTGATCGATGGGCCGCGCGCCGATGGCGCAGCCACCGGGGAGAGACACCTTCGCGCGACCGAAGCGCGCCACGAGCGGTCCGAGCACGAGCACGCTCGCGCGCATCTGCTTCACGAGCTCGTAGGGAGCCTCGGGTCGCACCTCCGAGCCGGCGGCCACGTGAACCTCCGGTGCGTCCACCTTCACGTCGCGGCCGAGGAACCGAAGGAGCGCCGCGGTGGTCTCGATGTCCCTCAGGCGCGGCACGTTACGAAGGAGGCTCGCTCCGTCGGAGAGGAGCGTCGCGCACAGGATCGGGAGCGCGGCGTTCTTGGCGCCGCTGATTCGAACCTTGCCGGTGAGAGGCTTACTGGAGGGGCGAATGCGAAGCGCGTCCATCGTCCGACCTTTCTCGCTCGGATTCGGCCTGGCGCCAAGTCCACGGCACCTACAGATGAGCCGCGACTATTTTTCCGTGGCCTTCTTCTGTGCCGCAGCCTCTTTTTGGGCCTTCAGGCGGGCCTTCAGGCGCGAGGCGTAGCCGTCCTTGTTCTCCTGCTTCATGCGCCCGATCGCGAGCGCGTCCGCCGGGACATCCTTCGTGACGGTGGTGCCCGTGGCGACGTACGCACCGTCGCCGATCGTGACGGGGGCGACGAGCTGCGAGTCCGAGCCGATGAACGCGTTCTTGCCGATGCGCGTGATCTGCTTCTGGAAGCCGTCGTAGTTGCAGAAGATCGTGCCTGCGCCGACGTTCGCGTTCTCTCCGACGAACCCGTCGCCGAGGTACGCGAGGTGGTTGGCCTTGGCGCCGCGATCGAGGCGCGTCTTCTTCGTCTCGACGAAGTTGCCGACGTGCGCCTCCTCGCCGATGTCGCTCTCGGGGCGGAGATGCGAAAACGGCCCGATTTGCGCGCGTTCGCGCACGATCGAGTCCGTGACGATGCTGTACGGCTTCAGCGCGACGCCCGCGCCGACATCCGCGTTCGTGAGCACGCAGCCGACGTCGATGACGGCGCCCTTCCCAACGCGCGTCCTGCCGCGCAGGACCGCGAAGCTCTCGACCGTCGCGTCGTTTTCGATGACGACGCCGTCCTCGATGCGCGCGCCGTCACGAACGGTCACGCCCGCGACGCGATGCTTCTTGACGATGCGCTCGATCATCGCGCGATCCGCGAGCGCGAGCTGCGCGCGGTCGTTCACGCCGTCCATGACCGCGGCATTCGACGCCACGCCGACCACACGCTGACCATGCGTCTTCGCGTAGCTGACGATGTCCGTGAGGTAGTACTCGCCTTGCGCGTTGTTCGGCTTCAGCGAGGCGAGCGCCTCTTTCAAGAACGCCACCGGCGCCGCATAGATGCCCGGGTTCCACTCTTTGATCGCGCGCTCCTCGTCGGACTTGAGATCCTTCTGCTCGCGGATCTCGACGATGTTCCCGTCCTTGTCTCGCATCACGCGGCCATAGCCGAACGGATCCGACGTCGTGCACGTCGCGATGGAGACGATCGCGCCCTTGTCTTCATCGAGCTTCTTGGCGATCGCCGCGACGTCGTCGGCCGAGAGCATGGGGACGTCGCCGTAGAAGATGAGAACGCGCTCGGCATCGGCGCGAACGGCGTCGAGGCCTGCGCGTGCGGCGTCTCCCGTCCCTCGCTGCTCCTTCTGCACCGCGGTCTTGACCCGCCCTTTCCACGCATCCGGGATGCCTGGGGCACTGGCACCGAAACCTTCCGAGAGGTAGGCTTCGAGCTGGTCACGACCGTGACCGACAACAACGACCACTTCTCCGCAACCTGCTTCGAGGGCAGCGCGTACGGGGTAGTGGACGAGCGGACGACCCGCAACGGAGTGGAGCACCTTTGGTAAGGAGCTCTTCATCCGGGTGCCCTGACCGGCTGCCAGAATCACCGCGGTGGTCTTCTCAAGCATGGCGCACCTTTCGCAGCAGTGGTGAGTGGAGAGGGAGGCGGATATGCGACAACGTCGCTTTTTTACGGGGGCCGACGTGCCGAAGGGACAGTCTAGACGATCACTACGATCAGATGTGGATCCCGCCCGATCCTCCAGCTATCCCAACAGGAATACCACGGAGCGCGCGCATCCCCTCTCCCCAGCGCGCTGCGTCAGCCTGATTGGACTGGTCGGTCTGGTCGCTCTCTCCGCCCTCACCCCCGCCTGCGCTCCCGAGTTCGACAGCACCCGCCCGACCATCGCCCGCGGCACGGTCGGCGAAGAGATGTACGGCGTCATCTGCGACCGCGTCGGCGCCCAGGCCCTTCGTGAAGACCTCACCGGCGACTCGTTCCGCGGCGTCTGTCACAAGCCCGTCGGCGGCGAGTTCGCCGACAAAGTCGACGAGACCAAGCTCCCTGCGATCGATCCCGCCGCCACGAACGACAAAGGCCAAGGCGTCAGCGTCGACGATCAGAAGAAGAACCGCGATGTTGCCATCGGTCGCATCGAGGCTCTCGGCCGCCGCCGCGCCGACCTGATCCGCGCGCTCGACGCGACCTTCCCCGAGACGAAGATCGCCATCAAGGATCTCGACAACGGGGACGAGACGAAGTCGTGCGATGCGCCGCAGAAGAGCGGCGAAGGCCTCCTCACCGAGCAGATCGCCGACATGCTCGGCCGCATGGGCGACCTTTACAACGACGGCACTCTCCCGCAGTCGACCGAGTCGCTCGCGCGCGTGATGGATGCCTTCCAGAAATCGGAAGAAGCGCAGGCCGCGTGGGCGCGCCTCAGCGCACGCCAGGGCTACCGCCCGATCGAGACGGCGCTCGGCGCAACGCGGCCCATCATTGCGTACCCCCAGCTCCGCGATCTCTCGAACGCGAGCCTCCGCCTGCTCTCTGCAGACTCGCAGCCGTACGAGCTCGATCCGAAGTACGACGACGACGGCGTCCGCATCCCTGTGCCTGGCCCTGGCAACGCTGCGCTCAACAAGATGCTCGAGACCGCTCACGAAGAGCTGCTCGACGCGAAGCCGAGCGCCAAGCTCTCCGCCCTCACCGTCTCCACAGACCCGTCGGGCCGCGTCGTCATCTCACGCCCTCGCGACAACGCCGAGGTCTTCCAGCAAGTGCTCTTCGCGTCAGACCCTGCGTTCGGCGGCGGCAGCTCGCGATACATCGTGAAGCGCGACCCTCGCGGATACGCGGCGATCACGGGCGGTCTCGTGCCCGCGCCGTTCGTCGACGGCGACAAAGACGGTCTACCGGACGTCGACGAATCGGGCCGCTTCAAGACGACCGACAATTCGCTCGCGCCTTCACCATTCCCGTTCCCCGGCGCGCCCCAGGCCACACGCGACGCCGCAGGCCGTGCGCTCGCAGGCGACCGCCTCCTCTACGACTACCTCGACACGAGCCACACGTTCGCCGCGCAGGCGCTGTCCGATCTCAAGCCGCTCGTCGATCCGGATCCGGCAAACAAGCACGAGACCCTGATGGACCTGCTCGGCGGTTTGTACGTCGCGGTTGGTCCGCGCGTCGACAAGTCGAAGTCGTACACCAACGGTCACTCCGTCCCCTACAAAGGCATCGCGCCGGACTCGCCGATGCTCGACCTCATCTACGCGATGAGCGTCATCCTCGCCGACAAGAGCACCGACACGACGCTCTCTCTCGCGCGTGAGCTCTTCGTGCAGAAGCCCCAGGAGATGGCGCGCTTGACGGGCGCCATGAGCAAGGCGTTCGACATCGCGCAGAAGCATCCCGAAGCGAAGATCCCGCGCACGGCGACGTTCTGGGACGAGAACCTCGAGACGATGTCGAAGATGGCGCGCGAGCCGGGCCTCCTCGAGGACGTCATGCGCGCGCTCGCCGCGCCGGAGTCCGCGCCGCTCGGCACCATCTACGCGCGCTTCGCGAACCTCAAAGACGACATCTCCTACGACAAGAACGACATCAACGGCGCCCCCTGGAACGTCACGACGAACAGCAAGAGCGAGATGAAGACGCCGGTCGACCGGGCACAGCCCGAGACCGGCAAGAACCGAAGCGCGATGTATCGGTTCCTCCAGCTGATCAGCGACACGACCGGCGTCACTGCCTGCAACAAGCCCGACGCGAAGGTCCACGCCAAGGCGCTCGGCATCAGCCTCGACCTCCCGCTCCTCGGCGGCACATACAAGGAGTGCGAGGTCTTCAAGCTCGAGAACCTCGCCGCGTTCTACCTCGACGCGATCGCCAACGCCGCGCAGTACGAGCCCAGCGGGAAGCCCAACAAGAAGGGCACGTTCTACATGCGCGACAGCCTGCTCCGTAATGGAGTCGGCGGCCTCGGCGCAGCCTCTGTGCAGCTCATGGAGGACTCGAGCGGCATCACCGGCTTCTGGACGGACTCGGGCTCCACGGTGCTCGCCCCCAAGCCGCCGTGGCTGAACCGCCTCGTCTTCTTCGATCTCAAGGGCGACCAGGTCAATCAGAAGACCAACACGTTCATCGCCGATCTCCAGGGCGAGTTCATGGGCACGAGCGTGTGCCCCGAGCGCGTCATCACCGACCCGAAGCCCGGCGAGCCCGACGCATCTCCGGACGGCATGGTCCGCGGCCTCCGCAACTGCCCGAACGGCCAGTGGCTCCAGCAGCGCGGCGCGTACACGCTCTTCACGTGGGAGAACTTCGGTTTCTACGACGCGATGAAGCCGATCCTCGGCGCGTTCGTGAAGCACAATCGCGAGGACCTCTTCCTCGAGCTCGCAAACGCGACGTTCAAGCACTGGGGCGGCGCAGAAGCGTCGGCCGACGAATGCCGCCTCGTCAATGGCGCCAAGTGCCCGCGCTCGGGCATGAACACGTACGAGCCGCTCATCACCGAGGCCCTCGCCGGTGACGTCCTCCCGGCGCTCGTCGAGCTCACGAAGGCGCTCGACACGCTGCCGATCAAGCGCTGCGACGCGGTCGACCCCACCACGAAGGCGTGCACCAAGACGACGCTGGTGACGGGCATCGACGTCGCCGCCGCCGCCGGTCGCGCGATGCTCGACACGGACTACGCAAAGAGCCAACAGATCAAGGACCGCAAGGGCGCGACGACGGCCAAGCGCAACGACGGCACCACCGCTCCGCAGGTCACGCCGGCCTACCTCCTCACGAACGCGCTCAACTCGATCGACGTCGCGTTCGACACCTACGAGCAGCAGCACCCCGACGACAAGGACCGCCGCGCCAACTGGCGTCGCGCGCGCTCGCAGCTCGTCGATCAGTTCATGGGCACGAACGGCGCCGGTCCGACCGCTTCGTTCGCGAACCCCACGATGCCCAAGATGACGCCCGTCATCATCGACATCATCCGCGCGCAGCTGAGCGCGCACTGCCCGACGTCGTTCACGCCTCCCTACGACAAGTGCACGTGGGCCCGCGACGAGCTCACGAAGAACGCGGAAGACTCCTTCGCAGGCCCGCTCGCATCGGCCGGCATCGACATGATGGAGGCCATTCGCGCCGACAAAGAAGGCCGCAAGCAGATCGAGCTCCTTCTCAGGTACCTCCTCGACGCGGCCTCCAAGAACGACGCCCTCCCGAGCCTCCTCGCGTCGTCGAACGACCTCGTCCAGCTCCTCAAGGACGATCAGAACCTCGTGCCCCTCTTCCACCTGCTCGCTTCGGCGGTCGACGCGACCGTCAAGGACGAGAAGGGCCACATCAAGCAGAAGAGCATCGTCGACGCCCAGATGGCCCTCCTCGCGAAGGTCAGCGGCAAGTACTTCAACCAGGACGGCAAGGAGATCTGCAAGCGCGAGGTCGACCCGAATCAGGTCCTCTCCGTCGCCCTCGGCAACCTCGTGACCCCCATCAACGATGGGAGCTTCAAGGGCCAGTCGCCTCTCGAGGTGGTCATCGACGTCATCGCCGATGTGAACCGCAACGACCCAACGAAGCCTTATGAAGGCACGCTCAACCGGGGCGACTACGCCAACGTGACCGCGAACGTCAGCGACTTCCTCCTCAACAAGGAGCGAGGCCTCGAGCAGTTCTACGAGGTCATCAGGCAAGGCACGAAGTTCTGATTCTCTGGTAACGTCGCGACCAGTGAACGCTCGAGCTTCGCTCGTCGGACTAGGGGGCGCCCTGGGTGCCGTCCTCCTCTTTTCGGCGACGGCGCAAGGTGCCGGTCTCTTCACCGCCGATCGAGGAGTGAGACCGCTCGGCCGCGGAGGCGCGTTCGTCGCGGGCGCCGACGACCTCGGAGCGATTTGGTACAACCCGGCCGGCCTCGCGGACGCGGGCACCACGCTCTTCGTCGACTTCGCGTGGCTGAACTTCTCGTCCGAGTACAAGCGCAAGACGCAGGTCGCCGACGGCAGCGGCACCATCCGCACCTACGACTATCCGCGGGTCGACGGCACGACGCCGTTCTTGCCGATCCCCACCATCGGCGGCTCGTACGCGTTCGGCGACAAGAAGCAGTTCACCGCGGCGATCGGCGTGCTCGCGCCTTACACCGCGATCGCGAGCTACCCGCTCACCATCGAGGGTCAACCTTCGCCTTCGCGATACTCGCTGGTGTCGCTCGACGGTTCGGCGCTCGTCGTCGCTGGTGCGTACATCGCGTACAAACCCATCGAGCAGATCCGCGTCGGCCTCGGCCTCCAAGCGCTCGTCGGCACGTTCAAGTCGAAGGTGGTCTTCAGCGCGAGCCCGCCCGATCGCCTCATCAGCGCACCGGAAGATCCCGCCTACGACTCGCTCAGTGAGCTGAGCGTCGGTCCGATCGTCGCGCCGAGCGGAAACCTCGGTGTCATCGCCGAGCCCGAGAAGCACATTCGCTTCGGCATCTCCGGGCAGCTGCCATTCTTCGTGAACGCGCCCGCGACGATCAAGGTGCGCCTCCCCACCGCCGCCGTGTTCGACAAGGCGTATCAAGACGGCGACGCCGCGCGCGTTCGCTTTCGCCTTCCGCCCATCTTCCGCGTCGGCGTCGAGTACCGCACCGACCTCGGTGACGGCGACGACATTCGCATCGAGCTCGCCTACGTGCGCGAGTTCTGGAGCCTGCACCAATCGATCGACGTCCGGCCCGAGAACGTGAAGCTCTACAACATCACCGGCTTTCCGAGCCCGTTCGGCGTCGCGCCCATCTCGCTGCCGCGAAACTTCCAGGACTCGAACTCGTTCCGCGCGGGCGTCGAGTACTCGACGAAGGCCATCTTCAAATCGAATCGCACCGACATCCGCGCCGGCGTCTCGTACGAGACGAGCGCGATCCCGCAGGAGTGGGTCTCGCCGCTCACCTACGACGCCAACAAGCTGATCGGCGGCGCAGGCGCGAGCCTCCACGCGGGAGACAACTGGCGACTCGATGCTGTCGGCGCCATCGTGCTGCTCGACGGCACACAGGTCGCACCCGACAAAGCGCAGGTCCCGCGCGTCAATCCAGTGCAGGGCAACCCGACGAAGACCGAGTCGATCAACGGCGGCGACTACAGCGCGCGCGCGATCATCTTGGGCGTCGGAGCGCAGTACAAGTTCTAACGCGCTGCTGGCCGCCCGCCTGCGGTACCCTGGCGGAATGCGCTCGTGGGGGGTCGTTCTCGGAATCGCCGTCCTCGCCGTCATGGGCGGAGGAGCGGCATGCTCGAAGAACTACGCCGAAGCGACGGCCGACGTCGAGGCGGGAGCCGATGCAACCGCGGATAGTCCCGCCACGGCATCCGAGACAGGCGTACCGCCGAGTGATGCGAGCGATGCGCCGAGCGGACCACAGCCGACTGTGCTTGCGTCGGGGTTCGACCACCTCTCGGCCATCACGGCGACGGAGAGCACCGTGTACTTCGCCGATCAGGTGAAGGGCGCCATCTACGCGGTTCCGATCGAAGGTGGAATGCCTGCCGAGCTGGTGAAGGGATCGTTTGCTCCCTCCGCGCTTGCGGTCGCAGGCGCGAATCTCTTTTGGGCGGACGGCGGCAAGGCGACGCTCAACAAGACTCCGCTCGCAGGTGGCCCGACGACGACGGTGCCGTCGGGTGCACGAACGCCCATCGCAATGACCGTCGCCGCCAACACTCTCGTTGTCGCGTTGCTCGGGACCAGCGGCTTGGGCGACGTGCAGCAGTACGACTTCGATCTGACTCCAGGGCCCACCATCGCGGACGTCGCGAATCCGTTCTCCGTTGCCGCTGTCGTGAGCGACTACTACTGGAGCGAGTCTGCCGGCGGCACGATCGCGATGGGCCAGGCGGGCGACACCTCTCGGACGGTGCTCGCGCCTGGGGAGACGGACTGCCAATCGATTGCGGCCGATTCGCTCGGCGTCTACTGGGCGCAAAAAAGCCTCGGGATGGTACGCGCGCATCTCTCCGCAACGCCCGGCGTCGTCTCACTCGCGACCTCCGAAGCAGGCCCGTTCTCGCTCGCCGCCGATGAAAGCGGCGTCTACTGGATGACCAAGGACGGGAAGCTTCGTCGCTCCACGCGGAGTGAGCTACCGCTCTCCACGCTGGCGCACGGGTTCGCCGCCACATTTTCCAGCGGCCAAATTCGCGCATTGGCGCTCACGACGACTCGCATCGTGTGGATCACGAGCGACGGCAACGTCCTACGCCTCGACAAGCCGACGAACTGAGCTCACGGAAGCGGCGGCAGCAGCTCCGGCGCAGGCGGCGCGCCGAGCGGCGGCGTAGGCGATGCAGCCGGAGGCACCGGAGCTCCCGGGCGCCCCAGCGCGGCTTGCGCCTCCGGGCTCGTGGCTGCGCCATTTCCCGGAACCCACACGACCACGCGATCTCCCTCGGCGAGGACCTCCGAGCGACCACGACGATTGATGCGCTCCATGAGCGCCGCCGAGACGCCGTGCTTCTTGCCGATCGACTCGAGCGTGTCGCCCGCCTTCGCGGTCACGACGACGCGGCGACGACCTTTGTCGTCCCAGTGGTGAAAGAAGTCGTCGGTGCCGGCCACGACGGTCTTCACGTCGCTCTCGCCCAGCACGACGGCGCGAGAGAGATCCACGTCTCGCGGCGCGAAGACCTGCAAGGTCATGCCCTCGACGAGCCGCGCGGCCGCGTCGATGTCGTTCCAACGACGGAGCTCGTCGGGCGTCACCTTGAACGTCGTGCACACGTCACGGATCGTGTCGCCGACCTGCACGCGATAGAACACGCGCCGCCGATCCGGGTACACGAACACGTCTTGCGGAACGACCACCACCGGTCGGTCGCTGCTGTCACCCGAGCGCTTGCCCGCTTGCGCCGTCTTCGGATCGGTCTGCGGTTTGTCGGCGACCGCGGCGTCCGTCTTCGGAACGAGCAGGATGGTTCCACCGCGAACCACCTCACCGGGCGCGATCGCGTTGAGCTCGACGAGCTTGGCGACCGAGACCTTGCGCGCTTGCGCGATCTGCTCGAGCGTCTCGCCGAAGCGAACGACGTAGCGCTCCATCACCGGCTCGACACGCTTCGCCTTGGCGAGGTTCTGCGTGCAGCCGCTCGCCTTGCCAGCCGGTACCTTCACGGGCCAGTCTTCTTGCGTGGGGCTCGGAGGAGTCCGCGATGCGCGAAGCTCGGGGTTGAGCTGCTCCACTTCTTTCGTCGTGACGCCACATGCCTGCGCGACCGTGGCGAGCGCGATTCCAGGTCCGACGGGGACGTCCTCACCGTCGAGCGCGGGCTCCACGGCGACGTCTTGATAACCGAACGCCGCAAGGTTTCGCGCTACGACGGCAGCCGCGAGGATCTTCGGAACGTAGAGCGTCGTCTCCCAAGGAAACGAGCCTTCGAGCTTCGAGAGCGCCCAGTAGTCGTTCGTGTTGTAACGACGCACCGCCGACAGCACGCCGCCGTAGCCCATGTTGTAGCCGGCCATCGCGAGGTCCCAGCTGCCGAAGCGACGATGCAAGTCCGCGAGAAAATCTGCGGCGGCTTCGGTCGCAGCCGCGAGGTTCATGCGCTGATCGGCCCAGCGATCTTGCGAGAGCCCGTAGATCTTTCCGGTCTCGGGCATGAACTGCCAGAGCCCTAGTGCGCCGACCGGCGATCGCGCGGTGGCGTCGAACCCGCTCTCGATCATCGCGAGCCAGGTGAGGTCCTCGGGGAGGCCCTTCTTGCGGAACACTTTCCTGATCGAGTCGCGATAGCGGCCCGAGCGACGAAGCCACGTCGAGAGCGTCGCGCGCCCGCGCGGGTCGTCCTTGAAGAACTCGAGATAGCGAACGACACGCGCATCCCAACGAACGGGAAGGTCGGGCATGTCGAGCTTCGCGAGCCACGACAAGTCCTTCGCGCCGTCAGCTGCGGGAGGCGTGCTCGAGGGCGCTGCAGGCGAGAGGCCCGACGCATGAACACGCGGGCGATCTTCCGTGGTGCCGACGGGAAACGGCAGCTCCTGCGGCCACGGCGTCCCGATCGCGGGCGAGGCCGGCGGAAAGAGCTCGCGCTCGGCGGCATGCAGCGCGCGCAGCTCGGGAGTGTCTGCGCCGACCGACGTGTCATCGAGCGTCGGACCGCCCGCGACCTGACGGCGGACGGTCGTGTCTTGCACGCGCGTGGTCTTCGCTGCGCTCGGTGCGTTCTTCGTGGTGGGCGCATTGGGAGCGCGCGGCTTGTTCGAGGCGGGCAGCGGCGGCGCTGACTTCGGCGCGCTCGTCGATGGAGGCGACGGCGGCTTTGGTGCGGTGGTCGACGACGACGTCGAGCTCGGCGGCTTCGGCAACGCGGGCGGTGTCGATGACGATGACGGCGGCGCCGCGAACGCCGGCGCGGCGGAGCCGAGAACGAGCGCCGTGACGGTAAATAGCAGCTCGCGGCGACGCCCCATCGCCCGAGCATTCCCACTTCACCCGGCGGGCGTCAAATTCGCAGCCTGCACGCCCAACACGAGAAAGTGCCCCTGCAGATTGCAGGTAGCGCCAGGGCCAGACCCGGCATTTTGCAGGGACACCTGCAGTGACGCCATGGAGATGGGTACGGCACCGAGATTGCGAGGAGATCCGGCGGTGCACCGCTATTTCCCGGTCGTGATGGTCCTGCTCTTTGGTGCGGCTGGCTGTCAGGCGACCCAGGCGGCTCCCCCTCCTCTCATGCCCGAGGTGCCAGCCAGGGAGGGATGCGTCATCGCCGATCCCGTGCCGATTCGAGAGCTCATGGGCGAGCCCTCACAAGACTTCGACGCGGTCGATAACCGGCCGCGACTCAGGCAAGTCGTTCGTCTCGAAGAGGACTTCCCGTTCGCGGCAAGTCGCCCAGTGCTCGGCTCACCCGTGATCGTGACGAGCGCCACATTCGAAGATGGCTTCGATGGGTACAACGGCGTGGGTGGCTTCGGAGGCGTGGCTCGCATTGGTGGCGGAGTCCGCCATTTCCCGCTCAGCCATGGTGGTTCGTCCCATGGTGGTCCGGGCGGTCATTCCAATGGTCCATCGAGTCATGGCGGTATCGGCCACAGTGGCGGTGTTGGTGTTGGTCACGGTGGGAGTGCTGGTCACTCAGGTGGTGCGCGTGGTGGCGGCGGCCGCGGTGGCGGCGGGCGCGGTGGCGGCGGACACGGCGGGCGCTGACGTCAGCGCTTGAGCCACATCGTCTTCGCCGGATCGCGCTGCGCCGAGGTTGGCGCGTGAGCACCCGGTGCATCGACGAAATCGATGCCGTCACCGGGCTTCGGAGGATCTGCTGATGCAGTCGCCGTCGAGCCCGATTGCGGAGTGGCCGTGGACGGCGCGCGTGCAGACGGCGGCGTCGCGGAGGGATTGCCGCCGAGATCCGAGTCCTCGCCTTCGCCGCCGGGCAGCGCAGGCAGGAGCGCGACATCGAAGCCGACGGGCACGTGGTAAATCTCCGTCGTCGGCGGGTAGAAGTCGGTCGCGTCTTCCTTCTTGCTCGTGCCGTCGGGGTACTTCAAGAGCCGCGAACGCTTGATGCGATAGCCCTTGATGCCGTGCTGTTTGACGAGGACCTTCTTGCCGCTCAGGCTCGGCTCTTCGACGATTTTGCGCTTGAACGGGATCGTCGACACGAGCTCGCGACCGAAGCTCACCTCGACGGGCCGCATCTTGCCGAGCAGCTCGACGCGTAGCTTGTTGCCGTCGGTCTTGGCGTGGACGACGACCGGGAACGGATGCGGGTTTCGCACCTTCAAGTCGACGCCGGGATAGACGACCGTCGAGTCGAGGCCCATTGGGATGTACGCGCTCGGACGCGAGTGCGGAAGACGCTCGAGCACGTCGAACCCGCCGAAGAACGTCGCGGCGTGGAACGTGGAGGCGACCTGGCAGGTGCCGCCACCGACACCTTCGACCATCTCGCCTTTGAAGATCTCCCAGCTCTTCTGGAAGCCATTCGATTCGCTTCGCTCGCCGACGACGACGTTGAAGCTGATCATCTCGCCGGGAGAGATGACGAGGCCGTCGAGCTTCTGGGAGGCGTTGTCGATGTTCTTGCCGCGCCGTTTCTGCTCGCCGCCGCGCGAGAAGAACGTCTCGTACTCGGCCATGACCGTCGAGATGTCGAGGTTCTTCAGGTAGGCCGCGGAAATGCGTGGAGCGAACGTGGCGAACGGCAGCTCGATGCGGCTGGGCTCGGCGTCGTTCTTTCGCTCGCGCGCGAAGGCCTCGAGGCGACCGATGGTCGCGTCCTGATCGATGTAGCGGCCATCCTTCTCGGGAATGGTGGCGTGCTTGTCGAGGTCGAGGCGCGCGGAGACGGCCTCGGTGTCGTTCGTCTCTTTGAGCGAGTCGAGGATCGGAGTCGTGACGTCACGATCGATGCGAACGCGGAGGGGGACGTCGATTTTTCCGGCGCGCGCCTCGCGGGTCGTCTGGGCGCGCGACCACGGGTCGCCACCTTTGCCGATGCGTGTCGCGACCGCGATGGTCTCGTCGATGTCGACGCGAAGTCCGAGCTCACCGAGCGTCGAGGTGAGGACCGGTTTGTCGGCCCCGGGGACGGTCAGCTCGACCTTTCGTGCAGAGAGCGCCGCGGCATGCGCTTCGACCATCGACCGAAGCCGCGGGGCATCGACTCCATCGGGAACGCGCTCGCCATCGACGAGGAGACCCGGGGGCACATAGCCGGCGGGAAGGTAGTGCGCCCGGAGCCCAAGGCCTGCACCACCGACGACGAGAAGGAGAGCTGCCACGAACCCGACCCGCACTCCCCAACGTTTTCGGGGGCGTTGACCCGTGGGCGAGGGAGGAGTTTGCGAGGGACGAACGTAGATCGCCGCGGGCGGGCCTGAGGGGCGGCCCGTAGGCACATGTGGGCCATTGTTCGGCGGCGGGAAGGACATGTAGAGGAAACGCTCGTCCAAGTATGGGTCATCCACGGTCAAATCCCAAGATCGGTTCGTCGGCGCCAATGGGATAGACGGGTGACAGCGTCTTTCGGTGGCCACGCGAGGGCGCAAAGCCCGTGTATCATTGCGCGAACGAGCGCCGACCCTTGAAGACCTGCACGCAGTGCAAGATGCGCTACCCGAACGAAGCGACCTTCTGCTTCGTCGAGGGCGCCGAGCTCGTCGAGCTCCCGGATCCACGGATCGGGACGCTGCTCGCGGGCCGTTACGTCGTCGAAGAGGTCATCGGCGAAGGCGGCATGGCGACCGTCTATCGCGCACGCCACAAGCTGGTCGACCGACCGGTCGCCGTGAAGATCATGAACCCGATGCTCGCGAGCGATCCCATCGTCCGCGAGCGCTTCCGGCGCGAGGCGCGCAGCGCCCAGAAGCTGGCGCACCCGAACATCATCGAGATCTTCGACCAGGGCGATACCGAAGACGGCACCTGCTACATCGTCATGGAGTATCTGAAGGGCGAGTCGCTCGCCGCCGTGGTGCAGCGCGGACGACTCGAGGTCGATCGCGCGATCCACGTCATGATCCAGATCTCGCGCGGCATCGCCCGCGCACACGATCTCGAGGTCATCCATCGCGATCTGAAGCCCGAGAACATCTTCTTGTGCCGGCGCGACGACGGCTCCGACCTCGTGAAGCTGCTCGACTTCGGCATCGCGAAGAGCCGCCACGACTCGCGTCTCACAGGGCAAGGCGAGCTCTTCGGGACGCCGCAATACATGGCGCCCGAGCGCATCCTCGGGAACGACACCGGCGGATCGAGCGATCTCTACGCGCTCGGCGTCGTGTTCTTCGAGATGCTGAGCGGAGAGCTTCCGTTCAACGCCCCCGACGTGGCGACGTTCTTCGTGAAGCACATGAACGAGCCTGCGCGCTCGCTTCAGCTGTTGAACGCGCGCGTCCCGCCGGCCCTCGACGAGCTCATCCAGAAGATGCTCGCGAAGGATCCGAAGGATCGTCCCATCGACGCGCACCGCGTCCACCAGGATCTCCTCGAGATCCTGCGAGAGCGCGAGGCGCCCGCGCCGCCAACCGCCGAGGACGAGCCGCTCAGCGTCGCCGCCCCGATCACGCTCGCGGCAGGCGCCGCGGATCAGTGGGCGCGACGGATCTTCGTCCTCGAGCAGATGCTGGCCCGCGCCTACGGGGCGAAGCAGCGCGCACCGGACGAGCTCACGGGCTTGCTCGAGGAAGTGAACACGCGCGTTCGCGAGGTCGTGACGCTGCGCGGTGAGAGCATGGAGGCCCAGCGGACGCTCGAAGAGATCGATCTCCGTGGCCGCGAGAAGCGCGCGCAGCTCGGCTTCGCGGTGGACCAGCTCGGCGTCGACGGCTCCAAGTCGAAGGAGGACCTGCGCACCGCTCGCGACGCGCAGAAACGCGCCGAAGACGAGTGCAAGTCGGCGCGCGAACGCTTCGAGCTCGCGCACAAAGAGGTCGTCATCTGGGAAGGTCGCTCGGGGATGCTCGAGCCGTGGTCCGACCTCGCCCAGGCGTACCGCACGATTGCGGACGCGGTCGACGAGTGGAACGCCTACCGCGGCGAGGAGCGGCGCGCGCAAGAGAGTGCAGAGGTCGCCGAGCGCAGCGCAAACGATTTGGACTTCCAGATCCGCGAGCTCCGCGCGGCCCTCGCGAAGCACGAACAGGATCTCGATGACGAGCGCGCGAAGTGTCGCGAGCGCATCGAGGCGAACGGAAACAAGGCCGACACGATCGAGTCGCAGCTGCTCGAGCTGACCACGCGCTTCTGTCAGCCGCTCCGCGCTCGGCCCGAGCTCGCTCCGCTCTTCAAGGAGCTGGAGACGGAAGCGGCTGCATAGTGTCTGGGTCGCCGGTGCACGTCGTGTACGGCGGCGCGCAGCTCTATCGAGCCGACTCGGCCGCGAAGCTCGGGAAGCTCGCGCGCGCTTCGATGGAGACGTGGGGGAGCGACGACGCCACGTTTGCGAAGCTGGTAGGGCTGGGCGAAGGCGGAGACGTCGCCGAGCTCGCGCGACGCGTGCGCGAGAAGCTCGCGCGCGATCCTGTCGAGAGGACGTGCATCGATTTCGAGGACGGATACGGACCGCGTCCGGACGACGAAGAAGATGCCGACGCGATTCGCACCGCGAACGAGCTCGCGCGTGCGCCGGCGCGTCCCGTCGTCGGGATGCGGATCAAGGCGCTCGTGCCGGAGACGCGCGCACGTGGTGCACGCACGCTCGAGCTGTTCCTGACGGCGCTCCTCGGCGCGAGGTCCGGCGTTCTGCCCCAGGGCTTCACGGTCACGCTTCCGAAGGTGGCGGACGTCGCCGACGTGAGCGCGCTCGCCGACTTGCTCGACGCCCACGAGAAAGCGCTCGGCATCGCCCATGGCGCGATCGGCATCGAGCTGATGGTCGAGACGCCACGCGCAATCGTCGATCGTGAAGGGCGCATCGCGCTGCCTTCGCTCGTCGCTGCTGCACGCGGGAGATGTGTTGCGGCTCATCTCGGCGCCTACGATCTGACGGCGAGCCTCGGAGTGACGGCGGGTCATCAACGGCTCGATCACCCTGCATGCGAGATGGCGCGGCTCTTGATGCAGATGTCGCTCGCGGGGAGCGGCGTCGTCGTGGTGGACGGCGCGACGACGGTGCTGCCGATCCCGACGCACCGCGAGACCGCGAGCACGCCGCTCACCGAAGCGCAGCGGGAGGCGAACGCGCGTGATGTCCACTCCGCGTGGGCGCTTCATGCAGCCGCCGTGACGCGGGCGCTGGCGCTCGGGATCCATCAAGGTTGGGATCTCCACCCGGCGCAGCTGCCCGCTCGGTTCGGAGCGGTGTACGCGTTCTATCTCGCCGAGCGACATGCGATGGCCGCGCGCCTTCGGGCGTTCGTGGGGAAGGCAACGCAGGCGACGCGCTCCGGTCGAATCTTCGACGACGCAGCGACGGGCCAAGGCCTGCTCGAGTTCTTCGCGCGCGGCGTCGCGTGTGGGGCGCTCTACGAAGCCGACGTCGCGGCAACGGGGCTGACGATGGATGAGCTCGCGGAGCGCTCGTTCGCGCAGATCGTCGCGGCGCGTACGGCCTGAGCGCTACAATCGACGTGATGGTCGTCGTTCGTGCCTTTGTCGCGCCCGTCGCGCTCCTCGCAGCTATCGCGGCGCTCGCGGGCGGCTGCAAACCGAAGGACGGAGACGGCGCGGCTTATCCGTCCGGCGATGCGAACGGCGGTGAGAAGGTCGAGCAGCAGGTCGTCTACGAGCGCATGCCCGATGGCTCCGTGCGCAAGACGACGATCACGAAGCGGACAGTCGGTACTCCGCCGCCACCGCCGCGACCTGCCGATCCGTATCCGGGAGATCCGCTCGTCAAATACAACGTCGACCGCGTGAATCAGTATCGCGCGCAGGGAGGGTTGCCTCCCCTCCTCTACGACGGGCGGCTCAGTGCGTTCGCGAAGGTCGGCTCGCAGCGGCTCGCGAGCGACCACACACCGCACGCGAACTTCGCCGAGAACGCGCAGGCCCAGCACTTCGGCTCGCGGAGCGCGGAGAATCAAGGTGACCCAGGCGGCGTCCCGGTGATGGACGCCGATCCGTGGAGGAACGCGACCAAGCAGGTCGACATCATGTTGAAGCTGATGATGGATGAGGGTCCCGGAGGCGGGCACTACGACAACATCATGAGCCCGAAGCTCCGGCGGATCGGCGTCGGGAACGTCTACGTCGGGAACCGCTTCTACATGACGAACGACTTCTCCGACTGAGCGCGGCACCGCCACGGATCGCTGGGGGACCTCCCTGCGTCTCTCAGAAACACCTTGATTCGTCGGTGATCGGGGGTTGTGGGGTGGCATGCTACCTGCTCGACAGCGGACATGGTTACCCGCGTTACCCAGTTGCTCCTCGTCGCGTTGGTCGCTGGAGGATGCAGCTCGCCGTATGGAGCCAGCGACGACACGAACGCGGACGGAACGCCCAGCGCGAAGACCAACCCGCCGTCGGGTAAAGGCACGACCACGACCACGACCACGACCAGCGACACGCCTACGGCCGCGGCGCTCGACTATCGCCGCCTCGCGAACGAGACACACGACTTCGTGGTCGGCAACCTGCTCGCTCCGTCCGGGAGCTACCGCGCGACGCTCGGCGCGGATCGCACGGACGAATGGCACGACGTCAGCCAGATCGGCGCCGACGTGGCGATGATCGCGCTGGGTGACCCACGTTACCAAGCGTACGTCGACAAGTCGTTCGGCTTCATGGATCGGCTCTGGGACAACGCCACGCCCGTGGGCGGCTACTTCGCGACGAGCGCCGCCGACGGCAGCAACGTCGACCGCACGACGAAGTACGTCGACGACAACTCCCTCGCAGGCGTCACGTGGCTCGACAGCTACGACACGATCTCCGAGCAGTCTCGACGCGTCGCCTATCTCGCGGCGGCGCGCGCGACGGCGAACTTCCTCATGCAGGGCGGCGTATGGGACGACGTCTACGGTGGCGGCTTCTACTGGAGCACCGCAAAGCCAGACAAGCCGACGCAGTCGAATGGCCTCGCGCTCCAGTTGTTCCTCCGCTTGTTCGCGCTCACGGGTGAGACCTACTACCGCGACTGGGCCGACTCGGTAATGGGCTGGCTCGACGGCAAGATGTACGACGCCGCGAGCGGCCTCTACGCATGGAAGTGGGAGACCGCCGGCAGGAACGACGCGAAGTTCACCTACGACCAGGCGATCCTCATCGACGCGCACCTCGTTCGCTTCGCGCAGACGAAAGACTCGAAGGACCTCGATCGCGCGCGCTCGGTCGCGAACGCGATGCACGCTGTCCTCTGGGACAAAGCCAACGGCGGATACGTGATCAGCACCGAAGACCGCCGGCTCTCACCTGTCTTCAGCGCGTGGGCGAGCTGCACGCTCGTGCGCCTCTTCGAGGCCGACCACAATCAAGTCTGGCTCGACCGTGCCGCGGAGAACGTGACCGCGCTCGGCAAGCAACTGCGCGACGAGGTGAACCACGGCTACGTCGCCAGCGCACGGCCCGACGGCACGGAGCGCAGCACCGACTTCCAGGCCGTGGACCAGGCGTGGATGCAACGCGCGCAGGCCATGCTCGCGCGCCACTGAAACCGCGAAAATCCTGCGCCCGCGAAAAATCGCCGTCGCCATGTCACGCCGGACGCCCCGACCTCGTCTTCCCATCGAAGAAGAGGAGCAAGGTCATGGCACGTCGAATTCTCATCGTCGGCGGCGGGTACGCGGGCGTGCTCTGCGCCATCCGGCTCGCGCGGAAGACGCGCGGAACGAACGTGGAGATCGCGCTCGTCGACGCTCGGCCGCATTTCGTCGAACGCATCCGGCTCCACCAAGACGTCGCGGGGAAAGGGCCCGCGAGGAAGCCCATCTCTTCGATGCTCGCGGGCACGGGCGTCCGCCTCGTCGTCGGGACCATCCGCGAGCTCGATCTCGCGAGGCGGCGGGCATTCCTCGAAGTGGGTAACCCAGGTAACCCAGTTGGGGAGGTCGGGGGCGAAGCGTTCGACGACCTCGTCCTCGCGACGGGCAGCGTCGCTGCGACCCGCGGCATCCCAGGAATCGAGCGCGCGTGGTCGTGCGCCACCGAAGAGCGCAGCATCGCGCTTCGTGCTCGGCTCGCGACCATTCCAGGCGGACGCGTCGTCATCGTCGGCGGCGGGCTGACAGGCATCGAGCTCGCGACCGAGCTCGCCGAGAGGCGCCCCGATCTCCGCATCACGCTGGCATCGTGCGACGACGTCGCGTTCATGTTGTCTCCTCGTGCGCGCGCACACGTGAGGCGGAGCCTCGAGAGGCTGCACGTCGAGCTCCGTGAGAGCACACGAGTCGCCGCGATCGACGGCGATGCCGCCATCCTCGACTCAGGCGATGCCCTCCCGAGCGATGCGACGGTCTGGTGCGGTGGCTTCGAGGCCACGCCGCTCGCGCGGAGCGCAGGCCTCGCGGTGGACGACGTCGGACGCGCGTTCGTCGACGCGCACCTCCGCAGCGCATCGCACGATTTCGTCCGCGTCATCGGAGACGCCGCCAACGTCGAGGGCAGCACCGGGCCGCTGAGAATGGCATGCGCGACCGCCGTTCCCCAGGGAGCGTTCTGCGCCGATGACCTCGCACGGGAGCTCGTGTCGCCTTCGTCGCGCGCGGTTCCGTTCTCGTTTGCGTACGCCATCCAATGCCTCAGCCTCGGGCGTCGCGACGGCATCATCCAGCACGTCGATGCTCACGACGTCCCGAAGCGAATGTGGCTGGGCGGACGATCGGGCGCGTGGATCAAGGAGCTCATCTGCCGCTATCCGGTCATGTCGATCGGCCTGGAGCGCCACGGCATCGGCTACTCTTGGCCGCACGCGCCGGCGCTGCCGCCACCGAGCAGCCGCGACGCCGCCCAGCTCGCAGCGAGGTCAAACTGAACGACGACCGCCTCTCTTCCCACGCCGCGACGGCCTTCGAGGCGGAGCGCGGCCATCTCTTCGGCATCGCCTATCGCATGATCGGCAGCGCCGCAGAGGCGGAGGACATCCTCCAGGAGGCCTTCGTTCGCTTTGCGGAGAGTGACAGCAAGATCGAATCGGTGCGCGCATTCCTCACCACGGTCGTCGTTCGTCTCTGCCTCGATCACCTCAAGTCCGCGCGGGCGCGTCGCGAGACGTACGTCGGTCCTTGGCTGCCCGAGCCGCTCGTCTCGCACCAAGAGCCGGCACCTGGTCCCGACGCACGCACCGAGCTCGCCGAATCGCTGAGCCTCGCGTTTCTCGTGCTTCTCGAGCGCCTATCGCCGCTCGAGCGCGCCGCCTTCCTCTTGCGCGAGGTCTTCGATCAACCGTTCGAAGAGGTGGCGACGGTGCTCGGCACATCCGAGGCCGCATGCCGGCAGCTCGTGGCGCGCGCACGGGCGCATGTCGACGAGAACCGGCCGCGCTTCAAGACCACCGACGCGAAGAAGCAGGAGCTCCTCATGGCGTTCCTCGCCGCATGCGCGACCGCCGACGCAACCGCGCTCGAGCGGCTCCTCGCAGCAGACGTCGTCGCGCGCTCGGATGGCGGCGGAAAGGTGCATGCTGCACTCAAACCGATCTTCGGCCGCGATCGGGTCGCGCGATTCATCTTCGGCGTGCTGAAGAAGGCGCCGCCCGAAGGCTTCGCGGAGATGGCGTGGGTCAACGGAGAGCCAGGCCTCGTCCTGCGTACGCCGGAGAACATCGTTACCGTGGTAACCCTGTCGACGGCGGGCGATCAGATCAGCGACATCTGGATCGTCGTGAACCCCGACAAGCTCGGGATCACTCCGCGCGGAACGTGAACGTGACCGTCGCCGTCTTGCGTGCCTCGACCTTGAGCGGTCGCATCTGCTTGCCGTACGCCTCGTGCCAGGCCTCGAGCTCGTAGTCGCCCTCGGGGAGGTTCACGAGACTGAACTCACCGGCCGCGTTCGAGACGGCGAAGAAGGGGTGATTCACGACGCCGACGAACGCCGCCATCCACGGGTGGATGTCGCACTTCGCGCGGACCATGACCTCTTCCTTGTCGAAGGTCTTGGCGAGGCGGAGATCCTTCGTCGGCATCATGTCGTTGAACGGCGCGTTCTGGTCCGCCACGGCATGCACGTTGTGCGCGACGGGGTCGCTGTTCAAGAACACGATCGGCTGCCCGACACGCGCGCCGAGGACATGTGGATGATACACGCATCCCTTCTGGTCCATGACGATGGGCTCTTCGGGTGCCGCCGGTCCCTTGTAGGACTCGAGGCCCTTCTTGACCCATACGAACGCGTTCTGCAGCTTGCCGTCCTTCGCGAGGACGGTGTCCGCATAGACGGGACCCTTGATCTCCGTCGTGCACGTGCCGAGGTTCAGCTCTTTTCGAGGTGGTGGCGTTCCATCGAGTCGCACGGTCCCCTTCACCGTGCCGACGACCGACTCGTTCGCCACCTGCTTCGGACCGCCCGTGTTCGTTGGCTCGCTCGCGGTGAGCGGCCCCGTCGATGCGGTCGGATCGCCGCCGCCGGAAGACGACGACGACGTCAGCGACGAGTGCGTGATGGTCAGGAAGATCGCGAGCGCGCCGATCAGGATGCCCGGCGAGAGCTCCTTCGTGACGTTCTGGATGTGGCGGATCGTCGAGCCGACGATCATCAGCCCTGCGAGGATCAGCCAGTTGTATTTGCTGCCGTAGGCGCCCGGGAAGTGATTGCTCAGCATGATGAGCACCACCGGATACGTCATGTAGTTGTTGTGACGGGAGCGCGTCTTGGCGTGCTTCGCGAGGTGCTCGTCGGGCTTCTTGCGCGCGTTGACCGCGGCGACGAGGCCCTTCTGCGCCGGGATGATGTGCACCCAGACGTTGGTCGCCATCCACGTGCCCATCATCGCGCCGGTCATCAGGTATGCCGCCCGACCGCTGATCGTGTGCGACAGCCAATAGAGGACGCCGAGCACGAGCGCGTACGTGATGACCGCGCCGAAGAGCATGTTGTTGCGGATCGGCGAGCGCCAGAGGATGTCGTAGACGAACCACGAGCCGATGAGCGTGCAGAGGCACAGCGCAGTCGCCATGCCGGGAGTGATGCTCGACACGTTCGGGTCGACGAGCGTGACTCCACCGCCCTGGAAGAACACGATGTCGAGGAGGAGCCATCCGGTGAGCAGCGTGAAGCCGGCCTCCCACTTGAACCAATGGAGGTGCTTCGGCATCGCCTCCGGCGCGATGAGCTTCTTCTCCACTTGGTAGAAGCCGCCCGAGTGCACCATGTAGAGCTCGCCTTCGACGCCTTGGCGCGCGGCGTTGTCGACCTTCTCGAGATGGCTGTCGAGCCAGTTGAAGAAGATCGAGCTGCCGATCCACATGATCCCGCTGATGACGTGCGCCCAGCGCACGAAGAGATTGAGCCACTCTGTTACGGACGCAGGCGACATCGATGAATCAGCTCCCGCGGTAGGTCGAGTAGCCGTACGGGCTCAAGAGGAGCGGCACGTGGTAATGCGCGGCGGCATCACGAATGACGAACACGATGCTCGCCTCCGGGTAGAAGCCTTCGATGCCTTGTGCATCGAAGTACGCGCGCGTGTCGAAGCTGATGCGGTACGTGCCCGCCTTCAGCTGTCCTTCCGGCACGAGGTCCTTGATGCGGCCGTCGGCGTCGGTCTTCCCGCCTCCGAGCTCGCGCCATTCCTTCTTGTCAGAGATGCACTCTTCGAGGAGCACCGGCACGTCGCGCGCCGGGCGCCCTACGGAGATGTCGAGGACGTGCGTGGAGATCGATTTCATCGGAGCACCAACTTTTCGAGGCGGAGATCGGTGATCTTGCGCTGCTCTTCCGCCGCGCGCCGGAGCTCGACGTCGGGGCCGCTCTGCATGCGTTCTTTCGCGATCGCGAGCATCTCTTCGACGGTCTTGCCCGTCGCGCAGACGATGTAGATGCGCGCGAACTTCTCTTCGTAGGCGAGGTTCGTCTTGCGGAGCTCGTCGCGTGTCGCCTCGCTTGCGGTATCGACGCTCGCTTGCTCCTTCGCGCTCCAGCCCTTCGCGACGGCGGTCTGTCCGCCCTCGGCCTTCTTCTCGCCGATACGCGGGTGCGCGCGGAACGCTTCGTCCCAGTGCTCGTGCGCGAGCGCATTCCACACCTCGGCGGCGCGCGTCTTCAATGCCGAGAGGCTCGCGAATGCGCGCGGGTCCTTCGTGCGTTCCTCGCGCATCGCCTTCACCCATGCGGTCGAGCCGCAACACGAGAGGAGCGCGGCGTCGAGCTCGGGGTCGGGCATTGCGCGGAGGTAGCGCATGCCTGCATCTTCGCGTCCCGCCTCGGAGACGATGCCGAAGAGGCGAAGACGACTCACACCGCCGTCCGGCCAGATGCGCATGCGCACGTGCGTGGCGGCGACGTGTGCACCGCCGCACGCGGCGAGCTCCTCTTCGAAGGCATGCATCGTGTGCGGCTGGAGGCTCGTCTTCGCGAGGAGCGGGATCCATCCATCGTCCTTCGCGCCGTCGGGATCGGGCGCGCCAGCCGCGACGTGCGCCACGTCGAGCGACGCGAAATCGGGCGCATTGCCCTTGAAATGAAGGGTATCGACGATCGCTCGTTCGATGGTGCCCGCGGTGGCGAGGCGCAAGACGACCCAGTCGGGACCGGCGCGGCGTGAGCGCTTCGTCTCCCAGCCGTCGCCCATGTTCACGCCGCGTCCGGGCATGATCAGGTTGTGCCGCGACCCGAAGAACATGTCGTTGCAGGATACAACCAACGCGCCGTGCTCGGCGGCCGCCAGATCGACGAGCTGCGGGCGTGCCCGCGAGCCCATCCATCGCGCGTCGGGCATGACGTCGCCGTGCACGCGGAGGCGCGCCACGCCGCCGTCGGGGAAGATGTGAAAGCGTAGGTGCGTGAAGCGCTGCTTCGAGGCCACCTCGAAGTAGTTCTTCGAGCCGCCCTTCAGGTTGCTGCGCGGCAGGATCTCCGTCCAGCGGATGTCGTTCGAGAGCAGCGTGCTCAGCGAAGGATGCCCCTGGATGCTCGCGCCCTCGATGGAGCACGCGGACGGATAGTTGCCGGTGAAGAACGCGGTGTCCACGACGAGCGCGCGCACGATCCCAGGCAGCCCGAGCCGGATGATGGCGGAGTCGAAGTCGGGATGCGGGCCAGGCGTGGTGTACGCGTAGTCGCGCTTTCGGCGTGACTCCCAGCCGTCCATCCACTTGCCGCGATCCGTGTACTTTCCCTCGATGAAGACGGCCTCTTGCGGCTTGAGGAGGTTGTCCTTGCTCGCGAAGAAATCGTCGGTCGCGTGGAGGACCGAGCCGCCGAGGCGCTCGGCCGCGAGATCCACGAGGTGGGTGAGTCCACCGAGCTCCGTCTTCGTCTCGCTCATCGTGACAACGCTCTCCTCGTCCAGCGCCCGCTCGGGCGACCGATGATTCCTCTTCCGCGTTCGTAGATGGTCTCGCCGCGCAAGATGGTGCGCATCACCGCGCCGCGCAGCGTGCGGCCGTCGTAGGGACAGATCTTGTGGCGATGCTCGAGCGTCGTCGCGTCGATCGAGTGCTCGGCCTCGGGATCCCAGAACACGAGATCCGCATCGCAGCCCACCGCGATCGCCCCTTTTTTCCCGGTCAAACCCGCGAGCCGCGCAGGAGCCGCGCTCATCCATTCGACGATGTCGGTGACGCTCGCGCCGTGCGCGCGTGCGCCTGTCCACACGGCGGAGAGACCGATCTGGAGCGACGAGATCCCGCCCCAGGCCTTCATGAAGTCGCCCGAGCCGGAGCACTTCATCTCGGCGGAGGACGGAGAGTGATCCGTGACCACCTGATCGACGAGGCCCTCACGGAGCGCGTCCCACAGCTTCTCGCGATTGCTCGTCTCGCGGATCGGCGGCGCGCACTTGAAGGCCGTCGCGCCGTCGGGAATCTCTTCCGAGGCGAACGTGAGGTAGTGCGGGCACGTCTCGACGGTGAGCGGAGCATGCGCCTCGCGGGCGCGGCGGAACGTGGTCAGCGCGTCGGACGAGGAGAGATGGACGATGTGCGCGCGGCAGCCGGTCTCCTGCGCGAGGCGGAGCACCAGCTCGACGGCGGCGTTCTCCGCGGTCCGCGGGCGTGACCGGAGGTACGTCTCGTATTTCTGCGGGTCGAGACCGAGCGCGGTCTTCTCGCCGTCCGAGAGCGGCTCGGGCAGCTCCGCGTGCACGAAGAGCGGCGCCCCGAGCTTGGCGATCTCGATCATCCCGGCACGGAGCTCGGGCTCGTGGACGTGCGAGAACTCAGCGACGCCGCTCTCGGCCAGAAAGCACTTGAACGCGAGGACCCCTTCGTCGAAGAGCTCGCGGAGGGCGCTCTTTCCAACTGGGTTACCTGGGTTACCCACTCCACCGAAGACCGCATTTCCAGGCACGAGGCCACCGCAGAGCGCGACGTCGACGCGTGCCTTCTCTTCGAGCGCGCGCACCTTGGCCTGAAGGCCTTCGAGCGTCGTCGTGGGCGGAACGCTGTTGAGCGGCATGTCGACGAGCGTCGTGACGCCGCCCGCCGCAGCCGCGCGCGTGGCCGTCTCGAAGCCTTCCCATTCCGTGCGACCCGGCTCGTTGATGTGGACGTGCGTATCGACGAGCCCGGGGAGCACACACAGCTCTCCTGCGTCGATGGTCGGTACGCCCGAAGGCGCCGCGTCGAGCTCGGTCACTGCGACGATCGCGCCACCGGCGATGTGCACAGCGAGAGGGCGTTCGCCCACCGGCGTGAAGACGCGTTTTCCGCGGATGACCGCATCCACTCGTGACATCTGAGGCCGTCAGTCTAAGGCGATTTGTGGGCCTGCGTCCTCTATACTTGGACGGATGCAGTCGTCCGACAGCACGCTGCGTTCTGCCGCGCCGGCACCCGGTAGCGGCGTCGATTTACCGGTCGAGATGTCCGTCGTGCTCGCGGGCGGGACGCTCATCGAGCTCCATCCGCCTCGAATGGGACAGGCGGACGTGCTGATCCGAGGCGAGCACGTCGTGCAGGTCGGAGGCGCGATGCCCCAGGGCGCCACCACGGTCGACGTGAGCGGCTGCATCGTCACGCCGGCGTTCGTGGTCGCTCACACGCATCTCTACATGTCTCTGACGTGCGGGATGCCGCCACCGCCGTCGACGCCACGAACGCTCACCGACTCGCTGCAATGGGTGTGGTGGGCGCTCGATAGGGCGCTCGACGACGAGCTCGTCCACACGTCGGCGCTCGTCGGCGCCGCCATGGCCGCGAAGGCAGGCGCGGCATGCGTCATCGATCATCATTCTTCACCACGCGCCATCGACGGTGCGCTCGACCGCATCGAGTCGGCGCTCGACGAGATCGGCCTTCGTGGCGTGCTCTGTTACGAGACGAGCGACCGTGACGGCCGCGGACGACGCGACGGCGGGCTCTCCGAAAACCGCCGCTTCCTCGAGAAGGTCAAGAACGGCAAGACCAAGCATCGCGGCATGGTCGGCGCGCATGCGCTGATGACGCTGAACGACGACACGCTCGATGCCATTCGCGAGCTCGCGGACGCTCAGAACGTCGGCATCCACATGCACGTCGCGGAAGATCTCACCGATCATCTCGACGCCGAGAAGAACCGCAAGACGCCGCTCGCCAAACGCCTCGAGCGCCTCGGCATCGCGCGAAAAGGCTCGGTCGTCGCGCATGCCGTGCAGCTCGACACCGAGGCCGCCGAGCAGATGACCCAAGCGGGCGCATTCCTGGTCACGAATCCACGCTCGAACATGGCGCATGGCGTCGGGCTCTGCGGGGCGGCGGGCGCCAAAGTCGCCCTCGGCACCGACGGCGCGGACAACGACATCCTCGCCGAGGCGCGCGCCTATTACTTGCGGCATGCCGAGGCGCGAGACGGGCTCGCACGCGAGACGGGCGCACGTGTCGCCGCGGGCCAGGAGCTCGGTGGCCTGCTCTTCGGTGACACCACCCCGCCGCGAATCGTCGCGGGCGCTCGGGCGGACCTCACGGTGCTGGATTATGGGCCGATGACGCCGATGACGCCCTCGAACGTCATCGAGCATCTTGCACGTGGCTGGACCTCTTCGCACGTACGCGACACGATGGTCGGCGGTCGCTTCGTGCTCCGAGATCGAAAGCTCGCTCATATCGACGAACGTGAGCTCGTGCTTCGCGGGCGTGCGGCGGCGAGCCGTCTGTGGGAGAGGATGCAGGGGTACACCTGATGGCCGCCAAGGCACCCGACTTCAAGCCCGGCGACATGCTGCCGGGAACGAAGTACCGCATCGTCAAACAGATCGGCGCGGGCGGGATGGGCGTCGTCTATCAGGTGGTGAAGCCGCCGGAGATCCAGGGCGTGCTCAAGCTGATGAGCAGCGACCTGACCTCGGTGCCCGAGTTCCGCACGCGGTTCCTCGACGAGGTGCGTGTCCTCGCGCAGCTCGACCACCCGAACATCGTCAAGGTGTTCGACTACGACACGCTGCCGGACAAGACGCCGTTCTACGTGATGGAGCTGCTGCACGGCCGCACCGTGCGCGATGTGCTGGCCACGATGGGCACGCTCCCGCCGCGCGTGGCGTTCGAGATCACACGCCAGCTCTGCGAGGCGCTGCACTGCGCGCACACGCACGACATCCCGGTCGTCCATCGCGACATCAAACCGGAGAACATATTTCTCCACGCACCCCGCCACGGTGAGCCGGTCGTGAAGCTCATCGACTTCGGCGTCGTCGCCGTCGCCGATCGCGAGCACGACGGCGCCTTCGTGGGGACCTGGAAATATGCGGCTCCCGAGCAGATCCGCGGCGAGCGAGCGACCGCCGCGACCGACCTCTATGCGGTCGGCCTCGTGCTGTACGAGATGCTCTGTGGCATCGGCCCGTTCGAGCATCTCGACAGTGGAACCCTGGTATCCCAGGCGCATCTCCGGGAGATCCCACCACCGGTTTCGAAATTTGCGGCCTGGGTGCCACCGTCGATCGTCGAGCTGATCGCGTCCGCGCTCGCGAAAGAGCCGCGCCAGCGTCCACGCGATGCCTATGCGTTCGCGGAGCGTCTCTACGAGCTCGAATGGGCGAACGACGGAAAAGATCCCAACGACCACACGGCCGAGGGACCGCTCTCGCGCATCTTGAGCACGGTCGGCGGCGCGAAGCCCTCGAGCAAGAACATGGTCGCGGCGCCTCCGCGCGATCGGCTCGGCAACGTCCCGCTGATCGGCGTGCCTGTCGAGGCACGTCATGGCGGCCCGACGATCAAGGGCGTCGGAGGACAAGGCTCCGAGGCGACGCTGCCCGACGAAGATGCATTGCTCGCAGGCCTCGTCGGACGACCCGACGCGCGGCCTCGTTCGAAGAAAGAGCGCGAGTCCGACCGCTCGCTCGACGACAACGAGAAGATCGTGATTCGGCCCGGCGCCGCAGGCGAGGTCGAGCTCGCGGCGACGCCAAGAGTGCCCGTGGTCGGTCGTGCCGACGTGAGGCCGCGCGTCGAGATCCCGACGCAGGCTGCAGAGCCGAGCGTGCCGAGGCTCGGAGTTGCGCACGCAGTGCCGGGCCCTCAACACACCGATCCGTCGGACTCGTTCTCGGATGGAACGACGAACAAGCTCTCGGGCCGCAGCGCTCCGCGCACCATCGACACCGACACGTTCGCGACGCAGGAGTCCGACGCGCGGCGCGCGCCGAAGCGATCGGGGAGGCTCGTGCTCCCGATTGCGCTCGCACTGACGGCGCTGGTCGGAAGTGCGTCCGTCGTGGTCTATCGTGCGCGAACGACCGCCATGAAAGGCGCGCCGCCGCCGAACGAGATGACCGCAACGACCGCGAAGGCGACCGCGGAGCCTGTGCTGGTGGTTCCCGCAACGACGGCTGCGACGAGTGTGCTCCCGCCACAGCCCGTGCCATCCGTCTCGGCCTCGGTCGTATCGCCTGTCTTGCCGCCGAAGCTGCCTGCGACCATCAAGGTGCCTCACCAAGCCAGCAAGGGTCCGAGCACCGCAGCACCCTCCCTAGGGAGTATGCCGCCCGTCCCCCCGCCGGCGACTGTGCCAGCGCCGCCTCCTGAAGTGCCTACAAAACCGGCTCCGGCGTCGTCGAAGCCCGACGAGACGTTCCTGCGAAAGCTCTGAGATTCACCCGCGCAGAGCGGGTCGAATCTCGCATGAGGCGTGCTAGGAAATCGGGCGCCCGATCTTTTCGCGCAACTTTCGTCGCGAGCGGTCGATGGGGGGCGACTTGGAGAAAGGCACACGTTCGATGCGCACGTTGGTGCTCGGGCTCTCATGCGGGATGTTCATGGCGTGCGGCGTCTTCGGCGCCGACGACTCACCGACTCCGCCGCCGGCCGCCGACGAAAACGCGATGCCGCCTCCCGTGGGAGCCCCGGCGCCGGACGGAGTGTTCGTCTCTTCATCGAAGGGCACCGACGACGGCAGCGGCACGCAGGATCGCCCGTTCAAGACCTTGAAGGAGGGCTACGCAGCCGCGAAGGAGCGTGGACTGCGTGTGTTCGCGTGCGCCGACACGTATCTGGAGAGCCTCGTCATCATCGACGGCGTCTCGGCCTACGGCGACTACGACTGCAGGGACGGCTGGGTGCGTGCGACGAAGCGCGCGATCATCCAGTCGCCGACGACGCCCGCCGTGTTGGCGAAGGGCATCACGATGTCGACGAGGCTCGAGGGCTTCGAGATCCGCTCTCCGGATCTGGACAAGAAGATCGCGACGGAGACCGAGGGCTCGACCATCGCGCTCGAAGTGCGCGAGTCGAAGAGCTTCGTCGTCTCCGGCTCGCTGTTGCATGCAGGCGCCGGCGCGCCAGGGACCGATGGATCCGTCGGCAAGACGAACGCGCGGACCGGAGGCGATGGCACGGCCGCCATCCCCGAGAACTACCGGACCTGCAACCCGGCGCTTCAGATGTGCGACTCGATCGTGTTGCAAGGCCCTGGTGGCGGCGTTGCGACGTGTGCGATCGGCAGCAGCAATCCCGGCGGCAGAGCGGGCGAAGGGCAGTGGTACTACTACCCATCGATGCCATCGAAGGCCACGTGCGACTGGCGCGGAAGGCCCTTCGCGACGACGACCACGACCTCGGTTGGTGGACTGAACACCAGCGTGAATGGCTACGGCAGCGGACTGCCGGGCACGGCAGGCACGCAGGGCGCTGACGGCGCTGACGGCAAGAACGGCAGCTGGTCGCTCACGACGAAAGGTTTCGCTCGCGGCAATGGAACGGCGGGAACGGCTGGACAGCCGGGACTGGGCGGCGGCGGCGGCGGTGGCGCGCGCTACTCGTTCACCGCCAGTGGTGGAGCCATTCCTCCGCCGGCCGACGCCGAATACTTCGCAACCGCGAGCGGCGCGAGCGGCGGCGCAGGCGGGTGTGGCGGTCAACCCGGCACGCCCGGAAGCGGCGGCGGCGCGAGCATCGGCGCGCTCGTCATGGACAGCGCAGTCGTGTTCGAGCGGACGCGCATCGAGTCTTCGGCCGGCGGCCGCGCCGGAAAGGGAAACCTCGGGACGTTCGGCACTGCAGGTGCCGTCGGCGGCGCGCCGATCGTCAAGACGGTGGAGGTCACTGGGCGCGGCGGGCACGGCGGCATTGGTGGCAACGGCGGCGCGAGCGGTCATGGCGCGCCTGGTCCGACCATTGCGCTCGCGTACTACAAGACGAGGCCGGTGATGGCGGACGTCGAGCTCGTGTCTGGACGAGCTACGGCTTCGAGCCAGCCCGCGTTGTCGGTGAACGCGACGGTCGCGGACAAGCCTGGCACGAAGACGTTGCCCGCGAGCGATGGCGTTTCGGTGATGGAGTACGAGATCAAGCAGTGAGGTGCGGCGCGCATGACTTCATGAAGCGCAACGCACACCGCTGACGATTCCAGAAACGGTGCCCTCCTGGGTGTCGTGGAGTACCCTTCCGGGGCCGTTCGGCGTGGGCCGGACGCATTTCTGGCGAACCGCGCTCTTTTTACGCAACTCCCCATGTCGAAGGCCGACAGAGATCCTCGAGAACGTGACGCGTCCAACGCGGAGTCTTCGAACGTGAAATCCGGTGCCCAAATCGATTCGAAAACGTCCCAAGACGACATCCCGCCGGTGCATGTCCTCGAGGCCGCGCAGAATCAGGATCGCAAAGAGACGGAGGACCTCCTCGCGGGCTTCGATCGTCCGGGCCGCAGCCCGAAGCCGGCCCCGCGCGAGCGAGACTTCGTGGACTACTACGCGAAGAAGAAGAGCGGCGGCCCCGACAGTGGGTCGGGCCGAGTGAGCTCGAGCGCGCCGCCCGCCCCCGCAGTCGCCGGGCCGACGCGCCCGAAGCAGGGCGAGATCTCGACGGTGGTCGTGCCGCGCAAAGGCGACGGCATGCCTGCGTGGGTGGTTTGGGTCGGCGCGGGCGTGCTCATGGCGCTCGTCGGAGGTGGAGTCGCGTATCTCGCGACGAACGACACGCACTCGACCGCGGTAGTGCCGACGGGCCCGAGCGCAGCAACGACGATCACCGCAGCAACACCGGTGCCTGCATCGGCGCTGGACAACACCATCCCTCCGCCGGCTCCGGTGGAAGCGACCGTAACGGTGGAGCCGACGGCGACTGCGACGGCGCCGGGGCCGAAGGGTGGGCGTCGTGATCGTGAGCGTGATCGTGATCCGAAGACGCTGCCGAGCGCGATCGGTTCGAGTGTGCCGCGACCGAGCGGCGGCGTGGCGGGCGATACGAAGCCTCCGCCGCGTGATGATTTCATCCGCGATCTGTGACTGACGGAGCTCATGATGCGACGACACGTCCTCCTAGCTTGTGTGACGGTAGCCCTCGCGGGTGTCCCTGCATTTCCGTCGTTGGCGCGTGCGGACGACGCGGCGGTAGCCGAGGCGAAGGCGCGCTTCGAGGAGGGCCTCGAGCTCGCCGACGCAGGCAAGCACGAACCGGCGCGGCTGAAGTTCCAGCAAGCGTGGGCAGTCTTCAAGTCGCCGGCGGTGCTCTACAACCTTGCGCGTTCGGAGCAGCTGACGGGCCATGACCTCGAAGCGCTCGAGCACTTCAGGCTATTCGCGAAGGTGAGCGCGACGGACGTGAAGATCACGGACGCGATGCGCGAGAAGGCAAAGCAGAACGCCGTGGAGCTCGCCGCGAAGGTGGGCCAAGTCGACATCGAAGTGCCGCCAGCAGCGCGCGTGTCGGTCGACGGCAAGCCGCTGGAGGAGACGCCGAAGGAGCCGGTGCCGGTAGCGCCGGGCCGTCATCGCGTGGAGGCGAGCTTCGAGGGAAAGCTGAAGGCGGTGACGGTGGAGTGCGCAGCGGGCGCGGTGGTGAAGGCGAAGATCGATTTCGAGCCAGGCGGACCGACAACGGAGCCCCCGCCGATCGAGCCGACGCCACCATCCTGGTCAACGGGTCGCATCGTGACGGTAGGTGCGCTCTCGGCCGCAGCGATCGCGGGTGGCGTCCTGTTCTTCGTCTTTCACAGCAAGGCGCAAAGCAAAGTCGACGAGGCAAAGGGCCTCTTGAATGGTGGGAGCTGTCTTGGTCAGACGAACGATGCGTGTACGAGGGCTGCGTCGTTGAAGGATGATCGCGACTCAGCCGTGACGCTGAGCACCGTCTCCATCATTGCGGGTGGCACATTCGCGGCGGGCGCAATCGCCGCAGCGATTCTCTGGCCGAAGAGCTCGAAGGAATCTGCGCGTATTGTTCCAAGCGTTGCACCGGGCCACGCCGGTGCGAGCTTCGTTGGAAGCTTCTGAGGAGAGAACGGCGATGCGTCGATGGATGTTTGGACTCAGCGCGTGTGTCGGCGCCGCGGCGTTGGTGATGGCGTGCGGCGTGGGAAGCGACTGTGATTTTGGTTTGTGCGCGGGGCCGGCAGTCGGAACAGACGGCGGCGATGGCGACGTCCTTGCCGATGCGAACCCGGCGGGCTGCGACACGACGAAAGACCAGAAGGATCAGGAAGCCTGCCAGAACGAAGATTTCGCGGTCTTCGTCGCTCCAACCGGAAAGCCAGACGCGAAGGGCACGCTGGACGCGCCCGTCAATACGATCACCAGCGCACTCGCGCTCGTGGGTGGTCAGCGCAATCGCATCTTCGTTTGTGAGGGTACCTATAGTGAGCGCATCACGTTGAAAGCGCCTGTCAGTATTTTCGGCGGGCTCTCGTGCGCTAGCAAACCGTGGAAGACCGGCGCGAGAGCCGTCGTTGGCAAACTGCAGGAGCCTGGGTACGCGCTCGACGTCGCAAGTGTGCTGGGGTCCTTCGAACTCGCCGACCTCGAGTTCGTTGCTGCGAACGGGAGTGACGCGTTCCCAAACAGCATTGCTGCGAGGTTTGTCGGGACGAGCGGCGCAGTGCTCAAACGAGTGAAGCTGACGGCGGGGGATGGTGCGCCGGGAAAAACAGGGGACGTTGGGGTTCTTGGGAGCACGGTACAGCACACCGATCTTGCGGGAACGCCTGGCTACGATCCCAACGGGGTTCCCGGGTCGGTTGGCATGGCTGGCGGGGAGAGAGACTGTAAATGTCCAAACGCCCCGACGACACCGGTTGGCACGGACATCACAAGCGGAGGAGCTGGCGGTGGCAGTGCAATAAGCCCAGGACAACCGGGACTCCCAACGCTCCCTGCGTCAGGCGGAGATGACGGCGCTGGTGGGGCGGCTAGCGCACCGAACTGCGGGCTCGGCGATGGGACAGGGCACAACGGGCCACCGCGCGTTCAGGCGGGAGGCGGAGCCGTGCCGACGCGACTTGGCACCATCGCTGCTGACACCTGGAAACCCGAGCCTGGGGCAGCCGGGGGGACCGGACTTCCGGGTCGCGGAGGCGGAGGCGGCAGTGGTCAGGCGGGCGGTGCCGGATCTGGTGGGGGATGCGGCGGTTGCGGTGGCTTTGGCGGCAAGGGTGGAACCGGCGGTGGTGCGAGCGTTGCGCTCTTTGCGATGAGCTCACCAATACTCTTCACCGGTGACCTGATCTCAGGGAAGGGCGGCCGCGGCGGCGACGGCGGCGACGGCGGCGACGGCGGTCCTGGCGGGAACGGCGGCGCTCACACGAGCGGCAACGGATGTAATGGAGGCAACGGAGGTGCCGGCGGCAAAGGTGGTGGCGGCTCTGGCGGAGCCGGCGGCCTCTCGGTTGGTGTGCTCTTCAGCGGCACGATGCCGACGACGACTGGAACGAATACTCCCGGCGAACCCGGCAAGGGCGGCAAAGGCACGTCGAACAACGACGGACCGCCCGGCGTGAAGGGACCAAGCGCGAGTGTCGAGGTGGTTACGACCAAGCCAGGAATGTAGGCCAGCGTCGTCGGGCGGCCCTCCGCGTCCGCTGTAACTCGACGAAAGAAGAAGGACGCTTGTTCCCATCCGCGGCTATGCGTTCTGCGAATGGAGTGCCGAGTACCTCGGATGCTACTGATGCTTCATACTTCCGAGCGTGCAGCAGCTATGTGTGTGACCCATGCCGGGTGTCTCGCAGGGGGTAAACTAGTCGCTTGAGGGGTGCGGCGATGCGGCGAGTAGCGTTATTCGTATGTGTTTGCATCAGCATCACTGCGTTGGCTATCGGCTGCGGTGCCAACGACGATTGTGATTCGGGAGCATGCGTCGGACCAACCGATGGGACAGATGGTGGCGGCGACGGCATGGCGATGATTCCGGCCGCCTGCGATCTCAAGAAGTCACCGAAGGAGTCGCCGACGTGTGTCGATAACGGTGTCGGCGTGTTCGTCGACGCGAATGGGAAAGCTGACGCGAAGGGGACGAAGGACGATCCTTTGTCGACCATCGCAGCGGCGATCTCGAAGGCCGTGAGCACGAAGCACCCGCGCGTCTATGTGTGTGATGGCAAGTACAACGAAGACATCAAAATCACTGCAGCCGTGAGCGTGTACGGAGGCTTCGATTGCAAGTGGAACAACACGGGCGTGAAGCCGAAGGTCACTCCAGCGAAGGGGCCGGCGATCGAGGTGCAGTCCGTCACCGATGAGGTCGTGATTCAAGACCTCGAGGCGACGGGCCAGTCGGACGCGAGCGTGAAGGGCTCGTCGGCGATTGGGGCGTTGATTGTGCACAGCAAGGTCACGATGAACGCGCTCACCTTGAGCGCGGGCCGCGGGCAGGACGGTGCGAAAGGCGGAAGCCTCAGCAACTACGCAATGCCGGCGAAGCAGGGCAACACGCCTAACGGTCCGACTGGTGGCGCCGAGCAAACGTGTACGTGTAGTGACGGAAACACATCGACCGGAGGACGCGGCGCCGACGGTCCCGGAAGCGGTGTCACTCCAGGGTCCTGCACGCCACCGATCGTTAACATCAACACCGGGTCGAGTAACGTTGCCACGTGCACGCCGGGAGAACTTGGCCTCGGTGGGGGCTCGGACAACGCAGCCGATCCGGTCACATCTCCTGGAAAGATCGTCGAGACGGGTTGGGACGTGAGCAAAGTGGCCAGCACCAGCAAGAATGGGCATCCGGGACAAGGCGGAGGAGGAGGAGGAGCTAAGTCCCAAGCTGGAGGCGCAGGCGGTGGCGGCGGCGGGTGTGGCGGGTGCGGTGGCGCGGGGGCACTCGCTGGCACGAATGGTGGAGCGAGCATTGCCCTGATCTCATTCGATTCGACGATTGTGGTGAACGCCGCTCAATTGATCCCGGGGGAAGGTGGCATGGGCGGTGCGGGTGGAGACGGTCAACCAGGTCAGAGCGGCGGGGCCGGAGCCACCGGCAACGCGTGCCCCGGCGGCATGGGTGGAGCCGGCGCGGGCGGCGCAGGTGGCGCGGGCGGCGCAGGTGGCGACTCGATCGGTGTCGCGTGGGCGGGCGGGACGAAGCCCGTTCTCAACGACAGCGTCCCGAAGACTGGGACCGGCGGAATGCCGGGCGCAGGCGGCGCGCCTGGCCTGGGTTCAGGGAACGCAGGTCCGATGGGCAAGCCTGGAAATCCGGGTAAGGCCATCGCGAGCTTCCCCCAATAGGATCGGCGCCGCTGGAAGAGTGCCGACGGTTGACATTTCTGCTGAAAACATTACTATAGCCCTTATTCAAGATGTCTCGCAGCCACCCACGCCAGCTCGAAATGCTCCCCATCGTGGAGGCCCCCTCTCGGAAGCCCTCCTGGGGCGGGAAGCGGGAAGGCGCTGGCCGGAAGCGGTCGCCTTCTGGGCCCAAGCACGTCGCGCATCGGGCGCGGGCGAGGCATGCTCGGAGTCGGCCCGTGCACGTGACCATGCGGGCGCGGAAGGGGCTGCCTTCGTTTCGGTGTCAGAGCATTTACCAGATGATGCTTCGCGTGCTCGCGCGCCAGCGGGGGCGGAATCGGAAGTACGCCGACGTGTTTCAGGTCGTGCACTTTTCGATTCAGTCGAATCATCTGCACGTCATCGTCGAGGCGAATGACACGCGGGCGATGCGATCGGGGCTCAGCGGGCTCGTCATCGCGTTTGCGAAGCAGCTCGCTCGCGTGCTCGGGACGCGGAACATCAAAGCTTGGGGCGAACGGTACCACTCGCGGGAGCTCGGCTCACCGCGCGAGGTGCGTAACGCGCTCGCTTACGTGCTCCAGAATTTCAAGAAGCACGAGTACACGACGCACGGCGACGGAATCGTCGATCGTTTTTCGTCCGCGCGCAGCTTCGCGCACTGGCATGTGCCTCCGCTCGTCGCGGTGCCGTGGCTGCGCGACGCCGGGCCACCTCCATGGGAGCCTGGCATGCCGCGCACGTGGCTGCTCGGCAGAGGCTGGCTTGATCACTACGGGCCGCTCCGCACCAACGAACGACCTGCCTGAACGCTCACATCGCGAGGGTGCTCTGGGACTTGCCGTCGACTCCTGGGACACCTGGTTTTCCGGGTGTTCCGGCGCCGGCGCCGACCTTGCCGCCTGGGCCGGCCGCGCCCTTCGTGCCGGGTGTGAGGGTTACGTTCGTTGTTTTCGGTGCGATGCCGATGAAGACGATGGGGATGGAGTGGCCGCCGACGCCTCCGCTGCCGCCACTGCCTCCGGCGCCGTTGCCGCCCGAGCCGCCGTTGCACGCGCCGCCGCCAGGCAGTCCTCCGCTCTGACCATCTTGACCGTCGGCGCCCGCGCCTCCATCGCCCGCGGCGTTCGTGATGAGGGTGCTCGCCTCGATCGTGACGACGGAGTTGAAAGAGAGGAGGGCGAAGCTCGAGCCGCCGCTTCCGCCCGCGGAGCCGCCGGCGCCGCCGCAGCCACCACATGCGCCGCCTCCGCCCGCAAGGACGACGTTCGGTTTTGCGCCGCCGCCGCCACCGCCCTGTGCAGGGTTGCCGTTCGGGGCGTTCGGAGATGGTGATGGAGCATTCCATCCGGCAGCCGACAACGATCCGACGGCCGATGCTGCGACGCCCGCGGCGCCCGCGAGGCCGTCCGCGCCCGCTTGACCCGCTGTGCAGACGCTCGAGCCTGTAGCGCCATCGTTCGGCGTGCCCACCTCGGGGTTGGCGGTGCCGGTGGTCTCTATTCCGCCCGCGCCTGACGCTTGTACGCCGCGACCGCCCGTCGACGATGTGTTGTCTGCGCACTTGCAGGTCGTCGCTGGGCCAGCAGTGCTGGTACTGCCAACGTTGGTCACGTCCTTGCCGTTCGCCGCCGTCGCGCCGGAGTAGTTCGATCTCGGCGCTCCTCTTGCGCCCGGTCGGCCCGCAGCGGCGGTGAGGTTCGTGCGCCGGAGCGTCACGTCGGGGGACTCGGAGACGAGGACGGCGATCGCCGACTCTCCGGGAAGGCTCGCGTCTGCGAAGCCCACGACGTCGACGTCTTCGATCGCGACGGCACCGGTTGCCTTCGCGATGCGCAGTGCGATTCCCTTGGGCGGTGCGATCTTGGCGCGCCCTCCGGAGGGTTGCCATGCGCACGTGAGTCCTCCGTAGATCTTGATCGGCGCGCTCACCTCGACGTTGCGGTCGTAGGCTCCTTCGCAAATGTAGAGCCGCGGGAGATGACGCATTGCAGCCAGCTCCAGACCCTTCGCGATGGTCTTCACCGGCGCGGCCTTGGTGCCCATCGCGTCGTCGCTCCCTGCAGAGGAGACGAAGGCGCCGATCGCATCGTCGATGCAGCTCGGCGAGTCCTTCAGGGCCTTCGTTGGGTCGCAGGTGGACGGCACGACAGCCGGACCCGCATCCAGATCGGCGGGAGGAGCTCCGTCGTTCGAGGATGACCCGCAGGCGGCGAGCACGGTGACGGATGCGAAGGCGAGGATGGTCGAGCGTTTCATTGGGCGCCCTATCGGCCGGTGCTCCGGAGAGTTGCGTGAAATCGACCGGACACCGCAAAAATAGGCCTCGCCGCGAAAATCACGCTGGCTGGTCGATTTCACGCAACTCCCCCGTCCCGCGACCGACAGGGGGATCATGACCACCTCCAACGCCCTCCTCTTCGCCCTCCTCGCGCTCGCCTCCACCGCCTGCGGTGCATCCGGATCGACCGACGGCGACAGCGAGGCCAGCGGCAGCGACAGCGCAACGGACGGCAACCTTCCGCCTCGCCAGGCACCTCCCGTGGGCGGGCCCGCCGAGACGTCCGAGCTCACCGAGGCGTTCGGCGTCTTCGTCACCACCTCTGGCACTCCCGACGCCGTCGGGACACGCGAGCATCCGCTCTCCTCCGTTCAGGCCGCGATCGATCTCGGCAAGCGCGAAGGAAAGCGCGTCTACGTTTGCGCGGGGACGTTTCACGAGAGCCTCGTCGTCGCTGATTCGATCTCCATCATCGGCGGGCTCGATTGTTCTGGGCCCGCATGGCGCACGTCGGAGCAGCGGTCGCGCATCGAGGCTCCGACGAGCCCCGCTCTCCGCGCCGACGCGATCACCAAGCCGACGCGAATCGAAGGGCTCGAGATCATCGCGCCCGCGGCGTCTGCCGCCGCAGGTCCCAAGCCCTCCACGAGCTCCATCGCTTTGATTGCCGATCACGCTGCGACCCTCACGATCGCGCGCACCAAGCTCGTCGCTCAGAACGCTGCGGATGGTGTCGACGGCATCGAAGGGATTGCTCTCACCAACGCACCCACCGCGAACGGCATGGGCGCTGTGAGCTCGGTCGCCTGCACGCCCTCCACGTGCACGCGCGTCGGCTCTGGATACGTGCGCAGTCCCGGCGCGGCTGCTGGAACCAACACATGTGTCGGCGCGCCCGGGCACGTCGCACAAGCAGGCGGCGCGGGTGGAAGCGGCGGCCTGTGGGAGAGTGCCGCTGCAGACGGCACTCACTACATCTGGCGACTCTACGAAAACTCCATCGCGTTCAACCTCGAGACCGGTGACAAGAGCCGCACCTCCGCGAACGGCGCGAGCGGAAGCAACGGAAGCAACGGCACTGCAGGCGCGCTCTCACTCAGCGGCTTCACTCCCGCAAACGGGACCGCGGGCACGAACGGCGCTCCCGGGATGGGCGGCGCAGGTGGAGGTGGAAGCATTCCGTCGACGAGCGCCGAGACTGTGTCTGGCGCCTGGCGTGGATGGAACGGCGCAGGCGGCGGCGCAGGCGGATGCCCCGGCCTCGCCGGAGCACCTGGTACGGGCGGCGGCGCAAGCATCGCCGCTCTCCTGTTCGACAGCCCGGTCACGTTCGATGCGTCCGAGCTCACGTCCGGCCGCGGCGGCACGGGCGGACACGGCACCTTCGGCAGCGCTCCCACCATGGGCGGACACGCGGGCGCTGGCTTTCCCGCCGTCGCCGTCACCCTCGCCAAAGACGGCGGACACGGTGGCTCCGCCGGAATCAGCGGCAACGGCGCGAGCGGTCCGTCTCTCGGCATCGCGCACTCGGGCGCGGCCCCCGTCCTCCTGAACAACTCGATGATCAGGCCCGGCGCTGGCGGCGCAGCTCTGCCTGCACGCTCGCACACGGACGCGCTCGGCAACACGGCGACGATCGCTGCGACGCCCGCCGGTGCGTCGCACGCTACGCTCTCGCTCTGAGTCACGTTGTCGCGCTGAAGAAAATCGCTGCGAGCACGTCCATGGCGCTCGTCCGCCTTTACAGTGCCATACTGAGGGCCTACCCCAGAAACGTGGGGTGGCCGTATTGACGATCTCGGAGTGGCTCCCTGTGGTGACGGACCTCATGCTCGCCCTCGCATCGTTTGCGATCGCTGCGTCGCTGATCCTCGCCGCACGCCCAGCTCCCAACGTGTCTCTCTCGCCGCACGCCAGGATCGCCGGCGCGATTTTCCTCGTCGGGTCCGCCCTCGCCTACGCCGTGGGGAGCGCACACCTCGAGCAGCTCCAAGGCCTGCTTCGCGGCGTCAGCGCCCTCGCTGGGCTCGTCACCGCGCTCCTCATTTCCAAAGGGTCGAGCGCCACGACCGCTGCTCCGGCCACGAGCACGAGCACGGCGCGCATCTCCACTCCCCCGCCCGCCGCGAAGCCCAGCGCTCCCTCCCCCTCGCCCTCCACGAGCGACATCGAGGACTCCCTTCCCACCGCTCCCGCCGAGACCGGCTTCCTCGGGCTCGTCTCGCACGAGCTACGAACGCCGCTCACGGCGATGCAGCTGCTCCTCGATCGCCTCGCCGACTCTGGTGACGCGCTCGATCCACGACAGCGACGCATCATCGAGCGCCTCGGCTTCACCGCTGATCGGCTCACCGATCTCATCGACTCGTTGTTGTATTATGCACGCATTCAGAACGGCCGGCTCTCCACGAGCGTCGAGCCGTTCGATCTCGGGACGCTTGCGTCCGAGGCCGCCGAGGAGCTCCGGCCACAAGCCCAGCGGAAGGCGCTCGAGCTCGCGACGGTGCACGCGAAAGAGCGCGTCTCGATCGAGAGCGATCCCAAGCTGCTCCGCCTCGTCATCGTCAACCTTGTCTCCAATGCGGTGAAGTTCACCGACAAGGGCACCGTTGCCATCTCGGCCGCCTCCGAAGGCGACCGCCGTGTGGTCCGCGTCGAAGACACGGGCCGCGGCATCGCAAAAGACGAGCAAAGCCGCATTTTCCAGCCCTTCCAGAACGTCGAGCCAACGAAACACAAGCACCAGCCCGGCATCGGGCTTGGCCTGTCGCTTGCGCGTCAAATCGTCCAGACCCTCGGAGGCGAGATCACCGTTCGCTCCGAGGTCGGCAAAGGCAGTATCTTCGAGTTGTCGCTCCCCGCTGTCGCGATGGGGCGAACATGATGACGAAGAAGCCAGTCACCGCCATCTTGATCGTGGAAGACGACGACGAGATCCGAGAGCTCCTCGCGGAGATGCTCCGCGATCGCGGCTACAAGGTCGCGACTGCGCGAAACGGCAAGGACGCACTCGACATCCTCCGCCAAGGCGCGCCGCCGAACCTCATCCTGCTCGACCTCATGATGCCGATCATGGACGGCTGGCAAATGCGCAGCGAGATGCTCGCCGATCCGGCACTCGCGACGATCCCCGTGGTCATCGTGTCGGGCGCGGCCGACGTCCTCGACGGGATCGAGTCGCTCAAGGCTGCACGCCTCCTCACGAAGCCGGTGAAGTGGCCCGTCTTGCTCGAGTCGGTCCAGACGTATTCGAGCCGCGTGGCTTGAGCGCATTCCTTCGCCCCGACCACGTCGTTCATCTCCGCACCGAGCGGCTCGTCATGCGCCGCTTCACGCCCGACGACGGCGCACTCTTCGTGGAGCTCGACTCCGATCCCGAGGTCGTTCGCTACGTCGGGCACCCCGAGCCGACGACGCTCGCACGCGTCGAACAGGTCATCTGGCCGAGGATCGCGGGCCAATATGCCCGCCATCCTCATCAGGGCGCTTGGGCAACGCACGAGATCGCCGGGGGCGCGTTCATCGGATGGTTCTTTTGCCGCCCGACCAACGAGCCGCCTCACGAGCTCGAGCTCGGCTACCGGCTCCGTCGCGCGAGCTGGAACAAGGGCTACGCCACCGAAGGCTCGCGCGCGTTGCTCACCCATGCCTTCGACGTAGTCGGCGAGAAGCGCGTCGTCGCCGAGGTGTCGCGCGAGAACCGCGCCTCTATGAACGTCATGAAGAAGCTCGGGATGGTCTTCGAGCGCGAAGAGCTCGAAGATGGAAAGCCGATCGACTGGTACGCCATCGACGCGCGGGCCTGGAACGCCGCGCGTCGCTGACGCTCCCCTACTTCGGCGCGCTGCACGCCACGGCGGCGACGAGGCCCTTGTCGTTCGCGTTGTTGCATTCCGCGATCGCGCTGTCGTCGTTCGGCACGACCGAGACATCGACAGGGCTGCTCGGCGGCGAGCCCCACGAGCACGTCACCGTCTCGCACATGCCGACCGCGAGAGCGCCTACGGTCTTCGTTCCGCAGACCTTGTTCGCGCCGACGTAGAAGCCAACCGAGACACCGGCGCCGACCGGCGCAGTGCCGCGATTGCAGATCGGTGACTTGAGGATCGCCGTTCCGTTGTCGCATACGTACGAAGCGGTCACCTGCGAGGTGAGGTCGCCGATGTCCGTCGCGTTCTGCGTGCCCGGTACGTTCTGCCGGAAGTTGTTGAGCCCGGGCTGCGTCCAGTTGTTGAGCCAGGCGCTCGTCTTCGGGATGGTGCCGTCCTCGTTCACGTTCGTGACGGCGTACGAGTACTGGTTCCAGATGGTGCGCGAGCGGACCCAGCGATCGGCCGCGTCGCTGAACACGCGGATGCCCTGCACGCCGTGAGGGTGATTCGCGCGGCACGTGTTGCCGTTGCCTGGTGTTCCTGCGGGCGGCACTGCGCACTTCGTCCCGAAGTCTTCGCACTTCGTGACGTCCTTGTCGCCGCAGCAATCCGCGCTCGTCGTGCACCGGCACAGGCCGTTGTCACAGATGCCCGAGACGCAGTCGCTGTTGGCGAGACACACGAGACCGGCGAACTGCGTGTCGATGTCGCCCTGCTCGATATTGCGCGTGCACGAGATGCCGACGCCAACGGGGCCGCATGCCGTGTTGCTCGGGACGACGAGGTCCGCGCGGAAGTTGCCGTCCGTGTCGGCGACGACCGGATTCTCGAGCCAGGTGCACGAAGAGCGATAGCGCGAGAAGATGACGCGGCCCTCGAGGCCGGAGTAGACGCGCGTGAAGCACTCGTCGGCGTAGACGACCTCGGCCTTGCCGTCGGCTTCGAAGTCGAAGATCGAGCTGCCGGTCACGTTCGAAGAGATGTCCTGCGAGCCACGCGACCACAGGACCTTGTCCGGGCAGGCGCCGCCGCCGACGTAATCGCAATGCGTGCGATCTACACACTTTCCGCCGGGGCGCGGCGTGGCCTGGCAGTCCGGATCGAAGACCGTGTAATAGGCCTGTCCGGCGAGCGCGACCTCGGGGAGACCGTCGCCGTCGAAGTCTGCGATGGTCGGCGGTCCGCCACCTCCGCCCGGGACGCCGATGGCCATGGTCATGAACACGCTGTGATCGGTCTTGTAGATGGTGAGCGTGCCGCCCGAGGCGACGGCGATCTCCGGCGTCTTCTTGCCGTCGTAGGGATCGAAATCGGCGACGGCCACCCAGCCTGCCGGGCTCGTCTGGTTCTGGAGGTAATACGCCTCCTCGACCCACGTGTTCGTCGCGCCGTTGAACTCCCAGATGTGGGCGCCGTTCGTCATCTCGATCTTCGCGTCGCCGTCGAGGTTGGCGAGCACGGGCGGGATGCCGACGCTGTACGAGTTGTAATTTGCAGGCAATCCCGCGCGCAGCTTGCCGGTGAGGCCGTCGAAGACGTAGCCCTCGCGGATGATCTCGGGGACGCCGTCGTCGTCGAGATCGTGGACGGCCGGGCCCGCCCAGTTGCCCTTGCCACCACCGACGCCAGGCACGGTCGCCTTGAAGATGGTGGTGCCGTCGGCTTGCGTCGCCTTCTTCGTCGCCCAGAGCGGCGCCCACGAGCCCGTCTTGTGCGAGAAGGCCATCATCGTCTCGCCGTTTCCGGCGCCGGACATGTACGCGATGATCTCGGGGTGCTTGTCGCCGTCGAGATCTGCGATCGCGACCGGCGACGACGAGCGCGCCCAATCGACGATGCCGTCGCCGTCGAGGTCGACGCCGCCGATGACCGCCTCTTGCGTGCAGTCCGTGCCCTTCAGCACGCGGATCACGCCTTGATCTTCCGTGTAGTTTCCAGCTACCGGCGCCGTGAAGGGGACGATGATGCTGGGCGGCGCTGCAGCAGCTCCGAGGCGCGCGACCGTCGGGGTCGCCTGCACCTCGACGTGATTCGGAAAGAGATCGCCCGGGATCGGGACGGCCTTCGGGAACTCGCACTTCACCTTCGGCGCGAAGTTGCCGGGCGCGACGAGCTGATGACATGCCGGATCGTTCGTCTTGCCGGTGCCGAACGGAAGGCACTGACCCGTCGCGGTATCGCAGTACGTGTCGAACTCGCACGTGACCAATCCGGCGTCTCCGCCGCCGTCAGGCACGCCACCGTCAGCGACGCACTTGCCCTGCGGGGGTAAGCAGTGATCCTTGATGCACACGAGGCCCTTCGCGCAACCTGCACCACATCCAGGAACGACGCTCGAGTCGTGCTTGAACGACGCGTCGCTCTCGAAGATCGGCGGAGGGTTCTCGATGGGACCACCCTCCGTATCCGGCGGTCCGGCGTCGAAGTCCGACTCGACGCCGGAGTCACCGCAGCCTGCAGACCACGCGACCACGAGTAGCGTCGTCACACCCGCGACGATCAGGCCGGTTCGACGCATGAATGCACGCCTCCAACCTTCGAGACTATCGCGTCACTCCGCAGCGCGCGCGGCCGACGAACGAGCGGCGCCGCTCAGCCTCACTCGGATCGCGGCGAGAATGGCCTCGTGGGTGGCTGGGGACGGAAGTGGCACCTCGCCTCCCTTCGCGCCGAAGGCCGCGATGGCGTCGCGGATCGCCTCACGCACGCTGATGGCGAGCATGAGAGGAGGCTCGCCGACGGCTTTACTGCCGTGAATCACGCCGTCTTGGGCCGCGTTCTCGAGGAGCGATACGTGGAAGCGCTCGGGCGCATCACCGATGGACGGTATCTGGTACGTACTCGCGGAATGCGTGAGGAGCCGGCCGTCCTTTCCCCACTTCAGCTCCTCGCCGGTGAGCCAGCCCATGCCCTGAACGAAGCCGCCTTCGATCTGTCCGCGGTCGACACCAGGGTTCAGCGACTCGCCGACGTCGTGGAGGATGTCGACCGCGACGACGCGCTTCATGCCGCTGTAGCCGTCGATCTCGACCTCGCTCACCGCCGCGCCATACGCGAAGTAGTAGAAGGGCTTCCCCTTGCCCTTCGACTTGTCGTAGCCGATGCCGGGCGTCCGATAGAAGCCTTGCGCCGACAGCGAGACTTGTTTCATGTACGCGCGATCGACGATGCGCTCGAACGCGATCTCCACGCCAGGCACTTGCGGCGCGCGCACGATGCCGCGCTCGAAGATGACGGCGCTCTCGGGCACGGTCATCTGTGACTCGGCGTTGATCAGCTCGGCGGCGATCGGCGCGAGACGTTCACGAAGCGTGACGCACGCAGCGCGCACGGCTTGGCCGTTGAGGTCCGAGCCGCTCGATGCGGCGGTGGCGGACGTGTTCGGTACTTTGTCCGTCTGCGTGCGCATCACACGGATCGACGAGGCGGGGATGCCGAGCTCGCGCATCGCGACGCCTTTGATCTTCGTATAGAGGCCTTGGCCCATCTCGGTGCCCGCGTGGTTCACCTGCACGGTGCCGTCGCGGTACACGAGCACGAGCGCGCCGGCTTGGTTCAGCCACGTCGCCGTGAACGAGATGCCGAACTTCACCGGCGTGATCGCGATGCCGCGCTTCACATGCGCGCTCTTCGCGTTGAACGCGTCGATCTGCGCGCGTCGCTCGTCGAGCTTCGTGCTGGTGACGAGCGACGACCAGATCTTCGGGATGCGCTCGTCGCCGAGCTCCTGGCCGTAGTGCGTGGTGTTGGTCTCGCCGCTGCCTCGATAGAGATTGCGCTCGCGCACCACCTCCGGGCGAAGTCCGAGGCGGCGGGCGATGCGATCGAGGATGTCCTCCATGACGAGCATGCCCTGTGGCCCGCCGAAGCCGCGAAACGCCGTGTGGGAGCACACGTTCGTCTTCGCGACGCGGCCGGTGAAGGTGCATGCCGGCACGTAATAGGAGTTGTCGAGGTGGAACACGCCGCGGTCGCAGATCGACTCGGAGAGATCGAGCGCCCATCCGCCGTCGGCGAAGAGATCGATCTTCGCGGCGAGCAGCTTGCCCTGGTCGTCGAAACCGACCTCGTAGCGCCCGTAGAACGGATGGCGCTTGCCGGTGAGCTGCATGTCGATGTCGCGATCGAGCTGCACGCGCACGGGTCGTGACGTGCGCATCGCCGCGAGCGCGACGCATGCTGCCCACGCGTTGCCTTGCGTCTCCTTGCCGCCGAACCCGCCGCCCATGCGCGGAGACTGCACAGTGACCTTGTTTCTGGGCAGATCGAGCACGTGCGCGACGACTGCCTGCACCTCGGTGGGATGCTGCGTCGAAGACGCGACGAACATCTCGCCGTCCTCGCCGCCCTCGGCCCATGCGGCGTGCGACTCGAGATAGAAGTGCTCTTGCCCGCCGATGTCGAGGTCGCCGTCGATGCGATGCGGGCTCTTCGCGAGCGCAGCGTCGCAGTCGCCGCGCTTGATGACGTGCGGCAGCGTGTGGAAGCTCTCTTTCGCGACGGCCTCGCGCGCGCCCAGGATCGCGGGCTCGGGCTCGTACGTGACCTTCACCTCGAGCGCGGCGCGACGACACAGGTCGGCGTTGTCTCCGACGACGAGCGCGACGACCTGCCCGTGATAGAGCACCTCGCTGTCGGCGAAGAGCGGCTCGTCGTGACGGACCGCGCCGACGTCGTTCATGCCGGGGACGTCCTTCGCGGTCAGGATGCACGCGACGCCCGGCAACCGCGCGGCCGCGCTCGTGTCGATCGACGTGATGCGCGCGCGGGCATGCGGGCTCGTGACTGGCCAGATCTCGAGCATGTCGCGACGGCGTGCGACGTCATCGACGTAGAGCGCGCTGCCAGTGACGTGGCCGATGGCGCTCTCGTGGGCGAGGGCGCGGCTCGCCTCTTTCGCGTGGGCAGAGCAGCTGGCGAACTCGTCGGGGCTGCGGTCGAACGTCATGCGCAGGTCTTGTGCGCCGCTCGTGTCGCCGCGGAAGAATTTCTCGAGGAGGCTCGTGATGAGATCGCGCCGGAACGCTGCGCCGGAGCGATGATCGTCGATCGGCGCGAGCTCGGCGGCGAGCTCGATTTGTGCGCCGCGAAGCGTCGCTTCGTTCCACGGCTTGCCGACGAGGAATGCCTCGGCCTTCTTGGCGCGGATCGGCGTTGCGGCGACACCGCCATACGCGAGGCGCGCGTGCGTGACGACGCCAGCTGCGTCGGTGTCGATCACGAAGGCGGCGGCGGCGATGCTGATGTCGAGCTCGCGGCGCTTCGAGACTTTGTACGAGTCCATCCGCCGGCCGCTGGTGGTCTTGTTGCGCGGGAAGACGACGGCACGAACGATCTCGTCCGCCTCGAGCACGGTCTTTCGATACGCGACGAAGAAGTCGGAGAGCGGCACGGTGCGCGTGCCGCCCTTCTTGACGAGCACCACCTGCGCGTCGAGCGCGAGAAGGAGCGGAGGCATGTCGCCGATGGGCGATGCCGTGACGATGTTGCCCGCGAGCGTCGCGCGATTGCGGATTTGCCGGGACGCGAACGCCCACAGCATCTTGTCGATCAGCGGATATTCGCCGGCGAGCGCCTCTTCGAGCGCGGTCAGCGTTGCTGCGCCGCCCACCGTGAACGACGCGTCGCTCTTCGTGATGGTGGCGAGCTCGCGGACGCCCTCCGTCGAGACGAGCAGCGAATAGCGACGATGGGCCTTGTTGATGTAGACGCCGATCTCGGTGGCGCCTGCGACGAGCTCGGCCTTCTCACGATGCTCGGCCTTGATGGCGAGGAGCTCGTCGAGCGTGACGGGTCGCAAGAAGACCTGTTTTTCCGCCCCTTCGTAGGCGAGCGGCGGGACGACGCCGTCGTTCTTCTTCAATCGGAGCTGGAAGAGATCGTCCTTCTTCGGAGCGGCGCCGCGAGAAACGAGCGCGTCCTCCATGGCTTCGCGAATGGGCCGGTACCCCGTGCATCGACAGAGGTTGCCGTTGAGCTGATCGCCGATCTTCTCGCGAACGCCGCGCGTGTCGGTACCGAGGTCGTCGCGGTAGTACGCCTCGAACATCGAGACGACGAAGCCGGGCGTGCAATACCCGCACTGCGAGCCGTAGCTGTCGACCATCGCCTGCTGGACGGGATGGATGGTCCCTTCTCCGGGCGCGACGCCCTCGACGGTGACGATCTCGCGTCCGGCGACCATCGGCACGAGCGTGATGCAGCTGTTGATCGCGCGATAGGTTCGCTCGCCGCGCGCGTTCGTGTCGACGAGCGCGACGGTGCACGCGCCGCAGTCACCCTCGGCGCAGCCTTCCTTGCTGCCGGTGCGCCCCGTATTGCGCAGCCACGAGAGGAGAGAGGTGTTCGACGAGGTGCCGTCTACGCGAACGGTCTTGCCGTTCAGGATGAATTCGAAGGCGGGCGAGGCCATCGGCGGATGATACACCCGCCGGAACGCTCCTCAGGGCGTCATTGCTCTCCCTTGTGGAGCTCGGCCCAGTCCTTCTCGTCGATCCGCACGTCGTCGTTGGTCTGGTACGACAGGCCGCCGCCGTCGCCGCCGTGACCTTGGAGGCCGTCCCAGCTCCACTCGCCAACGCGAATGCGCACGCCTTCGGGCAGGCGCGGCGTGTTGAATTTCACGACGACGCGCCCGTTCGCGGGGACGGATCGCGTCGCGTTGCCCATCGGAGCGCTGTGATGATCGAGGACGTCGATCACGACGCGTGGCAGCGCCGTCGCGCCTGCGCGGATCACGATGGTGGCGTTCTTCTTGTCCCAAGGGAGCGACGCGCCCATCGCCAACACGGGCGCTGGCACACTGGGCGCAGTGTACGACGCGGCCCACGGATCTTTCTTGTCGGGTACGCGTGCTCCGGTCGCATCGGTGTAGCGCTTGTCGGTCGTGCCGACGACTTTCCAGCACAGTGGGATCCGAAGCTTGGAATTCACGTGACTTGAAGT